>Ga0315537_1000989_pt1 | contig 22645 bp, 21 predicted proteins | sample SalMarSW160270MG_FD_203091 | JGI IMG/M metagenome (GOLD analysis project Ga0315537, IMG submission 203091) | Salt marsh sediment microbial communities from the Plum Island Ecosystem LTER, Massachusetts, United States - Salt Marsh Sediment SW1602-70 ...
CTGCAGAAAATATATTCCCAAACAGTTGAACAAATTCGCCCTGAAAGAAAATATAAACGTAAACACAAAGTGAAATTGAAAAAATTTCACGTCGCGTATAAACCAATTTCTTAATTCAACGGCATTGTCACTAATCTGGTATTTACATTTATTCGTGTTATGTGATATCGATTTAAATTTCTTAGCAGGTTAAAAATACAGTGCAGAAAAAGGAGTAAAATTAATGAAAGAAATCGGTGAAATACATTTGCCGGATGACGTTCGCTATGCAGAAGATCATGAATGGGCCAGGCTTGAAAAAGACAAAATCAGAGTAGGTCTTGATGACTATGCCCAGGATCAGCTCGGAGACATTGTTTTTGTGGAGCTGCCCCAGGTGGGCGATACCTTTAAACAGGGTGAAGAATTTGCAACCGTGGAATCGGTTAAGGCGGTTTGCGAGTGTTACCTTCCGGTCAGCGGAAAAATCATTGCCGTAAACACCGCCCTTGAAGAATCGCCGGAACTGGTAAACAATAGTCCTTACGGCGATGGCTGGTTTGTTGAAGTTAATCCCGGCGATTTATCTGAAATGGAAAATCTCATGACCCATGTGGCCTGCTTGGAAAAGCTGAAAGGAGCAGAATAAATGATTTACTTGCCTCATACCCATGAAGATATTTTTTCAATGCTTCAGGTTTTGGGGGTTGACAACCTTGACGATCTTTTCTCCACAGTGCCTGATGATTGCCGTTTCAAGGGCGATTTAAATCTGCCGGAGGCCTTGAGCGAGTGGGAGTTGAACGATCACATGTCCACCCTTTCCAACACTATGTCGGTTTCCCCGGACTATAAAGTGTTCGTTGGTGCGGGCAGTTATGAACACTTTATTCCTGCGTCGGTATCTTACCTATTGGGCCGTTCCGAGTTTGTGACATCATATACCCCTTACCAGCCGGAAATGAGCCAGGGAACTCTCCAGGCGATTTATGAATATCAAACCCTGGCTGCGCGGCTTCTGGGCATGGAAGTCGCAACCGCTTCCCATTACGACGGCGCTACGGCCCTGGCCGAAGCACTCCTTATGGCGGTTCGTATAACCAAACGAAAGAAAGTCGCCATTTCAAGTCTGATTCACCCCTTATATCGTCGCGTGGTTCAAACCTATTTTGAGCCCACCGGATATGAGGTTGTGGAACTTCCTTATCTCAACACCGGCGTCACCGATGCCACCGGGCTTGAGGGAATGGACGATCTTGCAGCCGTTGCCATTCAGTCGCCCAATTTTTTCGGATGTATTGAAAATCTCCAGTTCCTTGGGCAAAAGGCCCATGATAAAAAGAGCCTTTTTGTGGCTTGCTTCACGGAAGCCCTGGCATATGGACTTTTAAAAAGCCCCGGTAGCCAGGGCACCGACATTGTAGGCGGGGAAGGACAGAGCCTCGGTATTCCCCGTTCCTTCGGCGGACCCGCACTGGGAATACTCGCAAGCAGTAAAAAGCACATGCGCAGTTTGCCGGGTCGGCTGGTCGGTAAAACCAAAGACCTGGATGGAAAAACAGGCTTTGTGCTGACCCTTGCTACCCGGGAACAGCACATTCGTCGGGAAAAAGCAACGTCCAATATTTGCACCAACAACAGCCTCTGTGCTTTGGCGGCTGCCATGTATATGGCTTCCGTGGGGGGTACGGGAATACGGAAACTTGCCCGACTTAACCATGACAAGACCGAGTATCTCAAAAAGGAACTGAAAAAGGCAGGATTTGGCATCCCCTTTGACAGCCCGACCTTCAATGAATTTGTTGTTGAATTCCCTTCCGGCTTTAAAGCCGGCCACAAGCATCTACTAGAGAAAAAGATAATAGCGGGCCTTTGTCTGGTTCCCTATTATCCTGAACTTGCCAATCATTATCTTTTGTGCGTGACAGAAACCAAATCCAAAAACGACATGGATGCCCTGGTCAGGGAGGTTAAATCATGAAAGAATCTTTAGCCGCCACAGGTCTGTTACTTAATGAGCCGCTCCTTTGGGAAAAAGGGAAAAAGGGAAGATGCGGATTTTCTCTTCCCCGTCGTGACGTTGAAGCCTGTCCCCTTGATGAGGAACTCACCCGCGAAGGTCCTGAATTTCCGGATTTGAGCGAGGTTGATGTGGTGCGCCATTATACCAGACTGGCCCAGTGGAATTTCGGGGTGGATACCGGCATGTACCCTCTGGGTTCATGCACCATGAAGTACAGTCCCAAGACCAATGAAAAACAGGCAAGCCTTCCGGGATTTACAGGGGCCCACCCCCTTCTTCCTTGGGGTCTGTCCCAGGGAGCGCTCAAAATGATGTTTGAATTTGAGCAATATCTTAACGAAATTACCGGTATGCACGCGACAACCCTTCAACCTGCGGCAGGAGCGCATGGAGAGCTCACCGGAATGCTCATTATTTATGCCTATCACAAAAAACAGGGAGCACAGCGTTCAAAGATCATCGTCCCGGATACTGCTCACGGCACAAATCCCGCCAGCGTATCCCTGTGCGGCTTTCGCCCGGTGCCCGTAACCTCCAATGAACAGGGCATCCTTTCTGTGGAGTCCATCGCCCAAATCATGGACCAAGATACTGCCGGCATCATGGTAACCAATCCCAACACGCTGGGTCTTTTTGAAGAAAACATCCAAAAAATCGTCCAAATCGTCCATGCCAAAGGGGGACTGGTCTATTGTGACGGTGCAAATATGAATGCGGTCATGGGTGTGGTAAAAATGGGAGACATCGGAATCGACGTGATGCAACTGAACCTCCACAAAACTTTTTCAACACCCCATGGGGGTGGAGGGCCCGGTTCCGGTCCCGTTAGTGTCACAAAGCATCTTGAACCCTTTCTTCCTGTCCCGCGCGTGGTCGAGAAAAACGGCGCCTATGTCCTGGCCGAAGATTATCCGGATTCCATAGGCAAAATTTCGGCCTTCTATGGTGCCTTCGGTGTTGTAATAAAAGCCTACAGTTATATTCGGAGCATGGGGCCGGAAAATCTGAAAAAGGCCAGCCAGCTTGCTGTTTTGAATGCCAATTATATTAAGGAAATGTTAAAAGGGACATTGCATCTTCCCTACGATAGACCGTGCATGCATGAATGCGTTTTTTCCGATAAACATCAAACAGCTCAAAAAATTGTGACGCTGGATATGGCCAAGCGTCTGATGGATTACGGATTCCATCCGCCCACGGTATACTTTCCGCTGGTCGTATCCGGCGCCATCATGGTTGAACCCACCGAAACGGAGTCCAAAGAGAATATCGATCAATTTATTGAAGCGTTTAAGGCCATTGCGAGTGAGGCCAAGGAAAACCCGGATCTGCTCCACCATGCGCCAAAAAGCTGCAAGGTAAAAAGACTGGATGAGGTAACCGCAGCCCGAAAGCCCTGCCTTGGGGGATGAGCATATTTACCTATGCCATATTTCAAAACAAAAGACGGTTGCTCTATCTTCTATGAAACGATAGGGTTTGAATCGTCACAGCCGGTGGTTGCTTTTCTGAACGGAACCCTGCAGAATACCGTATACTGGAAAACACATTGTCTGGCCCTTAAGGATCGGTTCCGGGTGCTGATGTACGATGCCAGAGCCCAGGGAAAAAGCGATTTGGGGGAGGGCAAATTATCGCTGCAGGGTCACGCCGAGGATTTTTCCGCATTGCTCAAACATCTAAGGGTTGAAAAAGCGCATCTTATCGGACTGAGCCACGGGGCTCAAGTGGCACTTGCCTATGCCGTTCATTCACCGGAAAGCGCTGATCGGCTTGTCTTGTGCAGCGTCGGCGCAAGGCAGACCTGTCGCGCCAGGCTGATTTTGAAATCATGGATGGAATTACTAAAGAATTCTGATCTTGAAACTCTGGCATGGGTTTCGCTCCCGGTTGCTTTCGGGGAAAATTTTTTAAATCAAAAACAAAAAATCTTGGACAATATCGTAAAAGCCATGGTCAAGCGAAACAGAAAACAAGCACTCATCGCCCATCTTGAGGCAATGACTGTTTACCCTTCATTGTCCCAAATCGCACAAAATGTCCATAGCCCCGTCCTGGTTGTTTCGGGCTCCGATGATGTGCTGGTAACCGAATCAGACGCCAAGGAACTGGCCATGGTTTGTGGTGGACGGCATAACCACCTCACGGGAATCGGCCATTCTATTCCGGCTGAAGCCCCGGAGTTATTTAATAAAACGGTATTGCAGTTTCTGGATAGAACATAACATGGCAGTTTGTCAAAACCGAATACAAAATGCTCGAGACACGGCACCGGATCGAAAATGGCTCTGTGTTGACCTTCCTGTTACCGAGTACAAGGAGGCATGGCATCTGCAGAGTAATCTTGTGGCTGCAAAATATCACAAAACTATCCATAAAAATGTGGTGTTGTTATTGGAACACCCTCCTGTTTTCACTTTGGGCCGTCGCGGGGGGTTGAACAACCTGTCGGTGTCCGAAAATTTTCTTAAAAAAGCAGTCATTCCGGTAATCCAGGTGGAACGGGGCGGGAATATTACGTTTCACGGGCCCGGCCAACTGGTCGTGTATCCCATCATTAATCTGCAAGGGGCCAAGCTGAGCGTCATCCGTTATGTTGAAAATCTCGAAGAGGTTATGATTCGCACTGCTGCAGACTGGGGAATCACGGCGGTACGGAATTTTCTTAACAGAGGCGTGTGGGTCGACAACAACAAACTGGGGAGCATCGGAATCGCTATTCGGCGGGGTATTTGCTTTCATGGCATGGCATTAAACGTCAACCCCTCACTGGAACCTTTCCAGTGGATAAATCCTTGCGGTTTACGGAACACCGGGATAACCTCTATGGAGCGCGAGCTTTCTCGTAACATATCCATGAAGCGGGTACGCGAGAGGATAAAGCACCATCTGGAAGTGGTCTTCGGAGTTGCTCTGATGATGACACGCCTTGAGAAATTGAAGATAGATGAATCAAAATCAGACACATAAACAGCGGACAGCAAAACCCCTCTGGCTAAAACGGCGTCTTCCAACAGGACCCACCTATGAAAAAGTAAGGGCTCTGCTCAATAAAGGCCGGCTTCACACGGTTTGCCAGGAAGCGCGATGCCCCAACCTCTGGGAATGCTTTTCCCGACAGACGGCAACCTTCTTGATTATGGGTCCCTGTTGCACCCGTAACTGCCGATTCTGCAACGTCGTCCACGGACGGCCGTCAGGGCCGCCCGATTCCGGAGAACCGGCCAGGGTGGCCGAAGCCGTAAAAAGCCTGGGATTACGCTATGTGGTCATCACTTCCGTTACCCGGGACGATCTGGCTGACGGCGGGGCCGGTCTTTTTGCAAAAACAATAAAAGAAATCCGCGAGAGAATGCCCGATACGCTTATGGAAATTTTGATCCCGGATTTTCAAGGGAACAAAGATGCCCTTCAGACGGTTCTGGAGGCTCATCCCCATGTTTTGAACCATAATCTTGAAACTGTTCCGCGTCTTTATCCTCGGGTTCGACCGGAAGCTGACTATGGTCGCTCCCTTTTACTGCTAAAGCGCGCCACGCGTTACCACGGTTCCATCCTCACGAAATCGGGTCTCATGCTCGGACTCGGAGAATTTCCTGAAGAAGTCGAAAATACCCTCAAGGACCTTCTCGACTCAGGATGCAACATCCTGACGCTTGGCCAATATCTTCAGCCCACAAAGAAACACCTGAAAGTTGAACGCTTTGTCCCCCCTGAAGAATTTGATGACTGGAAGAAGGCCGCTCTTAAAATGGGGTTTTCCGAAGTTGCCAGCGGGCCGCTGGTTCGCAGTTCTTATCGCGCCAGAAATCTCTACCAGAGCCTAAAACATATCGAAATCAAATAGTGTCCATCCATAAATGAGGATTTTTGTTCAAGATCAAGGCAGGTGGCAATTATAACGGATGCCGAATTTTATGGTTTTAGATCGGCAATCATTTCCTTTATGATTGACATGACATTGCGCCCCCTTTCCCGGGCAATGCGATGGGCATCTTCAACGATCCCGGAAGCATGTCTTTCAAGTTCTACCCGGGAAGGCATGGGCAGATTTTTTTTCTCGTACTGCCAGCTTAAAAACCGTATGGCCAGCCGTTTCTGTTGTTCCTTTATAAACCCCATTTTAAAAACCTTTATCCGAACGCACCGGCCTCCTCCTTGCAGAGCTTACGGCTCGGGCTTACGGGTGCTTGAGCACAAGTTTCAGTCGGTTGGTCAGAGAGACACACCGTCGCGGAGCGTTCTCCTTACATTGGAATTCAAATGCGTTTACCCTGAGTTCACGTTATTTTTCTCTTGGCAAATAAATAATATCAATTTTTCCAATATTAATCTTGGCTTCTGCCCCGTGGATTTAAGGCGCAAATCCGTTTGACCCAGTGACTCAAGAATGGCAATAAGTTCGTCCGTGGTAAACCGTTCAGACTTCAGGAGCATCTGATAAACGGGATAAGGATTTTTAGGATTTTTAGCAATAACAAGATCTGTATCCGGCCCGGTTTTCTTTTTTTTATCCTTGTTTTTTGATGGTTGATTATCTTCTCCCGTGTGTTTTGAAAGCATTCGGTCCCACGTTTCTAACTGTCCCAGAAGAGCACCGTCATAAGCCTGGATGGCGGGCATAATCCTGCTTTTAAATTCATGGAACGGAATGTGGCCATGCCATTCCCGGCCATGGGAACTTTTAACAAAATCCTTGACCAGCAGCAGCCTCCGAATCTGGTTTGTTATTGCAGCAAGAACCTGAAGCGGATGAAGATCATCGGCAAGAAGCGTATCCAGAAAAAAGAGCGATTTATCCATATCTCTTTCTGAAACGGCATTTGTTAAATCATATATGGGGTCCTTTTTTGTGCGCTTTAAAACAGACTCGATATCATCGGTCGTTATATTTTTTCTATCTCCCACATAACTGATTAACTTCTGAAGGTTATTTGAAAATGTTCGGAGATCGAAACCGGTCATTTCATACAGGGCCAGGTATGCATTCTTGTCTATTTTCTTTCCGAATTGACCAAGGATTTCATTCATCCTTTCCGAAAGAACCGCTTCCTGGGCCATCCTGTCCGCCCGGCGATCCCCTGTGGGGACGGAACAATCGATAATCATCCCCTGTTCCCGGATGGTTTTAAAAAGCTTCCGGCGCTTATCCGCCATATCTGTGGTAATGATAAGATGGTTTCCTTTGGGAAATCCTTTTTCTACGGCGTTTTGCAAAAGAGCGGCATTATCTTCTTGAGAAGCGATGGCAAGGCTGTTTTCTATGCAAAACGTCACGATTTTATCAATCCACTGGTCATCACCGAAACGGTCAATATCCAGTGTCATTGTTTTGTTTCTATTTGCCTTGCTCACATCATCGTATGAAAGATTTAACAAACTTAGGAGACTTAGCAAATATGTTGCAGCCTTTTTAATATCATCCGCATCATATGCCTGTTTCGCCTTTTCAAGAAGTCTCCCTTGATCCTGTTTTGAATAAAATATTTTAGAATCACAAATGGCAACAACCTTCGTGCCCGACAAAAGCGAATATGTGTTTGACCGCTCGATGGCTTCTTTAATTTTTTCATTTATGCCCTCAACCGGTTCATAACCAAGGCTTCTTTGACTCTCAGGAATCAATGCACGGACAAGGGCATCAAGTGAATTTTTATAGAGCAGCTCCTGGCCGTAGATAAGATACACCGGTGCAAAATCACCGGCTTTCCGGTCTTTTAAATAATTGTTAAGCTCTGTGTAATTTATTTCGGACATAAGTTACGATTGAAAATTGACGATTGAAAATTGAAAATTTCGTAACACGTTGACTTCTCAATAAGTTCTGGTGTATTCAATGAGGAAAATGATGCGCCACGGGACAATAAAATGTAAATCACTCCGGCATTTTTTTTAAGATAACATGAAACACATAAATGCCAATTCCCACAGTAATTGCACTGTCCGCCACATTAAACGCAGGCCAGTGATAGTTTCCGATGTAACAGTCTAAAAAGTCAACGACTTTTCCAAACCGAATCCTGTCGATCAGGTTGCCTAGGGCACCTCCCAGAATGAGCGCAAAACACGCGGAAAGCAGGGAATATTTCTGAGGTGTTTTTTTATAGAAATAGAATAATAGACAGACGGCCAATGATGAAATAAAAAGAAAAATCAAGTTGCGCAGACCAGAGTTTTTATTGGCCATGAATCCGAAGGCGCCGCCCGGATTATGAATATGAGTAATGCTGAAGAAACCGGGAATGACCGTAATTGAGTGGTAAAGCGGAACCGTGTTCTGGATTACGGCCTTTGTTATCTGATCAAAAATAATGACCAAACCGGCGATGACGGCAAGCTTTAGGTATTTATTATGCGTAATAGCAGCCCCCTCGGAACCGGAGAAACTCGAACACACCTTTATATATTCCTTATGTAAAGAATCCTGGCCCAAAGGACCAGGTTTTGGTTTGCCCCTGAAAGGAGCTGTTTTAGTTGAAGCCGTACAAGTTAAAAGTGTCTAAAGTGATCTAAAATGCCTAAAGTTATGGTGTCGCTCCGCTCCGCTGATTTTATATAATTGACGGAATCCCTTAACTTTAGCTCACTTTAAACTTTATCCGCCACCGTGCTTTGGCGGATTTAGTTCACTTCAAACTCTTGCAGCGATTCTTCAGGCAAAGCCGTAAAACTCTCACCCGGCCCAAAGGACCAAGTTTTTCAGGGAATAATAAAATCGTCAATCTTCAATCTTCAATTCCTTGAGGCTGTTTAAACACCGGCTGCAAATGGTTGGATGTTCTGAACTTGTTCCAATAGGAACGTTATATATCCAGCACCGTTCGCACTTGTCACCGGTTGCCGGTTCAACTAAAATCGATAGGTTGTCGATGTCCCGGCTTTCAAAAGCGCCGGCAGGATTCCCCCTCTTAACCAGGGATGCTCCGGAAACAATAAATATGGTGCTTAATTCATTTTCATAGGGGTAGAGGTTATCATACAGATCATTATCTGTGTAAAGGGTAACAACGGCATCCAGGGAATGCCCGATCAGCTTTCTAACTCTGGCTTCCTCAAGGGCCTTTGTGACATCGCCGCGAACGCTAAGGATTCTTTTCCATTTTTTTGCCAGTTCTTGATCCTTCCATGCTTCAGTTACTTGAGGAATAGACGTCAGGTGAACACTCGGCTCATTTTCTTTAGTTCCCGGCATGAAGCTCCATATCTCTTCTGCGGTAAAGGCAAGTATCGGCGCCATGAGCCTTGCCATGGTGTCGAGCAGAATGTGAATAACGGTCTGTGCGCTTCTTCTGCCTGCTGATTCAGGGGGAGAGGTGTATAGCCTGTCCTTTAGAATATCAAGGTAAAACGCCGAAAGGTCTACGATACAGTAGTTGTAAAGCGCATGGTAGATAATATGAAATTCATAAGTATCATAGGCTTTGAGTGTTCGTTCAATCACCTCTTGAAGCCGGTACAGTGCAAATCTGTCGATTTCCGGCATAGAACCATAGGAAACGGCGTCTTTTTCAGGATCGAAGTCATATAGATTGCCCAGCATGAATCTGCTCGTATTTCTGATTCTCCGGTAGGCATCGCTCAACTGTTTCAAGATGTTCTCAGAAATACGAATGTCATCCCGGTAATCAGATGCCGAGACCCAGAGACGGAGAATCTCCGCCCCGTGCTTTTTGATCACCTCATCCGGGGCAACCACATTCCCTAAAGATTTGGACATTTTTTTCCCTTGTGCATCCACAACAAACCCATGGGTCAATACCGATTCAAAGGGGGCCGCCCCCCGTGTCCCCACAGCCGTAAGGAGCGAGCTGTGAAACCATCCCCGGTGTTGATCGCTCCCTTCAAGGTAAAGATCGGCGGGCCATTTCAGACTGGGGCGCTTTTCAAGTACCGCAGCATGGCTGACACCGGAATCAAACCATACATCCAGGATGTCATCTTCTTTGACAAATGTTGTATGGCCGCACTCCCCGCATACGGCATCTTGGGGAAGAAATTCTTTTGCATCTTTTTCAAACCAGATGTCGGCGCCATGCTCTTTAAATTTCGTATATACTCGATCTATTATTTCCGGGTTTATGTGCAAAGCGCCACACTTCTCACAATAAAAAATCGCTATGGGAACTCCCCAGGCACGTTGCCGGGATACGCACCAGTCCGGTCTGTTTTCGATCATTCCGTAGATTCTTTCTCTTCCCCAGTGTGGTATCCATGTGACCCGGTCGATCTCTTCAAGTGATTTTTTCCTCAAGCCGGTTTTGTCCATGGAAATAAACCACTGGGGGGTGGCCCTGAAAATCACAGGCTTTTTACATCGCCAGCAGTGGGGATAGGAATGTTCCATTGTCTCCTGAAGAATAAGAAGGTCATTCCCCCGCAGCCTGGCGATGATATCCGTATTGGCCTTGAAAACGAATTGACCGCTGAAGAAATCGGCTTCTTCTGTGAAACACCCCCTTTCATCGACCGGAGAATACGCATCCAAATCATACAAAAGGCCCACATCATAGTCTTCACGCCCATGGCCGGGAGCGGTGTGCACACAACCGGTGCCGGCATCCAAGGTTACATGTGGACCCAGGATAATTATGGACTTGCGATCATATAATGGATGCAGACACTCTTTTCGTTCAAGACGATCCGCTCGAATTTCGGCAAGTATGGAAAAATCTGAAAAACCAAAGGTCTTCATACAGTTTTCCACAAGTTCTTTTGCCAGGATCAGCACATCACCATTTTTTGTATCAACTGCGGCATAAATAATATCCGGGTGAAGCGCTACGGCAAGGTTTGCCGGAATGGTCCACGGTGTTGTTGTCCATATGACAACAAAAACCTTTTTATCACCCAGGTCGGGAATCTCGGCGCTCAAATCGTCTTTTAAGGGGAATTTAACAAAAATCGACGGTGATGATTCATCATGATATTCTATCTCTGCCTCGGCAAGGGCTGTTTTACAGCTGCAGCACCAGTAGATCGGTTTTTTGCTTCTAAAAAGGCTACCTTGAATTGCAAATTTACCGCATTCCCGAGCGATGGTGGCTTCATATTCGTAGTTCATGGTCAAATAGGGATTCTCCCATTCGCCCATGACACCCAGGCGTTTGAATTCTTCACGTTGAATATCGATATATTTTTCAGCATACGCCCGGCATAACCTTCTAATCTCTGCCTGGGACATTTCTAATTTCTTGGATCCCAACTCTTTTTCAACATTGTGCTCGACCGGAAGCCCGTGACAATCCCATCCCGGTACGTAAACGGCGTCATAACCGGCCATTTGTCGCGAACGAATAATAATATCCTTCAAGATCTTGTTGAGTGCCGTACCGATATGAATATGCCCGTTTGCGTAAGGAGGGCCGTCGTGCAGTATAAACTTTTCACGGCCTTTGGACGCCTGTCGGATCTTTTCGTATAAACGGTTCTCATCCCACAGGCGCAGCTGCTCGGGTTCGCGCCTGGCGAGACTGGCTTTCATGGGAAATTTTGTGCTGGGAAGGTTGAGTGTCTTTTTATAGTCCATACATCCTCCAAATTCGGATTATATTTGAGCTGAAATTCAATGCCGTATAACTTTGTAAAACTTAAATAGTGTCCATCCATAAATGGTCTTTTTGCCCAATCTTAGCGTTACGTTCAAAAAATAATCCTCGGAATATTAAACATATGCCTGTGGTTATTTTTTTCACATGCCTTGATCTTGAACAAAAATCCTCATTTCTGAATGGACACTAAATAATTTTTCAACAGGTTATGGAGACCACCGAGGACAAAATGTAAAAAATACTTGTAAAACCATTTTCTGTCAAGAAAATAGGCGTAACCTGATTTGGCAAATTTGGCGTTCACACAAAAATAATTTCATATTTTAGGTGCGTTCTCTTAAGATGCGGTCCAGCAAAAAGCCCGAACAATATCTTGTTCGGGCCTATTGATGTCAATCGAAACGTCTGCTTTTTTAAACAGGACCTAGCAGCGGTTCTAATATACTCCAAGATCTTTCAGGACGGCATTGATACCCAGTTTTTTGACTTTCAATATTAAGAACTCGGCAATTGTCGGTTGATACGCTTTTACTTTAAGATACATATTGGCTTCCGAGGGGGTTTTGCTTCCTTTCTTATTGTTACACGATTTACAAGAAGATACGCAGTTATCGAAATCTGTTTTACCCCCCCTGGATTTGGGGATTATATGGTCAATCGTCAATTTTCTTTTTTCACCGCCGCAATAAGCACATTTGAATCCGTCCCGGATAAGAACGTTCTTTTTGCTGAAAGGGACCCTGTTGATGTAGAGTGTTCTGATAAGCTTTATCAGCCTCATTACTGCAGGAACTTTAACGGCAAGCCCTTCAGCGGTTCTGATTAATCTTTCGGAATGTCTTAAAACCTGAACCTTGCCCTTTGCGATCAAGCACATTGCCCTTTTCCAGTTGACAACATTCAGAAAAGTATAGTCGGCATTGAGCAAAACACATTGATCCATATTTTTAACCCCTGTTCAATTATTCCAGAGCCCTATACCCTATTTTTCTATAAAAATCAAGACGTCTTTAACATTTGAATGTTATTTATTTGAGGGGTCGGGGAGTTTTTCTTTTAGAGCCCCAAATTAAGCGGAATGAATGATCAGAAACGAAACCGTACACTGTTTGAATGCATTAGGGATCGTTGCGAAAAAACAGCACTTTAATAAATTCGTAATGAAAAGATGAAAAATGTTATCTACCGAACCAATTTATTTAAATATTGATACACTGTTTTTTCGTTACGAGCCCTTATGCATGAGTTTGTACGGTGTAGTTGCTGATTATTTATGGAGCGGTTAAATTAAAAAAACTCCCCGACTCCTCATTTATTTATCAGTCTTCCAACAGGCATTATGAAAAGGGCTTATCGAGACAAGTAGGGTTTTGAGCCCTTTTTCTCGAAGGTTACATAAAATCCTTTTGGCAGATTCAAGATCTTTAAACCAGATCGAGTTGGTTTCCACATATTCAACAAATACCCCCAAACGGCCGGCAACCTCCATAATTTTCCATAGGTTATCCGGCCTGAGCAAAGGTTCCCCTCCCCCAATATGAACGGATCTGCACCCCAACAATCGAACCATACGCAGATTGTCTTGGGCAGTTGCAGGGTCCATGTATTTTTCCCCAATGCGGACCGCAGTTGTACAGGCAATGCCTGCATTTCGAGGTACAGAAATAATTCGTGATAATCCCGCCTGAAATATGACGTTTGATTTGGAATTTTGCCATATACCGTCACTGATACATCTTAAGAACTTAGGGGCTTCGCCCCAATTGGAATAATGGAATTATGGAGTAATGGAATGGTGGGTTTGAAGGAGTTTTACACAATTAAAATGGTTTGTTTCCGCCCTTATCCCAATATTCCAGCATTCCAGTATTCCATCATTCCATGGAAGTGGCATAAACCAGGAGCTATTAAAAGATCTTTAATTTCAACCAATTGTAGAATTTCCGAGACGTTAAATTCGGGACAGCTTTTCTTTTTGTTCCGAGTTCATATAAGCCTCCCGGATAAGTGAATGGATAGAATCGCTGCAAGCCAATCCATACTATAGGCGGTGTCAGGATATCATAGGGAAGTTGGCACCTCAATCATTTTTATAGGAGTTTAGCGTGTGCAGAGTCATTAGAATTGATTGAACGCTTGGTTTTTAATTCGAAAAAATTTTAGATTCATTATATTATAAGCTTGACATACTGTATATTGTAGCATATCTAAATTATGATACAAAATGTATGGGTTAAGCTAATATTATTTTCTAAACTTAAGGGCTATGTGATGTTCTTAACCTTTTAAACATCAAAGGAGGGTCCCATGGCAACTGCGAAGAAAAAAACGACGGCAAAAAAACCGGCAGCAAAAAAATCAGCAGCAAAAAAACCGGCAGCAAAAAAATCAGCAGCAAAAAAACCGGCGGCAAAAAAATCAGCAACAAAGAAACCGGCGGCAAAGAAACCGGCAGCGAAAAAAAAGTAGCCCTTTTTTTGAGCCCTTTGGGAAGGAACGGGGAGGCATCAATAGTTTTTTTATAAAGCCTTCCCGTTTTCTTGTTTTCGGAATGAATAACAGTTGGCACAGCTTGCCAATATTTTGGCGACGAACAATTTAGCAGGCATTGTAATGTCTGGTAAAGATCTCAGGCTTAAAATTCCTGCCATAGCAGATATCGATCGCCCTTGTTAAAAATGATTGGCTAAAAAGGATTACTATGAGCAAAATTTTTAATCTGCGATTTCAATCCACCGGACGGGTTAATACCTGAATATTGCATTCGAAAGGCTTCGACTCATGCAACATTCAGGTAATAGACCACCATACCTGCAGTTACCCGGCATAAGTCCTTCAACGGGATAATTTTTGGGCACTCTATCCGTCCCCATCAAAAAAACCACCCAGCGATCCCAGGATGGAACCTTCTCCCTTTCCGCCGCCCTTTTGCGGAGAAGCTTGCAGCATTCTCCCTGCCAAACGTGAAAACGGTAATGATTGGAGCCAGATTTTCCCCGGACCATGAAGGGTTGCAAAAAAGAGTCCTTCACCCCCGAACAGCGCCGTCTTGATGTTGCCGGCCTGCTGAATTTCAAACTGAACACTATTCTCCATAGCAACGATGCATCCGGTATCCACATGTAGCACTTCACCGGGCTGAAGTTCCCGATCCACCACGGTTCCGCCGGCGTGAACAAATACCATGCCGTCGCCCTCGAGTTTTTGCATAATGAACCCTTCACCCCCGAACAATCCGGTCAGAATTTTGCGCTGTAGATAAATCCCGATGGAAACTCCTTTGGCGGCACACAGAAAGCTGTCTTTCTGGCAAATCAGGCAGCCTCCCACGCTGGTCAGCGGCACCGGAATGATGTTGCCGGGATAGGGAGCGCCGAAGGCCACATGGGCTTTCCCCTGCCCGTTATGGGTAAAAACCGTCATAAACAGACTTTCACCGGTTAGCAGCCGCTTCCCGGCCCCCAGCAATTTGTCCATGAATCCGCCCCCTTGGCTTGCACTGGAAGCATCGCCGAATACCGTCTCCATGGCAATCGAGCTGTCCTTATACATCATGGCGCCTGCCTCAGCCACTGCACTCTCACCCGGATCCAGCTCCACTTCAACGAACTGCATCTCCGAACCCATAATTTTAAAATCGATTTCATCTGCCGACCTTCTCGCGGAAGGGGGGGGTCCGGGAACCTCACGGTCGGACGAACTCAATTCGTCAATCTGGGAGATGGGCAGCCATTCCGCAAATCCTTCACGCCATACATGTCCGTTCGGATTTTTTTGAGCATGGGCAATGGCCTGTTCCTTGTCAAATGGGCCGATTTGGTTTCCGTCATAACTTAAATACCACTGTGCCATGAAACATCCTCCTTTTATTGCCTAAAAGATATTCGTTATTCGTCATTCGCCACTCTTCCCGGAGCCCTGAACCATTGAGCCCGCAAACGGTTATGGTTTTTCAATCCCAAGTTTCCGGTGAATGTCGTTAATGTCCGATTCATCCAGGCCCAGTCGTTGGGCCAGGGTATTTATGTAAGTCCGTTCAGCATCTGTATCCACTTCAATTGCCAGAAGTGAGACCGTATAAACCTGTTTGGCCATTTCTTTCGATTTTACCGCTGTTACAATATTTTCCATACCCACAGGAGACAGAAGCTCCCGAACAACAAAGGAATACTCCTGGTCGCTGAGATCCACGGTTTCAATCTTTCCAAGAATACGGTTCCGTTCATCCTGATCAATCACACCGTCGGCATTGGCAGCGGCAATCATGGCGCGAATCAGCAAAACAGCATCCCGGTCAGCTTCAGCATCATCAGCTTTTGGAAGACCAACGGGTGCCGGTGATGGCGGCGGAGGCGGTGCAGCAGATGTTGCTCCGGGCGGCGGAGGCGGCTCAAATACCGCGCCGGGCGTGGACGGCGGTTTCGGAGGTAACCGGGTAGGACCGGGTGCCGGTCCGGGTGGTTGTTGGCCGGATCCGGAAGCTTTAGATTTATCCATAAAATGTTCCACAGCCTCCATTGCAACGCCCGCAAGACCGAGGGCGGCACCACCGGATAACAGACTGCCAAGGCCCCCGCGCCGGCGTGATCCTCCCATCAATAAACCGCCTAAAAGTTTTTCCGGATTAAACATGGTTTCCCCCTTTTGAAGTGAAATCAATCATATTTAATATTTAATTCCGTTTCTATCCTCTTTCTTAAATAAACAGAAAGCAACATTCCCAAAATCGCCAGGCATTCCGCATCCAGATACTTTTCTGCCCGCCTTTCGAAAAGTATGGAACAATGCGCAGGAAATTCATCATCCGCATCATTATACAGCAGAAGAAGCGGGACCTTTGGAAGGGGATTAAACTGAACGGAGAGTTCATACGAAAGTTTGATAACGGGTGGATATCCTCCAAGCATATCACATGACGCTTTAAGTTCATTGAGTCTGCCTGAAAAATGGTTGGCCACCGGTTGTTCCACGGCATTTAAAAAAAAACCGGTCAATGGACCGGAGTCCTTAAAATCTCTGTAGGATACCCACTGATCTGCAATTGGATTTGTTTTCGGATAAAGAAGAAGATATTTACATAAAACAACGCTTATTTCCAAAGGCGGCTGCTTTCCGGATGGGTCTCTCACACCTTTTGTAGAAACCCGGTACGGTTTGCCGAAAAAAGGAATCACAACTTCATCATTTTCAACCGCTACCCCGAGTATGTTTTCTAAATATTTAAACTCTATTCGGCCCAGCTGGCTCAGGTAGTTTTTTAACGTTTCTTCGAATGCCTTTGACTTTGTAATCATATTTTTTTCCTTTCACCTATATGCTGAATACTAACCCATAAAAAAATTGGCAAGCTTTTTTGAGTCCACCCATGGGGTAACGTTTGACTAAATTGAAAGTTTGTGGAATATGTTTTTATATAACCGAGGTAAACCATGAAAACAAGACATCAAATAGTTTTTAGTAATTCAAATAAAATGAACACCATCCCATCGGAGAGTATTGCCTTAATGGTTACCTCACCCCCATATCCGATGATTGAAATGTGGGATCAAATGTTCACTGACCAAGATCCGAAAATCGGCAAGGCATTGGAAAAGAGACAGGGCACCATGGCTTTCGAACTCATGCACAAGGTTCTGGACTCCGTATGGGATGAAGTTTACCGGGTTCTGATAAAAGGCGGCATCGCCTGCATAAACATCGGGGATGCCACCCGGACCATAAACGAAAATTTTTCTCTTTATCAAAATCATACAAGAATTATGGGGTATCTTCTCTCTCTGGGCTTCAACGCATTGCCTGCCATTTTATGGAAAAAACAGACCAACGCTCCCAACAAGTTCATGGGGTCCGGCATGATGCCTCCCGGTGCATATGTTACCCTGGAACACGAATACATCCTTATTGTTCGAAAAGGTGAAAAGAGAGAATTTAAAACATCCAAAGATAAAGAGATCAGACGGGAAAGCGCTTTTTTCTGGGAAGAACGGAATGTATGGTTTTCGGACATCTGGATGGATTTGAAAGGGGCTTCACAAAATCTCTTTGATGCTAAAATCAGGAATCGAAGCGCTGCGTTTCGTTTTGATGTTCCGTATCGTTTGATAAATATGTTTTCTGTAAAAGGCGATAAGGTATTGGATCCATTCTTCGGAATCGGCACGACCATGTATGCGGCCATGGCTGCCGGCAGAAACAGTGTGGGGGTTGAGCTGGATCAAAATTTTAAAGACGCGATACTTTCCAGAATGAATACCATTGTAGAGTATTCCAATAAGTATATCAGCACCAGATTAAAAAATCATTTAAATTTCGTGCAGGAACGACACAAGAGCAAAGGAGGGTTCAAGTACCTGAATAAGCACTATGAATTCCCGGTAATCACCCGCCAGGAAACGGAACTCCTTATAAACCGGTTGGAAGGTATTAAAGAAACAAACAATAATAATTTTCAAGTGATGTATTCAGATGAACCTCAACAGGAATTTTGTGGAGATGGAAAACGTTTTTTATCCACAAAGCCCGGGATATCCAAACCTAAACATGCCAATCCAAATAAGCTGAATAAACAGCAGGTTCAACTCAAATCTGTTTAATTGCCTTCCAAAACGTTCTTCACCTTCTCTGACAACGCTGCAAGTTTAAATGGTTTGTGCATAAAGGCTTGAGCACCCGCGTTCAGGATTTTTTGAGCAGGATCATCAAAGGAATAGGCGCTACAGATGATCACCTTGAGGTTGTTACGAGCTTCCATGAGGAGGTTATATATCACGTCGCCCCGCATATCGGGCAAATAAATATCAATGATGGCGAGGTCGATATCTCCATCATAGGACCTGCCGATATTGACGCCTTCCATCCCTGTCCTGGCTGTTAGAACATGATAACCGAGTCTTTTTAATATGGTTCGGGTTACATCCATCACCGGCTCTTCATCCTCGATAATTAAAATAGTACCTGTTCCCCTGGCAAGCTCGGTTTTTGGCTTTACTCTTTCCTTTGGCTTGTCCTCAACGGCAGGCAAATAGATACGGACCACGGTCCCTTTGCCCAATTGGGATTCAACGGAAATCCAGCCCCCATGGTTTTTGACAATGCCATACACGGCTGCCATGCCAAGCCCGCAACCTTGAAATTTTCTGGTGAAAAAGGGCTCAAATATTTTACGTTTTGTCTCTTCGTCCATCCCTTTTCCATCATCCTGAACCGTGAGGCAGCTGTAGCGCCCCGGCTTAAGACCAGGATTGTATTTCGCAACCCCCTCGTCGATTTCTTTATTGCTGGTCCTTATGATGATCTGACCTTGGCCTTCTATCGCCTCTGCCGCATTTATCACCACCGCCGAAAGCGCCATATGCATCTGGGTCATGTCCGCCTCTACGTTGAAAATATCGCCGGCGAGATTTGTCTTAATACAGATAGCGGGAGCGATTCTGTGCTGAATCATGGGCAACGTTTCTTCCACGAATTCACTTAAAGATATATTTGTCGGCCAGTACTTTCCCCCTCGAGCATATGCCAATAACTGTTCTGTCAGGTGGACCATCCGTTGAGCGGCGTTGCTCATGGCTTCGACATACCGGTCTATACTTGCCATGTTGGGCAGGTCCATCTTAAGAAGTTCTATGTTTCCGGTAATGCCTGATAAGGCGTTGTTGAAATCGTGTGCAATCCCGCCGGCCAAAGTATAAATGCTTTCCATCCTTTGGACTTGAAGTTCCTTTTTCTCTTCTTCCGCCAGCTTGCGTCGAGTGATATCTTGAATTTGAACCAGATAACCACTGGCACAGCGATTTGTACCGCCTTCCATGGGAGTGATGACGATTTCCAGATAAGCCATCCCTGATCTGTGTCTTTCAAACAATTCAAGTTCATTGACTTTATCAAAGTCAAAAGGAGCTTCGTATCTTACTGTTTCTCCTTTAAGAAGTTTTTCTTTCAATTCAGGAGGCGCATTTGGCGCATCAATCAGTTTGAGACCTTTCATATGAACAGGGTCGGACACCCCAAAGATATCCATGCAAGATTTATTGGCCTCAACCAACAGGCCGTTTTGATCGTAAACCGCAATGCCGATGGGAGATTGTGAAAAGATCTCTCTGAATCTTCTCTGTGAACCTTGCAGCGATTCTTTAAGTTTCCATTCGCGAACCACCTTGCCAATCACGCTCGGTATCAGGGTAAAGAAATCTCCGGACTTTACCAAATAATCCCATGCTCCCAATTTCATGGCCTGAATCGCGAGGTTCTCATCTCCTTGGCCAGTAATCATAATGACCGGAATGTCCCTCTTTTCTCGATTCAAAGATTTTAAAAATTCGATGCCATTCATGCCGGGCAAGAGGTAATCAGCCATAACAAGGTCCGGATTAATCTCATCGAGACTTTCGAGACAACCGGCCGCCTCCTGAAAATAATGGATCGAAGCGTCCGGATAGGCCTTTATGATAGCCCGTTTCATGAGCTGATAGTGTGCCTCGTCATCTTCAATAATCACAAGCTTCAACTGTTCCATTTCGTTAATCCTTAGAGCGCTGCTATTGAATCGATAAGAATTCGCTTTTTGAAAGCGAATTAAATTGAATCCAACTCTTTGAATTGATATTGAATTGAATTGATAAGAATTCCCTTATCGAGACCGGAATAAGGAAAAACTTAAGGTTGTGTGCCATAACAGGATGAATAGCAATATGCAGCAGGGCCGGATATCAAACAGCAATCATACTGCGGCAACCGACAGCCGGAATTCTGCTAACAGATACCGGCGGTATTGTCAAGAAGGCATTTTTTTCTAACTGGGCTGAAATGTTGGGATTTCGGGCATAAAGAACAAGGCGTTTCTCACATCTGAATCATATATGATAAAAATCTTCTCAAGCTTCAAACCCTATCCTTTTCTTTGGAGTAATATTCCTGGTTGTCGTAAAACGTTCGGGGAATTTTATTTTGGCTGTATTCCGGCGTTTTAAGTTTGGAACACCCGAGGATCATCCAGATCTTAGACAGTCTATCCTGGCCGGTGACCCGCTGCCGGATTTTAAAAAATGGAAATTTCTCGGTTCTGTCCACGGCAATCCGGATATACAACAGCTCCAGGCAGTTTATCATCACAATAAACCCGATAATGGTGTTGAACCATAGATAATCGGTGAAGGCTCCGGGTTGATAAAGGGGAGAAGATTGAAAAATATAGCAAAAAGAATAAATCTGAAAAACCAGGTACGCCAGTCCAATCGTCAATAAAAGAATTCCAAGAAGCCCCTTGGCCTGATAGAACATTCGATCCCTGGACTCTAACTCGGAACAGATATCAATTCTTTCTTTTTCCGATGGGATCTCTTTACCATATGCCACAATCATCAACCATAACCGGTAGGCCCGTTCCCTTTCCCGGAAATACCCTCCGAAAAAAAAGCTGAATATGCTCGTAAGGGCAGCGGAAGAAATCAAAAAAGCGGCCGGTTTATACATAAAACCCTCTCAACTGGATATGAATGATATAGTTGGATATGAATGATATAGGATGTCTCAGAAATTCTACAGTTTATTGAAAATAATTGTATTTAAAACCATGAACGTTCTTCAAAGTCAATCTTCAAATACGACCAAACTTGGCAAAATTAATAAGAACGATCCATGCTTTGGCATCGAATTTTAAAGATGAATCGTTACATAACTGTGAAGTTTCCTCCCGGGACACAAAAATAACTTGGATATCCTCAGACCCTTCATTTCTGTGATTTGAAGGCACTCCATCACACTCAATATATACCATGGAAACGGATTCATCGGTCATTCCCGCGGATGAATATATGGAAGGGCCGATTTTTATGAAACGGGTGATCTCTAAACCGGTTTCCTCTTTTAACTCACGACGTGCTGCTTCCTGGACCGTTTCCCCTTCATCAACAAGTCCCGCCGGGAAACCGTATTCATAATCGGCTAACGGAACTCGGTATTCTTTGGTAATGACCATCTTTTTTTTAGATTTATGAAACGGAACCATGACCACTGCATCCGGTTTGGCAAAATCCCGGGTCACACATTTGGGTTCTTTTACTCTGGAAGCAATTTGCCAAATCTTATGCACACCATCTCTATCCACATAGGATACATTAAACAGGTTTAACCATTTGAGGTTCGTCAGTTTCTTTGAATCTTTAATTTTCATTTTCTGTTCCTTTTGGGCTAATTGAGCGTCTCGGAAATTCTACACCTTCTTGAAAATACAGGTTTATTAATGGCAACCTGTTTATTTCATCAGAATGGAATGCTGGAATGTTGGAATATTGGGGATAAAGGCGAAAGTAAAGCATTATAATTGTAAAAAACTCCTTTCCTTCAACTTCGTTCAGGACAAGCTCACCCATTATTCCATTACTCCATTATTCCACTATTCCAATTGGGGCGAAGCCCCTAAGTTCTTTTTTCCGAAGCCCTTACCTGCTGTCCGATAGTTTTAGAAAAAATAATAAAAAGAAACCCGCCATGATCAACGCCCCGGAAAGACTGATGCCCCAGGAGAAATAACCCTTATCCGCCATAATCCCGATCAGAGCAGGTACAATGCCGCCCCCTAAAACAAAAGCTATGGGTATGGTTAACGATATCGCCATATTTCTGTTTTCCGGTGTACTTATTGTTGACAATGCCGCAAAGCCCGCAGGATAAAAGCATACCGCCAACACGGGTTGAAGAAATACCACCGCTGCAATCCAGTGTGTCGAAACCATCCCTATCAGCAATGTAAGGATTCCGGTAACAAAAAATGCTCCAATCATAACGGGTTTCGGACCGAACCGGTCGCTTGCCCATCCCCCTAAAAACGCCATCCCTAAGGTGGAAATGCGGGAAGTTCCGACCAGAGTGTTCGCCCAGTCCAGACTCATACCATGTTCGGTTACCAGGTATAACGGAAGCATATTATAAATTCCCAGTGTACTTGTAATGGCCAAACTGAATAAAACAATCAAGATCCAGAAAGCGGGAATCCCGAATATTTTCTTAATGGACGAAAAATTAGGCGCCTCTCCTGAGAAGTTCCCTCCTTGACCCAATTTGGAAAAGACAATTCCCATAATAACCGAAACCATTCCAA
>Ga0315537_1000990_pt1 | contig 22638 bp, 21 predicted proteins | sample SalMarSW160270MG_FD_203091 | JGI IMG/M metagenome (GOLD analysis project Ga0315537, IMG submission 203091) | Salt marsh sediment microbial communities from the Plum Island Ecosystem LTER, Massachusetts, United States - Salt Marsh Sediment SW1602-70 ...
CAACCCACGATTCTATAATAGCCAGACGGATGAACACAATCTGGCACATAGAGCACGGCAGGCTGGAGGTGGAAAAGTGATTTTTATGTTCCAATGGATCAAATTGTCTTGCATTGAACAGAGACAGGCTTCGATATCACGAAGACTTTCTCTATAGGTAAGCTTTGGCAAATGCCATGTAGAGAAACTGTTCAAAACGAGTAAAGGTTTTAATGTAATAATTACCTTGATAGCGATTAACAAATTTTCGAAATTCATTCATGCATTGGTAATAAATCCATTATTTGTAAAAAAATGATTTTTTTTCTGAATGCATTTGCCTCTCCTTGTAAATGATTGAAAATAGAGTGGTCTTAGTATGAGATTGATTTCAAATCGACAACATTCTTTTTTTAGCTCTAATATATTTTAATTAAATAAGTTACACAGGTTAAAAATCAAACATTCGGACAGCAGTGACAGGTTGTTATGATTTTTAAGATTCTAAAAAAAGTAATTGTTACAATAATCATAATACTTCTTCCGTGCTGTTCTGTAGTTCAAATAGAGCCTTCTGATGAGGATTGGTCGTTTGTAGTGTTCGGTGATTTAAGACAAGGATTTGGAGTATATGGTAAACTTGTAGAATATATGAGTACCATTGAGCCTACTCCTAAATTTGCTATATGCAATGGTGATATTATGAAAAAAAGTGGCAATGAGGTTGAATGGGCAAATTTCTGGCGCTATTCTAAACCCATTACAGATAAAATGCCACTTTATATAGTAAGAGGAAATCATGAAGGGAATGATAAAATATCAGAAAAAATATTTAAAGAACAAACCGGGAAATCAAACGATACATTTTATTATTCATTTAGTTTTTCACATTCATATTTTATAATTCTTGATTCCTATATTCGTAATGAAGAGAATAGCATTGGTCAAAACCAATTCAATTGGTTGAAGAATCAATTAGATTCTGTAACTTCTATACCTGACATCAAAAATGTTTTTATCTTTATTCACCACCCCCTTTATCCTCAAGGGGTATATAGAGGCACAAATATGAAAAATGCAGATGAAGTACATCATCTTTTCACATTGTACGATAAAATAAAAGCTGTTATTGTTTCGCACGAACATTCATATAATAAATTTGTAAAGGATAATGTTATTTATATTATTACTGGAGGTGCAGGTGCGCCTCTGGATTATGGATATGGTGAAAATTTTTACCATTTTCTTAAAGTTTCTATTTATGAAGAAACAAACAGAATAAATATTAAAACGATTGGAATTTTTAATGAAGTTATCGAACAATTTGATTTATAAGCTATTTATTCTTTTCATTATTTTTTTACCGTTCCCGGTGTTAGCTAACAATTTAATGTTACAATTCGGTATTTATGATTTTACAGATGAAGTTTCAAAAGAATTCTATAAAATCGCACCATCCGCAATTATTGCAACTGATATTTACAAAAAGACACACTTATCTTTTAACATTTCCTCAGGAGCAACATTTACATCAGTAAATTACAACTCAAAAAGGCATAAGCTTCTTATAATTCCATTGAATCTAATTGCTTTATATACAATTACAGAACCAGATACCAAGATTAGACCTTTTATTGGTGCAGGTTTAGGTTTAATTTTCAAATTCGACAAAAATCCTTGGTTTGAAAGACCGTATTATTCAGCTACGTATGGGTACATTATTAATACCGGCCTTGAGTTTCCCTTGAAAAATAGGTTATCATTTATACTGGATATTAAATATAAGATTTTAATTCCACCATCAATCGAAGACCTTAATGTTAGCGGCATTTCATCGACTATTGGGCTAAAAATTCCTATAATTAATTGATAAGAAATTCTATAAATTGAAATATACTACCACCTGCAGACATGAAGGATAATCTGAAAGAATAAAAATCCCCCCCTCTTAAAAGCTTCTGCCCTATCAAAGGGTCAGAAGCTTTTTTTTTACTTTACTGCCGCCCTGAAAATACGAGAAAAAATAGGTAAGTGAACTTGTCAATCTTAAAAGGTGAAAATTATCACTTACCTAATGGTTTTTACCTATGGTATGTAATATTCTAGCAATGTAATATAATCTAGTCATTTGTAATCTAAATTCTGGTACAAAATACCAGACTTTTAATGGATAAAACCATAACAGGAAAATCAATCGCCTGAGTCATTCCATAAAGTTACCTCCTGTTACTCGGTCGTATTGGGCGGTGTGTCCCAGTAAACAATTTAGTTTGAGATTAAAAAAATTTAATTTTTATTTAATAGTCATTTAATGTTTTGTCCGTATATAGGTCAATAAGAAAACTAAATTTTTTCAAAGAGGGTGAATCATGAAGAGAGTACGATTGGTATTAGTCATTACTGTAATTTTAGTCGTTGCAGTCTTTACTGGATGTAGTAAAAAAAATACGCCTTCTGCAAACAGGGCTTCTTCCTCACAAGATCGGCAAGCGGACACTCAATCTGCAGAAAAACCGATTATACCAGAAAAAAACCCACCCGGTGATATTCCTGACAACCAGGCCTTTGTTGCATACACCTCCGCTATCGGTGGCTATGGGCTCGAGGTACCTGAAGGCTGGGCGCGAAAAACAAACGGAATGAATGTCACTTTCATAGAAAAGCTAGACGGACTTTCTGTCGACATTACAGACTCATCTCAAGTGCCCAGCGCAGAGAGTATTCGCACCAATCAAGCTGAAAAACTGAAAAAAACAGAAAGAGCCCTAGCTATTAAGAGTATTAAAAACGTTAAGCTTGCAAGCGGGCCTGCTGTGCACATTATGTATGAATCCAACTCCGAGCCGGATCCAGTTACCGATAAACAGGTGCGTCTCGAAAATGATACCTTTTTCTATTTTAAAAAAGGCAAGGTTGCTGAGCTCAGATTATGGGCACCCCTTGGGGCTGATAACGTTGACCAGTGGAGACGAATCTCAAATAGTTTCAGGTGGAGGTAGCATGAGAGCAGTGGAGGCTTTTGACTTATACCGTTTTTATCATGTTGAAGAAGAGGAGACGCTCGCCCTGCGGGGGGTGAGTATTTATGTGGAACCGGGAGAAATCGTAGCGGTGCAGGGACCTTCCGGCAGTGGGAAATCGACACTCCTGGCATGTCTTTCCGGGATTGATGAGCCTGATGGCGGGTACGTAATGCTTTCAGGTAAACGCATTACAAGGCGTCCGGAAGTGGAACGCGCACGAATACGCGCCCGGATGATTGGAATAATGCTTCAATCGGGGAATCTTTTTGATCACCTTTCTGTTGAAGACAACATAAGGCTACAAATGCACATTGCAGGAAAGGTTAACAGAAAACGGCTGGGAGAATTAATCGAAATGACAGGATTAATGCATCGCCGGTATGCACGTCCTGTACATATCTCAGGAGGGGAGACCGCACGTGCGGGACTTACCGTTGCAATGGCTGCCGGGCCAATACTGTTGCTTGCAGATGAGCCAACCAGTGAAGTCGATGCAGAGACTGAACAACAGGTCCTTCATCTGCTGGATGGCTACCGAAAAAATGGTGGTGCAGTGCTTGTTGTTACACACAGTGATGCAGTGGCAGAATTTGCAGACCGTACCATACACCTGTTTGACGGGAGGATTGTAAAAGGTGTTTAATACATATGTCAATATGCAGGATATAGGGAGAACTTACATACGGGGCAAGACAGCTCTTACTGCACTTGATTCAATTACCTGTAAAGTAGTTCATGGTGATCGAATTGCAGTAGTTGGTCCGTCCGGGAGCGGTAAATCAACCCTGTTGCATATTATGGGCGGGCTTGACACACCGACAAAAGGAAATATAGCCTGGCCCGCCCTCGGCAGGAAAGAAAAACTTCGTCCGGAAAAAGTCGGGTTTGTTTTTCAATCAATCAGTCTTTTTAATTCACTCACCGTACTGGAAAATGTTGAGCTCCCGCTTTTACTCAGATATGTGAAACCGTTAGAGGCACTTGATTCTGCCTTAACGGCTCTAAAATACATGGAGCTGGGATCGATTGCGTATAAACTCCCTGAGGAACTTTCCGGCGGTCAGGCCCAACGGATTGCTGTTGCCCGCACATTAGCATCCCACCCAAGATTAATTCTTGCAGATGAACCGACCGGGCAGCTTGATCATCCCACTGCACAACGTTTGTTTGATATACTTCTTAAATCCCTGGAATCATCGGATACAGCACTGGTTGTAGCAACCCACGATTCTATAATAGCCAGACGGATGAACACAATCTGGCACATAGAGCACGGCAGGCTGGAGGTGGAAAAGTGATTTTTATGTTCCAATGGATAAAAGGTATATTTACCTCTCGTACGGAAAGGCTCCTGGGAGCAATAGCAGGGACAGCTCTCACAATTACCCTGCTTGCATCCCTTGGAATATTCCTTGCCGAAAGTTCTGCAACCCTGACAAAACGGGCGATATCTGATGTTCCTGTAGACTGGCAGGTGTTGCTTACTACAAGTGCTGATGAACAAATGATAACAGATGCAATTGGCAAAGCAACATCATACACTGCTTTTGAGAGAGTCGGGTACGCAAATGTAAGCGGATTTTCAGCAGCGACAGGGGGGACGGTTCAGACTACCGGACCTGGAAAGGTACTTGGAATAAGTTCAGATTATCGGACCAGCTTTCCCAGGGAGATACGCTCTCTTACAGGTCAAAAACATGGGATACTGGTTTTCCAGCAAACTGCGGCAAACCTGCATGTGAAAGAGGGGGATATCGTTACTATAAAGAGAATTGGGTTGGCTCCGGTTCAGGTAAAGGTTGATGGTATAGTCGATCTTCCCTATGCCGATTCACTATTTCAGGCAGTAGGTGTTCCGTCAGGCACAGCTCCCAAGGCGCCTCCGGATAATGTACTTTTAATACCTGTGAGTACATGGCACACAATATTCGACCCTCAATCTCAGGTACGGCCTGACACAGTACGTATACAATATCACGTCAGACTTGCGCACAACCTGCCGGCCGATCCAGCATCCGCCTATACATATGTAAAACAATTGGCCAATAACCTGGAAGCTCGAATTGCAGGCAGTGGAATTGTGGGAAATAACATTGCGGCACGCCTGTTAGCAGTACGTGCCGATGCACTTTATGCCCGGGTACTCTTCCTCTTCTTAGGCCTGCCGGGTGCAATTCTCGCAATTCTATTAACAATGTCCGTTACAGCCTCAGGAAAGAATCACCAGCTTCAGGAACAGGCACTGCTCAGGACCCGAGGTGCATCAATTGGACAGATTCTGAAGTTTGAAGCTTTAGAAGCTCTCATTATAGGGGTTTGCGGTGTGATTCTGGGAATAGCCCTCGTCTATCTAACCGGAAAGTTCCTTGCACCTGTTACCTTGATAATGAACAGATCAGCCATATTCTGGATTTCAGGCTCAGCTGCAGCAGGCCTTATCCTCGCTATAACAGGCGTAATGTACCCTGCATGGAAGCAGGCCCGTTTGTTTACGGTATCATCATCACGAGCCCTGGTGAGAACTTCAGGGAAACCTCTATGGCAAAAACTCTATCTTGATTTTATTCTCATTGCTGTATCATTTTTTATATACTGGAGAATCAGGAGTCTGGGGTACCAGGTAGTGCTGGCACCGGAAGGTGTACCCCAGGCAACTGTACACTATGAGGCATTTATTGCACCTTTTTGCCTGTGGACAGGCGGTGTTTTATTTGCCATCCGGTTTTGGGAAAACGGCCTTAAACGGCGGCGTATCATCTCAAAACTTTTACACCCAATTGCAGGAAATCTATCCGGGGTTGTTGCTGCATCTTTGGGCCGTCAGCGCATTACCCTTACACGTGGTGTTATTTTAGTCGCCCTTGCGGTATCTTTTGCCGTATCCACAGCAATCTTTAATACCACATATAATGCCCAGTCAGTGGTTGACGCACAGCTTACCAACGGTTCTGATGTAACGATACAGGGTTTAACATCATCATCACCCGATAAAAAAATGTCTCAGTTGAAAAAACTCAAGGGCGTCTCTACCGTACAACCGATGATGCACAGGTTCGCATATGTGGGAAATGATCTGCAGGATATCTACGGTATTGACCCAAACCATATTGGAGAGGCAACAAGTATATCAAACGCCTATTTTGCAAACGGTAATGCAAAAAAAGCGCTTTCCATGCTGGTTCAACAACCGGATGGCGTTTTAGTTTCAGAGGAAACAAGACGTGATTTTCAGCTTCATAAGGGAGATCTGCTAAATCTTCGCCTGCAGTTTGCAAATGACCATCAATACCACATAGTACCTTTCAGGTTCATGGGAGTGGTTAGAGAATTTCCCACCGCACCAACTGATTCTTTCCTGGTCGCAAATTCCAGTTACATTGCACAAAAAACAAAGATCAATGCAAAAGAAATAGTTTTAATAAAGGCAAGCAGTAATCCGGTAGAACTTGTAAAAAAAGTAAAAAGGGTTGTTTCCTCGCTTCCAGGCGCGAGAGTTACGGACATTGGTTCTATTCAAAGAGTGATTAGTTCAAGCCTGACTTCAGTAGATCTTCACAGGCTTACCCGTTTGGAACTGTTTTTTGCAGTGCTGCTGGTAATGGGGGCAACCGGTTTAATACTTGCCCTCGGCTTAAATGAACGCAGGCGTAACTTTGCAATTCTCGATGCACTCGGAGCAAAAGGCAATCAACTCGGTGCATTCATCTGGAGTGAAGGTCTTCTAATGCTCATCGGAGGAATTATAATCGGGATGCTACTTGGATTTGGTATTGCTCATATACTGGTTAAGGTACTGAAAGGTGTTTTTGATCCGCCTCCGGAGCACCTTATTATTCCATGGGGGTATCTCGGATTGCTCGTCACTGCTTCTGTTTTTTCTACAATTATTGCTGTATTGGGAATAAAGGTCATTTCCCACCGGCCGTTAATAGAAGAGCTCAGGAAACTTTAGAAGTATTGCGCCCCGGAAAACTGAAGTAGGCCACTAAATACAATCCTGCTGCAATTAAAAAAATCGCGATAAAACCAAGCTGCATTGAAAGAATACTTGTTGCAACAGTGGCAAAAACAGATACAGAACCGTTAATGGATAGTGCCCACGGGAGAAATTTTTCCTTACGGTTGGAAATTACCTGCAATCCAAGTGGAAAAGAAAAGCCCATAAAAAACCCAAGGGGGGCAAGGAAAATAAGTGCAATAACAATTCGAATAATTTCTGGAAACCCAATGAGCGTTCCTAAAAGGGGAGTAAACAAAAACACATGTAGTAAAAGTGATCCAATAACTCCGGATACTCCCACCGTAATTCCTTTTAATGGCCTATCCGTATATCTACCTGAAAATTGTGAGCCAAGCCCGGAAAAAATAAGCAGTGCAGAAATTACAAACGCCACACTGTAGAGAGGATTTGCAAGGAAAAGGGTCAGCTTCTGAATAACTGCAATTTCAATAAACATAAAACCCATACCCAAAACAGAGAAGTAAAGGACCACCCTGTATTTTCCTTTTTCCTTCGATAACCTCCTGCGGGAAAATAATAATGGAAATGAAATAATTAGAAGGCTAAAAATTATCCCCTGGAATAAGGTGGCCCAGAGGAGGAGGTAACCCCATTCGGAATACGGTATATTATCCAGACCGCCATTCAAACCAAAAAGGTTTACAAAAGTCGAAAAACGAAGATACTGATTAAAATATGGCTTATTGTCACTGGGTGGATTTATATTAAAAAAATAGGAATTGAGGAATAACTTTTCTGAGTTTCCCAGATACGACTCAGCAAGTTTATAGTAGAGCTCATTATTGATCTGATTATTAATATTGGTATCCTGAGATTTAATACCCGGAAAGTATGAAAAATCTGCACTGAGATCATTAACCTTTTTTTTCATTAACTCAATATCATGATTGGAAAAAATACCGTTTTTTATCATTACCGAACCCCAGTCAAGTCCGCGGATAAAAATTATCCTTCTTGAAAAGTCGTCCGGGTGCATCTTTTTTAAATATGTGAAAGATAACGCTTCAAGCTTTAATAAAGTACGGGGGGGCGATTCCATCTTCATGGAAATATATAAGATGCCGTCTTTTTCTAATCTTGAAATGTATTCAGATATAGCCTCTGTGGTAAAAAGATAGTTTTCTCCATGCCCTGTGCCGGACGAAAACGACATACCGGAGGATACCATTGCAGGAATAAGAATAATATCATATTTACCTTTGTTTCGCTTACAAAAAGACCGTCCATTACTTATCCGAATGCTGAGATTATTCTCATTCCAAAGCTCTGATGTATACTGTTTAAAATCTTTATGTATCAAAGAAACAAGCGGCCTGTTAGGCTCAACCGCTGTGACTTTACTCGCACCAAGTTTTTCAGCAAAAAGAATGGGGTTGCCGCCATCCATCCCAAGGATCAATACTTCAGGCCTTTTTTTCATTGAAAAAGGTAAAGAAAACGGAAGATAGGTTATATATTCTACATCCTTGCCCTTAAAATTTCTTACAATGCCTGACGCAGATATTCCATCGATAAAAATGCCATCCTCATTGGGTACATCAACATTATAACTTGAGAGCGATAGACCTGGGGCGAAATGAAACTGTTCACTTCTCACTATCTGTATATACCCAAGAGGTGAAGAGACTGTTTTTATTATACTGGCATTGGGCGCTTTCATAGCGTATGAAATATCCTTATATTGAGAAACCTTCAGGCTTATACCAAAAAAATAAGGGAGCAAAGCCGCAACTAATACAATACCTGTGAAAATCGTTTGTCTCATCCATTTATATTTTTTAATCTGAAAAAACAAAGCCAGTGCACCAAAACAAATCACAGGAAGCATCAAATACTGAGGGCTGAGAAAAAACATGATAAAAAGGATGGAAATTGATCCGATTCCCGAACCAAACATATTAAAAAAATAAAGCGTACCGATTCTTTTCTTCATCTTTAAAAACGTAAGATTGATAAAAAGAGAGCCGGTAAAAAAGGGCAGAAAGAAGATGACATAGTAAAGCCCAAGGTAAAAAAGCTGTTTTTTATCCTGATGCAGACTTTGCGGAACAAAGGGGACCTGCTCCCCCAGAATAAATACATACGCCGATAGAATTATAAAAGCAGAGGCTGACCAGAAGAGCCACTCATCCAGGACAGGCTCTATTTTATCCTTATATATAGTAAGTAATGTTGCAGAAAGCCCATAGCCGAGAAGTGCAATGCTTATAATCATTGCCGCGAAACTGGAACTGTTAATAACACTCACAAATCGGATGCTTCCCATTTCCACTGCAAGTGTTGCGATAGATATAAAAAAAACAGAAACGAAATATCTCTTTTCCATATTTATTAACACTTCTTATGATTTATTATACTTTTCAAGCATTTTGCCGGTGAAGGGGACAAATTTACAGGACCTTAATCGCTGTGTTGTAATTTTACCATCGTTTTTCTTTTTTATTAACAGCAACGTTTGCCTGTCAAAGGGATTGCCCACCGGGATAACGATAATGCCTCCCGGTTTTAACTGACGAAGAAGATACACAGGGACATGGTCAGCAGCACAGGTTACGATAATTTTATCATACGGAGCATACGTATCCCAGCCGTAATAGCCATCCCCCGTTTTCCCTTTAATGTTTGTATATCCAAGCTCTTTCCAATTTCGAGCTGCCTGTTCAGCAAGCTGTGGAATAATCTCAATGCTATATACCTTTTTTGTAATACAAGATAAAATTGATGCCTGGTATCCCGAACCGGAACCAATCTCAAGCACAGAGTCCGATGGTTTAAGTTCCAGCAGATTTGTCATGTACGCAACAAACCACATATTGGTAATTGTCTGTCCATATCCAATCGGGAGCGGATACTCTTTATACGTATAATTACGCTTGCTTTCGGGAACAAAAAATTCACGCGGAACTGCAATAACCGCTTTAAGAACACTTTCGTTAAAATTTGTTGTTTCTCGGTAATGCGCTACTCTTTCCTCTCGCTGTTTAAGATCGTCTGCAGGTGATACATAACTGTACCCCGATAATGGAACGATCATACCGTATACTATAACAAGTATTGCAAAGCGCCTTAATGCTTTCATGGCATCCTCCGGTTTACTCAATTTTACCGTCAATCATTGTTGTACCTCAACGGCCTTTCTATTCTTCTGAGACACTATTTGCTTTGATATAAATATAATACGGAGGAAAAATTAATTGGGGATTAAATGAAGATTAAGACTTTTTAATTTTGATTGGCAGAAGAACGGTAAAAATGCTCCCTTTTCCAGGTATGCTTTTTACTTCGACACTACCCTTATGCACATCAACTACCCATTTCACGATGGAAAGACCCAGGCCGGTACCACCCCCGCTCCTGGCACTGTTTACCCTGTAGAACCTGTCGAAAACATGATCAAGATGCTCGGGTGGTATTCCTGCACCGCTATCTTCTACAGTTATTTCAACAACCCCCCTTTCTTTGTGGAGTCCCACAGTGACACACCCATCCTCTCTGTTATACTTTATCCCATTATCAATAAGATTAATGAACAGCCTTGTGATAAGTGTCTGATCGGCATAGATATTGATACTCTTCTCACCCTGAAAAACAAGTTTTATTCTGTTCTTTTCGGCTATGCCTCTCATTTCATCAATGACCTCTTCGGCGATCACCCCGATATCTATGTTCTCTATCTCTGTTCTGTATCTGTTTGCAGCAATCCTTGTCAGATTTAAAAGTTGAGCGACCATCACCCCCATCTTCCTGCTCTCCTTCAGAATACCCTTAAGTGCTTCTCTGTACTCATCCACACTTCTATTCCCTGCGAGCGCCTCTTCTGACTGGGCGGAAATAACTGCTATTGGAGTCCTCAATTCATGAGAAGCGTCCGAGGTAAACTGCCTCTCCCTCGTAAATGATGATTCCAGTTTTTCAAGCATATCGTCAAAAACCTTCACAAGCCTCCCCACCTCGTCTTGAACCTCCGGCAGGTTCAGCCTCTGTGTTAAATCCCCATGCCCTATAGCCTCGGCAGTCCTCGTTATGTGATCTATTGGCGATAATGCCTTTTTTGCGATGAACAACCCACCTGATACGGCAATAACTATGCCGGCAGGAACAGCAATCAGTATCATCATTTTCAGAATGTCAAGCGTCTCCTTGATAGGGTTGAGTGAGCGAACTGCTCGTACCCATGCAATCATTCTGTTTTCTTCATATACTGCTTGATCATACACAAGCAAGTTTTCCTCATTTATTTCAATTTTTCTTATCGTATTAAAATCCGGTGAAAGGTTTGTAATCTGCGGGTACAGCCTGCTCCCTGCAATCAACCTGTTTTCCGCATCATACAAGGTTATGGATGTTCCGGTAGTTTTAAGCTCATGAAGCTCATTATTAGTAATACTCCCATTTTCAACTTCTACAGAGGATATAACCTGGGCAGTGTGCGCCTTGATTAGTTCTTTCGTCCCCTGATACATGATCTTTGACATGGAAACATAGATGAATGAACTGAAACCTCCCAGCAGCAGAAGAAGCATTGAGGCAAACCATAGTGTGAACTTTGCCCTGATTGTTAATCTTCTCACTTTTTCTCCTTAAGCATATATCCGCTTCCTCTCATGGTATGGATCAGTTTTTGTTCAAAACCGTCATCAATCTTACGCCTTAAATACCGTATATATACCTCCACTACATTGGAGTTGTAGTCAAAGTCGTAATTCCAGACATGTTCTATGATCTGTGACCTGGTTACAAGCATTCCCTTGTTCCTTAGTAGATATTCAAGCATGGCGTATTCCTTTGCCGTAAGCTCTATGATTTTTTCACCTCTTTTGGCAATATGTGTGGTTGTATCAAGGGTTAAATCTCCAATTCTTAATATCACTTCTCTGTCGTCCCCCCGTCTCCTCAACAGTGCCCTCACCCTCGCTAAAAGCTCGTCAAAAGAGAAGGGCTTGACCAGATAATCATCAGCACCCATATCAAGCCCTCTCACTCTGTCTTCAATAGCATCTTTTGCCGTTAAAATCAAAACGGGCGTTGGTATTTTTTTCATCCTTAGTTTCTGCAATACCGTGAAACCATCCATAATCGGAAGCATTAAATCAAGAATTATACAATCGTAATCCACCACTTCTGCAAAGCCCAACCCCTCCTGCCCGTCCTTAGCTGTATCAACACTATACCCTGCCTCCTTCAATCGCCTGGCTGTTGTTTTGATCAGAGAAGGCTCATCCTCCACTACCAGCATTCTCACCATTGGCTCCTTCTAAGTAAATTCGAACAAGTTAGTTGTGATACTCAGTCCCGGGGGGATGTATCCCGCCAGGGGCATACCCTGCTTTTATGTTGTTTGCCGATCACCTCTCTGAAGAAAAAAATCATCTTTAAATAGAAATATTTTAGAAGTCAAATATACCTCAACTTGATTAAAATAAGATTAAAAATATAGTAATATACTCTCGTATTTACGCTAAATATAGCAAAAGACAGATGAATGGCCCAATGTGGGTCTACCCCCAACATACGTTCTTTACGCAAAACTGATCACTGTCCATAAAAGGAAGGTTATCCAGATGTATAAAGCAGGAGTGAGGAGAGGCAATAAATGATTTATGAACAATTATTAATTTCTACATAGGAAAAAATAGCATTACTTCATTAAGTGTCAAAAATAGGCAAGTGAACTTCCAAACTTTAACGATTCAAACCGGCACTTGCCTAATAGTTTTTACCTCTAGAATGTAATTACAAGTAATTGTAACAGTATAGATAGTCATTTTTGCATGAAATTCTGGTATAAAAAACCGTAATTTTAATGGATAAAACCATATATACAGGTCCACAACTTTGTATTTACATACCATTCGGTGACTCAAGATCGGATAATAGCTCATCGAAAGAATACTGCACTGTTTCGTAGCTGCCCCGGAATTTATTGACATCCTCCCGGACTTCTTTCCCCTGCTGAATGCACACCGCGATGAAGTCGGCAATCTGCTCCATCTCATCCTCCCTCATTCCCACCCTCGCCATCTCCTGCACCCCGATTCTAACCCCATCCGGGTTAGTGACATTTCTGAGCGGTTCATGGGGAAGGATATTCATGTTCAGAATGATATCGTTCTCCTTGAGCAGATTGGCAACCATCTTTCCGCCCCCGTACTCCCTCACATCGGCCGCAATCTGATGGGATTCGGTAAACCCGAACTCCTCGGCAACCACATTGAATTTTCTGCGTTTCATCGCCCGTCCCAGAGCCTTCGCGTTTTTGACCACCTGATCACTGTACTTCTTCCCGAAACTGATCATTTCCTGCGTTGCGACCGCAAGACCGACCAGGGTGTCGAGGTGATGATTGCTCGAAGAGCCCGGGAAGGCGCCCCTGTCGACCTTCTGCCACTCGGTATTCCCCATGTTGCTCAGGATTATTCCCCTCTGGGTTCCGAAGTATGTTTTGTGGGTGCTGCCTGTAACGATGAACGCGCCTTCGCCGATAGGGTCCTGAAACGTGCCGCCTGCGATCAACCCGAGCACATGGGCCGCGTCGTATATTACTCTAATTCGATATTCAGAACAGATGTCCTTGAGCTCCCGGAGGGGCTCGGGAAAGAGAAAGAGACTCTTGCCGAAGATAAGCATCCTTGGCCTGCACACATGGATGAGCTCCTTTGTGCGTTCTACGTCGATGTGAAACCCATCTTTCGAAATAGGGAAATCGATGACGTTCTTTGTAAACTTTCCAACTGAACCGGCAAGATGATGGCTTATATGCCCGCCGCCCGGGGTTGAGTTTACCATCACAATATCGCCGTTTTCAATAAAACTGGAAAACACCGCCTCATTTGCGTTGGTTCCGCTTATCGGGCGAACATCTGCGTGCAAGCATCTAAAAAGCGTTTTTATGTCGTTTCTGAGATCACTTTCGATCTTGTCGACAAACTCCGTCCCCTGGTAGTACCGCTCGCCCGGGTGTCCCTCAGCATACCGGTGCGCGAAATCGGACCCTGCAAGCCTGCGAACGGTGTGAGACATCACGTTCTCACTCGCAATAAGGTTCACCGTCCTGCTTCTCCACTCGTTCTGCTTCCTGACGCTTTCATAGAGGTTTCTCACGTATTTTTCGAGCATGCTCTTTCCCCGAAATCCCTTTGTACTGTAGTGTAATAAAAACACCCCCGCCGGCAGAGGTGTTTGAAAAGTACTGCTTTTATCCTCTTTTGAAAACCCCTGGTTTTCAGAAGCCTGGTATGAAGAACCTCGATTTTCAGAAGCCTGGTTCGCAGAACCCTGGTGTGAAGAACCCGGGCTGTTCAACAGACTGTTAATATATGTCCTGAAACTGTAAACAGCCCGGTGTGGAGACCGTATTTATACAGCTGCTCTTAAGACGTATTTTCTCAGGTCATTCAACCGAAGCGCCCATTGAAGCCTCAGGTGGTGTTACGTCGGTGTAAAACATTAATTCCTGAGGACCGGATTCGCTGCCGAGATTATCCACCGCCCTCGCCCTGAGTATATGTTGCCCGGACATCTGCACCATGAAAGGACTTGTATACGAAACATACTTGCTGCCGTCAAGAGAAACGAGGATGCTTCTCACACCTGACATATTATCGTATGCGCTCACTTTATACTCATTGGACCCGTTCGTGTAATTTTTTCCGTCTACAACAACAAAGCGATCCTTCGGTTCGATCTGAACGACAGGAGGGCTGCTGTCGACATACCCTTCTACCTTGAAATCAGCCGTCTTGTTGCCGACATTATCGACCGCGTATGCATCTGCCCTGTGATACCCTTCCCGGTCAATAATGACGGGGTTTGTGTATGCAATATATCCTCCATCGTCAAGAGATACGTAAATGGTATCAACACCCGAGAGATTATCCTCAGCCCACAACACGATCGCGCTATTGGTCGAAATATATATTTTATTTTCGTCAACAAACAGAGGACCGTCCACAGAAGCAATACCATCGGGGGGCGTGCCGTCGACGATGACTGAATAAATCTGTTCGCTGCTGATATTATCCGTTTTATCAATCGCCCTGTACACAATTACATGTCTGCCCTCTGTCGAGAAACTAATCGACCCGTAGTACATTTGAAGAGCCGAACCGTCAACACTGTACTGAATTTCCTTCAAACTTGATTCAAAGTCATCTGCGGACAAGACAAAACTAGCCGTCATGGGAACATAATCGATAATCCCGTCGTTGTAAATTCTCATTTCCTGTCCGCTCAGAACCTGCAGGGAGCATATGCCGAATATGAGAATGAGTGATGTGACAAGCCATTTTTTCATTTGAAACCCCTCCTCGTAGAATTGAAAATTTACTTGCCTATAGTTTACTCGATGAACCGGAATTGTCAACGAAAAACGGGTACATAATCCTGTCGGGAATAATAATTACAAAATATCAAGACTGGCAACCGAGCAGCGTCTGATTTTCGCAAACATCTTGTCAAAGGGTCTTTGGTTTGTTACTATAGTTCTACCAGAGCGATCTATTTGATCCCGGAGGATTCATCGATGACGGTTACCGAAAAGATACTCGCAGTGCATGCCGGCCTTGAAGAAGTGAAACCAGGCCAACTTGTTCAGGCTCATTGCGACATGATGCTGGCGAATGATATTACCGCACCGATTGCAATACAGGAGTTTTACAAACTTGGCGTCGATCGGGTGTACGACAGTGGACGTATCGCACTTGTCCCCGATCATTTTACACCGAATAAGGACATCAAGTCCGCACAGCAGGCACAGTACATGCGGCAATTCGCCCGAAAGATGGACCTGTTGAACTACTTTGAAGTTGGAGAGATGGGGATTGAGCATGCACTTCTGCCTGAAAAAGGGCTCGTTCTACCCGGTGACCTCGTCATCGGGGCCGATTCTCATACGTGCACGTACGGCGCACTCGGTGCCTTTTCAACCGGCGTAGGAAGTACGGACCTGGCATGCGGAATGGCGACCGGCAGAGCATGGTTCAAGGTTCCAGAATCTCTCAAGTTCACAATCAAGGGCAAACTCCGAAAATGGGTAAGCGGCAAGGATTTGATTTTACGGATAATCGGTGACATCGGTGTCGATGGAGCCCGGTATATGGCAATGGAGTTTACCGGTGAAGGAATAAAAAACCTGTCTATGGACAACCGATTCACCATTGCCAATATGGCTATCGAGGCTGGCGCGAAAAACGGGATATTCCCGGTTGATGATCTGACACTCAGCTATGTTAAAAAGAGTATGCAGGAGGGACGGAGAAAAGATCCCTATATAATTTACAGCAGCGATCCAGTTGCCAATTATAAAGAGGTTTACGAATATATACTCGACAACCTTCAACCCCAGGTGGCGTTTCCGCATCTTCCGGAGAACACAAAAAATATATCGGAGGTCGGTGAAATACGTGTCGACCAGGTTGTGATCGGTTCATGCACGAACGGCCGTCTCGAAGACCTGGAAATCGCCGCTAAAATACTGGGCGGAAAGAAGGTGCATAAAGGTGTGCGGACACTCGTTTTTCCCGCCACCCAGAATATCTACCTCGAGGCTCTGAAGAAGGGATATATCGAAGCCCTGGTCGAAGCAGGCGCTGCCGTATCGACCCCCACCTGCGGGCCGTGTCTCGGCGGGCATATGGGAATACTTGCACAGGGTGAACGGGCAGTATCGACAACGAATCGGAACTTTGTCGGGCGGATGGGACATAAAGAAAGCGAGGTGTACCTTGCATCACCGGCAGTCGCCGCTGCTTCCGCCATCGCGGGAAAAATAATCTCCCCCGAAAAAGTTATGGGTTAGAAGGGAGCATTCAATGCCAGGAAAAGAAGCACTCGTATTCAAAGGCAGGGCATTTAAATTCGGAGACAATATAGATACAGACGTTATAATCCCCGCGCGGTACCTGAATACGCTTGACCCGGATGAGCTTGCCTCACACTGCATGGAAGACGCCGACAGTGGTTTCGCAAAAAAGGTAAAAGGGGGAGAGCTTCTGGTCGCAGGTGAGAACTTCGGCTGCGGTTCCTCCAGGGAGCACGCGCCCATTGCCATCAAGGCAAGCGGTATATCCTGTGTCATAGCATCCTCATTTGCCAGAATATTTTATAGAAATGCAATCAATATCGGTCTTCCCATAATGGAGTCGAAAGAAGCGGTGGCCGGTATCAAAGACGGGGATATAGTCGAAGTGAGCCTTAATAGCGGAAAGATCACAAATAAAACAACCGGAAAATCGTATGAAGCAGAACCCTTACCTTTATTTATGCAGAACATAGTAAACGCCGGAGGGCTTGTGCAGAGCGTGAGAAAGGAACTCTCAAAAGGTGAATAAAGAAAAAGACCTGGAGGAAACATATTCATGTACAGAATTGCAGTAATACCCGGTGACGGAACCGGTCCTGAAGTAGTTCGCGAGGGATTAAAAGTACTTGAGAAAATAGGCACTCTTTATTCTATAGATTTTGATATAAAGGAGTTTGGTTTCGGGGGAGAACGGTACCTGAAAACCGGGCATGTGCTTGATAATGATGATATCAATACACTGCGGGAGTACAACGCGATATACCTCGGTGCAATCGGCCACCCCGATGTAAGACCCGGAATACTCGAAAAGGGAATACTTTTGAAGCTGCGATTCGACCTCGACCAGTATATCAACCTGCGTCCGATAAAGCTCTATCCAAATGTCGAAACGCCGCTTGCAAACAAGAGCCCGGAAGATATAGACTTCGTTGTCGTGCGTGAGAATACCGAGGGACTGTACGCCGGAATAGGCGGATTTCTAAAAAAGGGAACAAAGGATGAAGTCGCGATCCAGGAGATGATAAATACAAGAAAGGGAGTTGAACGGTGTGTTCGTTTCGCCTTCGAGTACACGAAAAAAAGAAACAGGGGGAAAAAACTGACACTCTGCGCCAAGACAAACGTACTCACCTATGCCCATGACCTCTGGGACAGGGCGTTTCACGAAGTCGCGGGGGAATACCTTGAGATAAAGTCCGATTACGCGCATGTGGATGCAATCACCATGTGGATGGTAAAAAATCCTGAGTGGTTCGACGTCATCGTTACCACGAACATGTTCGGAGATATTATCACCGACCTCGGCGCCATGATTCAGGGTGGAATGGGAATCGCGGCGGGTGGAAACATCAACCCAGAGGGTGTCTCCATGTTCGAGCCGATCGGCGGTTCGGCGCCCAAATATACGGGAAAAAATATTATAAACCCTGTTGCTGCAGTATCTGCGGTTCAGATGATGTTAGAGTTTCTCGGTGAGCAAAAAGCAGCAGAAGTTCTTGAAAATGCCCTCGTTGCTGTGCTCGGAAGAATGAAAAGCATGGCAGCAGGAAAGATGGGATTTACCACATCCCAGATCGGTGATCTCATCGCCGATGGAATCAAAGAATAACAGAGGAAGGAGAAAGGCTATGAAAGATATCCTTCAGGATTTATACCGCGCCGGCAAGGGTCTGACAAAACTCAAAAGAGAGGATATTGAGAAAATTTTTGGTGAGCTGAAGAAAAGGGGTGAAGTCAAGGAGGAAGACAAGGAAGACTTTATTGAAAAAACCCTTGAACGGCTCGAAGACACCGGCAAGAAGGTAACGGAAAAGATCAAAAAGACACTCACACCCGGGATGGAAAAACTCGACCAGCTCAATGAAAAAATAGACGAGCTCATTAAAGAGGTTGAGAATCTCAAAAAGAAGAAGCAGTAAGCGGTTCGTACTCAGTCCACCTGTTCATGCCGGAGGATTTCCCTCTCGATCCCGAGATGTTTGAATTTCACCCTCTGATAGAAGAAGGCAACAAACATCATACTATTCGTGCAGAGAAGCAGTACAGGAAAAATAAGGACGAGCCTGCCCATAAGGCCGCACACGATAAAAATGGTGAGATGGATGGTATCGCCGATCATAGACCACAGCTTCACGGACACCCGCATTTTCCTGTAATACATATCGCGCGTTGCGGTATCAATCATGTCCGGATCAGGGAAAAGTTTGTAAAAGTTACCTACCGATGATGTATAACCGATTGAAACCAACATATTTTCAAACCGGTAAAAGAGGTAATAGAGGGTTGCAGGCAGCTTCTTCAGCCGGCACGTGTTTTCATCATCCAGATTCAGCCGCTTGCGCATCTCCCTGAGGGTTTCCACCCTGTCAACATACCCTGGTTTCGTGACATTGATGAAAACGTTCTTGAAATGATCGTACAGGGTGATATGAAGGTACATCGAAAGCTGGGATAAAACCGCAAGAACAAAGGGAACATAGCTTCCGGCATCTCTGAAAAGCGCGAATGCAACACCGTAAAATATCGAAAAGTGCGTTGCAATATCCGCCAGGGCGTCAAGCGTCTTGCCGAATAGTGAGCTATTGCCGGATATCCGGGCAAGCTGGCCGTCTGCACAGTCGAAAATGATCATGAACTCGAGCAAAACAGCACCGTAGACTGTAAACGGTAACCTGCCTAATGAAAAAAAGTACCCCGAACTAACACCGAAGACCATGGAGAACATAGTTACAAAGTTCGGGCTTCCGTTAAACCGGTGAAACAGCTTTACCACTAAAAACGCGACGGGCCTGTTGAAGTACTGATTGATGGGCTCTTCCGTCTCCTGGGGTTTTAGTGTTGCTTTGTACTCACTGACAAGGTTTTGAAAGAACCGCCTTTTTTTATTGATTGTAATCCTCCCCTTATTATACTGCAAATCCACTGAATAATTAGCAACCATATACATCTACATCTGTTACAATATATAAAAATTTTTGACAGGCTTCATTATTTATCCTCTCGAAATCAAACTATTTGCAGCTGTCAAGAGTATATGAGTATATTGTTCGATACAAATCCAACAATTACATGGTTCATCAGCGATGAGTCGTTTTAAAAAGTTTAGCATTACTGAATCATCTCTCACCTGTACAATCAAATACACAAGAAAATGTATTGAAAAAACTTTTGTTCCCCTCGTTCAGGAGGTTGCTGAAGATTTTCAGAATGGCGGAGATCAGCGCTACATCCTCTGCATAGCAGGCCCTCCCGGCTGCGGCAAGAGCTCGATTGCAAAACTTTTTCAGATCCTCCTCGAAGACCGGAGAATAGAGGCGCAGGTACTCCCACTGGACGGGTTTCACTTGAAAAACAGAGAGCTGAAGAAGAAAAGCGCCCTGATTGGCGGCCTCGAAGTTGATTTGTACAGCATCAAGGGTGCGAAAGAAACCTACGACACTAAAAAGCTTTTTGACTGCATAAAAAGATTGTCACAGGGAAACACCTTTTTCTGGCCGATATACTCCCGTACTACCCACGACCCGGTTGAGAAAGGGGTTCATATCAATGGTAATCATTTCATCTACATCATCGAGGGCAACTACCTTCTCCTCTCAGAACATCCATGGAATCTCCTGCGGCAGTACTTCAATAAACGGATATTCATCGCATCAAAAGAGTGTATTCTGCGGCAGAGGGTCATCCGTAGGAAACGGATGGGGGGCATTTCGCGCAAAGAAGCCCACCGCCATTATAAAAAAAGCGATCGGCGAAACATCCGGGAAGTACTCAATAACTCAGGCGGGTGCGACTGGCTTATCACCCAGCGCAGACGGTACAGGTATGACCTTTCAATTATTTAGAACTTCACTGGAAAAAAACATATTCCAAAAAATGTTGACATAAAAAGTAAATTATTTACAATTTATTTATATATATTGTAAATAATTTACATATAAAAACTGTATGTATTTCACTCGCTGAGGCTCATACTATTCCACTGTGAAGAAGAAGGTGGCAATTCAAAATATCAATTCTCTCACCAAGATAAAATCCCTCTACCCTGACATGACCCATGCAGAACAGAACATTGCCGATTACATACTCAATAATTCCGAGGAAATGTTTACCATTACGATACAGGGTTTAGCGCAGAGGACGATGGTAAGCCTACCGTCGGTAAACAGATTTGCAAAGCGGCTGGGCTTCAGTGGATTCAAGGATTTTAAAACCGAGCTTATCAAGGATATAGGCGTAAGTTTCCACATTTCACCCGACGGCATGGATGACGACAGCGTCGAGGGCGTCACGAAAAGTATTTTCAACAAGCAGATAGGCAACCTTAAAGAGACACTCGATAACATCAACTATACCGCAATTAATAAGGCGGTCGATACGGTGGGAAGCGCCAGATGTCTCGTCTTTTTTGCCGTGCCCTCCTCCATTCCGCTTGCCTTCGATTTCTCCTGGAAATATTCCCTTGCCGGCAAGACCTGCCTGTTCAACTCCGATATCTACACACAGAAGATATTCGCCACCCAGTGTGGCAGGGGCGACGTTGCTTTCGGTATTTCTTTCTCGGGCGAGTCCAGCGAGGTTGTGGACTGCCTTCGTATCGCCGGGGCAAGCGGGGCAACCACAATATGCATCACCACTTTTATAGAACCATCAATAACGGAACATGCAGATATAAAGCTGTTCACCGCACCGGTACGCTCGCTCTATCAGAAGATCGATCTGCCGTCGAAAATATCCCAGACAGCCATTATGGACATCATCTACCTTCTCGTAGTAATGAACAACAAGGAGCGCGCATCAAAATCGATCAGCAAATCCGAGAAGGAGCTGTTGCGCCACAGAAAGAAACCCGGCTACAAAGCAAGTAAACACCTGAAATAGACCAGTTTTGAAAAGTTTCAAACATATGTTTGCAGAGGATCCTGATGAAAAAACTTAGACAAATACCCGATATCCGTGTCACCCTTCCGGGACCTGAATCGAGGCGCTGGCATTCACGCGCGTCGAAACATATGAAGGGCAACTCATCCCAGGTCAGGCAGTTTCCCGTTGTTTTCGAGCGAGGTGATGGAAACACCATTACCGATGTGGACGGTAATACCTAGACGAGATACTCCCGCGCGTACTCGAAATCTGCAGAAAGCAGAATATGCTCCTCGTCGCCGACGAAATACTCACCGGAATGGGCAGAACGGGAAGAATGTTCTGTGTTGAGCATTACGATGTGATTCCAGATATACTGGTATTCGGCAAGGAAACGGCGGGCGGGTTTCCCCTGAGCGGTATCGCGGTACGAGACGAACATGCATGGGCACTTGAAACAATGTCTGCATCCACAACATACGGCGGCAATCCCATGTCATGTGCCGCAGCCTGCGCCACTATGGTCGTGTTCGAAGAGAAACAAATACTCGCCAACGTTCAAAGGGTCGGGCCCTTTATCATGCAAAATCTGAGAAAAATGAAAGAATCCCATCCGATCATCGGCGATGTCAGGGGCAAGGGTCTTCTTCTTGCAATCGATCTCGTCAGGGATAAAGAAAATAACGAGCCCTTCGTTGATGCGGGAAAAATGGTATATGAAAACACATTCAAGAAGGGAGTCGCCTGGATACCGACGGAAAATATACTGCGTCTTGCCCCGCCTCTTATCATGACAGGGGAGCCTCGGGGCAAAGGCGCTCGAAATCATTGAAGAATCGATCTTCGAAACGGAGAAACACTACGGTTACTAACAGAAATGACCGGGAATGAAGAGTATATCGTACCTAATTCAAAATGTAATATATCACCGCTAATCGACAAGTTCTCAGTGACAC
>Ga0315537_1000995_pt1 | contig 22569 bp, 13 predicted proteins | sample SalMarSW160270MG_FD_203091 | JGI IMG/M metagenome (GOLD analysis project Ga0315537, IMG submission 203091) | Salt marsh sediment microbial communities from the Plum Island Ecosystem LTER, Massachusetts, United States - Salt Marsh Sediment SW1602-70 ...
TATCTTTGACATCGATTTTTACTTTCCCTTCTTCGATATAGCTTTTCACCGCAAGAATGCCTCCGTCGGGCATGGCCTGGATAGCATTCAGGAAAAGATTAAGAAATACCTGTTGCAGATTATGGGCGTTACCCATTACACGGGGTAAATTGTTACCCATGTTCGCATCCAGCCGGATATTGTTGAGGCTGATTTCGTTTCCTACCAGGTTCATCGTTCTGGTGAGAACGGCATTAATGGAGATTTCTTCAAATGACGATTCATCTCTGCGGGTGAAATCGAGCAGGTTGGCAACCGTTGTCCCGGCCCGTTCGACCTGGGTTGCAATGGTATTGAGCATCTTAAGCTTTTCTTCTCTGTTCCAGTCGTCGAATTCATCGATAAGGGCCTCGGCGGTGATACCGATATTGTTTAGCGGATTGTTTAGCTCGTGGGCAATACCGGCCGTCAGATTGCCTATAGCCGCCATCTTTCGCGACTGAATAAGCTGGTCTTCATGCTTCTTGATTTCCAGCAGCATATGATTCAATGCGATGGCCAGGTTGGTGAACTCATCGCGGTACTTGCGGATAGGTGTGATCAGGGAAAAATCGCCGGCCGCAATCCGACGAGTATAATTTTCGAAGCGGCCGAAGGGACGAATTATTTGACGTGTTATAAAAGCTGCTATAAACGCCACAAAGACCAGGATGACTATCAGTGCCGCCACCGCTATAACCATTGACGTTCTAAGCCAGGACCGGATACGAAATCGTTCCTGGTTGACCACATCTGAGGCCTCGGTGACTATTTCCGCACCGAAATGCCGTAAATCGGACTCAAGCGTCAAACGCCGGCTAAATGTTGAAGTATCGGCCGATTTACCCATTGCGTCAAGCTCTTCCAGAGTTTCCCGGTATCGAACCAGGTTATTTTTCATCATTTCATAAGCGTCAATGCCGATTATCCTGAGCATTTCGTCTCGGGAGTTGTCGAGAAGATTTTCGGCATTCTGGACGTTTTCCAGAGCGTCATATAGATTGGTGCCGTAAAGAAACCAGTTTTTCTCGAATCTGCGGGCCTGCTGAATCTCGAATTCAATGTTGCTGGCCCGTTCCAGAAGCCTCTGTCTGGTCGCAATATTCGAAATGAAAATCATGGCGGCAATAGTGATGCAACAGGTAAAAACAAAGGTTACGAGAAAGCCGGCCGCTATCCGTACCCTGATACTTATTCTCGGTCGGCCGGTGAGGGCAGCTTGTGTGCTTCGCGCCTGCTCATCAGTAAACCTCATGGCCCGGGCATCGCCTGAATCGCTCGATTTCCCGCCTGTTCCGCCTTGCTGCACCAAGCCTTTGCTACCTATAAACTTCGCTCATCTTTTATCGAGAACCTTAACTCGTGCATTCGAGATTTTCGTTCCAGCTGAAACCTTTGCATCCCGTATGGAATGTACATCTGTGAGGAAGCCGCCGGAACTCGGCTCGTACGGGTCGGGTCCCTAACCTATCCAGCCTGTCCCTGAGCAATAATGGCAAGCTGCATTGGAAAATACAGTGCAATATAATCCTTGTCAACCGCTTTTTCATATTTTGGAATCTGATATACGCCAATGAAATAAGGGGAATATCTGACGATTACGGACATCCTGACTCTCATGGATGAGCATTAAGCCCTGAAATCTGGTCGACGGTATTAATAGGCATAATTGCAGGAGTATCAATTTAAATACTTGCGATAAAGAAGAGTAATTTATCAATGACAAATCATATTACCGGAATATACCGTCGAGATCCGTCTAGTTGCGTTAAGTTCCGCTGATTTCAGTGAAGTTCGTTGTTAGAAAATTGTTAGAAAATCTAGCTTAACGGCGAAGATCTAATTGCAGTAAGTCCCTGCTGTTTTTAGCGCAAAATCAAGAAATACCAAGGTCATCTATTTAGATATACTGTATCTTTTGGGTCCGGTCTTGGCATAGAGGTCCAATGCATAAGTTTTCCCGACTTAGCATTATAGACATTCCTGACAAAATTACGACCGTAAACCGGGACGCTATCACCACCCCGGCCCTTTATGTGGCGTGGAGATATCCCCCTAAATGTAATCGACCAAACATCCACAACGTCTTTATCGGCGCCTGCCGGCATTTTAACCAAACTTGCCGAGATTTCTTTCACCTTTAACGTTCCGTACGAATTTAGTGCATCATAAAAACTGGCGTGATTATCCCATTCAACAAAATCTTGATAGACATCCTTACTCCCGCTAAGCTCGGATTCCGCCCGTTCCGCCCCAGGTTCCGGCAAGAAGTCGATTTCTTTCCCTAAATATGGAGCCGTAATCTTTAGAAGCTGGCCGTTACCAGGATCTAAAAATATTTTAAATACTCTGCTATACTCGTCAACCTCATCTGGATGAGACGGTAATGACAATTTGACATCTTTAAACGTCACACGCCAAATCTTCCGACCATTTATACGGTCGTGAAGAAAGGGCGTCTTATCATCATTTATTACAGCCAATTCAGCCTTGTCGAAATTATTCTCAATAGAAAATCCCTCCATTTCTCCAAAGCCGGTGTATTTTAGGGCTAAATCAAGGGCTTCCTCGGAAGATTTAACGGTAAAATTTATATCGTCAGATTGGCTAAAAGCGACTTTTCGCAAAAAAAGCATGCCCAAAAGGAATATTAATACTAATAGACTCATTTTTACTTTTAACATTTTAAACCTCCATTGATATTTTAATATTCAAACCGCATCCAAAAAAATTATGGCTGCGGATTTTTATCCCATATATTAAATGCATTGCCGCTTACTCGTTGTATTCCCCATTCATTTAAATCGTCAGATACAAAGTGATTGCTTTGCAGGTAGAAATTCTGGAATCCTTGTCCGGAAATCCTATATCGACAATCAGTTATATGGCATTTATCAGAAAACGTTCCTGCCATGTCATCCTCGAAATTAAGTATTTCTCCCGATATAACGGCGAGTCCAGCCGTCACGAACCAATCTGCACTATAGACCGTATCGACCCAATTAATGGTATCATCCATGAAAAATTTCCATAATCCATTGGTTTCATCCAGTTCACATCTGTATAAATGCACATCGCCTTCCAAGGGAAGTAGAGGACAGCAAAAATCTTCATATCTATACCGTGGTATCGGTCCACTTTCTTTAACCTCCCAATACCAATAATAAATCGTTTGAATAACCCAATCATGATAACGTTCATAACCATATCCTATTTGGCCCCACATAGGTTGATTCGTCTTCTTAAGTGAGCAATTCACCACGCCGAAACCATCATCTGGTCCTACGCCTTCACTACATACTTTTCCATATCTTGTCTTTATGCGCGCTTCGAGGCCATTTAATCCACTAATATCATTTTGTAATTGAGTGTATTTTCGACCCTCCGTACAGCATGTTTTATAGCAGTCCGAATAATTCCACTGACTACTTAACTGCAATGGAATAGGGCCAGCCCGACTCGAGGCTGCTCCAATATTGCCGACTTTATTTTTATTACTACAGGCATAAACATAGTAGTCATACTTATTCCCAAATATCAGATTGTGCGTGTAGTTAACATCAATATAGTGTACTACATTTGAAAAACCGCCGGTTAACCAAATTCCTTCGCCATGAGCAAGTATCTTACTATTTTTTTCAATACCAATCCAGTAAACTCTGGTTCCCTGATTTGATTCGCTAAACCTTAACTTCACTCGTTCATAGCAATCATCTAGTTCTGTTCCAGCATGACTCACATTATGCAATCCTGAAGCCGATGGTTTATCATCACACCCATTAAAAAATAAAATCGATAACACCATAAACACCAGACAAATAAGAGTATATTCAATATGACGTTTTTTCATCTTTTCACCACCGTTTCTTCTATAATATTATACATTTTCATCTCCATATTAAAAGCTTTTTTTAATCCGGGCAATCGGGCGCCGGCCCCTCTAGGTATAAATATGAGATTATCACAGTAATATCAAAAATATTTATTACATAGTCGCTGTTTGCATCTGCAACGCGCGGGGGATAAGGAGGTGGGCCTTGTTCATAGAAATAAGTCAGCAAGTAAGTAATGTCAAGTACATTGATTGTTCCATCGGCATTGACATCGCCGCAAATGCATTCGCCAGTAGTCAAATTGAAAAGAGTGGTAATCCCGTTTGAACCAATTACTATGTCTTTGATGCAATCACTATTTAGATCCACGAGACTTACGAAACCAGCACTATCCATACCATACAAGGGAGCTTCCACAAGGGAGCTATCAGTAAATACAGAATCTCCTTGGTTTAGCATAATAACAGCAGCGTTTTCGCTAGAAGTCCATGATTTATTACCTGTTATTATTAAATCGATATCATTATCTTTGTCTAAATCCGCTGCTGCTATAGACGTAGAATTATAAAAAAGTGTCGTAAAGAAATAGATGGGATTATAAAAATGGCACTCACCATCATTTAAATACATACAAATAGAATTGGCGTTAATAGACGCAATGTCATCGTATCCATCGTGATTAAAATCAGCAACGGCGAGGCCTTCCGGAAGATCACCGGAAAAATCAGGACCTGTACCGGTAAATAGGCCGGTACCATTATTCCGAAGTATTTCAATACCATATGTTGAAGACGCTATATAACCAATTGCCAAATCATAATAGCCATCATTGTTGAAATCGCCCGATGTCAGGGCTGTAGGCGAATGGGCGAGTGGTAAAAGCCAATACGCTGGTTGGAAAGTCCCGTCGCCGTTATTAATAAAGGTATTGATTCTACCTGGTATAAAACATAGGGCGACAATATCATTATCGCCATCGTTATCGAAATCTCTGGAACATAGCGGCGTAGCCTCGCCGATAATGCCTTCAGTTTGATATGTTATCGTATCAGGGAATCCCCCTAAACCGTTATTTAACATTATCAGGACCCCATTTGATGCTGCCGCCAAATCAGGATAATTATCGCCGTTAAAATCGGCCGCGATAATGGCTGGACCATAGCTCACAACGTTGTAATTGTAACCAACGATCGATTGAAAAGTCCCATCACCACCATTTAACATCACATAAATATAATTATTATTGAGTGTCGCTATATCCTGATAACCGTCGAGGTTAAAATCGGCGTAGCAAACAGGGCCGCACCGGAAACCTGTATATTCATGTCTTTCTCCAAATAGAAGGGGACAGTCAGGATCACATGCATCACCTACACCGTCGTTATCAAAATCCTCTTGAAATCTGTTTGCAGTATTCTGACAATTATCACAAATATCACCAATAGTGTCGTCGTCAACATCTGTTTGGTCAGAATTGGCGTTGTCAGGGCAATTATCGCAACTGTCTCCAATACCATCGAAGTCAATATCGGTCTGATTTGTATTATATTGATAATCGCAATTGTCACAGAGATCACCAATAGTGTCACCATCGATATCTGCCTGGTCGGAATTGGCAATCTCAGGGCAATTATCGCAGGAATCACCTATGCCATCAAAGTCAACATCCTCTTGAAGTGGATTATAGGCATATGGGCAATTGTCGATTTGGCAAGTATCGGCCGGGAATCCGGGATTGCCAAAGCCATCATTATCAGTATCTGTACAATATTCGCATGAATCACCAATGCCATCGCCATCAGTGTCGATCTGGTCAGAATTTGCGAGCCCGAGACAATTATCACAGGCATCTCCCACTCCATCAAGATCGTCATCTGACTGCGCCGGATTATAATCATTTGGGCAATTGTCGCCATCACACGTATTGGCATAGAATTCAGGATTGCCGTAGCCGTCATTATCTGTATCTGTACATACGTCACAACTATCACCGATACCATCTAAGTCAGTATCGGTTTGCTCAGGATTATAGACTACTGAACAATTATCGCACTCGTCACCGACACCATCTTCATCCGTATCAAGCTGGTTTTGATTGGCGATTGCTCTGCAATTATCGCAGAGATTGCCGACGCCGTCGGAATCATCATCTCCCTGATATGGATTAGCTACACTGGGACAATTATCAAACAAATTTGGAATTCCATCTCCATCGAAATCAGGCCCTATATATATGGAATCCAACACTGTCGCATAACTCCCAGGGATATATCTTGATTCGGCCGTCGTTACAAATTTATAATAGCCTTCTTCAAGGACTGTCTCTGACCAGTAAGTCTGGTAATGGACAGCGGGAATGTTTAATGTATCATGTTGGCTATCTATTAAATTGCCATTAAAATAAACGTAGCGCCAGGATTGGGTGACGCCACTTTGCAGCCATTCGAAGCGCAAGACATCGTAACCACCATTAGCGGCACCGGCATAGTATGATATACCTAAAGGAGTCATGGCGTTCCCAAGCGTGAATCTTCTTATACCTGTTTCAGCTGCAAAAGTCTCGGTGACAAAGGCGTCGCCCAGAATCATTGGTTGCCAACACCAAGCGTCCGGATTGAATGCCCAACCTTTAGCTATTTTAAATTTGTTGGGTCTATATAGTTGCCCGTCATTTATGCCTTCCGATCCAAATATAGCTATTGGATCTCCAAGAGAGGAATGAAACATATATATAGTGGAATTGGCATTGTCGGTTACATAAATATAACCATAATTGTCCGTATCGATCGACGTTAATATGGCATCAGGAGGAAACTCATAATTCGATTCCCTAAAGGAGTATTCCGGATCATCAGTCCTCATAGCAATTATCCGATTGTTACCCAGATCCGTAATATATATAGTTGGATAATTATAATTGTCCAATGGACTTCTCGCATAACAGACAGAACTTGGATAATCTACCTGTTCATACCCTGAACCATGTGAAAGAAGCGTTAACTCATGAATAAAGGAATGGTAATCTGAGAACTTAAAAATATCTACTTTTGATCCGCCGCCGTCGAGGACTGCAAACTCACGATAATAGGTTGAATCATTCTTCTTAATATATGCAGACGCGATATCGGTCACATTATCATAATTATTGGTAATCTCATCTTCAAATACAAACGAAAGCACTCCCTGGTTTACGGAACCTTTAAAAATCATTGCTCGATTATTAAAATTATCAGCCACAATGTATCCATCTGGAAGTATAACATCAATTCCCGATGGTTGATTGAAATTGGATTCACCGGCGCCGTACGAGCCAAAAACAGTCCACTCATTCGAAGGCGCATCATTTGCGATAATTCTGTCCCAATTTCGATCCATGCATATTGTCATATCGTGCTCGTAGAATGGGTAATCTATTAGTCTCAAAGCCAATATGTCATACGGTCTGCTACATGCCCAATGCCCCCATAACTCCATACTCTTATTTACAGTAAATCGAGGTACTGTCGCATATGAATTTGAATAGAGATTTGTTGGCACAAATACTTCGGTACTTCTTTCATTAGGTATTGAGCATTGATTATCGAAATTTTTGGCAGTATCCTCTTTAATTAAATCGATATTCTTGTCTATGGAAATATCAACGAAACGGTTTATTTTTTGCATGAAAGTATCGGCATTTAAGATTGTAGGCATAAATCCGTTTTTTTTAAAATTCAAAGAGATTGAATCTATTGAGACTAAATTATTAATTCTGAGGAATATTTCTGCCTTTGCGAGATAATCCAACTCTGATTCGGTTATTTCCATCGGATTAAACCAAATTTCTGTTTTGACCTCAAAGGGAAAGCGTCCGACAAGATTGGCTTTAGCGGAATTTAGGTATGATACTAGATTTTTCGCCTGTTCATGGTAATCGTCGGGAAAGACCGGTAAAATATTTTCTATATTTATGAAATTTGGATTATTTAACGCTTGCGCCAAGACCGAAAAAGATAAAAATACTCTCTCTTTTTCGGTCATATCCACAACGGTTGCTGAGTTTTTTGCCGCATAAACGTTTGATGAAGAAATCAGCAATATTGTTGAAATGAATATAATCACGCAATTTAAGAACAGCGTCTTAAAATATCTCCACATTGTGCCTCCTAACCTGCCTGAGTACGTAGTTATAAATTGACTAATATATTACATTAAAATAAACCTCTATTTTTGATGCCCCCCTTTGGCAAGCGTTTTCTAGGAAAGTCGATATGGTCAGGTTATAGTTTTCTGACATCTGATTTGGCGTCCTGTAATTCAAAGCCTGATGCAAGTAATTTTCATTATGGTCATATCGCGATTGCTTAAGTTTCTCTGTCATAATCCGTCTCCTTATTTTTCCGCCGGGTGGGGGTTGGGCTTTGTGATATCCCTCGCCAATATATAAAGATATTCCCCACACCCGGCGGCTCACCCGCATACACCCAAACGAGAGATAAGTCGGGAACTTGCTTTTTTATAATGTTTGAAAAAACTGTACTGCAACCGTTGTGCCAAAATTGAACAACCTGCTTATAATAACTGTAAGCCGTTGTATTCTATCAGGATATTGTATAGATTACAGATGGCTGATTTGAATTTGAAAAAGTCGTACTGCGTAGAACTACGCAAAAAAATCGGTTTGGTGCGTAGAACTACGCACCCGTTCTAATGAAATCTTCTTTTTTGAGGCTGTATTTTTTTATTCGATAGCGCACACCGCCCTCGGTAAGACCGAGTAGTCGCGCAGTTTCGCGCTGGTTCCAGTCGGTTGCGATAAGCGCCTTGATTAAATCATCACGTTCGGTTTCGTTGCTTTGATCATAATTTTTAAGCAGATCAATCATAATCCCAAGGTTACCCCCGGCCAGATGGTATTTTCGGTTCACCATCGATTTCAATTCGCGAACATTACCCGAATCGGATATCGACCAGTCACGCTCAGCCAGATATTGACAGAGTGTTTTGAAATCATTCCCCATAAAATCGCCGTTGAAATTATTCTCTTTAAGAAAATGACGTACCAGCGGAGAAATATCTTCAAGCCGTTCCGAAAGCGGCGGGAGTTTGATCGGGATTTCGTTCAGCCGATGATATAAATCAAGCCGGAATTGCCCCTCGCGGATTTGTTTTTCAAGATCGTGGTTGGTGGCAGCGATAATACGGATATTGATTTTCCGGCTATGGCCGTCGCCGAGCCGGCGGATCGTCTTATCGCCGATGACCTGCAGGAGTTTGGCCTGGAAAACAAGAGTACTGTCGGCGATTTCATTGAGATAAAACGTCCCGTTGTCGGCCAATTCGAAAAGTCCGACCTTATCCTGATCGGCACCGGTGAAGGCGCCTTTTTTATAACCGAACAGCTCCGATTCGACCATACTATCCGGTATGGCGGCGGAATTAACGCTTACAAACTGTCCCTTACGGCCCGAGCAGGCATGGATATAACGCGCCAACTGGTCTTTGCCGCATCCGGTCGGACCCGTCAAAAGTACGGTCATATCCGCCGGGGCGATATTTTCGGCCAGTTCGACAATCTTTTTGGTTTTGGGAGCACCGGCGATAAAAGGATGTTCTTTCCGTTTATCGGTCGATCCCACCGCAAGCGGTGGGGCACCTTTTATTGCCAGGTCGACTTTTTTGATATATGGTTTGACGTCTTCGGAGACGAAATATTCACGCGCCATATACAAAAGGGCCGAGCGCTCGCCGTTGTCGTACAGACCGGAGGTGACCATCAGGTAGCGAGTAACCGCCAACTCATAGCGGGACTGGATCAAGGCGAATATTTCGCATGCCTTGCGATACCACTCGCGCGCTTTTTCCTGTTCGCGATCATGCACCGCAATCCGGGCGAAGACGCGATAGCATCCGGCGATTTCGACCCGCTCATTTATTTTTTCGGCGACAACCAGGGCTTCCTCGGCGGTTATTCGAGCCTGATCGAATTTCTCCAATCCGATGTAGGCATCAGCCAGCAGACGTTTGGTCTGGGAGATAAGCGCCGATTCCGGTGCGATTTTCATGGATAATTCAATTCCGGTTTTAAGAGTCTTTTCCGCCTCCTTAAATTTCCCGTCAAGATTGTATATCCAGCCGAGGTATTCATAATAGATGGCTTTTTCGCGTTTAAAGTCTTGTGGCAATTTTACAGTATTCGAAAGAATAGAAAGGGCCTTTTGGGTATAACCCTGTAACGCTTTAGTAAGAGAATAGGTAAGGTAATATCTATATTGGCTTTGTTCCTTTTGATTCTTAATAATATTGCTATGCTCTAAAAATACACTTTCAGCTTCCCCAAATTTACCGGACATAAAATAAATGGACGCAATATTTCTTTGCTGAAGAGTTACGTTCTCGACATTCTTTAACTTTTTATTAATTTCGATACATTCCTTTAAATTAGAAATTGCATCTTCAATTGCACCTAATTGAAACTGGACATAGGCCAATCGGTTCAATACTCTCTGAACCGATTGGTAATCATCATATCTTTTATAAAAAAGATATGATTCCAATAATGCCTCTTTAGCTTCGATATACCGACCAATTGAAACAAGATATAGGCCATATATATATCGAGCCCTCGCGTACAATTCATGTCTATCGCTTGATCGATAATAATTCAAGGCAAAACCAACAATATTACTTACATCATAATCCCCTTTACTTATTTTCAACTCAGCCAGAAGAAGATTATAATGCGCAAGGTCTTCTTTGCTAAGTAAAACCGGATTAATCTTGTTTAGCTCTTTTTGAGCCTCATCTGGGTTTTTATCTCGAACAAGTTGGTCAATTAACGCCAGATTGTATATTGTTATTTTGCTCATCTTCCAATGATACCAAATCCTGATTAATTTTAACCACAATTAAAAAGGACTGATTTAATGCGATGATAGGAATATATTCATTCCATCGAGTGACTGTAACATGGGTCTTATCGGGAGTACTGTCGCCATTGCTTTGTTCGTTGCTACTACTGCTCGTTTCTTCCCATGGCGTGTCATCGATAGGATCGTTATTTATTCTGTTCCACCCCGGTGGGGTGGGGCCAGTAACGGCCGGCTGAGCCATGAATAAAAACAAAAGCAGCACCATAAATATTATACTGATCAAATTTTTCATAACTTTACCTCACCTACAAGGTTAAATATTTTTTCTATACGTCTATTTATAATATATGAGGGCCGTACTATCCTCCTAGTGCTTAAAGAGGGTCGCCGTTTTAAAAAATCTCTATTTCTTTATATCGGGCTTATTGAAGAGAATATCACGACGGATGAACCTTACCTATCCAAAAGCCCATTACCTGTTGTATTATAACGTTTTTACCGACATTCTGTCAAGAAAAAAATAGCCGATAAATAGCCTTTTTTGAGGGACTTATGGGGGAAATCGGATAAATTCGGGATTCGTGACAAAGATTGTCACCGCAAAGCTCATTGCGGCAGATTCATTTTAACCAGATGCGACGAGATTAGAACTCGCCTATTACTACAATCCGTTTGACCATTCTTCCTCCCTATTGCATTATAGTATAGTCTGAAATTACTACTTATACCAATAAGCATTGGGATTGGTGAAAAGTCTTAATACTAATTGGTCAAGCGGACCGCCTATGAAAGAAGCGCTGAGGAATTCCATTCTAAAGCTTATCAAATTATGTCGAGAAAAACAAAAGGCAGCTCATCCCTATTTCTGGAGTGCTTTTGCCCTTTTCGGTAATCCGAAGTAGAATGTTAATCCGTATAATCGAAGTTATTTTTTGGAAATTATTATGTTAATGCAAAGGCCATCTAAAATACTATTGACATTTATTGTTAGAAAAATCGTATATGCGGAGAGCTATTTTTTCGTAAGACTATGTATGATAATGACTTGAATTGTTAGAAAATAATTAAGCGGAGAGGCAGGGATTCGAACCCTGGGAGCCCGCAAAGGCTCAACGGTTTTCGAGACCGCCCCGTTCGACCGCTCCGGCACCTCTCCGTCGAAGTTTCACCGGCTTAATTAATCATTTTCATGGCCAAAGTAAAGAGCCTTTTTTTTGCCCATCGACCTGATTCTAACGCAGGGCATAATTTACTTAACAATCTTCGGTCATGATCGTCTAAAAAGTAGTTATGAGTTTGACCGGTTTTTGGCCGACCAAATGAAGTCTTGACAGAATGGCAGCGTCCGTTATATTTATAATGGATTGTTTGATATGCAATGTTGACCATAAGACAGCATTTCCGCCATCTGCCGCAACACTGGAATTGGCTATTTCAGGAGGATATATGAGACAATTGATAATGTGGCGACTTTTCGAAAGTCTGTTTCTGATAATTATTGCATTCCGGGGGACATCGGCAGCCGAGCCGCCGAGCTCGTTCGATCTGCGGGATTATGACGGCCAGAATTACGTGTCATCGGTCAAAAGCCAGCAGGGCGGGACGTGCTGGACACATGGCTCGATGGCAGCGATGGAAAGTAATCTGATGATGACCGGCAACTGGGCAGCAGCCGGTGAAGATGGTGAGCCGAATCTGGCCGAGTATCATCTTGACTGGTGGAATGGTTTCAACCAATTCAACAACGATGATCTTGATCCGCCCACCGGGAGCGGTTTAACCGTACACCAGGGCGGCGATTATCTTATTACGGCGGCATATCTATCTCGCGGCGAAGGTGCGGTGCGCGATATTGACGGACAATCTTACACAACCCCGCCGGATAGATTTAATCTTAGTTATCATTATTATTTTGTCCGGGATATTGAATGGTATAATGTCGGCGATAGTCTCCAAAAAATGGATCTGATTAAGGAAAAGATTATGAATTACGGGGCGGTGGGAACGGCGATGCTGGCCGATATGTCATATCTAGACGCGAATAATACCTTTTATATTCCGCCTGGAGGTCCGGGAAATCCGAATCATGCTATTGCCATTGTGGGCTGGGATGACAGTAAGGTCACCCGGGCACCTTCACCCGGCGCGTGGCTGTGCAAAAACAGCTGGGGGACAAGCTGGGGTGAAGGGGGCTACTTCTGGATTTCGTACTATGATAAATATACCGGGCATACACCTTTCATGGGGGCGGTGTCGTTTCAGAATATCGAACCGATGAAATATGATTTATTTCACTATCATGATTATCACGGCTGGCGCAAAACAAAGACCGACTGCTCCGAGGCTTTCAATGCCTTTGAGGCCAAGCGCAACGAGGAACTGCAGGCGATTAGTTTTTATACGGCGACCGACAGCGTTAATTTTATGGCTAAAATCTATGGCGATTTTACGGGCGGTGTTCTCTCGAATGAACTTACATCTATCAGTGGTTTTATCGAATTTACCGGATTGCACACCTTCAATCTGATCGACTCGCTGCAATTCAAACAGGGAGACAAGTTTTATATTTATCTTCAGCTTTCGAACGGCGGTCAACCGTATGACGCCACTTCCGATGTTCCTCTTTTACTGGGAGCTGATTACCGGGTAATGGTTCAATCAACGGCAAGTCCCGGCGAAAGTTATTATTCCGATAGCGGCTGGCAGGATTTACACGATTTTGACAGTACCGCCAACTTTTGCATTAAGGGATTGGGGATTGAGGCTAGCATGAAGGTCGGCCCGGCCGATAACCTCGAATCGGAAGGACCTACCGGCGGACCATTTACGCCGAATGAACAGATGTACTACTTCAGGCATAAATATAGAACGCCGATTAAGTATGAAGTCGTTATGGATCCCCCGGTCGATTGGATTACTCTGGTCGGCGATATCGCCGGCGATCTGCCCGCTTACGATACCGCCGAAGTTACGGTTCAGATTAACGGCGAGACCGAATCATTGACACAGGGTTTGTATTCGACGACACTGCACTTCAGGAATCTGGATGATGATGTTGACGATGCTTCGCGGATGATACAACTGATTATCGGGACCCCGACGGTGCAGCATGAATGGACGCTTGACACTGATCCCGGCTGGGCGTGCGAGGGCGAATGGCAATTCGGTCAGCCGACCGGTGGGGGCGGTAATAAATTCGGATTCGGTATGGATCCCGCATCGGGGCATACAGGCGATAATGTTTATGGATATAATCTTGAAGGCAATTATCCAAATAATCTCCCGCCGACGCATCTAACATCCTTGGCTATTGACTGTTCCATGTTTTTAAAAACCAGACTGGATTTCTGGCGATGGTTATGTGCCGATGGATTTGGGGTAGGTTCAGTTCATGTGAGCAATGATGGTACGAATTGGACTAAAGTCTGGAGTGGTGGCGATTGGCCGTATGACACAACTTGGAATGAAATGGATATTGATATTTCATCTGTGGCCGATTCGCAGTCGACGGTCTATCTGCGCTGGACGATGGAAGTGAATAATGCCTTATATCCAATAGGCGGATGGAATATCGATGATATCAGTCTTTACGCCATTTTTGATTCGGCCGGCGCCGAAGCAACAGACGTCAGTGAAAATACGAATAAAGTGTTGCCATCGGAATATGAGCTCAAACAGAATTATCCGAATCCGTTTAACCCGACGACTATAATCAGTTTCAGCCTGCCGCGAGCATCCAGCGTCCGGCTCGAGATTTATAATGTTCTGGGGCAGCGCGTGTCGACGCTGATTGACGGCGAACTAAAAGCCGGTGATCATGATATCAGCTGGGACGGTCAGGACGGATTCGGTCAGCCGGTCGCTACCGGAATTTATTTCTACCGTCTGAAGGCGGGCGAATTCGTCGATACAAAGAAGATGATTTTGCTGAAATAAAAGCAGACAGGGTCCGATAGCCTTATTGATTTTTTATAGAAATGGGCGGTCGATTTAAAATCTGCCGCCCATAATTTTGTTATGGATTATTATTTATAGTGGTAGTAGGACAGGACCCGAGGCGCGTTCTTACGCCGCGATGTGGTTCTGCCGTTTTAATCTGCCGTAAAGAAATCTCTTGATAATATGCAGATTTTGTTCTTTATTTCCGAGAATTTTGTATAATGACAAAACAGACCGCCGCGGCGGCATCAAATCGAATTTTTTGGCGAAACCTTTTGGACTTGAAGGGTGGATAATATGAGACAGTATATTATTTCCGGAGTCTCCGGCGGATTGGGTCTGGCGCTGGCCGGCGAATTAATCACACGCGGGCAGAAAAATATTGTCGGGCTTTACAATCAGAATAAGCCGAATCTTGAGATTGAACTCCTGCAGGCGGATTTATCCACTGACGGCAACATCGCCGATAAGCTGAATCCTCTCGTTTCGGGTGATGAGATTGTATTCGTGCACCTGGCCGGAATCTCCGTGAATGCCACTTTCAAAAAACTCGATTTCGATGACGCACTTTCACAATATCGGCTGAATGTCCTGAGCGGTCTGAAAATCACCCGGGCGTTATGGCCGAAAATGGCCGAGAATAAGTTCGGGCGGATTATTTTCATCAGTTCCGTCGTGGCGCATGCGCCGGTTTTTGGTACGATCGGTTATGCAATGACCAAGGCGGCGATGGAAGCGGCCACGCGCAGTCTGGCAACGGAGGGCGCCAAAGACGGTATTTATTCGTTCTGTATCGCCAGCGGTTACACCGAATATGGTCTGATAAAGCAGGTGCCGCAGGAATTCCAGGATGTTTTAAAAAAGCAGATACCATTAAAAAGATTCGGGACCGCCGTCGAATTTACCAATACGATTGAATATCTTTGTGATGCGCCATATATGAACGGCCAGACGGTGCATCTGAATGGAGGTTTATATTTTGGCTGAAGTCGAATTCAGACCATTTCATCCCAGCCAGACTGACGAGCTTTTAAAGTTTCTCGTTAAGTGGACACCCAACCATCCCGAGCTGGGTAATCGCGAAGTCTTCGACTGGCAGAAAGCCAATGGTTACGTGGCCATGCATGAGGGTAAAATCGTCGGTCACCTGGCGCAAATTCCGCATGAATTCAGATACGGCAAAAGAAGCGGGCAGGAGGGAACCGAATTGATGGGGCCGGGGATATCATTTATCCTCGATATGTCCAATGACGAAATCCGAAAGAAGGCCGGGCGCGGGCTTCTGGATCATTTCGAGGCCAACCAGCCGCCATATTTCGCCGCTATCGGTATCGTGCCCGAAATAGAAGAACCATATAAGCGGCGCGGTTATGCCGTCCACCGCGATTATACTAATTTGTACGGACGTTTCATGAATCCCTCACGGGCTTTGAAGTATTGGAGCCGTTCGGCGCTTTACGCCCCGGCGATTCATGCCGCCAATATTCTTTACCGGCCGAGAATGAAAAAGGGCATTCTTCCGGTTGAAAAAATTACCGAATTTAAGCCGGAATGGGATGAACTCTGGGAAAAACTGAAGTATGAGCAATATGAACTCTACGGCGTCCGGACCGCCGATTTTTTAAATTATAAACTCAGTCAGCCCGGCAAAGAATACCATATTTATTTGCATAATGAGGGCGGATATATAATTTATCGTCTGGCAACTCATCCGCTAAAAGATCTGCGTCTTGTAAAAATATGCGATATGGCCGGGACAGATGATATTAAGCTGGATTTGATTTCGCTGGCGATGAAATTTGCGTACGAGGCAAAGGCCGACGGTATCGTGGCCATGGCGGCTGATATCGACAAAGCAATTTACAAAAAAGCCGGTCTTTATATATCGGAACCGAAACCGCTGGTGATAAGCCCGCATCTGAAAAAGCAATTGCATATCACCTTCTTTGACTCGGATCTGGATCATCTCTGGTGACGCCGTTCTTTCCATGAATAATCAGCAGGGAAAAATACTTTATGTTGTCATCGGCTGCGATGTCGACCCGGACCGCAGTTATGTCATTAAAGATATTCTATCGGATCGATTAAGCTGGCGCGGGATGCTGGAGGGGATTCCGCGCAGTCGTGAAAAATTAAAGAATCTTAAGGACAGTGATGGCAACCAGCCGGTAGTCGTCTGGCTGTTGCGCGTGGACTATCAGATTAAAGTCATATCAGGGGCTTACAACAGCGTCCTGACCGAATATAAGGACTTTCTGCAAAGCCTCGAAGACTCTGGCGATGAGCTGGGCTGGCATCCGCATTTCTGGCAGCTTGATGAAAAAAAATCAATCTGGTTTCAAAACTATGAAGACACCGGTTGGCAAAAAAAAATGTTGCGAGAAGCTTATGCCTCCTTTCAGGAAATTTTTCCGGGGCGAGCTAAAACGGCACGTACCGGCTGGACCTATCATAATAATGAAACTATGAAGACCTTTGGCGAATTGGGTGTCGAAGTTGATATCAGTGCCTTTTCCGGTTTGAAAATTCCGGCCGACGGTAAACAGCGAGCGATCTCGAATTTTTATGACTGGTACGATACACCCCTGGAGCCGTATTATCCGTCAATCGATGATTACCGCCGCCCGGCTTTGAATAACGAGACCAGTTGTTCAGTTCTGGAAGTTCCGAATCTTACAGCGAAATCATTATTCTGGGGGATCGTAAGCGGTCTGGTGCTGACAAAAAAAACCGGGAGCATCAGGCAACTTGGCTATTCGCTGGCAAGACCGAGATTATTCCCGTCCATCAGCTGCTCGCCGATGCTGTTTAGGCCGCTGCTCTCGACGATAAAGAGCATTTTGGGACAAAAAAATCAATTGGTGTTTGCTACCGGATTGCATGCCGACGAATTAATCGAAAATGTTCATCCCGTCTATTCTCTGGAAAACATGGCCGCCAATATTGAATCATTACTGAAACTTGCCGAACGGTTAAATGTCAGATTGAAATTCATCAGGGGTTGTGATATAAAAAATTATCTCACCAATTCGTTTGTTTAAGTTCGAATGAAAACTTATTCTAAATATTAAAAATGAACTATGGACGGATAAGAAGATAGAGACTATAACTGAAAAACCGGCGAAGAAATCGTTCCTGAAACAATACCTTGCCGTCGCCATTAAATTCATTCTGGCCGCGATAGTCATATATTTCGCCGGACGACAACTGGCGAATAACTGGAGTGAAATTTCTCATTACCACTGGGAGATTAATCCGCTGTTGATAATCTTATCGGTTGTATTTCATCTGACGACTTTTGTTTTTTTCTCAGGGATGTGGTGTATTTTGATTCGCGCCTTCGGTCATAAGATTCCGTTTAAATACGCCTTCAAAATTTCGTATATCGCCGATATGGGACGTTACATCCCCGGTAAAGTCTGGTCGGTTTTCGGCATGGTTTATTTTTTGAATAAAATAAATATCAAAAAGGAAGTCGCCTTCGCCTCATGGGGCGTGGCTATCATCCTGGGCTTTATCCCCGGTTTTGCACTGGTTTTTATCTCGCTTTGTTTTCATCCGGAGATGATGCCCGAGGCATTGCGGGGTAATATCGGCATTGTGCCCTATCTGGCGGTTGCGGTGACGGTTCTGCTTGCTATCGCGCTGGCATTGGCGCCCGAAAAATCCATGATACTATTCAACTGGTTTCTGAAAAAACTAAAGAGACCGCAGATTCAATTCAAGCTGGAGAAAAAAGTTGCCCTGAGTGTTTTTGCCGGCTATCTTATCGGCTGGATTTTCTATGGTTTGGGATTCTATACATTTGTTAATGCCATCATGGTCAAACCGGGATTGCCGGTTATTGCCGGCGTGGGTTCATTCGCGATGGCGTATTTGATCGGGTATTTGACTTTTTTCACGCCCGGCGGATTGGGGGCGCGGGAACTTGTCCTGACCACCGTATTAGCTCCCTTTTTGGGACCGGTCGCGGCCGGCGCCGCGGTGGCCGCGAGAGTGTGGAATATTGTCAGCGAATTTATCGCCGCCATGGTTGCGTTATCGATAAAAATGGAAGGCAAGAGGACGTAAGATATGGCCAGAAAGAAAAAAGCTTCGGTTTCGTCAGTACAAAAAAAACCGGTCTCGAAATTCGATCCGGAAAAATCGCCGTACTTTGTACTGAAAATGTTCGGCATTTTGTTAATCGCGATGATCATTTTGTTTCGCGGATTTATCTTCTCTGATAAAATATTTTACAACCCGGATATGATGCGTATCGGCCTGTTTTTTAAAACGTTCTTTGTCAACTATGTCCTGACCCACTGGTCAATTCCCAAATGGGATCCATACATTTTCGGCGGGATGCCGTTTGTGGACGCTTTCCACGGTGACCTGTTTTATCCGCTGACCTTTCTGAAATTCTTCGGCTCGTTATTTCGGATGCTCAGCTACAATCTGTTATTGCATATTTTCTTCTCCGGGGTGTTTACTTACCTTTGCGCCCGACAGTTCAAACTCTCCAAACTGGCTTCGCTTCTCTCCGGAATATCATACATGTTTGCCGGTTATTTAATATCACTTATGGCGCCCTGGCATGACGGTAAAATATTCGTGACATCATTATTCCCCCTTACGATTTTGTTCGTAGAACGAGGCTTCGAGAAAAAGCCGTTCTTGAATTTCTCGCTTCTCGGTTTGATAATCGGTTTGATAATTCTGACTCCTCACCCGCAAATGGCCTATTTTACCTTATGGGGTGTGGCACTATACACATTATTTAAACTGATTGTCCTGTTCCGTGAGAAGAAAACTATTAACGCCGTTATTAAGCCGTCGGCTCTGGCGATTTATGCGGTCGTTATCGGACTATTGATCTCGGCGATACAATTTTATCCGGGTTATTATTACACCACGCACGATTCGCCGCGGACCGAAGCGAAACGGGGATGGGATTGGGCAACTTCATGGTCGTTGCATGCCGAGGAAGCGGCTTCGATTTTGATTCCGGAATTTGTCGGGACCAATTCGCAAAATACGAAAACGTACTATTGGGGGAAAAATGCTTTTAAAGATAATTCCGAGACGGTCGAGATTGTTTGTTTCTTTATGGCTTTGATCGGTTTTTTCTTTTACAGAAAAAAGGAATCGTATTTTCTGGGAGGATTGGCATTACTCGCGCTAATCTATGCGCTCGGCGCGGGTACACCTTTCTTTAAGATATTTTTCTATATAATACCGATGGTGAAATCGATGCGGGCGGCGTCGATGGTGATGTTTGTCTTTTCATTCTCGATTGCCATTCTGGCCGGTATGGGATTACAATTCATAATCGAGCGATCCCGCAATTTGAGCAATTCGACCGCGAAAAAATTCAGATATCTCTTATTCGGTCTGCCGCTTTTTATGCTGCTTCTGGCGTTTCTATTCAGTGCGAGCGGGAAGGGAATGATTAATCTATGGACCTCGATATTTTTCAGCAATGCCGCGACGTCGATGGTGCAACAAGGTATCAGCAAACTGGATTTGGCCTACAGGAATCTTCCCGCCATACAATCGGGCGCCTGGTTTGCATTCTTGTTCACCGCCCTGGCCGCCGCTTTTATCTGGCTTTATCAAACCCGAAAAGCCGGCATCTATATTCTGGTCGCATTGCTTTTTATTCCCGTAATCGATTCGGTTCGTTTTAACAGTCGATTCATTAAACTGGTCGATCCAAAACCGTACTTATCGGATAATGCATTGACCGATTTTTTTCAGAAAGATAAAAGTATGTACAGAGTCCAGAATTTTGCCCAAACGATGACTGTCCTGCCATTGCACGGTATCGAAGAGGTTGTCGGTTATCATGGTAACCAGTTAAAATGGTACGATGAACTTCTCGGCGGGCCGTCGCTTAAAAATCAGGGCAATCCGCGATTGCTTAATCTTGTGGGGACCAAATATATTTTAATCCCGCCCAATCAGAAATTGCCGCCCGATGCTTTGGGCGACAAACCGATCACGCTGGTTATCAATACCAATCAGGGGGCGGTCTATGAAAATCCGAACGCATTCCCGAGAGTGTTTCTGATCGACGAGTACAAAGTCTTAGATAGTCTCTCCAAAATTCAATCGCTGGTACTCCACGGCGTGGACGATTTGCGCAAAGTGGTTTATCTGGAGGAAGATCCACGTGTTGAATTGACGCATGACAGCTTAAACACCGATTCATGTTGGATAATCGATTATGCCGATGATTCGGTCCTTATCGGATTGGATTGCACCAAAGATCATATTCTGGTTATCACCGATAATTATTATGAAGCATGGAAAGCTTACGTTGACGGTGTACCGAAAAAAATATATCGGGCCGATGGTTCTTTCCGCGCGGTAGTCGTCCGGGCAGGCACTAAGGAAGTCGTATTCAAATACCATTCCTCCCGCTACGCAACGGGCAGACTATTGACATTACTGACATCGTTATATCTGTTAATTGTATTTGGATATTACGGATTTCAATGGCGCCGGAGAAGGCACAAGTCAAACGCTGCAGACTCTTGAAAATGCATAAAGCATGAAGAGAAGTCGGGGTGCCCCACCGCTTGCGGTGGGATTGTACGATATAGCTGCACTGTTTCTGAAATAGATTATTTAATATTGTCTCTTTTCTCTAAATTATGACGAGCGCACAATAATTGGATATTGTCTGCAACTATGGAGCTACCACCTTTAGAATAAGGTATTATATGATCGAAGTGCAAATTATCTTTACTACCGCATAGCGTACAGCGACCCTTATCACGTTTCCATACTTCGAGTTTGACAGATGTTGGGATCATACGACTATGATCAATGATAGGAACATTATTGTCATTTATAATTAACTCATTAGTCAAATTTAATTTAAATTTAAAAACGCTTCTGTTCTCGCTTCGCTCCAGCCACGCGTCGATTAACTCAAAAAGTCCATTGTACACCCATATGCCCGACCGAATCTTTTCATATACTCTCACCGGCTCTGCATCTCTTTTTCCAGCATTAAATTCAGCCGCGGCATTATAAAAAAGCCCATTTTATGAAAATGACCCGCGTCGATTGTACATTGGCTGATCGATTGATTTTGGATTAGGAACATCTGGCGTTTTTGCAATGTCATGACCCTCATATATTAAGGTTTTCCCAGCATCTTCAATTCTATCAGCATATGGGGCACCAATACGAATGCTCATAAGTATAACACTATAACTCGGATTTAGACGGTAGTTCATTCCTCTTTGGAGATTTACTCTTTCGTTTCTACACCTATCCAAGTATGAAATAATATCACCTTGGGTTATCATGATTTCATCTCTTTAAGATTAGGATGTAATTAACACTCTAATTCAGGATTGCAAAATCTACCTACCTCTTATACCCGATATCCCTTAGAAATTTATGGCGGGTCTTTTTGTGCTCGTCTTCCTCGATGCCTTTGGGTATGTACCCATCGACGACACCCATCACACCACGGCCTAATTCGGTTTCGGCGACAATTATCTGTACCGGATTGGCGGTGGCGCAGAATATCCGGCACACCTCAGGAACCGCCTTAATCTGTGGAAGAAAATTAATCGGAAATGCTTTACGCATGAAAATTATGAATGTATGCCCGCAGCCTATATCAAATGCGGTTTTCTCCGCCAGTTGAATCATCTCATCGTTGTTGCCGTCGGAACGAATCAAACATTCCTGGGACGCCTCGCAAAAGGCAATGCCGAATTCCGCCACCGAAGAGGCATTGACCATCGCTTCGTACAAATCCTCGACAGATTTGATAAAATGTGTCATTCCGAAAATCACGTTGGCATCGGCCGGCATCAGAATATCGACGACTTTGGTTCTCATATATCCTCCTTTGGATTCTTCCATACCTAATTCGAATTGTCTTCTTCCTTGATTATCTGCACCCTTTTGATTAAATCGCCCCG
>Ga0315537_1001000_pt1 | contig 22547 bp, 17 predicted proteins | sample SalMarSW160270MG_FD_203091 | JGI IMG/M metagenome (GOLD analysis project Ga0315537, IMG submission 203091) | Salt marsh sediment microbial communities from the Plum Island Ecosystem LTER, Massachusetts, United States - Salt Marsh Sediment SW1602-70 ...
CCGTTTATGACGCTATTACCAAGGCGGAAATCCCGATATCGAGGGTGCAAATACCAATCGGCAGAATAATAGTAAATACCAACGTCGAAGGATTACATCTGGCTCCGAGTAATATCCTGCTTTCAGGAGTGGAATTTGAGCTGGCTACACTCTACGGGAGAGAGTATGTGCTGAAACAGCAGCTCGAACCTATAAGCGATAATTACGACATATGTGTCATTGACTGCTCGCCGTCGCTGAGCTTGCTTACGTTGAATGCACTGGTCGCGAGCACCGATGTGATAATACCGGTTCAGACTCAGTATTACGCCCTCGAAGGATTGAAGCAGCTACTCGAGACTATAGATATTGTCAATGAACGGTTCAATCCCGCTTTGAAGATTCTGGGAGTCCTTTTGACCTTCGTCGAAAGCAGGATATTACTGAGCAGGCAAATACAGCAGCAGATGAGAGACTTTTTCGGCGAATTAGTGTTCGACACTGTTATTCACAGAACCACAAGACTGGCAGAAGCGCCAAGTGCCGGTGAGTCCGTTCTGAGCTATGCACCCAAAAGCAAGGGCGCTGACGAATACAAGGCATTAGCCGAAGAGGCACTAAACGGCAGAATCTCGTATGAAGAAACGAGCAGTGCCAAGGTTTTGGCTGAACAGATAAGTTCATAAGAAATTATAAAAATATAACGATACGGGCCATCGGCCAGGTACGTGGTTTTTCTTTAACAGGAAAATTAAGAATCCGCCGGCCTGTATAGAAAAGTTGACGGTATATAAATATGAAAGTAATAGCAATAGCAAATCAAAAAGGTGGTTGCGGCAAAACAACAACTGCGGTGAACCTTGCGGCTGCTCTTGCCAAACAAGGCAATAAGGTATTAGTAATTGACTTAGACCCACAGGGGCACACAACCCTGGGTCTGGGATATCAACCTGATAAGCTACCTACGACTATTTATAACACTCTTACTTTTACAAATGCTCAAGTCCCCCTTTCCAAAGTAATATTGGGGACCAAAATTGAATCGCTTAATGTGGCGCCAAGTAATATTCTTCTTGCAGGCGCGGAGCTTGAGCTGACGCTCGTATTCGGAAGAGAGTTCGTCTTAAGTGAGCAGATAAAAACCGTCAAGGACAAATACGGCGTATGCATCATCGACTGCCCTCCGTCGCTTGGCTTATTGACCCTTAATGCACTCGTAGCGAGCACCGATGTCATCGTGCCTGTTCAAGCACATTACTATGCGATGGAAGGCCTGAAACAGCTACTCGAAACCGTCAGCATCATCAGAGAGCGTTTCCACCCCTGCGAGGTAAAAATTCTGGGTCTTCTGCTGACCTTTGTCGAAAGCAGAGCTACCTTAAGCAAGCAAATCCAGCAGCAGATGAGGGATTTCTTTGGTGATTTAGTGTTTAATACGGTTATCCACAGAACCATAAAATTAGCTGAAGCCCCAAGCGCCGGAGAGAGCGTCGTGACCTATGCGCCCGAAAGCAAAGGGGCAGCAGAATATAAGGCCTTGGCTGAGGAGATATTAAATGCAAGAGAATGAATCCAAGAAAAAGCATAAGGCGGGATTGCATAAGGAGATATCGTCTATCTTCGAAGGTGTCCCCATTCCAGGCAGGGACAATGCTAAACAGCCATCAGATTCTGCTCCAGCAGGTCCGGCAGAGCAAAGACCTACACCAAAGCCAATACCGCCCATGTCGAAGCCCAAAGCGGCTGGAATTCCCAAATCACCGGCCGGCAAATCCCGTATAGGGGAAATGTGGCAAAAGATAAAAAAGAGGATTCTAACACCCGAAGAGGGTGTGAGCCCTACAAAACACAAGATAATGCTGGTCATAGTGCCGTCTCTCATTATTGTTTTGATATTCGTGCTTATGCCCTTCTTTAAATCGCCCTCAGGCGCAATATCTACCGCTCAAAAATCCAAATCGAAAGACGTTGCCGCCGTGTCAAAACGCGAAATTGACTGGGAGATTCCGGAGCCCTATCCGGCAGGTCTTCGAGACCCCATGCAGCCCAGCTCATCAGCCAAAGCCGGCACGGAAGGCGCCAAAGCTGAAGCAAAGGGTATAAGGATGAGCAGACTGCCCGTAAGAGGCATTGTATACAGCAAAGACAATCCGGCTGCGGTAGTCGGCACTCAACTTGTGCATGAAGGCGACACAATATCAGATGTAACCATTGTAAAAATAAACGAGGACTCAATCGAATTCAGAATGAACAACCAACGGTGGACACAAAAAGTCGAATGATAAAAGGTGAAATAAACGTTGTGAAAGCTAAACTCCGGTGGTTTGCCGGACATCTGTTTGCCGGACATCTGTTTGCCGGACTTTTCGGAAAACAGAATGCTTAGTCGTTAATTGAAAAGAGGAATTATTATGAAAAGCTTTTTGGTAAGACACAGGAGATTACAGTTTATAGCGCTTCTTTTATTTGTTTGCATGATATGTGCAATCACCATAGCCCAAAACGAAGCTAAACCAGCAGAGGAAGCGGAAGTGGAAGCAGTAGCAAAACCGGAAGCGAAACCTGCAGAGGAGCTGGCTATCGAGCCAGCGGCGGAATCAGAGGAAGATATAAGCACAGCGCTTAAAGAACGAATGCAAAAAAGAATAAGCATCGAGTTTCGAAACACGCCCATCGAGGATGCGTTAATGCTGATGGCCGACCAGGCGGATGTTGACATTGTTAAAAGCCCGGCAGTTACCGGCTCCGTAACAGTCAAGCTCACCGACGTGCCCCTCGGAGAAGCACTGGACAATATCCTTGCGGCACACGGCTATGGTTACGCAGCAGACAAGAATATGATAAGAGTGGCGCCGGCAGACGAGATTAGTCAGGTGGCCGAAAGAATTATCAGCAGAATTTACCGCATCACCTACGCAGACGTCAAAGAGGTCGAGTCGGCCCTGAAGAGGTTTATTTCAAAACAGGGTTCGCTATCTTCCAATCCCGGCACAAGTAATATAATCGTAACCGACACGGAAAGTCAGATAAAAGCGATAGATGAATTTGTCGAAGAAGTTGACCGCATAACACCGCAGATACTTGTCGAGGCAAGAATCTACGATATATCGAGCACCGACCGAATGGACATAGGCATCGAATGGCAGGCGGGAAGAAATACCAACTATGGTACTAACGGCCTTACAACTATCGGCGGCGCCGCCGGTGCTGTAAGCACCTTACTCAGAGACAGCACATCGTATGCAAAAGATGGAACTACAGTATATAGTGATAATCTAATCAATCCCCACGCTACCGGAGCATTCTCAGGAACAGTTAACAAGGCAACCGGCACAGAAGGACTGCTTCGTTTCGGCATATTAACCGATGCCATCAATGTTGATGCCTTACTCAGGGCCGAACAGGAAAAAGTTTCCGCCAAGCTCCTGGCTAACCCAAGGATAATGGTGCTCGATAATGAGGAAGCCAACATAAAAATAATCGAAGAAATACCCTATCAGCAGCTTACACAAACATCGGCCGGCGGCAGTATCGGGACGACCCAATTTAAGGAGGTTGGGGTTGAACTTACTGTTACACCGCATCTTACGCGGGACAATATGGTAAGACTGCATTTGGTGCCAAAATTCAGCGTTAGACTCAGCGATGTTGTGGTGATAGGTGCCGGAACTACGACACCTCAGCCAGTCATTGCCACTCGTGAAGCCACCACAATGGCGCTGATAAGAAGCGGGCAAACGGTTGTAATCGGAGGCCTGCGTAAGCAGGACGTTTCACAGCAGAAAAATAAGGTGCCGCTGCTCGGTGATATTCCTCTTGTGGGCAACTTGTTCAAATTCGAAGGCGAAAGCACTATCAATAGTGAACTCGTCGTCTTCATTACTCCTTACATTATTGAGGAGCCAACGCTTTCTGAAACTGAGGCGGAACAACTTGAAGATACCACATTCCCAACACCAAAGGGGCCAGCTACGAGACTCGGAAAGGACGAAAAGTAATAAACCGACGAAGAAAGCAACGCCTCGGCTGTGCAGGAGTTACCTGCACAGCCATTTTTTTTGAAAAATACTTTCCAGGATTGCTTCGCTGCGCTCGCAATGACAACAAAATCTGCGTCTATTCTTTCTTCAGGTAGAGGGTTTGGGTTGGGAAGGCAAATTCGATTTTCTCGGCTTCAAACCGCTTCATCATCTCCAAATTGACACGCTGATTCACTTTGTGATACAGCCAGTAATCGGCTGGCTTTACCCAGTAACTCATATAAATATTCAGCGAACAATCGTTGAACTCGTTAAAGTACACTCTCGGGGGATTCTGCGGGTCGGTGCCAACCTCGGGGACATCAGCGAGGATTTCTTTTATAATTTCTACCGCTCTTTTTGCCTTGGTGTGGCCTGAGTCGTAAGTTATGGTGATGTTAGAGGTTCTTCGAATAAAAGGCCGTCTGCCCAAATTCTCCACGGTCGAATTTGCTATTATGCTGTTTGGCACAGTAACGAGATGTCCCTGAAGTGTGCGTAATCGTGTGCTTCTAAAGCCGACTTCTTCAATCTGGCCTAAATGCTCGTCAATTTTTACAAGCTCACCCATTTGAAACGGTCTATCCGCAAAAATAGTGATGGAGCCGAAAAAGTTTGCAATCGTATCTTTGGCAGCCAGGGCAATCGCTATTCCGCCGACGCCGGCACTCAGTAAAAGGGACTTTACATTTGCCCCTAAAATGTTTTCGCTTATAAGAAGAATGGCGATAATTGCAATAGTTACCCGCAAGGCCTTGCGAAATACAGGCACGAGCATATCGTCCAGCTTTGTTTCAGTCTTTCCGACTACGCGATTCAGGTAGTATTCAATTACATCGACGAGCCGATAAAGTGCATAGGCGGCAGCGATAGCGGCCACCACCCGTGCTATAGACATCCAGCCATTGCTAATCGTGGTGTGAATCCCGGCTTCATCATCAAAAAATAAAGGCGTTTTGGCTAAAAACATACCGGCTGCAAATATTGCGACATAGACAGGATTTGCCAGGGACCTGAGAAGCAACGTCAAAGGCCTCTCGCCCTTTTTCTGTGCCAGACGCAGGGCGTAGCTATTAATGATAAACTGGACAATCCGCCCTACAGCCAGTGTTGCAAGGACAATTAACAAAACAAGTCCAAAACGCCATACTGCATTGCCCCTGCTTATTTCATAGTTCCACCAATCAACAGAACCCAATATTGATGACATCATTTTATATCTCCCTAATCTCGTATTGCGAAACACATTCTATGTTTTTTTACTTCCGCCTTTTTATACCTTATTACGGCTAATGTTTCCACTAAAACCATTTTACAATTTTTCCTTTACAGACAACAATATCCATAAGATAATCTTTTTAATAGATATCTAAAGCTCATTTTACTTAAAAGGGGGTATAATGAAACGCACAACGCTGAATTTTGTTGTGGATGTAATTAGTTTTACTGCCTTATTAGGTTTAAGCTTCACCGGCTCTATAATCAAGTTCATATTGCCGCCCGGCAGCAGCGGCTACGGACGGGAAATCAGTGGAGGCAGGGGACGCGGCGAGATTAATGAACTGTGGTCGATGAGCCGGCATGAATGGGGTGATATTCATTTCTATCTGGCAATTGCGTTTGTGGTTCTAATGGCTGTGCATATCATCCTGCACTGGGGCTGGATAAAAAATTACTTCAAAGCATTATTCGTTGCTTCACAAAGAAGTGCTGGCCCCTGAGACAATCGAACTGCTTATAGAGGATAGTGACTTACAAGAAACAATAACAAAACATAAAATTAGTTTAATAAAAGACACCTGGATTCCCGCTTTCGCGGGAATGAGAAAATGCAATGTATAGTTTTGTTATAAGCTCTAAACAATCGGAACCGGCTTACCAGTTTGGCGAACAGCTTGGGTCCTGAGGGTCATTGCACTGCAGCCACTGAAGTAAAAACGTACCTAAATCAATAAAATCAACGTCACCATCCGGCTCAAAGTCTGCCCCGCCACAATTATTGAGGTCTCCACAATTAGTCGCCAGCCAATAATTGGTCATAATCTCAAGGTCGATATAATTTACATAACAGTCATCGCTGATGTCCGATGCCAAGCCATAACCGGCAGCCAGAACTTCGCCGCAGTTTGAGAAATCAGGTGTGTAGCTGCCAGTCAAGCTGACAGTGGTGATTGTCTGTGGGGGAAGCTCAATGGATTGCGATTCGTCGAAAGTGCCAATATATGCGGCATTCTCAGATTCACTGGTTCGATACACACTCGAAGTGCCAGGAGAAAAATCCTCCAATGAAAGGGCTAAGTTGATACAGACGTCCGAGACATTTATGATTACAATCGACAGCTCGGTATCATCGGCGTTCTTAAAGGCCGAGATGCGCAGGGCGTTTGAATCGGTCGAGGCCTCTACACGATGCCATCCGGAATCTATGAAGGCTGAAAAGTGCTTAAACCCATAGTAATCGGAGTTGATAGTATAGCTGGAACTTCCATACGAAGGAAGTGTCACAAGGCCTCCGGAAGATCCCCAGAACAAATCCCAGTACAGATATACAGATACTTCCTCGACAGTCAGAGAGTTATGCATTAAGAGCGCCAGTTTCAATGCATCGGGCCACGCACCCGTTGAGTCCTCGTACTCTGTTTGCATCAGTGGCCTGTCGCCGTATTGTGAAGCAAAGCTGGTCATTGCCGGAATATAAGCATCCGGATTGTTACCGCTACCGTCACCATAAAGATGGTGAGCGTAACCGTAGACGTGAGAATCGTTAATTAGATTATCTAAATAATTCCCAGACAGAGATATGTTCCTTGCCTCAGCGGCAAGCATCTTAGGCATGGCTGAGCCCATTTCGGTATTCAGCTTTTGCCAAACGGCCTCGAAAGATTCATTATAGCCGGCGACAGTTGCACTTTCACTCGGGTCTAATAAACAGGTATCCCAACTTGCTACCCAGTTTGGTTCATTTTGTATGTTGATATAGTCGGCATTTATGCCGTGGCTGGAAAACTCGTCCAGACTGTCCGCCCACCAGTCTGCAAACTCATCATACATGTAATCACCGTAAATGTCTTTTTTAAGGGTTCCGCCGGCTAAATTTGCGTCGCTTTTAAGATAATCAGGTGGTGACCAGGAGGAAATCATGATTTTGACTGGATATCCTAATGAATCCTCCGCAGCAGTGACGATTTCAGCAGAATCGTCTATGTATGAAGCACCGCCGGGGCCCTGATCGTAAGTGTTTCGTAACCTGTAAATGTCGAGACCCAATTGCCCGAAAAGAACATCGTAAATCTCATTTTTCAAAGGGTGAGCAAGCAACCAGTTTGTATACCAGGCGCCGCTGGCACCAAAACCTTCAAGCTCCTGATAGACGATACCAATCTCCACCATGCCGACAGCATTAGCATCCGGCGGCTCAACGCCATCACCCAATACTTCTGCATCGTCGAGATAGAAATTAACTCCCGCTGCAGGACCTTCGAAGTAAAGGTCCAAAGTTATCAGTGTCCCAACCACATCAAGCGTGAACTGGCCTGATAGCCGAGTCCAGGAGCTGTTAGAACCGGTTGCGGTATCCACGCGGATATAGTGAGTGCCGCTGCCATCCTCCTGCTCAAAAGTGACAGCAATTTCGTCGCTGGAAGAATTTTCGAGCATTACCCAGCCGGAGATGCTGTAGGTTTCACCCGGCTGCATTTTGTCCAACATCGATTGTTTGATTCCCTGCCAGTAAGAGCTTCTACCGGTGGAGTATCCACTATAGCTGCCGCTTCGACTGACAGTCGATGTTGACAGTGTGCAACCGCCGCGGCTGTTCCATCCCGTGGTCCCATCCTCAAAGCCCGGGTTGGTCAGGAGATTTCCGGCAGCTTGTAAAGAGGCAACTATCAGGAAAGTTATCATCAGCGAAAGAAATAACTGCCGGACAGCGATATTTCGTCGGCTCTTCATCCTCGTCACTTCACCCTTATTACAGCGTGGTTTAGCAGTTTTCTTTGGAATAGAACCCCATAAAACAACAAAAAACACTATATCTTACAACTATCTATTATATAGAATTTTACACGTTTTGTCAAGTATGCGGCACAGTTCGTTTATATCAATTGCAGAAAATATACATTCCGGGTAAATACGGCAGCAAAATCGGATTGATTTATAATTTTATTTTAGCTCAACGGACCAGTATGCGTGGTCAAGGAACTGCTTCCAGCTACGATATCGCTGGTGGCCCAGGTGGATATGAAGGAGGGGATTGCGTTTAGGCCTGACCGGCTTTCGGATAAGCGTCATATTTGCCTGCTTCGGGGTTCGGCCACCTTTTTTGACGTTGCACTCGGTGCAGGCACACACAATGTTTTCCCAAAGTGATTTTCCACCCATACTGCGTGGTATAACGTGGTCAAGCGACAACTCAGCGGTCGGCTGGCGCTTGCCACAATATTGACAAATATTTTTATCACGAGCGAAGATGTTCCGGCGATTAAGCTTCACTTCAGTTCGCGGCAATCGGTCGTAAAATAACAGTCGAATAATCCTTGGCACAGCAATATGAAAATTGACGGTCGCTACCCAATCATAACCATCCGGCTCGAAACGGCGTTTGAATTGACTTACTTCACACCAACTCTGAAAATCGTAGTTTGAATATCTTCCCTGGTCAACATAGACGACCTCAGCCAGGTCGCGAAATAACAGAGAAAAGGCCCGCTTTACCCCCACCACTCGGATAGCCATATAGTGCTTATTCAGGACAAGCACATTACAATCCAGGCCGGATTTGACATCTGTAGTAAACATAAATCGGCACTAAACGAAATACTACTCTTATCTTACTTGAAATTAGTCTGTGTAAATAACACAAAGTTTATCAAATCTCAATTAAAAAACCACAGGACAAAAACGCTTTTTTCTGCAAAAAGCACAAAACCACCAAAAACAATCATATCCGGGTATAAAGATACCCCCAAGTGAGCACCTGCCTATGTAAAAAACCGTACTGCGATGCACCGTATAATACACGCAAAGACATTACTGCAATACCGCTGCTGCTTTTGTATTAAATCAGGCAATCAGGGAATGAGAAACAAAAGATTTGCTTACAACCTCCCCGACGCAATACAACAAAGCAGTTTTACGACTCTTTTTTGTCAGCTGTTTGATTTTCTAAAACAGACTTTGCGACAACGTTTTCGGCTCTTAGTCCCTTCTCACCCTCAACAGTATCGAAACTAACAGTGTCACCTTCAGCAAGAGTCCTATACCCATCACCCGAAATACTTGAGTAGTGAACGAAGATATCACGTCCGTCAGGGCCCGCAATAAATCCGTAACCCTTTCTTGGGTTGAACCACTTTACTTTACCGTCCGACATAAAACGCTCCTTTTGAACAACATTACTAAAACAAGCAACTACATATATGCCTCGCCTTATGCTAAAAAAGGCGGTTTTCTTCCTCGAACTATCACGCCTTTCGCTTTTGGCTACGGCATTTTACAAAAGAAATTACACTTCAGCCGATTCACTCGCGGCGGAACAAAGATGCTCTCTCATTAACCGACCCATTTTAAATTTCACTGTTCGCTTTGCAGGAACCTCAACCCGCTGAAGAGTTTTGGGATTCTGCGCGACCCTCGCGGCCCTTGTTCTGGTCTCGAAGACTCCAAAATCTCTAAACTCCAAACGGTTATCTTCACACAGCTCCGACGTTATCTCATCAAGAAATGACTGAACTATGCGTTTAACCAAAACTCTTTTCGCCTGTGTTTTTTCTGCAATACGATCAATAAGCTCTTTCTTTGTAACTGTTGCCATAGGCCACCTCATTTTTCAGGAAAAGCGCTCGAGAAATTTGATTATGCTTACCTACCAAAAGCCACTGCCGGTTTTCCCTCTGATAAATTAATCCTTTCGGTAATCCAACAGCTCATCACACACCTCTATACATTTACTCTCTTTGGTAAGCACCCTCTGGGCTGGTTCCGCGATATATTTGTTTAACCAAAAATACCTTACCAACTGCAAAGTCAACCATCCCGTCCTTTGACTTTGCCCTTGGCGGGCCGATTAAACTGCGAAAACACAACAACAGAAAGCACTCTAAAGTACCGCAAACTACTATAATACAAAGACTTCTATACATCAAGTAAATTTTAGCCAAAATTTTCAGATTCTAAAAAAATCTTACAAAAATTTAGTGATATACAAAAACTCCGGCGCAATAAAACCAATCAATAAATCTTAAAATAACAAAATGTCAATAAACAAGCTTCTATTAGGCGAGCGTAAGTGCTGTATAGGCAATAAGTTACATAAGCCCACATTTTAGTCCCACTTTTATTTTCGCAAATTGCTCTTTTGTATCATTTTAAAAAGCCCGATTCTGTATCCGTACACAAGACCTGTATTTACTCTTTTTTACACCAATTTTCAATCGGCTCTCAATGCCGATTATTTGCAAAATAAGCCAGAATTACAAATAGTTTATTGACCTGACGAGCTATTATGCAGATAATCAGGTTTTTGTATGTATCCGGCTTTTTTACTATGAGCCATATAGCAATTGAAAACAGCTATTGCGGCGTCATAAATTGCTTAAAGCTTTATGAAATAGTGAACTCTAATCTTGCCAAATAAAAGAAGTTACACTTATGCCTCCAGATAAAACCATCTTGAAGAAGGACTACGAACAAAAAAAGGACCGAGCAACTGAAGTAGCAAACACGTTTGAATGGCTAATAACAGCTTTCATACTGGCCTTTGTTTTCCGGGCCTTTGTGATGGAGGCATTTCGCATACCAACCGGCAGTATGGCCGATACACTTAAAGGGGCACATTTCCGGCTTTGCTGCCCGCAATGCGGATATAAATACGACTACGGGTTTGTGCCGGAAAAATACGGTTTGCCGCCAGACAGCATACCACAGATGTCCCTACGGCGCGTAGCCTCGCGCTGCCCAAGCTGCGGTTACTATCAGCCGACGGGCGGAACAATGCCGATAGCTAACGGAGACAGGATACTCGTGCTAAAGTGCCTCTATCAGTTTTTTGAGCCAAAGCGCTGGGACATAATAGTATTCAAAAATCCAACGGAGCCATCAATAAATTACATTAAACGATTAGTTGGACTTCCCGGGGAGACTATTGAAATCATCGATGGCGACGTGTATATCAACGGCGAAATCAGCCAAAAACCTGCAAAGGTCCAAAAGCAACTTTGGATGCCGGTTTACGATAACGACTACCAGCCGGTTCGACCACAGGAAGGCCTGTTCAACGGTCACTCCTGGCAACAGCCATTCAAGAATGTCAAAGGTTCAAAATGGGTCCTCGACGACAAAGAGAAGCCAACGCTGTTTTACTTAGACAGTCCCGATGACCAAATCGATTCTTTCTTCTATGACACGTCACTGGGTAATGACTTCAGGGTAACCTACGCCTACGATGATGTCAGAGGATATTCCGATATGGCATACTGCAGCGACCTGATGATGCGTTTCTATGTCAATTCGGCAAAAGCACAGGGCCGGGTCGGCATAACATTGAGCAAATATAAAACCAATTATAGTGCGTTGGTAGATTTTACCGGCGAAATAGCCATTACAAAAACATTGGAAGGCGAAGAAACGATACTCATCAGCAAGTCAATCGATGCCATAGCTGCAAAAAAGCCGGTGCTTGTGGAATTTCGCAATGTTGACCACAGGTTAATTTTTCACTTCGGCGAGGAAGAATTAACATACGATTTGGGAGTCGGTCCGGATGCCGCCGGCCGGAGAGAGACAGATATTCAGCCGGAAGTAAAAGCGTTCGGCTGCGGGAAACTTACACTCTCACATATAGCCATTTTCAGAGATATTCACTATACATCAGAAAAATATGCCAACAGCAACGAAATCGGCAGAGCAACACAGGGGCATCCATTCACACTCGACGAAGACGAGTTTTTCGTGCTGGGCGACAATAGTCCCAACAGCGAAGACGGCAGGTGGTGGAACAGCACCGGAGTGGCCAATAACGGACCGCCATATAAGCCGGGTACTGTGCCGCGTGACTATCTGGTCGGCAAAGCATTGTTTGTCTATTGGCCGGATGGGTTCAAGCTCTCCGGCTGGGACCCGTGGGGAATAATCCCTAATGTCGGCCAGATGCGATTCATCTACGGCGGCTCATATAAAAAACCGTAAATAAAAATCCAACACGAAAGTGAACATTAATGAAACAGGTAGCCGCAATTCTTCTGGGGGTCGTAATGTTGTCATCGGGTGAAAGTGCAAATGCAGCAGGCAGCAGCATCACAGTAAAAGAGCTGCGTTGCGAATATCATATCAATCCCCCTGCCATCGACATAGCCAAACCACGGATAAGCTGGATTCTGGAATCCAAAGAGCGAGGTCAAACACAAACCGCCTATCAGATTCTGGCAGCCAGCAGCAAGGAAAATCTCAGGCAAAACAAAGGCGACCTCTGGGACAGCAGCAAAGTCAAGTCGAACCAGAGCTTCGGGATTGTTTATCAAGGTAAGCAGCTTAAATCTCGTTCGCGATGCTACTGGAAGGTGCGCATCTGGGACAAAAACAACAAGGCATCGGCCTGGAGTGAACCGGCGCACTGGGCAATGGGTTTGCTTGAACCGGAAGACTGGCGGGGGAAATGGATAGGTTATGATGCGGAATCACCCTACCAAGAAAAGCCCTACGTACTTAGTATTGAAGGATGCAAGTGGATATGGCTTGCGGAAGGCGAGCCCCAGAAAAGCGCCCCGCCCGGCAGACGGTTTTTCCGGCGCAACTTCGAGAGCGACCCGGACAAAAAAATCAAACAAGGCCGTCTTGTGCTGGTCGTGGATAATGAAGCTATAGTTTTTGTAAATGGCCAGGAAGCGGGAAAGGCAACCGGATGGAGAAATACAACTATTCTCAATGTATCGGATAAACTAAAAACAGGAACAAACACGTTAGCCATAGCCGTTACAAACACGGGCGAGGCCGACAATCCGGCGGGTCTTGCAGGTAAGCTGCTCATCGAATACGAAACAGGTGATGAATTAAACATATTTATAGACTCTCTCTGGAAGGTATCCAACATTGAACAGGCCGGTTGGCAGGGATGTGATTTCGACGACGCCGGCTGGTCCAATGCAAAGGAGATTGCCACGATAGGTGACCAGCCCTGGAGGACGCCGGGGGAAAGTAAATTGGTTTTGCCTGCGCTGCCTTATTTGCGGAAGGCCTTTTCTGTTGATAAGCCGGTCGAGCGGGCTATGGTTTATGCCACGGCGCTGGGGCTATACGAACTGCACATTAACGGCAAACGCGCAGGCGAAGACTGCTTCACACCCGGCTGGACCGATTATAACAAGCGTGTTTACTACCAAAGTTATGATGTTACAGACCTTCTTGCGAGCGGTGAAAACGCCATTGGGGCTATTCTCGGGGATGGCTGGTTCGCCGGTTACCTCGGCGGCAGACTAAAAAGAGAACATTACGGCAGCGAGCCACGGCTGCTTGTGCAGCTCGAAATTGAATTCGCTGACGGCAGCAGAAAAATAGTTGCCACCGACGAAAGCTGGCGGGCTGCCTACGGGCCGCTGCTTGAGGCGGATTTCTATATGGGAGAGAGCTACGACGCACGCAAGGAGGCGCCCGGCTGGGATACAGCCGGCTTTGACGATTCTGGATGGGATGCGGTCGCAGTTACCGACACAGTCAAGGCGCAGGTCCAGTCTTATCCGGGAGTAACAGTTAAAAAGATAATGGAAATCAAGCCGAAGAAAGTGACGGAGCCAAAGAAAGGCGCTTACGTTTTTGATATGGGTCAGAATTTTGCCGGCTGGGCACAACTTAAAGTTAAAGGAAAACCGGGGACAAAAGTCGTATTACGCTTTGCGGAAGTCCTCAATCCCGACGGCACTATTTACACGCAGAACCTTCGCATCGCACGCTGCACCGATACTTATATCCTGTCGGGTAAAGGCGAAGAGGTTTGGGAGCCGCGATTTACCTATCACGGTTATCGGTATGTGGAGGTAACCGGCTATCCCGGCGAACCGTCGCTCGATTCGATTACGGGAATTGTTGTTCATTCCGATGCGCCTGTGGTCGGCTCCTTCGAGTGCTCCAATCCTATGGTGAATCAGCTTTACAGCAACATCGTCTGGAGCCAGCGCAGCAATTATATCGAGGTGCCGACCGACTGTCCGCAGCGTAACGAACGGCTGGGCTGGACCGGCGATGCGCAAATTTTTGTCCGCACGGCAACATATAATATGGATGTTGCGGCGTTTTTCACGAAATGGCTTATTGACCTCGAAGACGCCCAAACTCCAACCGGCTCGTTCCCTGATGTCGCTCCGCGCAAGGCAACTATGGGCGGCGGAACGGCTGCGTGGGGCGATGCGGGGATTATCTGCCCGTGGACGATTTATCAGGCGTACGACGATACGCAGGTCATTGAGAAGCACTACGAAGCGATGAAGAAGTGGATTGACTACCTGAAGGAAAACAGTGACGGCCTGCTTCGTCCGGACAAGGGATACGGAGACTGGTTGTCAATCGAGGCCGATACGCCCAAGGATGTTATTGCGACGGCTTATTTTGCCTACAGCACGCGGCTATTTTCAAAAATGGCAGATGCTCTCGGCAAAAATAAAGATGCGAAAAAATACGAAAAACTTTTTGAACAAACCAAAGAAGCATTCAATAAGGCATACGTTTCCGAGGATGCCAAAATCAAGGGCGACACGCAGACCTGCTATTGTCTGGGACTTTATTTTGATTTACTGCCGAAAGACAAACGTGAGCCAGCCAGCCAGCATTTAGTTGAGGCAATTCGCAGAAAGAACTGGCATCTTTCCACCGGCTTTGTGGGGCTGAGCTATCTGCTGCCCGTCCTTACAGATATAGGATATCTGGATGTAGCTTATCGTTTGCTTAATAACGATACGTTTCCCAGCTGGGGTTACAGTATCAAAAACGGAGCCACAACCATCTGGGAGCGCTGGGACGGCTGGACAGAGGAAAAAGGATTCCAGGACCCGGGCATGAATTCGTTCAACCACTACGCATTCGGCTCGGTCGGCCAATGGCTGTTTGGGACCGTAGCGGGTATTGAAACAGATGGTCCCGGCTACAATAGAATCATCATCAGGCCACAGTTGGGTGGCGGTTTAAGCTACGCAAAGGCAAGCTATAAATCCATTCATGGCAAAATAGTAAGCGATTGGAAAATCGACGGTCAGAGGTTCACACTGAACGTTACTATTCCGGCCAATACGACTGCAATGGTGTATTTGCCGGCCAAAGATGCTGAAAGTGTTACCGAAGGCGGCCGAGCCGCAACAAAAGCAAAGCAGGTGAAATTTATCCGTATGGAAGATAAAAGTGCAGTGTTTGCTATAGGCGCCGGGCAATATCAATTTGTAACTGAACTGCCTCAATAAAAATCGAGCATTTATTATTGTGAGGTTGACTCACGGCTCTGTAACAACTTCGGGCGATGACCTTCGGCAATATTGATTTCCCAGCTTGCATTTCTATCCTTTAATTTATAGAGCAAACAATAAAAATCGCCTCAAAATCCCCGTTGTATTTCTTGACTTTTCAGCCGATTGTGAGTACTTTATTAGCTGTTAAATTTAGGCCGATATTTAGAGTCTGTAACAAAACCTAAAATAGCTCCGATATAACCTCTGGATTCCCGCTTTCGCGGGAATGACAGGGTGATTCGCAGGAATGACAGAAGGCGATGTATAGTTTTTTTTATAAGCTCTTAGCCAAGGACAGCAAAAATATATGAAAAAAACCGAACCATTCCAGGAAAAGTTCGAGGATATGCGGATTCTCGACGAGTTGAAGACTTCATACCTCAACTATGCGATGAGCGTCATAGTTTCTCGTGCCCTGCCGGATGTTCGAGACGGTCTGAAACCCTCCCAGAGACGTATATTAGTAGCAATGAACGACCTGAATCTCGGGCCGAGAAGCAAACACCGCAAATGTGCGAAAATCGTCGGCGATACCGGCGGTAACTACCACCCGCACGGCGACCAGGCGACCTACGGAACGCTGGTGCGCCTGGGCCAGGACTGGAATATGCGCTATCCTCTGATTGACCCGCAGGGCAATTTCGGCAGTATCGATGCGGACCCGCCAGCTGCGATGCGATATACCGAAGCGCGAATGGCTGCGCCGGCTATGGAAATACTCGAAGATATTAACCACGACACTGTGGACTTTGTGCCGAATTACGACGAAACCCGCACCGAGCCGACAGTTCTGCCTTCAAAGTTCCCAAATCTTCTTGTCAACGGCTCGACAGGTATCGCTGTCGGGATGGCCACTAACATTCCGCCACACAATGTTGCCGAAGTTTGTGACGCCCTGCTGCTGCTAATCAAAGACCCCAACTGCGGCTTCAAAGATATTATCAAGCTCCTGCCTGGGCCTGACTTTCCAACAGGCGGAATCATTTGCGGCACAAAGGGCATTATAAGCGCCTACACAAAAGGTAAAGGTCACTTGACGGTCCGAAGCAAGTTAGATATCGAAACCAGCAAAAAAGGACGGGGCAGCATAGTAATAACCGAGATACCTTATATGGTCGTCAAAACCTCTATTGTATCTAAAATAGCAGAATGTGTTCATAAGGGCACAATCAGCGAAATCGCCGACGTCAGAGACGAATCGGACCGTCACGGATTACGAATTGTTGTTGACCTGAAAAAAGACGCTGACGCCGAAGTTGCATTGAACAAACTATACCGCTACGCTTCTCTGCAAAGCACATTTGCTATTGCGAATATCGCGCTGGTTAATAACAGACCCGAAACACTTAATATCAAGCAGATGCTTAACTGTTTCCTCGACCATCGCAAGAACGTCGTCCGCAGGCGAAGCAGATACCTGTTAATAAGATGCAGAAACAGGGCCCACATTCTGGAAGGTCTTATCTTGGCGGTAAGTGACATTGACGACATCATCGAGCTTATAAAGAAGTCTCCCGATACACCAACAGCAAAACTAAACCTGATGAAAAAGTCGCTGCAATTAGCCGAGGCGGCAACGCTGAAGAAAATTCTTCCGAAGGCCTTTATTAAAGAAAAAACCAAAGGCAAACACTTTCTGACCGGCCCACAGGCCGATGCGATTTTAACGATGCAGCTTCAAAGACTAACCGGCCTGGAAATGGAAAAGCTGGCCAGGGAATACGCAGCCCTTACCGAGCAAATAGAAGGGTATGAGGCAATCCTGGCAAATGAAAATATACTGATGGATGTGATTCGCGAAGATATTCACGAGATAAAAGAAAAATACGGTGACAAAAGGCGGACGCAAATCACCGCGGAAGTTGAGCAGCTGGATGTCGAAGATTTAATCGCCGAAGAAGAGGTTATAGTTACCGTCAGTCACGACGGATACGTAAAACGAATGCCGATTGACACCTACCGCAGACAGGGTCGCGGAGGCAGAGGAATAATCGGCTCGGATACGAAAGAAGGTGACTTTATAAAACACCTGTTTGTCGCATCCACGCATGATTACCTCCTCATATTTACCAACCGCGGCAAATGCTACTGGCTGAAAGTCTATGACATTCCCAGTATGTCGAGACAAAGTAAAGGCAGAAATATCGTAAACCTGATGAATCTCGGCAACCAACAAATAGCCTCAATAATCAATGTCAGCAGCTTTGGTGAACCCGATAAAGGACCCGGACAGCAGCTTGTTATGGCAACCAAAAACGGCATAGTCAAGAAGACAAAGCTGTCGGCCTACGGCAATCCGAGGTCAACCGGTGTTATCGCAATAAATCTTGACCTTAACGACGATTTGATTGGAGTTTCGCTAACCACGGGAACGAACCATATAGTTCTCGGCACACGTGACGGTATGACGATACGCTTCGACGAAAAGCAGGTTCGTTCAATGGGACGCGCCTCGCGGGGCGTTAAGGGCATTAAGCTGCGTCCCGGAGATGCCGTGGTCGGGATGGTAATAGTAGAAGAAAAAGCGGCTTTGTTTACGGTCTGCGAAAACGGATACGGCAAGCGAACGGGCCTTGAGAACTATCGGCCACAGAGCCGAGGAGGCGTGGGCCTTAAAAACATAAAAACAAGCACTCGCAACGGCAAGGTTGTTGCCCTTGAAGCGGTTCAGGGCAATGATGATTTAATGTTGATAACCGCCAACGGAATAATTATCCGGACGGGGCTTGACGAGATACGCTCGATTGGCAGAAATACACAAGGCGTGCGTTTAATCAAGCTTAAACCCGGCGATAAGCTTGTCGCAGCCGAAAAAATAGTCGGCGAACCGGATAAAATCAAAACGAAAGAAAAAAACAATAACAACCACGAGACCAACCAGAAATCTGATGAAATGGCCGACGCGGAACAGAAAGCCGAACCTAAGCCGAAGGCAAAGGCCAAAGAAAAACCTAAATCCAAATCTAAACCAAAAGCCAAGGCAAAAGCGAAAGTCAAACCCAAATCAAAGCCGAAGGTTAAGGTCAAGACAAAAGGCAGGAAAAAAACTCGTAAATCAAGATAGCAATGGACAAATTTTGCCGGTATAAGCTCAAATGACCGAACGCAAAACAAAGACAAATAAAAGAATTGAGCTGATATACGTAATCGCCGGCAAAGAAGAATCCCTTGTCAACGCCGAGTGCAAAGACCTTCTTGACAAGTTGATAGAGCCATCCCAAAGAGCAACAGGATTTCTTGACGTTGACGCACAAGAAGCATCCATTTCCGATGTGCTGGACGAACTGAGAACGGTTCCGTTCTTAACGGACAAGCGGGTTGTTCTTATAAGATGGGCCGACAAATTCATTTCACAAAACCGTGAGTTACTCGAAAAATACTTGGAGAATCCCAGTCCGACCGGCATACTAATTCTTACAGTAAACAACTGGGACGCGCGGACGAAATTAGCCAGGAAGCTTGCCGGCAGCGGTAAACTTATTACGGTTTCACAACTCAAAGGATGGCAACTGCAGAGACGTTTAATTGATTACGCCCTGCAGGCACACGACAAAAAAATAACTCAAAATGCCGCTGAAATTCTGGTGGAGTTTGCAGGCGACGAGCTGCCAAGATTGTATAGCGAAGTAGATAAGCTGGCTATATTTGCAGATGCCGAGGAGGTTATCGATGAGCGACACATAGAGGCGCTGACCGGACATAACCGGATATACGGTGCTTTTGCGGTGATAGATGCCTGCTTAGCAAACGATTCAACACAGGCAATTGAGCGGCTCAGGAATATGTTTGCGGAGGATAAAAATGCAGAGTACACAGTAGTCGGGGCTTTTGCATATCACTTACGCAGGATGTTTAATACCAAGGTGCTGCTTAAGAAGGGGTATAATCCCTCTGATGTCGCGGATAGATTACGAATCTGGGGCAATAGAAACGGCTTTTTTGTAATGCTTGGCAAGATGAGCATAGAGCAGATTGGCGCAGCCCTGCAGAGATTGGCTGCGATTGATTACGCAATTAAAACCGGCCAGACAAAAGCCGAGGTAGCAATAGAACAACTGGTACTCGGACTAACTTCCGGTTCCAGCAAACCTTAAAAATCCATAAAAACTACAATCTCATAAATAAATAACAAATCGGGAAAAAACGCACAGGATTGTATGCCGAAGAGGTTTTTAGCGGAAGTGAATAACTCGGTGTTACAAAATCACAGTTACTTATGGCTACAACAACAGTAGAATTATAACCGTGTTCCTTAATTTTAGCCGGCACTAACTTGTTCACGCTGGCGAAGATATTCCCTGACGAGGTCGCTTCTGGTAATTATACCGACCAATTTCCCCCTTGACGTAACAGGGATTCTTCTGAAAGAGTGATTCATCAAACAGTCACAAACACTCATCAGGCTTTCATCCTCGTCAAAAAAAACCGGAGGTCTGGTCATAAAATCACCGACCGTCTTTCGTTCGTCCTCGGGGGTGTATATTAAGCATAAGACATCTTTCTCCGAGAGAATTCCCACTAAGTTCAAATCATCATCAACTACTGGTATGCCGGTTATGTTATTGTCTGCAATCATCCTCATAGCTTGCACTATCGGCGTATCTTCTGCTACACTGATTACATCTTCCGTCATAATATCTTTTGCCTTGAGCAACACGATGTCATTTGTCTGAATCATCTTAATCACCTTTACCATTCGGCTCCACGGTATCGAAGAATTTATAAACAAAGCCAAACTACTTTGAGCCGGAGTGCTTTAGAAACAACTAAAATGCAGGAATTTTTCAGCTTTTCGTCAATTTCACACGGAAAAAATAATCCGACTCGCCCGAAATACTGCAATAAATCACATTAATCACAACGACAGACATGCCACTTATTATCCAGCGATAGTTTTCCAGCCCTGATTAAGCTCTTCCATTATCGAGATAACCTGATTTATCGTCTGAGGGTCACGTTTTATATTGGCTTCGGAGAGCCGATTATTCATAAAACAATAAAGCTTGCGTAAATTACCGGCTATTTCGTCGCTGGCATTTGTATCAAGGACTGCATTCAGTTCGTTGATGATATCCTGAGCCCTGTTTATATACTGACCTTTTGCAAGATAGTTGCCGGCTTCCAGCTCTTTAATAGCAAGCTTCATAAATTTAATTGCGCCATCATAAAGCAGAACAATCAGCCGTCCCTTGCTTTGCGTGTTAATCGTTGCATCCTTATACACGCCCACTTTATTCATATAATTATTTCCCTTCCTTTGTTCGGTGTTTTGAACCTGAGACATAATTTCCTAACCTGTTCAATACCTGACAGATTTATTTTCCCGCTTAATGAGGATTCATCCATAAGAAGGGAGATGACCGCAGGCTTACACCCTCGGTCATCTCCCCCCAAAAATCATCCATTGATGGTCAAGAACACTATCACTAACCTAACAGCGTCAACGCCATTCGAGGCATCACATTGGCCTGCGCAAGCATGGCAATACCGGCCTGTGCCAAGACCTGGTTTCTGGTCATAGCGGCCATTTCGGTGGCGACATCGACGTCCGAAACACGTGACTCGGATGCCACGAGATTCTCGGCCTGGACATTAAGAACGCCAACTGTGTTTTCCAGACGATTCATCTTCGCTCCGAAATCGGCACGGGCAGTAGTCGCATCAGAGATTGCGCTATCCAGAGTTGTCAAAGCTGTCTGGGCGCTGCTTGTGGTGCTGAGGCCCAGCGAATCAATACCAAGACCACTCTTAGTCATCTTGACAGTCTCGACGGTCATAGTATCAGATGCCCCATCACCAAAGACAATCGCTACACTGTCAGAAGCACTATTGAGCATTGTGATACCGTTAAATTGCTCAGCTCCTGCGATACGGTCGATTTCATCAGCTAACTCCTTAAACTCGCTGCTCATAATAGTTCGCTGATCATCTGAATACGCTCCTGTAGCTGCCTGCATAGCCAACTGTTTCATTCGCACAAGCAGGTCATCAATTGTCTGCATAGAACCTTCCGTTGTCTGCAACAAACTGATGCCATCCTGAGCGTTACGAGCACCCTGCTGCAGCACAGCAATATCGGCACGCAGTAACTCACGAACAGCCAATCCTGCTGCATCATCCTTCGCGGTGTTGATACGCAGACCTGACGAGAGCCGTTCGATCGACTTTGCCAGGGCATCGTAACTTTGCCCCAAGTTCCGGGCAGCATTTGCCGCCATAACATTGTTCTTAATTGCTAACATATTCTTAACTCCTTCTCAAATAACAGTAAATTTTTTGCTTCCTACACCCTGACTCAAACTAAATATGCGTCAATTAATCCATATAAAGACTCTTTAGAAACATTATCGATTAAGACATAAGAGACTTAAGGATTTATTCGCGTAAATCAGCCATAAAATTACTGGACCTGTAATACTACTGCTATACATACTGATACCAGTGCTTATGCTTCGAGAATAACGAAAAAATATGAAAATTTGCAACCTTAGCGATATGAATACCGGAAGCCCTGCGTTTTACAGCCAAACAATTAAATCCGGGATGCTATAAAACATTCGCGATAAATCTTCAAGGCAGTGATAAGTGGTAAGCCGTAGGGAATTGTCAATACTAAACAAGGATATTTATAGAGCTATCTGTATATTGTAGGATGGTTTCAGGATTATCCGTATAGCTTGTATCATTAACGAGCCATTCGTTAATTGCTGGAGCATCCTGGTTGTGGCGACCATCATCGCCCGCGAAGTAATGCTGCTGAAAGGATTCATTCTGCATTAATTGGTCCTTAACAAGCTGCTGCTGCGACTGGTCTGTGAGGACGACTTCAAGTCGTTTTAACTGAACGCCTGAATCTGAAAGATTCCGAATTATCTGAGGCAATACCTGCTCAATCTCATTCTTAGTCTGCGCCCTGTCAACCTCCAACAGACCTGTCAGCTGGTCCTGCTGCTGATTGAATTTTATACAGACCTTACCCAGCTCCGGTGGATAAAGATGAACTGTAATCTGCTGCTTTTGGCCCTGTTGAGACAAGGAGTTTTGAATGGATTCCGAGATTTGCTTG
>Ga0315537_1001006_pt1 | contig 22481 bp, 27 predicted proteins | sample SalMarSW160270MG_FD_203091 | JGI IMG/M metagenome (GOLD analysis project Ga0315537, IMG submission 203091) | Salt marsh sediment microbial communities from the Plum Island Ecosystem LTER, Massachusetts, United States - Salt Marsh Sediment SW1602-70 ...
CTCTTTCCAAGAACTCTTTAACATGCAACTCTATCTTCTTATATTCTTTAATAACTGGCTTTATCCCCTCAGGGCGAAATCTAAAAGTTCCCTTCAGGTAGCACCAGGCGCAATCATACGGGCACCCATAAGCCCATTTCAACTCCAGAAAGTGGGGGCATACTACATCTGTAGGTTTAGAAGGTGGAGGAGTTTTATCAAACCTTTTGATGATTGATCCGTCCTTTATTTTATGAATAAGGCTCTTTTCGGGAATTTTCATCGATTGGTCTCTTGCCAGGGTTTTGGTTTTCAACATCTTTTTGTCTTAAGCAATTTTTTGCTAAGGTAAAAAGGTGATCATCGATCCACTAGGGTACGTTCCTTTGCGCCTTTTTTTGTTATTGGCTAATTTAATATAAGTAATCCTCGATGGAGAACTCTCGTATTCTAGAATTTTCAATGCCCGAGTTAAGTGACGCTGCACGCAGGTGAGATGCCAGGATACCTCATCTCTCAATAAAGTCTCTTTTGAGATAGTGCATCCTCTATAAGCTTGAAAAAGATGCTCTGCAAGATCATTTGAATATTCTTCTTCTTTAGTGCTTAAGAATAGCTTCAGTTGCCGGGAGCCAGTAAGGTCAGAGTATTCAAAATCCCCCTCAGGTGCTGCATTCCACATAGCTCTCTTCATTGCTAACATCCCCCGCCAGTTGCGGGTAGTATAAAAAGGTAATATTGTGTTTGATTATGCTTATTTATCATCCGAAAAGACTGTACTTTCCAGCTAAGCTCTTTTAATGCCTTTTCATAGCTTTCCCTTAAATAGTGCTCTTTTCGTCGTGGATCTGGAATATTCAATGCTTCACGCCAGCGATCATCTCCATAAAGCGCTGTTAGACGTTTGTGCTTTGAAGAGTCCTTTAGGAACCATTGATTAAGAGATTGATATTGGAAAGTAATCAATGTCTCTGAGCTAGACTGCTTAGCAAGCCGCCTAAGTAAACTCATGGGGAAACCTGTAGGTCCGAAGGGATCGATAAACACAAATGAAGGGGTGCTATGTTCCTCAATTTCAGCAATTACGTTTTTTTTAAATATCTTCTCAAAACTGTTGCAATATGGATCTATCTTAAAGTTGCTAGGCCGTTGGATTTCGTTAAGCTTCCTTAGCAAATTTTGATATTTTTCCTCATCCTTCTCAATAAAGATGAATACCAGCTCCTTTCCCGGCCGTTGAAACTTCTCTTTCAACCTGTGCTGTAAAGCTACTTTGAGTGCAATAATGGGAGAACCGTCTTCCCCACCAACATATTCACCCGGCCCTGCAAAGCCATCGATATAAAGAAACCTGGGATATATCGTTGCAATTATAGGAAACCAAGCACCCAAATAATATTGTAAGACTTCGTGTTTGGCTTCAGTATGTGGCTCAATAGGCCATGTAATGTGCACTTTCTCACCCAATCAGATTTGCCTATAATGATTTACTTTTTCTCTTTCAAAACCTCTGTCCAAACGCAAGTCCGCTTGGTTTTGTGAACGCTCACATCAAAAACAGATGCCCTAAAAATCTCTATACTCGTCCTGCTTGAGATTTTGCCCAGTTTTTTACTTTTCATGATCCTTCCATGCCTGGTTTACTATTCTTCCTGCAATCTCAAAGGCAGCAGCAATCCTGATGGCTTTCACCTGGCCAAGGCCTTTTATGGTAAGGAAGTTTCGATACGGCTGATTTGCCATGCCCCGGAATGAGCCGAAGTCCGCGAGGATCTCATTCGCAATCCTCTCAGCCGGCTTGCCCTTGATGCCGGAGGAGATCAAGATCGCGAGAAGCTCTGCTTCCGTTAAGCTCTCCGGACCAAGTTCCCTGAGCTTACCCCCGGGGTGCCGCCACTTTTGGGTTGATGAATCCATTTTTTAACCTCACAGTCTAATTTTTCCTGTGTTTTTATGAAGAAAGGGATCTGGCCCTTTTTTAGTCGTTCATACGATTGATGATTTGTTCCTCCTTCCTTTCCTCCTTACGCTGGAGCTGAGACGCGGGAAACGCGCTAGCGTTTTCCCGTCGTTTCTCAATCGACTTGTTCGACAGCCGTCTGGTGTCTAGCTCCGGCTATTGGGGCTTCGACACCTTTGAAGCAAAGAATCCCAAGACTATGCCCATTATTGCAAGTGCTGCTACTATCCACGGTGCGACCGAAAGCTGGTCCTTCGCAAAAATCGCGATGACCGCGACGATGCACAGGGAGATTCCTCCAATCACACTGGCAATACCAACAACAGGATTACCTTTCTGCTCAGCCATTTGAGCCTCCTCCTACCATTTTGCGTTTCCGATACCTCATTTTGGTCTGTCAAAATCAGCCGGCGCTGCAAGCGATCGGCTGAATTGCTTTGTTATGGCTACGGTTTATCACTGCTCAATCGCTCCACAATCGTTTTTTCAAGACTCTGGCCAAACCCGACTATCTCATCGAACAAGGCGGGGAAATACCTTTCCGTAACAAAAAACACCAAAGATAGACTTCACTCTTCACGCTGAACACCAAAATACATAAGGCGCGCTACATCTACTTTCCTCAGGCTAACTGTCTCTTGCATGGGCTCGGCAATAAAGAGATCCCCTCCCAAGATTACAACCGGAAGGTAAAGGTGCAGCCGGTGATAGTCATCTGTTAGCGCATTTTCTTGAATAGCTTGATCTCTGCAACAAGAGATAATCTTCTCCAAATCATCATAGAAATCATCTGGATGCCATGCCATCCATTCAGGCTCATTAGCGCTCTTCTTCGGTTTGAAGGAACAGTATTGGGTATAGACCTTGTGGTCACTCGTGTAAAAGAAATCAAAGAAAGACGTATCCAAATTCTCGTCTGCAAACAGACCAGTCTTGCCTTCATGGAGCAATTCCCAGGGTTCAAGCCCGGGAGAAAGTGGCAGCTCTGTCAGTAACACTATGGGACATGGATTATTCTTTGCTTCGCAGACGAAATTAACCAACACAGACACTTTGCTTTTGGCAGCGGTCATCTTGTAATCATAATTCCACAGCTGGGCTATTAGATCAATTTCTCGGGTTTTTCCTGTTCTTGGGTCAAGGATGCGTTGGTTTGGTTCGACGAAAAAGCTCTTTTGAACAAGTTTCCTTATTATTCGAGACTCCATCATATAGCCAGACCGCATTAACGCCTCTGTCATCGTTGTCTCGATTGATTCTATGTTTTTCGTTTTATTGGCCATAACGTTGCGATCAGCCGCCGCGTTTACGAGGTCGGCTGCATTAAATTGTTGGGAAAAATATCATTTGTCATATCTTGCCCTGTGTCGATCCCTGCTTCCCATGGCCTTCTTTAGGTTTTTTATTCATCGGTAACCTCAATGGGCTTGTCAACGTTTTCGAACTTGCTGCCGTCCATGCTTAGTTTTGATCCTTTAGCAACACTTATGCCCGTTTGAAAGTTCCGAAAGCCACAGTCCTTAAATGCTGCACTTCCTCCTTCCAGGCGGACAGCAGTGCCTCTGGGCTTACAGGTAGGATCAGCATTAAAGCTTTCTCTCGAATTTTGCGCAGTAACCGGTCCGACAGTATTAAACCTACTCATGACCCGTTCCGTTGCAGCCCCACACCTGACGCAGTCGCTTACGTCGTCACGCGATTTGATAGGTCGCAGAACTTCAGTAATGGCGCCGCACTCCATGCACTTATACTCGTAAATCGGCATTCAGCACTCTCGATAAAGAAGTTTAGGGCAAATTGAACACTGCATCTGCGCTAGATACTTCTGAACCTTTCATTTGAATCTGTGTGCCTGCTATTGACAGACGCACAGTCCCATGCTCATCTATTAAGATTCCCGTGTCCTGAAATATCATATCAAGGTACTGAAGTTCGAGCCCATGCGGAGACTTAGCTCTTAGCCGAAGCATGACCTTGCGAGGTGCAGTACGGATCTCAATTATGGAACCGCGCACTACTAAATCCCACACACCTGTTGTGCATTTCCATTCGTTTTGATAAATCTCTAGCTCAGGCTGACCATTGGGGCCAAAGAATTTGGCATTTAAGCGCGGTGGTGCATCAGCAGCCTCCGGCGGTTCAATCGAAAACCATTCTTCACCCGTACTTTTCCGCACAATACAACGGACATCTGTGAAACAATTATCTCCAACAAACAGCTCGAAAGGCACCTTAAAATCAAATGCATCCCTAGCGTAGCCCTTCACAAACGTTATTGGGGCTAAGCGTGCTTCAAGAACCTTTTCCTTTGACCACATACCCCTGGTGACACGATCGTGGCACGAACCACAGAGGAGAGCAATCTTTTCTGGTTCATGAGCAGTTGCTTCGTGGTAGGGGGGATCGATATGCTCATACTGAATGATCGCCAGGCCGCAGATGACACATCCAAATCCACATTCCTGGCGAACTCGCCGACGCACAGCTTCTGGAATATTTCGCTCTAGCCCGTGAATGTTCTTAGCAATGAGTCACACCTCCATCATTTGCCCAACATTAATACTATGCACCCTAAAAGGCGTGATATTCTACAGCTTTCCAAAGTAATATACCCAAAATCGATAGGAAAATTAAATAATTATGAAATTCATAAAGAGAATTGTGCATCCGCAATTACGACTTTCTGCCTCGTTCGCTCAACAGGCGTAATATTTGGATATCCTCTCCCTATCTTCATTCTCCTTATCGTCTTTATAATAGAGCTCAATTAACTCGATTTTATCCTGTTCCTCAGAATATGTGTAGATTACCCTGATACCAGATTGGACCCCTCTGCCTTTGAGGGAGCGGCATGCAAATTTCTTCGCTTTGTAGATCTTAGGGCTTTCGATCTTTAGACCTGGAACCTGAAAAACACCCTTATTGTCAATTCCTATTTTATGATAAAGATTCAACTCATTCTTAATAAAGATTTTTAGGTCATCTTCGAGGGGTTTGAATCTTTTGAGAAGCCTTCTCATATCCTTGTCGAATTCAGGAAGACGGGAGATTTCACGGAATATCTTCATCGTATTCCCTTACCGAGTAGGGAGGTGTTCTGTAGAAAACGGACTCATATTCAATGACTTCTCCGTCCTCCGTTGTTAACCATGGAACATCGTTGTGAGAATATCCACTTATCTGAGTAGCGCTCATGTCGGATAGCCTGTTCAAGACATCGTCAATTGCCTCAATCTCGTTGGCCCTTACCTTAGAGAGGTCTGCTTTTCTCAGAGGTAGGTACTTTGTTTGGGGGTATTCAAAATACTTGCTTTCAACCTTCTCGATTTCCCCTTCCTTAATCATTTTGTCAGTTATCTTCTTGAATTCTATAGGGGTTGGTCCATAGCGATTCTTAATATAGGTGGCACCAATCATCTGCTCCTCATATTTCTCATAGAAATTGAAGTCAATAAAGTAAAGGAGCTTATAGATGACAGTCTCTCCTATGTTGGGTTTTGAGCCAACCTTATTAAGAATATAGAGAAAAACCTCTTTGAATTTCTCTAAATTTTTTTGGGGTACATTGATTCTGATTTGAGGGCTCCGCTCTTTTCTTTTCTTGCTTTCCTTTAAAATAACCTCCGGTTCTTTTTTCAAATCCACCAAACTCTCTACGGAAAGATTGAATATCTCCGATAGTTTTATTAACTCATCGGCAGATACCTTTCTCTCGGCACTTTCTATTTGAGATATGGTAGGGCGTGCGACCCCTAACAGGTCCGCAAGTCTTTGCTGGCTCATCCCCAACCGCTCCCTGAATTCCTTTATCCTATAGCGGATCTTACTCATCATCTTCTCCCTCTATGATATTAATGTATTTGAGATGTCATAGAATGTCTCTGTATAGAGAACATATATTATGTAAGATAATTTGTCAAGGTAATGTTAGGTTTTGTTACAAAAAAGAGACATCTTGGTCGAACGTAGAGGCTTCGCCCCAATTGGCCCGCCCTGGTGCGACTTGTCTGGAACACAGCGCTGTCGCTTTAAAATTCGGAAGCGGAAGCCTTAAAACTCAAGCATTGCAAGCCAGGTCTGGGCCAGGGATAATGGAATTGTAGAATGATGGGTTTTGAGGCGGATGGAACAAATCAACTTCCATCAAAAATTCATCGATTTCAATAAGTTGCAGAATATTAGATACATTTATTTAACGGAGCTAGGTTGGCAGGAAAGATTTTTGACGAGTTTCCTATAGTATGCTATATTTAAAAAAGGAGGGATGTCCGAGTGGTTGAAGGAGGCGGTCTTGAAAACCGTTGTCCCGTAAGGGACCGTGGGTTCGAATCCTACTCCCTCCGCCAGGAGATTTAACCTTGGTAAATTTCACGAATGGCTGGTAGCGAATAGTAATCCCGAGTATACGGAATTCGCGGAGAGATGGCCGAGTTGGCTGAAGGCGCTCGCCTGCTAAGTGAGTGTAGGGTCAAAAGCTCTACCGAGGGTTCGAATCCCTCTCTCTCCGCCAAAAAAATTGACCCTGGAAATTCTACGACTGGCTTGGATCAAGTAGCGTGAGACCAGGGACATTCAGCGAATCTTTCGCCAGGTAGTTCCATCTGGTGTGTCGGTCACCGTGATTCCCAATTCCCTCAGCTTCTCTCGGATCGCGTCGGCCTTTGCCCAATCCCTCATCTCTCTTGCCTTACTTCTATCGATCAGCAGCTCCTCTATCTGCCGGTTTGATTCCACCTCTTCGAGGTCCATCACCATGAGAACCGAATTGATCCGTGCGAGCACCTTTTCGATCTTCTCTCGATCGGATGGGGCTAATCCATGTGCATCAATGAGGCGGTTGACCTGACGGGTGAATTCAAAGAAAGCGGCCAGGGCCTGGGAAATATTCAGATCCTCATCCATTGCCTCGCCAAAGCCTCGGGTAAGATCGTAGATGAGCTGATTGATCTCGCTTGAGGCCGATCCCTTCTTACAGGTGCGCAGCGCGTGGATAAATCTATCCAGACGGGCAACTGTATTTCTGGCCATGGCCAGCTTTGTCCATGAAAAGTAGATTGCCCTTTTGTAATGCGTCTGGATAAGCCAGTACCTGATATCCCTGCCGCGGTATCCCTTCTCGAGCACTTCCCTGAGTGTGACAGCCCTTGCCTCTGGTGGGTGAGGCGATTGTTCCTCACGGATGAGCTCATTGTGAAGCCAGTAGTTGGCCAATGGCTTGCCGGTAATGGCCTCTGAGATGGCTATATCGTTTTCGTGATGCGGAAAGATCAAATCCACGCTTCCGGTATGAATATCATAGGTTTCGCCGAGGTATTTCATAGCTATTGCAGCGCATTCTAAATGCCAGCTGGGGCGCAGGTTACCCCATTTGGTGGAGAAGAAGAGGCCTTTCTTGAGTTCATGGAGGGTGGACCTCTTGAGGAGGGTAAAATCCCTGGGGTTATCCTTTTCGTATTGGTCGAGGTCCACGGTTTTCCCTAACCTGATCTTGTCCAGGTTCACCCTGGAGAGCTTGCCATAGTCCTGGAAACGGGATATGTCGAAATAGACGGAGCGCAATCGTTCATAAGCGAAGCCCCGCTCGATGAGTTTCTCAGCGGTGGCTATCATCTCCTCCACGTGGTCGCTTGCCCTTGGATACACGGTGGCTCGTTTGATATTGAGGGCATCCAAATCCTCAAGGAACGCTTGGTAATAGGTCTCAGTGAAGGTTTTGAGATCCTGCCCGACGGCCTCAGCTCCCTGAATGGTTCGATCGTCCAGATCGGTGATATTGATGATATGGGTGACGGTAAAACTCTCGTGCTCGAGGTAGCGCCTCAGAAGATCGGCGACCACGTACCTCCTGCACTCCCCTAGATCTAATAATCTCGATACCGTAGGCCCACAGGAATAGATGGTGACCTCGTTTTCCCTTACGGGGGTAAACTCATCAATGTGTCTGCTAAGCGTATTATAGAACCTGATGCCGGTCCTTTTTCTGTCGGTGAACAGATTGGTGCTCAGGTAGCGTTCCCCGCCGTCAGGACATATCACCACCACCAGGCCCTCCTTCATCTCTCGTGCCACATTGAGGGCTGCGGCCATCGCTGCACCTGAACTCATGCCGACGAAGATGCCTTCCTCTTTGGCGAGCCTCCTCGCTACCTGAAAGGCCGCCTCGTCGTCGATGTGTACGATACGGTCCAGGAGGGCTTTATCGAATATCTCGGGGCGATAGGATTCCTTGAGATTCTTCATTCCCTGAATCTTGTGACCCAGATAAGGCTCAACCCCCACTATTTCAATATGGGGATTGTACTCCTTCAGCCTTCGCGAGAGCCCCACTGCCGTGCCTGTAGTGCCCATGGAAGCGACCACCGCGGTGACCTTACCGCCAGTCTGTTCCCAGATTTCTATGGCAGTACCATGATAATGGGCCCTCCAATTGCTCTCGTTGTTGAATTGGTCCGCGAGCCAGTATTTTTCCGGCTCCTGCCGAACGAGGCTGTAGGCGTCCTCGATTGCGCCATCAGTGCCAAGACGAGACGGGGTGAACCTAAGTTCCGCTCCCAGAGCCATGAGGATCTTTTTCCGTTCCTCACTCACTGAGTCCGACATCGTGAGCACGAGCCGGTAGCCCTTGATCGCGGCAACGAGGGCCAGGCCGATTCCTGTATTGCCGCTCGTAGCCTCAACAATAACCTTTTCCCTGGTTAGCCAGCCGTTTTCCTCGGCCTCCTCGATCATGGACAGCGCGACCCTATCCTTGATAGATCCCCCGGGATTGAAGGACTCGATCTTGGCATACATCGCCACGCCGGGGTTCTTGTTTAGATGCCGAATGGGAACGAGAGGCGTGTTTCCGATCACATCCAGGATATTGTCGTATTTTCCGCTCACAGTCTTCTAACCCCACCAATCCCACATAGCTGGGTAGTTATCTTTAATACAAAGGCCATTGCATGGCAACCGTAATTCACGATTCGTCCTGGGGAAATCAAGTGTATGGATACTGGGAGGGAGTCCAGGGGATTACCGCCCAAATGGACAGGCCTTGATACAGATCCCGCAGATGGCGGCACCCATTGAGGGCATAGCTGAGAATTCTCCCACAAGTTTTTCCACGCAGCGCGAGAAGTGGAGCGCCTCCTCCCTGTTCTGGTAGTGAGCCTCGGCACTAATGCCCTTGATCGCCCCCACTGGGCACGCATCCATGCACAGGGTGCACTCTCCACAACCATTCGCGATAGGCTTATCCGGGGTGAGCGGTGCATTGGTGAGTATGGTGGCCAGCCTGATGCGAGGGCCATACAGAGGATTGACGAGAAGCAGGCTCTTGCCCTGCCACCCTAATCCGGCCATCCTTCCCGCTGCCTTATGGGAAATGGCTCCGTACCAGTTCTTTCGATCCAGAACCTGGGATGCGGGAACAGGCAGGCTCCGATGACCATCGGCTTGAAGGAGATCGGAGGCCTTAAAGGAGATCTCATCGAGGATCCTGTTGGCGGTCGCATATATCGCGGAATAGAGAGGGGTTGGTTTATCGATGATGCCCTCAAAGACTGCCGCGGGAAGCCTTACCGCGATGGGGATCGCGCGGGTGAAGGTTTCTAACAGATCTGGGGGATCCAGGTGAAGCCCTCTTAATGGATCGGTATCCGCCACACCGACGAGGTCCGCTCCTAACGCATGGATGCCGGCCTTCACCCTTTCGGTGTAGTCACGGTAGTTGTTCGCGCCCATATTCAATGACCTCTTTTTTTACCCATAACGATTGATCGACCGGCCAGTTCCATCAATCGAAGGCCTCATTAAGAGTCTCCTGATAGGCCCTATAGACCTCGCCACTGAAACAGACGAAGGTGACCTTTTTTACGGATTGATCGGATTGAAGAAAGGACATGGTCTCTCTGAGGGCAATGGGGACCGCCCTTTCCATAGGAAATCGGTAGGCGCCGGTGCTTATGGATGGAAGGGCCACCGTGGCCGCGCCGATCTCAACTGCTGCCCTTAGGGAGTTGCGGTAACAGCTGGCGAGCAGGGCATCCTCGTTCTTGTTTCCACCAGCCCAGATGGGGCCTACGGCGTGGATTACCCACTTAGCGGGTAATCGGTACCCCTTGGTGACACGGGCTTCCCTCGTGGGGCAGCCGCCTATCCGCCTCGTTTCCTCCAGGAGCTCGGGACCTGCCGCCCTGTGTATGGCGCCGTCAATTCCCCCACCACCTAACAGGGTGGTGTTAGCGGCGTTCACGATTGCATCGACCTCCATCTTAGTGATATCGCCCTCAACGATCCCTATTCGATACTTCAATTCTGTGGCCATTTCAGCCCTCCCACACAGTAAAACTCGATATGCATACAAATAGGCGAAAGGGCGAGTAAAGTCAAGGATAAGAAAAAGAGGGCCAAAGCTAAGTCATTCTAGGAGATAACTTGATATAACTTCAAGATTATTTGCTTAATCAGTTTCTTGTAAATTCGAAATCCTAAGCACGAAATCCTAAACAAATACGAATGACAAAAATCTAAAATTTAAGGCACCGCTACATCCTGTAGATAGTGTACACATGCTTGAAGTGTTTTGGTCATTTAGTATTCGTATTTTGGTATTATTTCGAGTTTCGATATTCGAATTTCGGATTTTAGTTCTGGTATTGGAAGATCGAATCCTCTAGATACGAAAAAGTTAGGGTCTGCTTTGACGTTGCCCTGAGTCGAGGTGGTTATTGGATTGTAATGAGTTCAGGATTCGTTTACAATATCCACATGTTGAAGATCGGAATAGTGCAGGTGAGAAATTGGCTGGTACTAGCTCCTATGTCAGGCAGGACCAATCTGCCCTTCCGTCTGATCTCAAAAGAGCTGGGCGCAGGGCTCGTGAGCACTGAGATGATCAGCGCTATGGGGCTGGCGAGGGGACAGGCAAAGACCTATTCATACTTAGCCACCCATCCAGATGAGAGGCCTGTTGCTGCCCAGTTATTCGGGAGCGAGGCGGAAGCCATGGCCACATCCGCCAGGATAGCAGCGGATACGGGGATTGATGTGATCGATATCAACATGGGGTGCCCTGTAAAGAAGGTCGTGAAGACTGGATCAGGAGCAGCCCTGATGAGAGATCCGCTGAAGGCGGCGAGGATCCTTACCGCAGTAAGAAGGAGTATCGCTGTCCCGTTGACCGTGAAGATAAGGGCCGGGTGGTCACCACAGGAGGCGAATGCCCTTGAGATCGCAAGGCTGATCGAGGACTGCGGTGCGGATGGTGTTTGCATTCATCCAAGGTTTGCCGTTCAGGGGTTTTGCGGAAAGGCTGATTGGGTCTTGATCAGGAGGATAAAGGAAGCGGTGAAGATACCCGTTATCGGAAACGGGGACGTGTGCGAGCCATCCCTGGCCTTACAGATGCGCTTTGAGACGAACTGTGATGCGGTTATGATAGGAAGGGCGGCATTGTCTAATCCGTGGATATTCAAGCAAATCCTGGAGCTGGAGCAAAGGGGAAGCTTCACAGCGCCCACCCTCGATGAGAGGGCTCAGTTGATACAGAGGCACTATGAGCTTCTCGTAGAATACCTGGGCGAGAACAGGGCTGCCCAGGTTATGAGAGGCCTGTTGCTCCTTTACACGAAGGGCCTCCCGAACCGGGGATTTCTCAAAGACTCGCTATCGGAAATAGACGGTAGGCCAAGGCTTCTCACTACTATACGCGCATATTTCGGGCGCATACAGGCAGAGGGCTTGTCGTGAAGGTTCGATTGGCGAAGAGCGCAGGATTCTGTATGGGAGTCAGAAGGGCTATGGAGATTGCCCTATCTGAGGCCAACAAGGGCGATGGAGAACTTTTCACCTACGGACCATTGATACATAATCAGCAGGTCCTGGATTTGCTCCGATCAAAGGGCGTGGATGTCAAGAAGGATATAGAAGAGCATGAGGAAGGAAGGATCATCATCAGGGCGCATGGTATTTCGCCAGCAGAGAGGGAGAGGATAAGGAACTCACATTTCAGGATAATCGATGCGACGTGCCCTCGGGTTGGAAAGGTGCAAGCGATTATAAAGAAATATCACAACAGGGGATACACACCTGTTATCTTCGGAGATGCCACACATCCTGAGGTTATTGGATTGATGGGGTATGGAGGAGGTGACAGTATCGTGATAGGATCCCCGAGTGATGCGGAAAGGCTGCCCCAGGATAAACCGCTCGTCGTGGTATCACAAACCACACAGGATGTAGACGTGTACCGGGACACAGTAAATGCCATCAAGAACCGATACCCGGAGGCGGTCATCTTCGATACAGTTTGTCATGAAACGTATAAACGACAGAGAGAAGTGAGGGCGCTGGCCTCACAGGTAGATAGCATGGTGGTGGTTGGCGGCGGCAACAGCGGCAACACGCGGCGGTTGTATGAGATTTCGAAATCCATGGGAATACCCACCTTTCATGTGGAAACCGAGAAGGAGCTGGAAAGCTCATGGTTTACTTCAGCGGAGACAGTGGGTGTAACCGCTGGTGCTTCAACCCCCAATTGGATGATAAAAAAGGTGATAGAGAAAGTAAAGACCATGGGCCAGGAGGGTCGATATTCCTTAGGGAATCTACCGGGTAGAACTCTTCGGTTCCTCACGACGATTACGATTCCCGAGTCCCTCGGTGCATTCTCCCTTACCTATGCAGGCCTTGTGCTCTCCAGGGGTAGTGCCCAGCTGATTTACCCCTTTCTTGCCCTCCTCTACGTTTACAGCATGCACCTACTGAACCGATTTCTGGATAAGGAAGCCAGCAAATACAACCATCCCGGCATAGCCCTTTTCTACACCAAGCACATGACGTTTCTCGTGACTACATCGCTGGCAACGATCAGCACAGGGATTTTCCTCTCCCTCTCCCTGGGCGTAGTCCAGGTCTTGCTCTTTCTCACGCTCACTGCACTAGGATTGGCCTACAGCATACCGATCATACCACTCCGATTGGGATACCTTGGGCGATACGCGAAGATAAAAGACCTGCCCGGCTCAAAGACGTTGGCGGAGGCATTGGCGTGGGGGACCATAAGCTCGGTGCTTCCCTTAATCGGGTGGCAGAGGCCTTTATGGCCTGGGATTCTGGTATCTTTCCTGTTTGTATCCTCTATGTGTTACGTGCGGGCAGGAGTGTTTGATATCCTCAATATGCAAGGAGACTTTATTGTTGGCAAGGAGACACTCCCGATTGCGCTCGGTGAAGATAGGGCCTTGAGGCTTTTGTTCCTGGTAAACTCATTCGGTGCATGCCTGCTGCTGATTGCGGCAGCGACTGGTTTCATTTCAGCCCTGGGCTACCTCCTCCTCATCTGTTTCCTGATCGCAGGAGCCTATCTCACGGCATACCAAGGGGGGTGGATAAAGGACGGGCCCTGCCTCCAGGCCATTGTGGAGGGCAATCTCCTTTTCGCCGGCGCACTTACCCTTGCATGGAAACTGCTTTAGGTGATGGCTTCCGTAAGCGTTATCATCCCCACGTTTAACCGATCACGAAAACTCATGCGGGCGCTTCACTCTGTCATGAAGCAGACATTCCGTGACTATGAGATCATCGTAGTTGACGATGGCTCGAACGATGACACCTGTCAAGCGCTTGCTTCCTACATGACAATGATACAGTACGTGAGGAAGCAGGTGAACCAGGGGGTATCAGCTGCACGCAACAGCGGCATTCGACGAGCTTCTGCACCTTGGATTGCGTTTCTCGACTCCGATGACTGCTGGCTCAAGGACAAGTTATCCGTTCAGATGCAGTATATCGAGCGAAATCCGGGCACCCTTGTCTGCCAAACCGAGGAGATATGGATACGAGATGGAAGGAGGGTCAACCCGCGAACAAGGCATAAGAAACCATCGGGAGACATATTCGACCGATCTTTAAAATTATGCCTCGTGAGCCCATCGAGCGTGGTGCTGAAGAGATCGCTGTTCGATGAGATTGGTTTTTTCGATGAGACCCTTCCGGTCGCAGAGGACTACGATATGTGGTTGAGGATTTCGTGCCGGTACCCCGTGCACCTTATTGAAAAAGCGCTCGTGGTCAAGGAGGGTGGGCGTGAGGACCAATTGTCACGCGCATATATCGGCATGGATCGATTCCGCATCAGGGCTATCGTGAAGTTGCTGGGGAGCGGGATGCTTACCCATGCACAGCAAAGGAAGGCCATAGAAGAGCTATCGGTCAAGTGCAGGATATATGGCGAGGGATGTATGAAACGAGGAAGGAAAGAGGAAGGTTCATTCTTCCTCTGCCTGCCCGAGCGATTGGCAATCGGAGAAGAGCTCTCATCAGAGTTCATCGGACCTTACACCTGGGGGGATGAACCATGTGTTTGATCTATATATCTTCTGCCTGCCTTAACCTATATAACCATCAAGGATGGGCATTTCCAGGTGCAAGGGGGCGGGGAGCAGCTACGGCTTTTCCAGGACGATCTTATTCTCCACGAAGGAGATCATTTTTATGCGGGCTTCAACGGCCTTTTGATCTCCGAACAGATTTACCATCCTGATCACATCTCCTTCCCTGTGTAACTCATCCACGTTTTCCAGTATGAGCTCCTCGTTTCCGTCTTGAATCAGATATGCTGATGCCTCACACATCGTGTTCTTCTCCTTTTATGATCTCGATGACCTTATCGATAAGATGGGGCAAGGGTTCGCCTGAAAGGCCCATGATCTCGACCCGCTCCTGGGTCAGCGGAATCAACACCTTCAGGGCCTTGCTGGATCCTATGGCCTTTGACATATCCGGGGTTACTTCCCCCATCATGGCATTGGCAATGATAATGCCAAGTGGACCGATAATGATGTCCGCCTCGATGGCTGTTCTCACAATGGCGTTCTCGCCGGTGGCTCCTCTATTTGCGCCTGCCTTCATCATCTGAGAGGTAGCCAGTGAATTGGTGCCAAGGGCGAGTATTTGCATATCCTCGCCAAAGGCATCCCGTAATTTCCTGATGATAGCCCTCCCTATTCCGCCTCCCTGGCCGTCCATAACCATTATTACACTCAAAGGAACCCCCCTTTATATAGAATTGGATTGCAACCGTGGATAAACCCTGTTAGATTTCAAACGGTTATCCGAATCCGGATGAAAATATCGTGTACTATTTCGGACTCGCCTGAAAAAAACGTGTTGGTTTGTCAGATAGGAATCGTCTATGCCCTATAATGCCCGAAGGCATAACTTCGTGTAATCACTATATACCAGTCTTTATAAATATAAAAACATTTTTTCGGGTTATAAGACAGTGATGGATATCTGGAGCATTTTCATAGCGCTGGTGATAGGAGCATATCTGTTGGGCTCAATCCCCTTTGGCCTTATGGTTGGGAGAAGAGTGCAAGGAGTGGATATCACTGAGGTAGGCAGCGGTAACATCGGGGCCGCCAATGTTGCCCGCGAGGTTGGTCTCGCATGGGGGGTTGTTACCCTGCTGGCGGATGCCTTTAAGGGATTCATCCCGGTTGCTTTTGTCCCCTGCCTCTTTGGCGCATCAGGGGAAATAGCTGAGGCCTTGAGGGGATTAGTTGGTTTAGCAGCCTTATTGGGTAACCAATTTCCCGTGTACCATCATCGCAAAGGAGGAAAAGGGGTGGCCACGTGTCTCGGGGTTTTTTTGGCCATCTCCCCGGTCTCCTGTGTCTTTTCCGGCGTTCTATTCATTATCGTGGTCGCGATGAGGCGGTATGTCTCTCTGGGCTCAATGACTGCTGCGCTGAGCATGCCCGTGTGGTTATCCATAGGCGGCTACTCGAATTTTTTAATCATCACTTCGATAGCAATGTCCCTTTTAATTGTGCTCAGGCACAGGGACAATATTTGGAGGTTAGCCAAAGGGAATGAGAGGAGGTGGCACATCAAAGGGAATCACAATAGTCGATCTATCAGACGATCGAATTCCCCATCGGAATAATACTCTATGATAATCCTTCCTTTTTTACCCTGTTTCGTGATGGTTACCTTCGTACCTAAGGATCGTTGGAGATCCTTGGCCAGGGAATTGAGGTAGTGATCGGCTTCAATCCTCTGGCTCTTTGGCTGGGTCTGGAGCTTTTTTGCGAGGGATTCCGTCTGCCGGACGGAAAGTGCCTTCTTGATGATGAGATCCCTAAGCGTGCGTTGCACAGAAGGTGATTCGATGCTTACGATAACCCGTGCATGTCCTGTGGTCAAACGGTTCTGTATGAGGTCCTGCTGAAAGGTTTGAGGAAGCCTCAGGAGCCTTAGAAGATTGGCAATAGTAGAGCGGTCTTTACCGATCTTTGCTGAGAGCGCCTCCTGAGTGAGATCGAACCGTTGCATGAGTTCCTGGTAGGCCGATGCTTCCTCGATGGAATTGAGATCCTTGCGCTGTAAATTCTCGACTAACGCCAATTCAAGGGCCTCGGAAGGGGATGCATCCCTTACCCATGCGGGGATTGTATCGAGCCCTGCCTTTTGGGCTGCCCTCCAGCGCCTCTCACCCGCTATGAGCTGGAACCCATCCTTTGTCCTCGACACGAGTATGGGCTGGATAACCCCTTTCTCCTTTATGGAGTTTGCCAATTCGGTTAACTCGGCGTCGCTGAAATCCTGGCGCGGCTGGTAGGGATTCGGCGAGATGGAGTCAATGGGGCAGAAGAAAAACCCCCGCTCATCTACCAGGATGGTCCCTTCTGGAATTAAGGCCGATAATCCTCTTCCGAGAGACTTACGTTTGGGCACCGCTATTTCCTCCTCGTGCTATTATTTCCCTTGCGAGCTCGAGATAGCTTTGAGCACCTTTCGATCGAATGTCATAAAGGATAATTGGCTTACCATAGCTTGATGCCTCGCTGAGGGATACGTTCCGCGGAATCACTGTTTGAAACACAGAGCCTTTGAGATGGTTGCGTACTTCCTCTGCCACTTGATATGATAAATTGTTGCGTCGATCGAACATGGTCAGCAGAACTCCGAACATGGAAAGGGACGGATTCAGCCCCCTCTTAACCAACTTGATGGTGTTGAGCAACTGGGTGAGGCCCTCCATGGCGAGATATTCGCATTGGAGCGGAACAAGATAGCAATCCGCCGCAGTAAGGGCATTCAGCGTGAGGAATCCAAGCGAGGGGGGACAATCCATGAATATGTAGTCGTAGTGGTTCCTCAATCTGGATACAATAGTATGAAGGAGATATTCCCTGTTCTCTTTGGAAAACATCTCTACCTCAGCGCCATACAAATCGGGGTTTGCCCCGATGAGTTTCAGCATGGAAATCTCCGTATCGAGGATTACCTCTTTCTCGACCTCTTTGCCTAAAAGCAGGTCGTAGATGCTGGGGTTCAGGCTCGAGGGATCTATGCCTAACGAGGTAGTGGCATTTCCCTGGGGGTCACAATCCAGGAGAAGGCACCGTTTCTCAGCCACGGCGATCGATGCGGAGAGATTGACGGCCGTTGTTGTCTTGCCGACGCCCCCCTTCTGATTCACAACGCATATTATCACGCCCATGGTTACACAGCAGTTTTCGTAATGGGATTTACATGCCCCTGAAAAAATGTTTCACGTGAAACACTTCGCGATCCGTGACCCTCGGCCAGTCGTTTTTCTTTGATTACTTTCCTGCCTTTCCTGTGAGCATTTTTTGCAGAGCAAGGAAATTTACGAACTATTATGGTTTGTTTGGTTAAGAACATACACTGAAGAGAGAATATTCTCAAATCAAAAATACCCCCCGTGGGGGCATTCCTGGCCTCCGCTGCCATGCAGGACTATGCTAAGGGAACTGTTCAACAGCGGGATGTTGCCTAGCCGGAAATATGATCAAGATGGTGGTGTTAGAAGGCTATATAGTGGAGGGATAGGCATTCAGAAACAACTGGTGCGCCCAGCAGGATTCCCTTCGGCAGGATCAGGGCAAGCTCACTTTGGGACTTGGTTAGTGGTCACTGAATGCCGTGGAGTTTCAGAACGAACTGGTGCGCCCAGCAGGATTCGAACCTGCGACCTACGGATTCGTAGTCCGTTACTCTATCCATCTGAGCTATGGGCGCATGCGGATTACTAAAGCGCTTCCCTAACTGGCGGGATGGCTATTCCTGATTTCTCTGTGTCGCGAGCATGCTTGCGACCCGTCGAATAATCTCCGTGGTGGAGATGCCGGGAACAAGGGGGATTCGTTGTACCTCGCCCCCTGCCTGCTTCACGATATCGGCACCTACGATCTCATCTTCAGGCCAATCCGCGCCTTTCACCAGGACCTGCGGCATGAGATATTCGATCATAGCCAGGGGATTGTCCTCATCGAAGATTACCACACCATCGACAAAGCAGAGCGCCGCAAGTAATTCCGCCCTTGCCCTTTGAGGCAGGAGCGGGCGGCCTTTTCCCTTGATGGTACGCACGGATCTGTCGCTGTTGAGGCCGACAATCAGGCACTGTCCAAAGGAGCTAGCTTCGAAGAGGTAATGGATGTGGCCATGGTGAAGGATGTCGAAACACCCGTTCGTGAACACTACCCGTTCACCCTGTCCTTTCACCCTGTCGACGAAGGCTTTCATATCCTGTTGGGGCTTTATCTTTAAAAGGAAGCCTTCCATTCGAGAAACCTTTTCACGTAGCCACCCATCATTTGACTCTCCTTAACCTTGAGAATCCTCGCGTATGCCTTGAGAAAGCCCTTGAGATACACAAGGGCTGGAAGCTCATCAAAGCGCTCCTCCTCAATATCCTCCAATGTCTTTTTCGGTATGTTTGTCTTTCCGTGTATGTCTTCAATGGTTATTTCTCTTGCGATCCTCAGTGCCTGAATATCCTTGCCCGTTACTTCCGAGTCGATGTCAATGAGGGCAAAGCTTTCTTCCATGGAGGGCATCGGGCTCTCAGTTGTTTTCTCCTCGGTGAGCAGGCTCTCAAGTTTGACCTCCCTCAGGTTGCCGTTGATGGCATCGGGCTTCTCTAATCGGAGAGGGCCAAGATCTTCAGGGAGCATCTCCCCATTCTCGAGCAAGAGCTGGTTATACTCAGCCTTGAGACTGCCGTTCGTGAGGGTTTTGTAAGCCTCGACAATCCTTGAGAGAATAAGCTCTCTCTCCTTTTCGGATAAAAGGGAATAGGTGGCAATCGAGTCAGCGGAGAATAGGTTCATGGCCTGGTCATATGCCCATCGAACCTCCTGAGTTGAGGCGTGAGGAGAGATATTGAGTAGTTCGTAGTGGTTTTGCTCGGTTATTCGCTTCATTGTTTACCGCTTCGGAGATTGTGGTGTGCCTAAGAGAAACCCAGCCCCAGTTGATGCTGAGGTGATATTTTCTCAGTAATTTCAAGCAGTTCCTCAAAGACCTTGGCATAAGGATAGTATGCCGTAAGGGGTTTCCTTTGGAGCAATCCATTCCTAATTGTATTATCATAGCTCACACTTCCCAGGAAATCAATCGGGATACCGAAGTATTTTTTGGCTGCAAGAGCCAGGTTCTGTGCGATCATGCTATCCCTGTTGTTCCTTACCTGGTTGACAATCAATTTGATATCCAGGCTCGAGAGGTAATTTTCGATGGTATCTCCAAGGTTCGGTTCCAGCCTTTCAATGACTTCCAACAGATCGAAGACGGTCTCGAATGTGTGTCCTCCCCTCTGTTTGACTCCCTTATCGATAAGGGATCGTACCATTTTTTGACTGACCTTATTTCTCAGATAACGGAAAAGAAGACCCTTCATAAAGCGGTAGGTATTCTCAATAGAAGTGGGTTCGGGCGAGGTGATGAGGATGCCGCAATGGGAGATGAGAAAGAAATCGAGGATGTTGAAAGAGGTGCCAGGCCCGAGATCGATCAATATATACTCATAGTTCAGGCTCTTGATGTTGTTGAGTATCCTCACCTTTTGTCCGTAGGTGAGGTTCGCCATGCCGATCATGTCCTTTGTGCCCGAGATGAGCTTGAGGTTATGTATGCCGGTTTTGGAGATGACCCCAGTTATGGCCGATTTTTTCCTGGTGACAAAATCTGATAGGCCTAATGGCGGGGGCTCTAAGCCTAAAAAGGTGTGCAGGTTAGCCGCTCCCAAATCGGCGTCTACGAGAAGCACATCATTGCCCTTATCGGCTAGGCAGATACCGATACTCGCGGTGATGAGGCTCTTGCCGGTACCACCTTTGCCTCCGCCTACGGCTAGAATACGGTTTCCGACTGTATGCCCTTTTGGTGTTGCCCTAGCTTCAGACATCACGAGCCATTGCTATTGAGGTGGAAACAAAGTAACAGGTGATGAGGTGGATTGCAACTTCTTTCTCTGTCTTCAAGTGCTGATCTCGTTTTAGGGCTTCTCCCATTCAATCGCCAACGGTTCTTGCAAGGGCGAGACAAATTACCTCGAGCGCTCCGGATTTTTTCAGCACTTTGGCGCATTCGTTGAGGGTGTACCCGGTGGTGAGGACATCGTCGACCAGCAGCACCTTTTTTCCCTTGAAGATCGCAGCTGAGGTTACTGAAAAGGCGTTCGCAACGTTGCTTCTCCTCTCTTTCCTTCCAAGGCCTGTTTGGGATCTGGTGTCTCGCTTTCTGATGAGTGTCAGGCAGTCCAGGGGGGTTTCAAGGCCTGAGGAAACGACCTTGGCCAACAAGAAGCTCTGGTTAAATCCCCTCTCTCGCAATCTGCGCCTATGGAGGGGCACGGGGACGGTCACGAATTCCTCCGGATGAGACAGTACAGTTTTCGCAAATCTCGAAAGCAGGTCCCCAAGGGGGGAGGCGAGATGAGTTTCGGAGCCATATTTGAACCTCTGTATCGCTCTCATGAGCGGTCCCGCGTACAAATATGGAGCCCTCATGAAATCGTACCAGGGTGTGCTTCGAAGGCAGTTTTCACAGGGATGGTCCGGGCCGCTCGAGGTGGAAAACGGCATGCCGCACACAGTGCACAGTGGATGGGTGACAGGCGTGAGGTTCTGTACACAGGGATCGCATAGATACCGTGAGGGGAGATGCTTTTCGTCGGAGGATAGGAACCGGCCGCAAAGGGCACAGCGCGGAGGGTAGATTATGTCAAGCAATGGTGAAAATGCCTTCATAAAGGGTATTATACCCTATTTCGCCCCGCCGAAGATCAAAAAAGGGCGGCCCTTTTTAAGGGGTCGCCCCGAGTTTATGGCAACAATTTGAATGGAGCTTACATCATGCCGCCCATGCCGCCATATCCACCTCCTGGGGGCATAGGCGGTGCTGCCGACTCCTCCTTCGGCTTCTCGGCTACCAGGACCTCGGTTGTCAACATGAGCGCGGCCACTGACGCGGCATTTTGAAGGGCAAAGCGTACCACCTTGGTGGGATCAATGATCCCGGCCTTGACGAGATCCTCATATTCACCTGTTTCGGCATTCAACCCAAAGGCGCCCTTTTCAGCCTTGACCTTTTCGACAACTACCGAGCCCTCGAGGCCTGCGTTGTTGGCAATCTGCCGGAGCGGATCTTCAAGCGACTTCTTCACTATATTGACGCCAAGCTGGTCGTCTCCTTCGAGTTTCAATTTGGACAATGCATCGATGCTTCTGAGCAACGCGACGCCGCCGCCAGGGACAATGCCTTCTTCCACTGCAGCCCTGGTCGCGTTAAGGGCATCCTCTACCCGAGCTTTCTTTTCCTTCATCTCCGTCTCGGTGGCGGCTCCCACGTTGATGACTGCCACACCGCCAATCAGCTTGGCAAGCCTCTCCTGAAGCTTTTCTCTGTCGTAATCCGACGTGGTGTCCTCGATCTGGGCCCTGATCTGTTTGACTCTCCCCTCCAGATCACTCCTCGTTCCACCGCCATCTACGATGGTCGTGTTGTCCTTATCAATATTGATTGTCTTTGCTGTTCCAAGGTCATTGATGCTCACGTTCTCCAGCTTCAAGCCCAGGTCTTCGGATATTACCTTGCCGCCGGTGAGGATCGCGATATCCTCGAGCATGGCCTTTCGCCTATCCCCAAAGCCGGGCGCCTTGACGGCTGCTACCTTAAGGGTCCCCCTCAGCTTGTTTACCACCAAGGTGGCGAGTGCCTCTCCCTCCACATCCTCGGCGATAATGAGGAGCGGCTTTGCCATCTTGGCAATCTGCTCGAGCAAGGGAACCATATCCTTCATGTTGCTAATCTTCTTCTCATGGAGCAGGAGGTAAGGCTCTTCCAAGGTGGCCTGCATCTTCTCCGGATCGGTCACAAAATAGGGGGAGAGGTAACCCCTGTCGAACTGCATTCCTTCGACGATCTCCAGGGTCGTTTCCATGCTCTTGGCTTCCTCAACGGTAATGACCCCCTCTTTTCCGACCTTGGCCATTGCCTCGGCGATGATGTTGCCGATCGTGCGATCGTTATTTGCAGATATGGTCCCAACCTGAGAAATCTCCTGCTGCTCCTTTGTGGGTTTTGACATCTTCTTGAGTTCCTCTATCACCGTATCTACCGCTTTCTCGATCCCACGTTTCAAGGCCATCGGATTGGCTCCTGCAGCGACGAGCTTTGAGCCTTCGTGGTATATCGACTGGGCCAGGAGTGTAGCGGTTGTCGTTCCATCACCTGCAACGTC
>Ga0315537_1001009_pt1 | contig 22426 bp, 13 predicted proteins | sample SalMarSW160270MG_FD_203091 | JGI IMG/M metagenome (GOLD analysis project Ga0315537, IMG submission 203091) | Salt marsh sediment microbial communities from the Plum Island Ecosystem LTER, Massachusetts, United States - Salt Marsh Sediment SW1602-70 ...
ATGAAGATAAGGATGAAGAGGAGATCGATGACAATAGTGATGATGATGAAGATGAGTCATTTGATCAAGACTGGCTATACGATTAGGTAGAAATGCGGGATGTATATTTGGGATTAGATTAAATCGAATTAAATGAATAAATAAATAAAGTGAATAAAATGAAAGGAAATTGGAGTGACAATTAGCAATGCACGCAGTTCCCTGTGCGACTCGCTTATGCGGATGACGTTTTCAATATGAATTATATAAGCGGTACCTATTTAATAGAGTTCCTTGAAAAATAATGAGTTAGGTGTAAAAATAAAGATTTGAGTAAAAGAATAAGTAAAATACATGATTGATATAAATTTATCAAGTCACTTAACATTGGGAAGAAATTACTCAGACTTGGAGGACATCGATGGAGAAATATTTGACAATCGAGGAACTTTGTGATATCTTACAGGTCAAGAAACACTATATCTATGCCCTGACCAGTCAGAAAAAGATCCCTTTCTTGAAGCTCGGCCGATTCATCAGATTCGAAAGGGACAAGATTGAACAATGGATAAAGGATAAAGCTCAGGAACCAGAGGATATCGAAAAGATAAAAGCTTCTGTATTGTAAGATGGCTAGAATTTTCAAGAGAAATAAAGTCTGGTACCTCGATTATCATTACAAAGGGAAAAGATGTCGGAAAAGAATCAGCAAATCCAAGAGGATTGCTGAGATTGCCCTGAGTGATGTTGAGGTGAGAATCGATCGGGAAGAGATCGGTCTGGCAGCTACAAGGAACATTACATTCAAAGAGCTTGCTGATGAGTATCTCGAATACTCCCGGGTCAATAAATCTGAAAGGTCATACGAGAGAGACGTTCTGATCCTAAAGAAGCATGCTTTATCTTATTTCGGAGAAATGATAGTGAAGGAGATAACTCCGAAAATGATAGAAGCCTATATTATTGAAAGGTCGTCCGAGGTCAAAGAGTCTACTGTGAACAGAGAGCTAAACACGATTTTCAACTTATTCAATAAGGCTGTCAAATGGGGTTATAACCGGGAAAGCCCTTGTAAAGCAATAAAAAAACTAAAAGAGAAAAGATCGGTTGTTCCGAAATTTCTCTCGTCCGAAGAGATCACCAGGATTCTTGCAGCCTCTCCAGCAAAGCTCTACGCTCTCGTGTATCTCGCTATTTATACCGGAAGTCGCCAGAGCGAGCTGTTTAATCTGGAGTGGTCTGACATTGATTTTGAGAGAAAACAGATCATTATCCAGAACAAAGAAGACTGGCATACGAAAAGCTACAGATGCCGGGTCATTCCCATAAATGACAGAATAATTGATGTACTCATACAACAGAGAAGAGTGTCTCAAGGTGGATATGTATTTTGTCAGGAAGACGGAGAAAAGCTCAACAAGGATAAGATAAGGAGAACATTTGAAAAAGCCATGAAAAAAGCAGGTATTTCCAGTACTGATTTCAAGATATTAAGGCATACTTATGCATCCCATCTGGTAATGAGAGGTGTGGATATAAGAACTGTGCAGAAACTTCTTGGACACCACAGCATAAGAATGACAGAGAAATACAGCCACTTGGCTCCCGACCACCTTCAATCAGTTGCAAATCATCTCGATTTTGAAAAAGGGACATTAACTTTTAGGCACAAAATAGGCACAAATCGAATTTCTTTAATTCCTGAATCCCCGCAAATCCTTGATATACAAAAGCGTCCCCAACGAGATTTGAACTCGTGTCGCCGCCGTGAAAGGGCGGTGTCCTAGGCCGGGCTAGACGATGGGGACGTTCATGGTTCACGGAAAACAGCTAACTGCTAACAGTTATTCTTTCCACTGTTTTCTCTGGACTGTTTACTATTAACTAACCTGCGCGCCTAGAGGGATTCGAACCCCCAACCCTCTGATCCGAAGTCAGATGCTCTATCCAGTTGAGCTATAGGCGCAATATTTTATCCTTGTCAAATATAAAAGTGCATTTTCCCTAAGTCAACTAAAAATTGGATGTTATAAAAAACAACTCTTTTTTTAAAATGGTCTCTTTAAGAGTAAATCCTTATCTTAATCCTGGAATCAGTATCGCTTAAATACGTGTAAATATTTACATTTAGAGGCGTTATTTTTAGAAAATGTTTCCTTTGCTCTTTAGTATAACCGTGAGGGAAAAGTTTAAATAGCTTAATTTGGTAGTATTTTTTGAATGAAATTAGCTCTTTACTTCAAATGGGAGCTATTCTTCAACTTTGCCTTGGGTAAAAAATTGACTGCACCGCTTAAAGTTCACTTTTTAGGATACTAAAAAGACCCGAAAAATCTGATAAAGGGGGGAAATTTTTATAAAAAAGTTATTTACAAATTGAGATTTTTTATTATATTAAACAACAGGTAATCTACGATAAAAAGCTTTTTTTAATAGATAAAAAATTTTCGTTTAACCATAAGATTCGGAGGTCACTATGACCAGATGTCAGATTTTGAATTTGGCATTCTTGATTTATGCTTTGATATTCTGGGCTTTGCCCGTCTGGGCTGGCACGATTGCGGATGATGTTTGGGTCCAGACGTATAATGGACCGGGGAATTCACATGATGCAGCTTGTGCCGTGGCAGTTGACGATGCGGGTAATGTATACGTTACCGGCCAGAGTGAGGGAGATGGGACCGACTGGGATTATGCTACCATTAAGTATTATCCATATGGAGATACTTCCTGGGTGAGAAGATACGATGGGCCGGCAAATGGACCGGATATAGCTCTGGCCATGGCAATAGACGGCTCTGGCAACGTCTATGTTACAGGACACAGTAGGGGCAGCGGAGGCAATGCTGACTATCTCACCATAAAATACTATGCCAACGGGGATACTGCCTGGGTTAGAAGATACGATGGGCCCACAGGCTCAACTGATGCTGCTTATGGTATAGCAGTAGACTTTGCTGGGAATGTCTATGTTACCGGAGGTAGTCAGGGCACGGGAACCGATTATGATTATGCTACCATCAAGTATAATCCAGACGGCGACCAGGTCTGGGTAGCCGGGTATAACGGACCCGCAAACAGCAGTGACAAAGCATATTCTGTAGCCGTGGATGATGCAGGTAACGTATATGTGAGCGGCATGAGTAATGGGATCAGCACCGGCTCCGATTATGCCACGATTAAATATGACTCCGATGGAAATGAGTTGTGGGCTAAAAGATACGATGAACCTGAGGGCGGAGGTGATATTACCTATTCCATGATTCTTGATGATTCAGCCAATGTCTACGTGACCGGTTCATGTTTCGACAGTGAAACCTTGACCAAATATGCATCTGTGAAATACGACTCCAGCGGCACTGAAATCTGGTCAAAAACATATAAGGGCGAACTGACTATATCCCCTGGAGGAACCGCTCTGGCCATAGCCACAGATGGTTCAGGCAATGTTTGGGTGACCGGGTGGATGCGTAACAGTGGAACGCTCTTTGACTACGCTACAGTAAAGTATGATCCTGATGGTAACCAACTCTGGGATGTTACATATCATTCCTGGGCGGATGGCTGTGATGGAACCGAAGCCATCGCTGCTGATAACAATGGCAATGCGTATGTAACGGGATGGAGTGATGATGTCGGTTTGATAGCTGATGATTACGCTACTGTAAAGTATGATGCCGAAGGTAACCAGGAATGGGTGGCCAGATATAATGGGCAGGCTAACTCACAGGATGCTGGCCTGGCTATAACAACAGATGACTCCGGCAATGTCTATGTTACTGGAAAAGCTACTGGCACTACATCAGGATTTGATTATGTTACCATCAAATATGTTCAGATTGAGGGCACAAGAGGAGACGCTAACGGAGACGAGGAGGTAACCATAGCAGATGCGGTGTTTCTGATTAATTACTTATTTAAGAATGGTCCTGCCCCTGATCCGATTCAGGCTGGAGATGCCAACAGCGATGATAAAATTGATATTGTTGATGTGGTATATCTGGTAAATTATCTTTTTAAAAATGGTCCCCCACCCTGTTGATAAAAAGAGTGATCCTCAATGTGGATTTTTGTAAAATAATAGAATTTAACTAAACCAAACTATAGAATCTGTCTTTAATTCCATAGAGGGAGATAGGACTACCCACTTCACTATTTTCCATAAGTCATTTATTTTCAATAAAATAAAGGAGGGGATATTTTTTGCTAAAATCTTAAAATTTCCCTTGACAACTGAACAAATGTGCAGTATATTACGATAGAGAAAATAAGGCTTATAATTCTTTTTGAACCTTTAATGAAAGGAGGGGTTTAAATGAGAATATCTAATCTGGTTAAATATGGTATTCCACCCTTGGTAGTGAAATCCTGGGAGAAAAATCAGGGGGAACTGCTTTTGCCTCTTCAGATCCAGGCACTTAAAGATTATAAGATCCTGGAAGGGAAAAGTCTGGTGATTTGCGCTCCCACCTCATCGGGCAAGACCTTCTGCGGAGAATTAGCAGCTGTGGTCAATCTTTTTCACCGCAAAAAGGTGATCTATCTGGTGCCATTGAAATCCATTGCCGAGGAGAAGTTTTCAGATTTCAGTCGGAAATATTCGAATCTGGGAATTAAGGTTATCATCTCCACCCGAGATAGAAAGGAATTTGATTCTAATCTGGAGAAAGGCGATTTTGATCTGGCCATTGTTATCTATGAAAAATTCAACCAGCTTTTGATTAAAAATTTGGACATTCTCTGTATGGTTAGTCTGATCGTTGTGGATGAACTTCAGATGATCGGTGATTTATCTCGTGGGGCCAGCCTGGAATTGGCTTTAACCAAGATTCTTTGCTCTAAATACCATCCCCAGATCTTAGGGCTCTCTGCTGTTTTAAAGGATGCAGAATTTTTGTCCTCTTGGCTGGATGCGGAATTGCTAATCGAGAAGTCTAGGCCAGTTGAGCTTTTGCAAGGAATATTGCTTGAGGGAAGATTTGTTTACCGCAAATACAATTCTCAAGAGGAGGGGGAGGAAAACTTAGTAGATTTGACCTCTGAACAACCTCAGGAGGTTCTGTTCTCCAATCTGGAGAAGTTAATTCAAAAGGGGGAACAGGTATTGGTTTTTTTAAAGAGTAAATTAGAATCTGAAACATGCGCCCAGATATTTGCTGAAAGTGCAAAACTTCCTCCCGCTACTTCCGCTATGGAGGAATTGAATGAACTGGAGCCCACCACCTTGATGGAGAAGTTGATCCTCTGTTTGAATTCAGGAGTGGCTTTTCATAATGCTGATTTATCGCTGGACGAGAGAAGGTTAATCGAGGATTTCTACCTGAGAGGTGAGATCCGAGTGATTTTTTCCACAACCACTTTGGCCATGGGTGTAAATCTACCTGCCAAAACCGTTTTTATTGAGGCTCAGAAATATATGGTGGGCGAATATTCGAATAAAGGGGTGCTTACTCCTATTTCCTGGGCAGAATATGAGAATATGTCAGGTAGAGCGGGGAGGTATAAGCTGGAAAAGGATTTCGGAAGATCTATTATCCTGGCTTACGATCAATTCCATTTCGATTCCCTGTGGGAGGAATATGTGGAGGGTAAAGAGGAAAAACTCCTGCCAGCATTAGCTCAGATTGAAATGGACTACTTAATCCTTGACTTTATCGCCTCTGGTTCAGCTAAAAGTTTAACTGAGCTTGAGAATCTAATTCCCTCTACTTTAAGCCATAGACTTGATTTTAGATTTCAAAAGTCAATAGGGGAAAGGGTTGAAAGACTGGTTGATCTTAAGATCCTCTTTAAAGAAGGAAAAGATTTGCTCGTTTCAACTGAATTAGGTAAGACTATAGCTATCAAGGGGATCTCCATCCTGACTGCTCTGGATATTATAAACAAATTGAATGGAGAAAAGGATTTGGACCAACTCTCCTGGTTTTTTGATCTGCTTGACACAGCTGATGGTAAAGACATCTATGTAAATCTCTCTTTCGCAGAAATCCAAAACAAAGTTTATGAGAGGGAGCTAAGAAGAAGAGTACAACAAAAAAGCATCTCCAATCAAAAAGTAAAAGCTTTACTCGGAAACGGATTAAGTTTTACATATATGCAGCAGAGGAAGGTTAAGCTCTGTTTACTCTTTTCCGATTGGATTTCCTCTATGACCACTTTGGAACTGGAGCAAAGATACAATTTGAGATCAGGATATATTAACCAGGCTGCCCAGCAGATGAGCTGGCTTCTGGATAGCGCTTTGGGCTTAGCCCGAGTATTGAATAAAGATCAGAATCTGATCCATTTTTTAAAAAGACTCTGTTTAGAAGTTCAATTTGGCGTTGGTGGAGACGGTTTAAGCCTTGCTCAATTAAGGCTTCGAGGTTTGGGAAGGGATTTCATCTGGAAGCTTGTGAAAGCAGGCCTTTTTTCCCCTGAAAAGATTAAGAGCACAAAGATGAATGATTTAGAAAAGTTAATCCCTGAATCCCACGCTAAGAGGCTAAAAGATGCTCTTGATAAACGTAAAGGTGGAAAAGGGAAAAGTTTTTTCCAGTTTAATAAAAGAGCTTTCCCCCAAATACTATTTGAGGGAACGCCTGTCAGGGATAGATTTCTAATTTTATTGGATGGTCAAAGGATTACCCTTTCAGCCAAAAGCTTCGGTTATCTTGTGAAATTAGCCTGGGCGACATTTGCAAAAGAAGGAGGGTGGTTGCATAAACTGGATCTGGAGTCCGGGGATAACCAGGCTAAATATATTTATAGGCTGAAACGGGAACTGAGTCCATTTCTCAATAAAGAGAAGATCCTAATCCAGAATAACAGATTGGGCTTCTACAGATTGAATATCCCCAAGGGGAAAATAGAGTTTAATTTCAAGAATCTTAATCAGCATCCGGATGCGGATCTAAGAAATATCTTGAGTTTTTTTGAAAAAGATAAGAAAGTAATAGCGGAATGCGGTACATAACAGGAGAGACGGGCATAACACGTTATAGCGTATTGGGTATCGCAGGTCATTCTGGTCTTTGCTTTGTGACAATAGATGCAACTTATTCCATTGTTTCTGATTTCAGAAAAAAATATTAAAAAAAATCCCCCGAGCATTTAGTTCAGGGGATTAAAATTCTAAATTTTTGTTTATTACTTGGCTGTTTTAAACTTGATTTGTCCCATTTTATTATCCCAGAGGGGAACAATGTCTTTTATGGTCTCAGTCACCAGCTTCAGGCTATTGGAGGGTTTAATAAAGGTGGTATCAATGCTTACTCCACCCATCTTGGCATCCTTTTTCAAGGTGAAATACACGTATGCTACGTTACCCTGTCCCGGGTTCAAAGCAGGGGTTTTGCCTGAAAGGTCTGCGATAAGGCCAATGAGGACAGTCTGATTCACAGTATCAATTAAAGCTGATTTCAGCTGAAAATAATCCACTCTGGTTTTGGTGAAGCTCACCGAATCGCAATAGATGGGAGTTTTGCCATCGCCGAATCTCAAGGGTATGGTCATGGCGGCTAACTTCTCATCGTTGAAAAGGGTAACTGTGGCCATAGCTTTGTGATCCTTTTTGTCCTGTTCAACGGTTATCCGACAGGTATCCGGCTTACCAAAATTATCCTCATAGGGAAGTTTAACCTTTGATTGCTCATCCTTTGCAGCCTTTGCAGCAAAAGCCACGGAAGATGTTAACACAAAACAGAACAGGATAAAGAAAATGAATAAATTGCGCTTCATCTTTTTTCCTCCTTAATGATGTTAATTTTCATCAAGTTAGCAATAGCTCATAAAATTAAGCTCTATCTTTAAACCTTCACCTCCTTTTTTTGTTTTAAGATTTTCAGATATTTATTCGACATTTTACAGGTTTCCTTAACAGGTTTTGTGGGATAAAGTTCTTCTTAAGGTTTTATATAGTTTCTCTCATAGCACAATATTCCCCACACATTCCACACTTTTTGTAGTCTCCGTTAACTTTCCCTCTTTTTTCCCTTGCTTTTTCCGGGTCCAAACTCAAAGAAATCACTTTGTCCCAGTTAAAAACCTTGCGAGCTCTGGAGATCTCCTCATCCAGTTTTTCCGCTTTATATACACCTTTAGCTAAATCAGCGGCATGAGCAGCTATTCTGGAGGCGATTACTCCGTCCCTGACATCCTGGAGATCAGGCAGGGTCAGATGTTCGGAGGGGGTAACATAGCAGAGGAAATCTGCGCCCGCTGCCCCGGCTATTGCCCCTCCTATGGCTGATACGATATGGTCATATCCTGGAGCACAATCTATGACCAGAGGACCCAGAACATAAAAGGGGGCTTCATCACAAAGCTTTTTCTCCAACAGGACATTAGCCTCCACCTCATGGATGGGAATATGGCCTGGCCCTTCCACCATGGCCTGTACACCTTTTCCCCTTGCCCTTTGAACCAGCTCTCCCAAAACCAGAAGCTCCTCCACCTGGGTTCTGTCAGTGGAATCCGAGACAGAGCCGGGTCTTAATCCATCTCCCAGACTTAAAGTCACATTATACTCTTTAGCCATATCCAAAAGTTTATCATACTCTTCATACAATGGATTTTCTTTTTTATTATGCTTCATCCAGCGGTATAAAAAGGAGCCGCCCCGGCTCACAATTCCGGTTAATCTTTTCTTCCCTTCTATGACCGGCAGAGCTCTTAAGGTCAAACCGCAATGGACGGTGATGAAATCCACTCCGCTTTCAATATGGTCTTGGATTACATCGAAAAGCTCATCTGGAGTCATCTCCTCTAAGGATTTTCCCCTTTTTGCCAGATTGCAAACCGCTTCATAGATGGGAACGGTTCCCAGAGGAATAGATGTTTTCTTTAGCATCTGAAGTCTTAAACTCCTGATATCTCCCCCGGTAGAGAGGTCCATAACCGCATCTGCTCCATGTTTTATGGCTATCTCAAGTTTTTTCAGCTCCATTTTGAAATCGACAAAATCAGGTGAGGTTCCCAGATTGGCATTTATCTTGGTACGGAGCCCTTTTCCCACAGCAATTGGTCTTATGTGGGGGTGAGCCTTGTTTTTCAGAATGACTATCCTACCCTTGTCTATTTCCTCTTTCAGAAGCTCCAATGAGATGTTCTCATCCCGGGCAACTTTTCTCAGATCCTGATCCATTGAATTGAATTTACTTTTTTTATTGATTTTTGATAATTTATCTACAGCCTGTGACATATGATTAATCCTTTTAGCTTAACAAATTAGAACGCTTTTGTCAAGGATTTATTTGTAGATTTCCGAAAAAGTCCCTCTGGCGTAAACCAGTCCGTAGGTCAGGTGCCGTGTGCACCTGACACCGAAAGAATTCAGGAGCATATAGCTCTTGACCTACACGCTGGTCAAAACACATTTTTTCAGAGTTATCTTATAAAGCGCTTGACAAGCTTGTATAAATGCTTACACTTACAATATAATAAAATAGGTTTTCCCAGAGGACGGGTTAGAAGCAATATAACTCAGGATGTCTCGGATTGGTGAATGATGGGTGCAGGTGATTCAAAGATAATCGAAAAATGTGGCAGCTGGCCCACAGCAGAGCTGTGGGGCACCCCGACATCCCCATCGATTCCCTTTGAGGTGATCACAGAGGTATTTATGGCGATCCGTATAAGACACCGAGATATGATGAATGCGCCAATCTCAAGATCGATTCCGACACAACAGCATGATTCTGGAAGGTTAAGACTGAAAAGATGCCATTTTCAAAGGCGTCTTATACGGCACTTGAACCCTGTTGCGGTGTTATGGGGATCAATATAATAGATGTTAGCCAGCTAAACCAACATTCATCCAAGTAAAACTGATGAGGAAAAAAATGACACAATATCAACCAATTGCACCATTTGACTGGTTCGCGAATCAATTCACATACGATAATCGAAAGGAATTTATCGAACAAATCAGCCCTCATCTTAGATCGCTTTTGAAACCAGGGGATAACGTATTGGATCTGTGTTGTGGTGCTGGTCCAATTACGTTCTTTTTAGAAGAGCAGGGAGCGCAGCAAGTTACTGGGATTGATCTCGTTCCATCCTTGATTACCATGGCGCGTCAAGAAGCCATCAAAAGAGGATCTCAAGTCAATTTCATACAAGCCGATGTTCTAACTCATCCACTTGGAAACGACGTATATGACCTGGTAGTGTGTTTTGGAAATGCGATTCTTGATTTTCCCCACCAGAGCTTTCCCCAGTTTCGAGATCGAGTATTTCATACATTGAAATCTGGAGGTCGCTTTGTCATCGAGTATTTTGATGGATTATTGAGAGTAGCGCAAATGAGTGAGCCAAAAGAAGTAATTGAACAGGGTTTGGATAGCCAGATTTTGCGACGCTTTATAGAATACGACCCGGTGATGAGTGCCTACAAGATGGAATATCGGCACCTCTCGAGTAATGAGACGTATGTGTATACGGGGTATATATACACTAGGCCGCTAGTTCAAATTACACTGGAGGCAAGTTTCGAGTTGGAACGATCAATTCAGTTGAGTGAATGGAGTTTTTTAGATGTGTATGTCAAACGATAAAGTAAATGCAATAACCATGCAATTCATTTAGAGAGAAGCTAGCTAACAACGGCTTGCAGGTGGACAGTGGCTTCGCCGCTTCAGGTATGCGCGCATTATATTTATAAGATATAATTCAACATAGCCTGAAATATATATTGAGATATTAAATTAAACAGGAGTTATAATTCTTTTTATGCAATATGTCAAAATTATCTATGTTTTATTTCTTTTCCCAATAATAATATATTTCATAGCGTGTGATAAAGATAAACCTGCGCAAAGTAGTTCAGAAAATGAACCTCCGGTTGTAGCATCTATTCCTGATCAAACCATTGTTGAAGGTGACACTTTTTCATGTATCATACTTGACAATTATGTTTCTGATTTGGATAACGTAAAAACTGAAATAACATGGACAACGTGTGGTAATAATGATTTAATGGTTGATATTATAGATCGGATTGCCACTATCACAATCCCAAATAATGAATGGGTGGGCTCTGAAAGCATTACTTTCCGTGCTACCGACCCAGAGGGTCTTTGGGATGAAAATACGGCTGTTTTTAGTGTTGAGCCTGCTCTTTACACACCCCTCCAATTGAGTGATTGGGAAGTATCCACACCGGCAGAACAAGGATTGAATCCAGGAATCGTCCAGAATCTATACCTGAACGCTGAACAAATTGACCATCTCTACAGTCTTCTTATAATAAAGAATGGTTATCTGATTGCTGAGAAATATTTTAATGGGATGAATGTCTACAATTCAAATCCTACAGCATCTGTTACAAAGAGTTATCTATCAGCCTTAACGGGTATTGCGTTACAGGAAAATATATTAACGAGCCTTGATCAAAAAATGATGGAATTTTTCCCTGAAATTGACTGGCAAAATATTGATCCGAGAAAAAGCCAAATCACAATCAGACAAATTCTGCAAATGCGTTCAGGATACCCATGGGAAGAATTTTCAGGAGATATTGATAGGCTTTTCGCTAGTTCGAACTGGATACCATTTATTGAAGAATTTCAGTTATCCAGCGATCCAGGCACTCAGTTTGGTTACTCAAATTTTACTGCACATATGATGTCAATTATCCTGGAACGGGCCGCGGGAATATCGCTTTTTGAATTTGCCAATACTTTTCTTTTTGAACCGCTAAATGCGTACCTCAGGTATTGGCCGGCAGATAGTTTGGGATACTATTATGGGAGCGGTGACATGTGTATTTCTCCAAGAGACATGGCAAAATTTGGTCAATTGTACTTAAACAAGGGATTGTACAATGGTAATCAAATTATTTCGTCGGACTGGATTACACAATCTTTCCAGAAATACTCATATAATACGTATGGTAGAAAGATACTAACTCATTCTGGTTTTTTAGATTATGGTTATTTATGGTGGTCATCCAGAGCCGGTCTTTATGATTATGATTTTGCCTGGGGGCATGGTGGGCAGCTTATCGTCTTAGTGGATGATCTTAACATGGTCATTGTCACAACAGCCGACTATCTTTCAGGTCAATTCGGGAATGCTGCTTGGCAGAAGGAAAAATCTGTTCTTGATTTGGTCGGTGAATTTATATGTTCGATAGATAAATAGAAGAAGAAAATAACAATTGTTAAAAATACAAGATTATATTATCAATTTCCTTATGAAAATATAACTTTGCATTCAGCTGACCGAAGGGCGGATGATGAAATCCATAAAATTTGTGAAATCGAGAAGGCCTTAATCTGTTGTTGACGAACGGTGCGTTGCTCGCCCTTCGTCAGCTGATGCTCGTGTTAGGTGCTACGAAATCTGGGAAAACAGATGAATAACAAAATATTATGTAATTAGAAAGATGGATTGGTTTAAAGATTTGTACGATGATTTCCGAATGAAAACTGGTTTTGGAAGTATTCCTAAAGAGAAAACGAGAAAAGAAGTGCATTTTATGTTGGATGTCCTTAATTTATCAGAAAATTCTAAAATTTTAGACCTTTTTTGTGGGACAGGAAGACATAGCATTGAGCTTACTAAAGAAAAGTGCATTAACATAGGTATTGAATACAATTCTGAATATATAAAAATTGCAAATGAAAGAGCTTCTAAATTTTCAGTTGAGCCAAAATTTATTCAGGGAGATGTTCGTCATGTGGATTTTGGAGAAGGTTTTGATGCAGTGATTATTATGTACCAAAGTTTTGGATATTTTGACGATTTTGAAGAAAAAAATATATTAAAAAAAGTATATTCTTCATTGAAATCAAAAGGACGCTTCTTAATAGAAATATTAAACAGAGATTATATTTTAAAACATTTTTCAAAACGAGATGAAAGAGAGATTGAAGGGATCAAAATAGTTGAAGAAAGAAAATTTGATATTCTTAAAAGTAGAGTTAATTCCAAATTAACGAGATATCATAAAGATAATATAGTTACTAAAAATATGTCTTGGCGATTATATTCAGTACATGAAATAAAAAATATACTTGAAGATATTGGTTTCAAGTATATTGTCGGATACTCAGATTTGAATAAAGAACCTTTAACATTGAATACCAGATTAATGCGACTTATTTTTGAAAAGAATTAATGATGAATATTTTAACTTTAGAATAAATAAAGCATTAAGCACCTAATAAATGTTATGCAGTGCAGGAATGTGGTTCACCTTACGTACGTAGAAGCGGAGGTGCATTTTGAAACTGTCGGGTAACTCGGTACTGATAACTGGAGGCGCAACGGGCATCGGACTCGCCTTGGCACAGGCGCTAGTCGTGAACGGAAACTCGGTCGCCATATGTGGGCGTACGCGCAGGAGGTTATTAGCAGCAAAGCGAGGTATTCCAGAATTGCAGGTGAAAGTCTGCGACGTAAGCAGGCCCCGGTCACGACAAGATCTTCTACGGTGGGTGCACTCGCGCTTGCCCGAGATTGACATTCTCGTCAATAACGCAGGAATCCAGCGGCCAATCGATTTTACGAAAGGTGATCGAGATCTTGTACACGCCGACGCCGAGTTGGCCACTAATCTAGCTGCACCGATCCACCTGTGCGCGTTGTTCATCCCAGTGCTGAGGAAGCGGCAGCAGGCTGCAATAATCAACGTATCGTCGGGATTGGCTTTCACACCTTTGGCCTCAGTGCCTGTCTACTGCGCGACAAAAGCAGCGATCCATTCTCTGAGCATTTCGCTGCGACATCAGCTTGCACACACACGTGTTCGGGTGTTCGAAATCGCACCTCCGATTGTCGCAACCGGACTACCAGGTTCTCGGCGGAGGCCAGCAGAGAGTGCTTACGTAATGAGCGCCGAAGCCGTAGCCAAGGGGATCATGGAGGCATTGGAAAGCGACTCTTACGAAGTGGCCTTGGGAGCCGCAAAGAGGCTTTATGAGCATCGGGAGAAGGCGTTCGATGCGATTAATGGGTAGAAACACTGCATAACAGCCCGGCACTGGGTACTTGCCTGCGGCAAAGCCCCCGCCGGGACCGCCCGCAGGTTACGCACACGTTAGAGAAGATGATCGATTCGACCTTACAGACAGAAAAACAAACCGCGGACTGTCAGGTTAAGTAGTGACTACTACAACTAAGAGGTCGGGGATGCTTTCCCCCAGCAGAGCTGTGGGGCACCCCGGCAAGTCAATGACGCTGTCAGGTCACACCCGCCAGAGCGGGCAAGACCTGACAGAACAAGAAAAATTGGAAATCCGTCTAAGACAATTCCTCCATAGAAAATTGTCTGAGCTCCACTACCCATAAATATAATCACACTCGTAAAAAGCTACCTTCGAGTTCTTGAAATGTCAATTCCAGTTCCCACAACAGAAGGACCTTTCTATGTTATTCGAATCTACATTCATCTTAAGGATTTATTTATGTATAAATATCAAAATTTGATTTAAGTATAAGGATATCTTAGAGTTACGCCAGGAACTGAACTGCCTTTGTTTTTTATAGTTCTGGGAAAACCCAAGGTCCTGTTTGATGAGGTTTTGTTAATATTAGGTTAACTCGACTTTTATAACATTTTCTGGATAAAACATAAGCGTTATATCTTAGGAATAAAGCTTAACTATGAAGATGATCTTAAAAATCGTATTCTATTAATCTAAGGATATAAATTATAACAGATTTAAAGATTTCAGTTGACAGAAACGAGATTTTAAGTTACTTTAATAAGCTATGTTATAAGTTAGTTTCTCATCACTGGAGGTTTTTATGTCTAAGACAATATTAATCATTTCAATGATTCTTATCGTTCTTTTAGGATTAACAATACCCGCTTATTCAGTTGGCGATTACGTGGAAGCCACGATCTGGCTTCCCGACAATTATGGAGGAGTAGTCTATCCTCAAGCCGGTGCATATAATACTAAAAATAATAAGATTTATGTGTGTGGAGGAACGAGAACTGCGGTAATAGATGGAGCCACGGATCAGGGAATTGCGGGGATAGACGTGGGTAAGGGAGCTACAGCTTTAGTCTACAATCCCACCAATAATAAAATTTATTGCGCTAATAAATCTGAAAGCTCTGTGAGTATTATAGATGGCGAAACCAATTCAGTTTTAGCCACGCTTTCAGTAGGCAAATCTCCCTACCGATTGGCTTATAATTCTGTAAATAATAAAATCTATTGTGCCAATGAGAAAAGCCATAACATAACTGTGATTGATGGAGCTGAAGATTATATAATAACTACCGTCGAAGTACAGGGGGAGCCGGAATTTTTAAATTACAGCCCGGCTCAAAACAAGATATACTGCGTCACCAAGATAAACAATAAAATGTTTGTAATTGATGGGGCAAACGATTCTGTTTTAAACACTATACAGGTGGGTGAGAGCCCCGTGGCACTGGTTTACAACTCGTGGGACAACAAACTTTACTGTGCCAACTATGGAAGCCGTAATATTTATATAATAGATGGATCTACAAATTCCTTATTAAAAGTAGTTGATGTAGTTGGTAGACCTACTGCTTTAGTCTATAACTCCCTGGGCAATAAAATTTACTGCTGTAACAGATATACCCGGGACATTGTGGTTCTGGATGGGACAACTGATTCCGTTCTGACTCATATCTCAGTCGGAAATTACCCTCGAGCTTTACTTTACCAATCCTTAACTAACAGGATCTACTGCGGAAATTCAGGGACTAATAATGTTACCATTATTGATGGGGCTACCGATATAATTTCAAGGAGCATACCTGTAGGTTCAGAACCAATAGCTTTGGTACACAACTCAACAGACAATAAAATCTATTCCATCAATTACTCCGGCTTCAATGTCACACTAATCAACGGGAAGAATGATGCTCTGATGTGTTCACTAAACGTTGCCTGCAAACCCGTGGATTTAATCCTCAATTCTACAGACAACAAGATATATTGTGCCAATCAGATGACCAATGATATAAGCGTAATTGATGCTGCCAACAATTTGGTAGTGAACAGGATCCCTGTAAAAAAGGACCCTTATACCCTAGAATACAATCCTACTAACGATAAGGTTTACTGTGCCAATTACTCCGATCACTCTGTAGCCATAATAGATGCAAGCTCTGATACGGTTTTAGCCTCTCTTTCTACCTATTATTATCCTGTGGATTTAGCCTACAATTCAGTTTCCAACAAAGTTTACTGTGTTAAGGGTTACTGGAATAATATTTCAGTTATCGATGGAGTAAAAGATAAGATTTCCAACATCATAGAGGTAGATTATGGCGCCGGCAGATTGCTTTTTAATCCTCTTAGTAATAAGCTTTATTTCGCGAACAATGAAAAATCAAATGTTTTCATAATCGATGGGATCTTAGACTCAGTGTTAGCTATAATCAGAGTTGGAATCCAACCTGAAGACCTGGTTCTTAATACAGTCAATAACAAAATATACTGCTCCAATTGGGCTGCAGGGTGCATCAGTGTAATCGATGGAGTAATCAATGACCGTATCGACTGGCCCTGCATAGGAGGTATGGGCTTGGGGGATTTAGCTTACAACCATCTAAATAATAAAATCTACTGTGTTAACAACTACGAGAACATTATTTCCATAATGGATGGAGAAAAGGATTCTGTCCTAGCTAAAGTTGGAGCTGGTATCTATCCTAAAGCCATTGTCTATAACCAACAAAACAATAGAGTCTATTGTGCAAATTGGGGGAGCAATAACATAACTATCCTGGATGGGGCTATTGATGCGGTTTTAGGAAATGTGAATACCGGTGAGGGTCCTTATAGGTTACTTTATAATTCGTTGGATAACAGAATTTACTGCCTGAATCAATTATCCTCCAGCATTACGGTGGTTAACTGCTCCTCCCCCACCCAGATTGAGACAGAGGAGAAACAAGTAGCAATTACAGATTTTTCACTTTCCCAAAACTTTCCCAATCCCTTTAATTCCTCCACGGTTATTCAGTTCACTGTTAGCAGTTCACAGTTAACAGAAAACACCCCTGTTACCACCACTTTAACAATTCATAACATACTGGGACGAAAAGTGAAGACACTGGTTAGCGAAAGGAAAAACTCCGGAACCTACCAGGTAATCTGGGACGGGAAGAATGATAAGGGTGAAGAACTGGCTACCGGAATTTATTTTTACCGCTTAAAACTGGGAGATTTTTCCCAAACTAAAAAGATGCTGCTATTAAGATAACCAGCAGCAAGTCCTGGATTAATTGAAAAACATCGAGACCTCTCTGCAGTTGCTAACGCAGTCAATTAATCTTCACACTAAAGCCTTGTTTATGATAGGGGGAAGTGGATCTGGCAATTTAATCTGTCCAGAAGTACTGGATTTATGTAGGATAGTAATAAGGTAAAATTGCCCGGGGGATACTTATGATTTAAAAAAACAATAGCCGGTTTTTACTTCAGAACCACGAATTTACCAATATAATTCCCGTATTGTGATTCAACGCTGTAAAGATAAATTCCAGAAACAATAGCTTGAGTATTTCGTGAGATCATATTCCATTCCTCATAGGAAGCGGTGGCGTCCTCTGGAGATTTATCATGATATATAGTTCTCACCAAATCCCCGTCCAAGGTGAAAATCCTTATGGTACATTTAGCCGGTAGGTTCAAAAAGTGAAGCCTTCTGTCGAACTCGGTGGCTCCGGGCTCTGATCCATAGTCTCTGTATTCCACCCTTTGATCCCCTCTGTAGGGATTGGGATAAACTATTATCTCGTCTCCTTTTTCCCGGACCAATTCCGGAGAATCAACAGCGTAAACCAGGGTTTTGTTAATGCTTTTACCCGATTCTAATGAGGGTATATCTGTTGGGGGATGACCAAAATCAAAGGTGGTCACACAGACATAAAAGGATTGGCTGGGCAAAAAGCCACTCATTTTGAATTCATAATCCCAATAGCGATCCTGTACCGTGTCAGTCTCAGGAATCAACTCTTGATCCACGCTATCTGCATATTCTTTGTACACCTTAATATCTCCAAAACCCAAATTCCATCCCTGTTTTTCGAAAAACAGGGAATCCAGATAGCTCACGGTATAAGCGGTATCCAGCAAGCATAGCCCGGTGAGGGTATCCCGGGCCCACTCTCCCAGAGAGTCTTTCTGGGGGATGCTGAACACCAGAGTGTCAATACCAGTATATACATAGGGATTGTTTCTGGTCCATACCAGCGGATTATCTCCTATAGGAGGTTCTTTGAACGATGATTTTAGCGAGTCCAGAGTGATTGAAGCCTCAATTAAGGTCCATTTTCTGGTTCGATACAAATATCTGTGCCATTGTGTGATGGTATAATTATTAGTCTGATCATAGGAAGCCACCAAGGTCCAATCGGAGTTAAAACCCGTGGTGTTGGTGTAAATATTATATCCCTCAAAATCCTCGACAAAAGTAAAGGAGTCTTTTCCTTTCTCAGACTTTTTTCCATTCCATCGGATTTTTATTTCACCATCTTTTGGGTCTATTGATATTTCAGGAGGGGTGGGAGGTGGGGGACCCTTAAAATCGGGAATTCCATCGCCTGTATCCTCGCCTGGCAGAGGATTATCATAAACCCAGGCCGCCCACAGGGAGTTGGTAGCGAAATCCGAGAAATCCAAATTTGCATAGTATTTCTCTGGGTTGCCGGGAAGATACCTAGCTCTGTTGGTGGGATCCACATGGAAATTTTCTCCCCCGACGTAACCTATGGTTACCTTTACGCTGTCCCCAGGTGGTAAGTAAGGGAATTCTCCAAAAGACATAAGATAGCGAGTGTCATATCCATCTGCTAAATCATTTTCATACTGAGTAGGGGGTTTGAGCCATCCCGCATCAGGATGTTTCGCAGCATAAGTTGCAGTAAAAATCTGATCATAGTCCCATTCTCCATTGGATAACTCAAAGTATTTAGATCTATCACCTCCGGGAGTTCCCATAGCATCATCCGGGAACGTATTCCCTGAATTATAGGGATTAATCACAGCCCATTTATCCTGATTGCTTCTCAGCCAGGGACCCCAGTCTTTGGGATAACCATCGCTATTGGAGATCCACCAGTTAAAATAGGTTTTAACCTCTGCTGGTGCTCTCACCACTCTGACGCCAGAAACTCCGGTGGCACTAGTTTCAGTGTAAATACCCCGGCTGGGCTGGCCATCGTTATCAGCTATGTAGGCGGTAGCGATCTCGACCTTTCTTCCCCGGGCAATGACCGAATCCTTAAACCCGGCAATATCATCCTGAGCCCCCTCCTCCGATCCATTGGGATTCTCGTTAATATGATAGACATCAGCATCCACATACAAACCCAGCCATATCTTCTCAATAATTTTACCCTTATTTATGTTTTTTATGTTAAAATCGATTAAGACAAAATCTTCTGCATAAGCGTAGCTCCAGCTGTAACTTTTCTGGGTGATTTCCACTCCCAGGGGATGATGTTTTCTCTCGTCCCAGTCGGTTCGGGGATCTGAGTAGGTTAAAGGTGCATCGGCGGTATCATAATAAACAGCAATTATATCCTGCTCTGAGATTGCATCAGGGGAATAGCACTGCACTCCGGGTCGGGTGGAACTTTCAATTATCCCCCCCTCGGACCCGGTTGCGGGTGCCATCTCGTTGATAGCAAACCACCCATCTGCGCCTACGGTTACCAGGGTTTCACCTTCAACCACTGCTCCTATCCACAAAGCTGCCTGATAAAGGTATTCCAATCCTGAGTTGGGGGGCATCTCAAAGGAGGGAGCAACAGCTTCTCTATCTGGACTAGGGCTGAAACACCCGCCTATAGTTTCGTATAGCTGTCTTCCCTGACTTCCGAAAAAACCCCAGTTGGTCATAGTTAAGTATACATTCCCCACCCGGTGTACCCTCACCTGAGCTTCAGGAGGGTCAACAGCAGGTTTGAATGCCCCGGTGAACTCGCTGGGCTTTATCTCCTCCTGGGGTAGCATGCGAGCATCGCTTGTTCCATTAAAACAAATAAAGAGAATGGATAATCCCAGGATTAGATTCAATAATCGGGTAAGATCTTTTTTAGATATCACTTTTCCTCCACAGAAACTTTGTTGACAAATTATAATAATACGCTAAGACGAACATTTTTTTCAGATTCAAAAATAAGTTTCTCTTTAGCTCATCACAGCTTTAAGTCTTAAATACCCCCGATTTGCTGAATTGCCCTTCTGCTATAAATGACGAAGAAAATATGTAGAATTCTTCTGATATCGTTTTTTTTACACATTTCCATTAAATAAGATAGAAGGAAAGACTCTCTTTGTCAATAAAAATTTAGCATAATCCTGAAAATTCCTGCTGTCTTTAAAATAAGGTAAAAAAAACGAATACTCAAGGATTCTTTATTTGACGAGACTTAGAACCTTTTGTTTTTAATAGTGTTAAAGAAAATTTAGGGTGGAAAATTAAACTGGTTCCTAACTTACAAAGAAAAATAGAAGCTGGCAACATTCTTCGATTTTAGCTATTCCGTTTGGAGTTTTAAATTAACTTATTCAATATCTTCAATCAGGAGTTACTCTTGTTATTTCTTAGATCTTATCCACCTTAGGTGAGAGGACAATGGGCTGTGATATATTACCCCGAACCAGCCACAGGGCTAAGGCTAAAGCCATCACCGCATCGCAATCCTGGTTTGAATCCCAGTAGAAATTTCTGAGCTCATCCTGGAGTGTCCATATGTCCCCGTTCTCCTCTTTTTGGTCTATGTAAGGATAGGCTATATTGCATAAAGCATGTGCCTGTTGCAGGTTGGCGATGAGCTCAGATTTGGCTTTGCCCCCTCTTTCTCCGAAGTTAAATCCTTGAGCCTTAATATCCTGTAATTCCGATAAAACCACATCCCCTAAACCGGTGGAATCGATTAATACCTCACCTCCATATTCATTTTTTCTTCTCCTTATGGCTACAAAAACGTCCTTCCACTCCCGCTGAAATCTTTCAAATGCCACCACCTGGTATGGTTTATTTGTTATATCCAGGGTAATCCCCACAGTGAAAGTTCTTTTACGAGCTAGATCCCAGCCGTGGCAATACCTGTGACCTTGAATGGGTGAAGAAAGTCCGGTTGAGGCTGAGGTGGCAAAAGAGATGTATTTTTCTAAAATAACCTGGTCCGGATCATCCACGAATTCACCTGAAATATTCTGAGCTATTTTCTGGGAGGATAAGTTCTTTAATTTCCTCTGTAAATATTCTCCACTGATGAAAGGATTCTCTCTGGAATCGCCTTTTTGCACATAACCGGTTTCGGGATTTTTCATTAAGTTCTGGCATTTTCTGTAAAACCAGTTTTTCCCTTTGGGGGTAGAGGTGTAATCCAAAATCCCGGCTCTATCTGCTAATCTCATCTGAATCACCTGATTTACCACATAATCCGGGTGTGGCTCAAATGCCACCTCATCGAAGTTGAAATAGTCAAAATCATGACCCAGAAGATACTCGCCCCTTCTCTGGGTGGATCTTGCCCAGAAAACCGAACCATTCCCGAAAATTATATGAGGGAAGGGGGTGAATTTGATATCTTTAATCAGAAGCTCTATTCCCTTTTTCCCTTTTATCAACCGGGTGGCTTTATCGAAGACGATATTTGCCTGATCCTGGGTTATACTGGCATTCACCGCTTCATATTTTAATGCAGTATTATATTTAAGTTTTCTGATTTTGAAAATGCAACGATGTAAAATCTTGATTGCCTGAACTAAGGATTTGCCCCAGCGGTTGCCGGTATGGAGTGCGTTCTCGGATTTGATTGAATTCTTAAGCCATCTTATCTGTCCAGGATGGGGTTCTGTTTCCAGAAATTCACGAGCAAAAAGCACCGGGTCGAATATGCACTTTCGCCAGACAGCTCTTTTTACCAATTTAACTCACTTCTCCAATATTTAAAGTTTGACCCAGGTTGAGGGCAACCCGGGTCTACAAACTAAAAAATGTGGTTTTATGTCTATCTTAAGATGTTCTATCACAGGTTGAGACAACCTGTGATACCGTGGATTTTTCAATTTTTTAAAGTCAGGCTGAAGCTTGACACTCCAGATCGTCTTTTATACTCTTACTCTCTACTCTTTACTCTTAACTCTTAACTCTTCACTTGCCTTCCTCGATCTCCCTTTTGGCTTGATCCTGATCTAAAAATCCAGCCTCCATTTTTCTTATTACATTATCTATATGAATCTGTTCTGTTTTTCTTTTCTCCAGAAGGTCAAACGTCCTTCTGTTGTCGAAATGATGCTCCGATTCCAGAGGTATTCCTCTTAAAGCTAACTCAATATTTCTGATCCATTCCATAAATCTTTTAGCTGATGACTGGATGGAAACGACGTTACGTTGAATAAGCTCATATTTTATCTGAGCCCAGTTGTAGGGTGGACCATAGGAATATCCTAACATAAATGGGTCAAGATGAACTCCGGCACAGATATCCTCCAGAACGGACTTGCGATCC
>Ga0315537_1001010_pt1 | contig 22397 bp, 18 predicted proteins | sample SalMarSW160270MG_FD_203091 | JGI IMG/M metagenome (GOLD analysis project Ga0315537, IMG submission 203091) | Salt marsh sediment microbial communities from the Plum Island Ecosystem LTER, Massachusetts, United States - Salt Marsh Sediment SW1602-70 ...
TCCCACTGTCATTCGCTGGATAGTAGGCATTAAAGTAGAGGGGAAAGACCACCCAGGCAGCTGCCCCGATACCGGTGGTCATCCTCGATAAGAATAATATCCAGGGATTCGTCGTCAGGCCGAGGCCAAGTGCTCCTAACGATGTGAAGATAATACCGCCCGCAACCAGAGGTTTTCGCCGGCGTAATCTATCCGACCAGATACCCAAGGGAATGCGGAATAAAACCTGAGGTATTGCGTAGGCTGAAAGTATCACTCCCACCATATTAAGGTTAGTTCCGGCTGATTGTATGTAAACAGGAAATATCGGAACATACAGGTAGAGTCCTACCCACCAGAATAAATTGAGAATACAAAAGAGGAAAACAGAACTCCTATTGGATGGAGGTATCAATTTTGAAAATGGTGATTCATTAGTGAATGACAACGGCTCTTTGAAAGATGGTTCAGCCATACGAACATTTTAGCATAATCATAGTATGCTGCACGTTCTTCTTGTGTGGTTATCTCGTTAATAATAATGTATCTTTAACGACATCATACTAAATACGTGCTTTTCAGAGAGACGTGCTCCGGTTCCATATCCATGTATATGTTATTTAAGGGCCAGCGCCTTGACTATACGGATGTAAGCGTCTATAGTTTGTTAGTAGAGCCCTTTAATTGCAATTCTTTGTACCATTGGGTAAAATCAAAATAAGGATCTACCTGGTTTACTAGATAACTGGAAAAGTACATTACTCCTGACAAGGCTGAGGAAATTGACAGACACAAATGTATAGCTGTAAAATTCATGGTTGACAAACCAAGGAATGTGTTTTATATTATATTCAATTTAAAAAAATGAATGAATATATTAAGATATTAGCATGTAATAATTAATGGGCAATACTGTCCTTATCCATAAATTTCTATGGGTAGTACCCAAATACAAAGTGATAAGGAGGGTTTAATAATAGGCAAGACTTGAAAAATAATATATAGACCTAATAAAAAGAGGAGGTAAAATGAAAAAACTATTACTTATTCCGTTAATCCTGGTACTTGCGGTCAGTCTGGTTATTGGCAGTTGCGGCGAACCAGAAGAGACAACCACCGCACCACCGCCAACCACTACGACTACCGGACCACCGCCAACCACAACAACCGGACCACCGCCAACCACTACAACCACGGCACCACCGCCAACCACCACTGCAGCTCCTGCAGAGCCCTACGGCTCGTTAACCGTCGCCGTGGCGGACTTCGGCAACGAGTCGACCGACCCCATTAACGTCGAATCCACCTGGGGTTGGGCTTATTATGACGCCCTGCTCCGGTGGGACAAAGATGGGAATCTCAGCCCTGGAGTAGCTGACGAATGGACGCTCGAAGGGAATACCTGGACTTTCAAAATCCATGAGGGCATCAAGTTCCACAACGGCGACCCGCTGACCGCCTATGATGTCAAGTTCTCACTTGACCGGTTCTCGGATATGAGCCAGGCAACCAATCCCTGGTCTTTCTACCTCAGCAAAGCCTACAACCAGGTTGAAACCAGGGTCGTCGACGACTATACCTTCCAGTTCGTCCAGGACCACCCCGAGCCGTCTCAGATTATCGTTTTCGCCTGGCTACGCATCCTGCCCAAGGACTACTACGAGGAAGTTGGTATGGACGAGTTCCGTGCCCATCCCATCGGCTCCGGTCCCTGGAAGTTCGTCGAACTCGTTTCGGAAACAAGTATAACATTTGAAGCCAATACCGAATACTGGCTGCCGGAAGAAATACCCCACTTCCAGTATTACACCGAGCTCCAGGTACCCGAGCTAGCTACCCGCATCGCCATGCTTAAGACAGGTGAAGTTGACATGGTTGCCTACCCTGACAGGGACCAGATTGACGCTCTTAAAGCCGATGGGTTCACTGCGTTTAAGATCGGTGTCCCCGGCACAGCCAGTCTGGCTCTCCAGGGCTCCTGGTACTCTCAGGAGCAGGCCGGGCCGATAACTGACATCCGCGTACGAAAGGCCCTGTCCTACGCCATTGACCGCCAGGAGTTATGCGATACCCTGTTTGCAGGTTATGCCACACCGGGTGGCCAGTTCTACATGTATCCGGGGAGTTACGGATGGAGCGATGCCCTAGGTCCCGACCCGTATGACCCCGAATTAGCCATGAACCTTCTGGAGCAAGCCGGCTATCCGGACGCCTTCGATGACCCGACCATCACCTGCTACACGACGTCCACCGCCGGGCTTGGCGGAGGACCGGACATCTTCCTGCTCCTCATGAGCTACTGGCAGGATGTTGGTCTTCAGGTCGAGCTGCGCATTGTCGATGCCACTATCTTTAGCGCCTACATATTCAACGGCTTCCAACGCTTCACGGGCGACGAGGAGAATATAGGCTGGATAGGCATGTGGAACTACGATGCCTTCTTTAACTCCACGTATCATGCCGCCAACATGTATTGTTCCTGGGGTATCCACAACGCCGGTAACGACCCGACCGCGGACGAGCTCTATCTCAAAGCCGCCGGTGAGATGGACCCCAACTTAGCCGCTCAGTACTTTAACGACTTCGAGGTCTACGCTAAATCGATGTACGTCAATATCGGTGTCGCTCAGACGGATCAATATGTTGTCTGGAACCCGGAAGTCATCGGGGGATGGACCGGCCGAACCTGGGTGAGCTATTGGGACTCCTGGAACGGCATCGAGCACGCTCAATAAGTTGTACGCCACGTTTTAGGCTCACTTGACAACAATAACGAGATTCCGGGGCGAGGCCCTACACCTCGCCCCGGAATCCGGGTAAGTAAGTATCCGTTATTCTAATGATAAATGGCTTCATGTTTTCCGTCGGGAGTAAAAATTCTATCACCACTCAATAATAAACCTCTCCTGAAGAGATTGGTGACAATCTACAGGTTTTGATATCATAATGACGGAAAATTTGATGTTCCTCATATAAGCTGATATAATCTGGGATAGAGCCAATACCAGAGTACGCGGTGCTCATCAAAAGCTGTACCATCGTTAAGGATAAAGATAGATGACGCGTTTCATCATTATCAGGCTTTTGCAATCTTTTATCGCCCTTATCGGTATCACCATACTGGTCTTTTTTCTCGTCCGTGCCTCCGGCGATCCCTTGAGTCTGATAGCATCCCCCAATATGACGGTGGAACAATATGAGGCTGTCAAAGCCAAGTGGGGATTGGATAAGTCATGGGGCGAGCAATTCATAATTTACATGGGAGACCTTTTCCAAGGCGACTTCGGCGATTCGCTCGTCAAAGAAAAACCAGTCATCGGTATAATCGGCCAGGCGTTGCCCAATACCCTCAAATTAATTGTTCCCGCCTTCTTCATTGGCATGCTGCTGGCGCTTCTCTTGGGGATTTTAGCGGCAACCTACCGTGACTCCATCTGGGACCAGGGTATAAAATTTCTGGCGGTGCTGGGGCAGGCTTTGCCGGGCTTCTGGGTGGCTATTATGGCCGTGCTGATTTTTTCCGTGAATTTAGGCTGGTTGCCGGTTGCCGGCATGGCTACCCCATCCCACTATGTACTGCCGGTCGCCACCATGGTCTTCTTCATGATGCCGGGTATGATGCGCCTGGTCCGTTCCAGCATGCTTGATGTCCTCGATAGCGAATATATCAAGCTGGCCAGAATTAAGGGACTTCCCGAGAGGGTTGTTATCTGGAAGCACGCCCTGAGGAACGCCATAATAACGCCTCTGACGGTGTCGGGCATGATCTTCGCCATGTTTATTACCGGCGCCGTCATTACCGAGACCATTTTCAACTGGCCAGGCATAGGCAAGCTGCTGGTCGAAACGACTTTTTCTCGTGATTTCGCCATAGTACAGGCAATTACCATTATCGTAGCAATTTTCGTTCTTAGCATAAACCTCCTTGTAGATATCTCTTACGCTTACATTGATCCGCAAATCAGATACCAGAGGTCCTAGAGTTTTTGAATTATGTTGAATACGATGCCGGATACAACTGAAGAAAAGCCCAAGAAGAAGTTCACCGGCCTTCCTTTGCGAGCGCGGGTTATCAGGAAGCTGTCACTGATTATCCCGTTAATAATCATGTTTTTAGTAGTTATAATGGCGGTATTTGCCGACCTGTCATGGCTTGGTCTACCCAATGTTAGACTATCGCCGCATGACCCTGATGACGTTGTGATCAGAGACAGGTTTCTGCCACCAGCTTTTATGGATGGAGGCAAAAGCGAATATCTGCTCGGGACGGATAAACTGGGACGGGACGTCCTGAGCCGTATTATCTATGGTAGCAGGATATCTCTCAGCATCTCGGCGCTGGTTATCTCCATTACCGCATGTATCGGGACGGTGCTCGGGATATTCGCCGGTTACGCCGGAGGGCGTATTGATGGCTTTATCATGAGGGTAACGGATGTAGCTTTGTCATTTCCCGGTCTTCTTATGGCCATGCTGCTGGCCGTCGCCATCCAGCCGGGTTACTGGACGGTAGTATTCGCTCTGTCCATACTCGGCTGGGCCCCCTACGCGCGTCTGCTCAGAGGAGAAGCCTTGAAGATACGCGATTCCGATTTCGTGGCGCAGGCACGTGTTTGCGGTGCCTCACCCTGGAGAATCATGCTCCGGCACATTTTCCCTAACGTCATCAATTCGTTGGTAGTTATGATTACGCTATCCGTGGGGATGGTTATCCTGGCGGAAGCCGTTTTAAGCTTTCTCGGTATCGGTGTCCCGGCGCCGACGGCTTCGTGGGGCTCGATGGTTAACGACGGCAGAGGCTATCTCGATACGGCATGGTGGATATCCGCCTTCCCCGGTATCGCTATCGGACTGGTAGTGATGTCTGGGAACTTTTTGGGTGATTGGCTGCGCGATAAATTAGATCCGAGGTTGAGACAATTATGAGTAAGACTATTCTTCAAGTAGAGGACCTACACACCTCATTCTTTACCAGAGCCGGTGAGGTAAAAGCTGTTGATGGGATAAGCTTCCACGTGGACGAAAGAGAGACGTTCGGGCTGGTGGGTGAGTCCGCCTGTGGAAAGACGGTGACCGGTCTATCACTTCTTCGCCTGCTCCCGGAACCTGCCGGCAGAATTGTTGGGGGTAAAATCATCCTTAACGGAAGGAATATCCTGGAGCTTAGCAAGAAGGAGATGAGGTCTGTACGGGGTAAAGAGATATCGATGATTCTCCAGGACCCGATGACTTCACTCAATCCGGTATATACCGTGGGAAACCAGATAGCGGAATCGATAAAGCTACACCAGGGACTCCAAGATGACAAGGTTACCGATGAGGTAATCTCGGCACTGCGATTGCTGAAGATACCAGCACCTGAATCCCGTCTCCGGGATTATCCTTTCCAGATGAGTGGAGGCATGAGACAGCGAGTAGTCGGGGCTATCGCGATGTCCTGCCGTCCGAACTTACTGATTGCCGATGAGCCCACAACCGCTCTAGATGCCACGATACAGGCTCAATACATCGCTCTGTTCCAGGACGTCCAGAGAACGACCAATGTGGGTATTCTCTTTATTACCCACGACTTCGGCGTTGTCGCCAAGATGTGCCATCGGGTGGGCGTGATGTATGCCGGAAGGATAGTAGAGACAGCCACGACCAGTAAAATATTCAAAGATCCCAGACACCCATACACAGTTGCTTTAATTAATTCGGTGCCCCGTCTCGAAGAGAAGGATAAACGTCTTTTCTCGATTGAAGGACAACCCCCCTCACTTCTGAACCTGCCCCCTGGCTGTCGGTTTGCGGCTCGTTGCAGCCAGGTAATGGATAAATGCCGTGAACAACAGCCCGCCGAGATAGATGTCGGTGACGGCCACCTCGTATCTTGCTGGAGGGTGAAATAGATTATGGCAGAAGTTATATTAGAAGGACAGAACCTGACCAAACATTATCCGGTTACCAAAGGGCTTCTTCAGAGAACGGTTGGCTGGGTAAGGGCAATCGACGGTATTTCATTTACCGTAGAACAGGGTAAAACGCTAAGCCTGGTAGGAGAATCGGGGGCCGGTAAGACTACCACAGCCAAAATGGTATTGTTACTGGAGAAGTTAACCTCCGGTACCATCTTGTACAAAGGAGAAGACCTGAGTAAATTCTCAGCGGCAAAGATTAAGGCACAGTATCGGCCAAACGTGCAGTCGGTACAGCAGAATCCCTGGAGTTCGATGAATCCGAGAATGCGGGTCAGAGATATTGTAGGTGAGCCGCTGGTGGTAAACACCAAGAGAACTAAGCAGGAAATCCGCAACAGAGTACTGGAGATACTCGACGATGTGGGCCTGAAAGCTGAACATGCCAATCTTTACCCGCATGAGTTCAGCGGAGGGCAGCGACAGCGTATCGCGGTGGCACGCGCTTTAGCTTTGAATCCTAACCTGGTAGTGCTGGATGAACCTGTCTCCGCCCTGGATGTGTCAATTCGGGCACAGATAATGAATCTACTTAAAGACCTTCAGGACCAGCATAATCTGAGTTATCTGGTCATAGCGCATAATCTGGCAACGGTACGTTATATGAGCCATAGTGTGGCGATTATGTACCTGGGAGAGATAGTTGAATACGGTGACGCTGAAGAGCTATTTCAAAATCCTCTACATCCCTATACGAAGGCGTTAATATCCGCATCCGTGCTGACATTGCCCGAGGATGAAACCGAGGAAGTCCAGCAGATTATTTTAAGTGGAGAAATGCCCTCGCCGTTAAATCCGCCTCCCGGTTGCCGGTTCCACACACGCTGTAGCGAAGCCTCGGCACAATGTTCAGAAGAAGTGCCGGAGATGAGGAGAGTAAAAGCAAACCACCAGGTCAGGTGTCATCATCACGTATAGCAAAGAACGCGATATAAGACCAGTATATTAAGATACGTTAATCCCCAGAGTTAGGCCTGCTCCATGAAGCAGGCCTTTTCCTAATACTTTTGTGCTGCCAGCTTTTTCCCGAGTTCTTTGCAGGCATCAAGGTTTTCCTCTGTGGGCTGACGCTGGACAGCCAGGCTTTCGGTTACCATCTTCATTTTTAGTCCGTTGCAGATACCTTCAACAGTGTCGATTGCCTGACGACCACCCCCACCGTAACTGCCGAAGGCGACGTAGGGCTTATCCGCCATTTTCTCGCGGACAGTAATCCAGACACGGTCAAAGAAGTCCTTGACCATACCCGCCATATAGCTGAAATAATTGGGCGTACCGATAGCCACGATATCGCAGTTAAGCAGGTCAGTATCAACAGCATCGACGGCTTTTTTCAAGACCACCGTCGCGCCGGCAGCGCCAGCCCCTTCCGCTATTGCTTTGGCCATAGCTTCGGTATTTCCCGACTGAGAATGATAGACGACGAGTATATTTTTCACTATGGATAATCCTCCCTATTCAGATGGTGATAATTATCGCTTCGGGGGGACGAAGGGTGGTCCCGATGTCGGTTTGGTAGCCAGCCATCTACCAGTCATTTCTAACATAGGCAGCTTCACTTCAAGGTTCTGGCGCCGGGCCGGAATCATATCGACGACATCAAAGCCGCAGGTCTGCAATACCCTTTCCAGACTGGCACAGCAATTAATGGGGCCGTTGCCGCTACCCCCGGCGTAGCAGATAGCGATAGCAGGCGTGCCTCCTCCGGAGGGAAAAGAACCGGGCCCACGACCGGCGGCAATGAGTCCGATGTGGGTTGTCCGGCGATAGCGGTCGAGGAAGGCCCTCATGCTTTCACTAAGGTCACCGAAATAGACGGGATTGGCGAAAACGACAACGTCGGCTGCCTCTATCTTCGTTACTATTGAAGCAAAATCATCCTCAATAACGCATTTCCCCTCCCGCCGACAAAGTCCCCAGCCATCGGCGTCACACTGACGACAGCGCTCCAGGTTTAACTCGGTGAGAAACAGAGTCTCGGAATCCTCTCCTCCATCGGCAATGCCTTTACAAAGTGCATTGACAGCCCGTGCCGTCTGGCCTTCACGGTTCCGACTCCCCGATATTATCAAGATATTCATATCATTACCTCCGAATGGTATTTTCTACAGTGTTTCTCTATTTCTGATTATAGCATTTATATCTCCGTGGCTGTATCTAAATTACGACACGCTCCAGCACCAGGAAGCCGCAGCCCTTACGCTTTTCCCGTGCCGTGATGCGGAGAAGGTCCTGTGATGCAAGGTCAGCGACGAGTCGGGTGATAGCCGTTGAACTGGCAGCTATGATTATCACCCCCCGGTAAGAAAGCTTCTCAGCCGCCTGCCGTACTGTCTGAAAGGTGGCTTCTCTTCCTTCTTCTTCTCTCAGAATACCGATAAATAGGTCTAATTCGTCGTCGCATTCAAAGTCGGCACTCACCCCGTGGAAGATACTTATTCTCTCGACGGAGCAATTATTCAATAAAAGATTACGGCGGGAATATCTTAAAGCCAGTAAATCCCTATCGACAAGGTGAATATTATGAGGCCGGGCAATCTTCCATAGAGCCACCGCCGTGTGGCCCTGTCCCGGATTAAGTACCACGGCATGTCTAATACCGTTACGAGTACTGATGTTTATTAACGCCTGTATGAGTAATTCGCTTCGATAGTCGAGGGAATCGAACTCGGATAAGCCATAGGCAGTCTGCATGGAATATTCAAGGCTGCCCTGATGTATAATGATATCTTCCCGGTGATATACACCGCGCTCAATACCGTCGATGTCCGGTTTAGTAGTTTCAACTTCATCAGCCAAACGGTAGTGAAAAACGGTGTGACCGGACTTTCTACGCCGGGTAATGATATCAACTCCAGGAGTATCCTGCAGTATTGCGGTCGCCGTATCCTCAAGCGGGCTGACAACCACAATAGCAACGACACCGTCCGGCGCCAGGTAGTAAACGGCATCGCGGAGGAGGTAACCAATAACCGGCTCTCCAGCCTTACCGGGGATGTTAGCCACGATAAGATTAAAGTCGGCATCAGGAACATCGTCATAACCCAGGCTGCCGTAGATATGTAATCCGTCCAGGTCGTTGATTTCAGCATTATAGCGTGAGTAGCGTAATGCCAATGCGTCTCTGTCGACCAGGTGTATATCACTCCCGGGATTCAGCTTCTTCAGGCAGAGCCCGAGGGGACCGTAGCCGCAACCGAGGTCGAGGATACGCTGTGATTTATCGAGTCCCGCCTCGACAACACTACGCAGGAGAAAGCGGGTACCGACATCAATATCATGGCTGCTGAAGAGCTCCTGCGACGACATAAACCGGAGGTTGTGTCCGTAAGCCCGGTAGGTTATCGTCTTGTGAAAATAGATATCCTGGTCCATATACTAAAATGCCTCTAAAAAGCGGGGGGAAGCTAATTATTTACGACTGTGTTTGTAGATATCTCTGGGCGGCCATAGCCGCCGCAGCGCCATCGCCGACGGCGGTACTTACCTGTCCGGGCGAACCGCTCCGGATATCACCGGCAGCGTATATACCGGGAGCTTCGGTCTCCATCCATTCGTTGACGACCACCTGTCCTCCGTCATCCAAGGGAATAATATCCTGAAGATAATCGGTCCTGGGGTCGAGTCCGACATGCACCAGGACACCATCCACTTTCAGGGTTTCCTTTTTGCCGTTGGCGTCGATTATTTCTATCCCCTCAACCTGATTTTCGCCGACAATCGAGGCGACCCTCGTCCCACAGCGTATCTCAATCTTATCATTTGCCATAGCCCTGTCTAAAAGGATAGCCGTGGCCGTACATTCGGGCATCGCCTCGATGAGAATGACGCGGGAAGCGATATTAGCCATGTACAAAGCTCCCGTAATGCCGGAATCGCCGCCGCCGATAACTGCCATGACGCGGTCGGCGAACTGACCGCCGTCGCAGAAAGCACAGGTAATAATACCATTGCCCATCAGCTCATCTTCTCCGGGGACGCCAAGTCGTTTGGGGGTGGAACCCCCGGCGATAATTACCGTCGCGGTGGAATAGGTCGTGCCGTCAAGGCAGGTCACATACTTACTGCTCGGGGAACCCTGCAAGCCGTTGACTTCGCCACGCTGTACCTGTAAGCCATACTTGAGCGCCTGGTTTTTCATTTCCACCGCCAGCTGCGAACCGACGACGCCGTCTTTGAATCCGGGGTAGTTTTCAATAAACTCAACGTTCATGATATAGCCACCGACGATTTCCTTCTCAATAAGGAGAGTCCGCCGGTTACCCCGGCATAAGTACAATCCCGCCGTAAGTCCGGCCGGTCCACCGCCAACAATCACAGCATCCCAATCAGGCATAGAAGAACTCCTTTGATGTGTTGAGTATTCGGTTCTCAAATCCCGGCTTTGGTAAGAGTAGCACCGGTTATCGGTTTGGTCATAATGGCGGTGTAGTTATACGGTGGTACGCGATAATAGTCGAAAGAGAAAGCACAGCCCGGGGCACCGCCAGCTACAAACAGATGAAGGTTCTCCGGCATCATTAATAACGGTACTATCTTGCCCGGTTGCAGAACTTCCTCGAACACGGCTTTACGCTCGTGGGGTACCACGCCCAATTCCATCCCCGTTTTGATAGCCTGTACCTCTTCCGGGGAAAGGTCTTCGTAAGGCACCGAGACGCGCCGGTATATTTCATCCTGGAGTTTGGTCTGGTCGTAACCCATTTTCTTGTATTCCTCCACCAGTTCCGGGAAGAGGATAACCATGTGATTATTAGCACCAACACCGGAACCGGGGACGACACCCATACCTTTCATACCCCACTGCCTGAGTGTCCGGCGACTGGTCCTTACCAGGTCATTAACCATGTTGTCTAAAACCCCGTCCGCCGTCCAGGTCATAATCATGCCGCCGTAAAAGTGCTGCAGGGGGCTGCTGCCGTGAATAGAAGCTACCGTGACACAGCTCTGTTCCGGCGCGAAACCACGGTTCACGTGATACGGTTGCCAGGGGCTCATGCCAGCATTCTCGCTGAAAGTGAAGAAGGTATGCGCCGAAAGACGGCCGATAAGCGCCATATCGTTCTTGGCGGGCCAGGTACGACCGATATTGAGTGTCGCCAGCCTGACAGCCCTTCCGATGGTGTTATTAGCCCGGTTGCCATGTCCCAGGAAGCCGATACCGGAGTTCATATTAAGTTCTTTAGCGATGGGACCACTGACCACGATTAGCAGTCCGAAGGAACCCGCCGATGCCAGGACATGCAGGTCGTCGAAGGTATCATCCGTCAGGGCTTCGATAGCGGAGATGATTACCGGAAGGTATTCGGGACTGGCTCCCGCCATCACGGCATTAATTGCTATCTTTTCGATGGTGGCGGTCCCCTGCTTGGGATTTATGTTTCCGAGTACTTCCTGCGGGGAACGTTTGGTACCCGTGAGCATCCACTTCACCCGTTCGGGCGTGGGTGCGACCATGGGCAATCCGTCGCCCCATTGCTTGCCGAGATAGCTCTTATTATAGTTTTCATAAGCTTCTTCGTAAGAATCACCGATATACAGAAGCTCCGGCAATCCGTCCGTATCCGGTGGCAGCTGGGACGTATCGGTTTCTTCAGATGACAGCGGCGCAATAATAGCGTCAATCAGCTCATCGAAAATCTTCTCTACCAGAGGCCTTATCGTTTCAACGCTGCCGCGGAGCTTGTAAAACTCCGCCGAGCTTATTTTCTTGTGTCTTACGGCGGGCATGCCGTTATCGATAGCCGCCGAACTGGCATCGTCATCGAAGGTATCGCAGTTCATGAACACCCCGGGTACACCCAGTTTTTCCAGTTTAACCGTGCCGGCCACGCCGACAAATGTGCACGAGCCTCAGTCGCCGACGCCATAGACAAAGGCATCCGCTTCCTTAGCCATTGCCTCGGCATCTTCGTCTCTTATGAGGAAAGCGCCGCTAACCTTCATAGTAGTTGCTTCAGGATATTTCTTTTTCAGAAGCTCTTCAAAGACGATATAGAAGTTATCCATACCCTGTTTCATATTGGAATACAGCCCGATTTTCTTCCCGGATAAGTCCGCGATACGTGGACTCGGTGAAAAGGCGGATTTAGCTTTAATTTCTCCCCGGGGATTTAATACCCTTAACTCAATTTTTTCCTGATTCATTGCATACTCCTTTTCATGTTTGCCTTGTCTTCTGGAAATCAGGTACAATATACCGAATCGATATATCAGTATTTCTACATTATGTTGCCACCTAGCTGAAAAAGTCAAACATATAAAAACACGAAAGGTGACGGAGGAACAGAATGCCAACAGGCAAGATATTACAGGAACTAGCCAAGTACAAAATCGGGACGTTTGCTTATATTATCCACCGGCATTCATTACTAAGACCAAAGGCAGAGGCCTATGTATATCAGGATGAAAGAATAACCTACGCCGAGTTTAATGCCAGGGTAAACAGCCTGGTACATGCCCTCCAGGAGCTCGGGGTAAACAAGGGCGACTCCATAGGTTTGTTATCGTGGAACTGCCTGGAATACGCAATCGTTTACGGGGCGGCGATGAAGGGCGGTTATATACTGTCGCGCTTTAATCCCCGACTGAGCGCCGAAGAGCTGGATTACCTTATCAATTACTCCGAGGTCAGTACCCTCTTTGTCGGGCCGGAACTGATAGATATAGTAAATTCATTAAGACCCAAATTATCCATAGTAAAGAACTACCTGTCGCTGGAGGGGCCCGCCGAGGATATGATATGCCTGCGAGACCTGCTGACTTCCTATCCCGTCGAAGAGCCGGACGTACAGATAGAGGAAGACGACCCGCTTCATATTATATATACCAGCGGCACCACCGGCATGCCCCGCGGTGCGGTATATACCAACCGTCACGTCTGGGAAGATACCCGCACGTATATAATAAATACAGGACTGCAGCCAAATGACAAGCATATCCAGGTATCACCCCTTTTCCACATCGCCGGAGATACCATATTCAGGGCTATTTTGTATCTGGGAGCCTGTAATATAATACTTAAAACATTTGACCCGGCGGAGACACTGCGGATAATTCAGGATGAGAAAGCCACCCACATGAGTATCGTCCCAACGCACCTCGTGGCTATACTTGCCCTGCCCGACGTTAAGAAGTACGATACCAGCAGTCTCAAGATGATGTGGTACGGGGGTTCGCCCATGCCGCTGGAAGTGCTGAAACGTGGCATCGAGGTTTTTGGCCCGGCTTTCGGACAGGGCTACGGACAGAGCGAAAGCGGTCCGGCGATATCTCACCTGCCCAAAGAAGAGCATACGGTACTGGGAACACCGAAACAGAAAATACTCACCTCGGCAGGCCAGCCCGATACAGGGGTACAGGTCAGGATTGTAAAAGATGACGGTGAAGACACCGCTCCCGGTGAACTCGGGGAGATTATCGTCCGCAGTAAACATATCATGCAGGAGTACTGGAAGAAACCCGAAGATACCGCCAGTACCATTGTCGACGGCTGGTTATATACGGGAGACATCGGGTATTACGATGAAGAGGGTTACGTGTATATTGTCGACCGCAAGAAAGACATGATTATCACCGGCGGTGAGAATGTTTTCCCCCGAGAGGTCGAGGAAATTATCTACCGCTATCCCGGCATTCACGAAGCGGCGGTAATCGGCATTCCCGACCCGTACTGGGTGGAGAAAGTACATGCCGTCGTCAGCTTAAAGAAGGGCGCAAACTGTACCGCCGAAGACCTGATTGCGTTCTGCAAGAAGCACCTGGCGGGATATAAATCGCCCAAATCAGTAGAGTTCGTCGATGCCTTACCCAAGAATGCAGCCGGGAAGATACTTAAACGTGAATTAAGGGAAAAATACTGGCAGGAATCCGGTAGAAGACTTTAGAAAAACCGGCGTTTCTTCTCCCTATTATTTTAAGGTTGCAGCTTATTTCTTTTCAGACAGGTATCTTTCCGGGTCTTTATCGAAAGCCTTTTTACAGCCTACCGCACAGAAATAGTAGGTTTTGCCATTATATTCCGAAGTAGCGGGGGCATTCTTTTCATCTACCTGCATTTTGCATACCGGGTCAATTGCCATGATAACACCTTCCTTTGTCATTATGTAAACTTTGCTGGCTTAAAACTCCTCAGTCGCAGGGAATTGGACACCACGGTGATTGAGCTGACAGCCATAGCTGCCGCCGCCAGAATGGGATTTAGAAATCCGTAATTACCGAGGATACCCTGCAATCCCGAAGGAACTCCCCCATTTCCGAAAGCCAGATACAGGATGCCAGCGGCCACCGGGATGAGAGCCGTGTTATAGGCAAAAGCCCAGAAGAGGTTCTGCTTGATAGTCCTCATGGTGCGGCGGCTGAGTGAAATAGCGGTAGTAATACCGGCCAGGTCGCCGCTGATAAGAGTAATGTCACCGGTCTCCACAGCCACATCGGTGCCGGTGCCGATGGCAATACCGACATCCGCCTGAGCCAGAGCCGGAGCATCATTGATACCGTCGCCAACCATAGCCACTACCCTGCCCTCGTCCTGAAGCTTCTTTACCTCGGCGGCTTTGTTTTCCGGCAACACCTCGGCCAGAACGCGCTCGATACCCGCTTCGCGAGCTATCGCCTCGGCCGTATTACGGTTATCACCGGTGACGGCAACTACCTCGATACCCAAATTTTTAAGCTCGGTTATGACGGCTCCCGCCCCCGGTTTCAGGGTATCCGCCAGACCGACAACGCCGGCTATCTGCCCATCCACCGCCAGAAACATCACCGTTTTCCCTTTAGACTGGAGCCCGTTAGCCTCTAACATCAGATTTTTTATAGAGATGTTGTTGTCGTCCATGAATTTCCTGTTGCCCATCAGGACTTTTTTACCGCCGACTACAGCTTCAGTGCCGTGCCCGGGAACCGCCTGAAAGTGTGAAGCTTTACCGATTTTCAACTTCTCATCGCGGGCTTTCCTGACTACAGCCTCGGCAAGGGGATGCTCCGACATACTCTCCACCGCCGCGGCGAGGCGGAGCACCTCTTTTTCCGAAAGCGGCGGGACGGTTATAATATCGGTCACCGCGGGTTCGCCGACTGTCAACGTGCCCGTTTTATCCAGAAGCATGGTATCCACTTTATAAAATTTTTCCAGAGCACCGGCGCTTTTTATGAGAACGCCGTACTCGGCGCCTTTACCCGTACCAACCATGATAGCCGTGGGCGTCGCCAGGCCGAGAGCGCAGGGACAGGCGATAATAAGGACGGCGATGAAGTTGAGGAAAGCGAAGGTCAGCGATGGTGCCGGACCTACCAGATACCAGATGATAAACGTGATTACGGCGATACCGATAACCACCGGCACGAAATAGCTGGCAATAACATCAGCCAGACGCTGGATGGGGGCTTTGCTGCCCTGGGCTTCCTCCACCAGGCGGACAATCTGCGCCAGGGTGGTATCCTTCCCTATCCTGGTCGCCTCGAACCGGAAGCTGCCCGTCCTGTTGATGGTAGCCCCGATGACATCGTCACCCTCTTGCTTCTCCACGGGGATGCTTTCGCCGGAAATCATCGACTCGTCGACACTGGAATATCCCTCCCGGATAACGCCATCCACGGGCACTCTCTCGCCGGGTCTGACAACAACAATATCGCCGACGAGTACCTCTTCAACCGATATTTCCGTTTCTTTACCGTCACGGATAACCAGAGCCGTTTTCGGTCTCATGCCGATAAGCTTTTTAATGGCATCGGAGGTATGGCCTCTGGCCCTGGCCTCCAGAAAACGGCCGAGTAATATCAAAGCGACTATCATCGCCGAGGTATCGAAGTACAGGTTTGACTCCAGTCCACCGGCAGTGAAAATACCGGGGGCAATTACGGCTACGACGCTGTAAAAATAGGCCGCCGAGGTACCCACCGCTATCAGGGTATTCATATCGGCGGTCTTATGCTTCAGGGCACCCCAGGCACCTTTGTAGAACCTCAATCCCGCCCAGAACTGTACCGGTGTCGCCAGAGCCCAAAGCAGGTAAGGTCTGCCCGTGAAAGCAGTTACCCACATCAGCGCCATAATAACTACTGCCAAAGCAACCGCGACAATAAATCTGGCCCTGACCGCCCGGGTCTCACGCTTTGAAGCCTCAGAGACATCTTCCAGAGTTTCAGCTTCAGCGCCGAGGGTATAACCGGCATCTTCCACGGCATGGCGTAAGTCAGCAACTTCGACGTCTTCCAGGTATTCCACGGTGGCCTTCTCCGAAGCCAGATTTACGTTTACCGAAACAACACCGGGGACACTTCCTAAAGCTTCTTCAACGCGCGCCACACAGGAGGCACAGGTCATACCGCCGACCGGAAAAATCGACTTTTTTACGGCTGTGCCGTAGCCTGTCCCGGAGATGGTATCTTTGATGGAGGCGAGGTCTACCTGTGCGGGGTCGTATTCCAGCGAAGCTTTACCGGAGGCAAAGTTAACCTTCGCCTGTGCCACCCCTTTCTTTTCCGCCAGAGCTTTCTCCACCGTGGCGGCACAGGTGGTACATGTCATACCCGTTACGTGGATACGGGCTTTCCGTGTATTTTTAGTTTTTACCGGCATTATTCTAAATCCCTGATATCTTCGGGCGAAGAAGCATTATTATATATATGATACCCGAAAAGCAAAATAATAGCTGTGACTTTACTCTCAACTTGAAAAAATCTCGGAATTTCTCTTTTTATTAATAACATTTTAATAATTGACTGCTATATTGCCTGTAGAGAAAGGGGGAAATATCGCATGAAAAGAGGAAAGAAAATAGCGTTAATCGCCTTGATGGCGGTGGTGGCACTGGCCGGGACCATCGGCGGTGTAGCCGTGGCACAATCGGGAGACGAGGAAACAACGACCACTTCAGAAACCGCCAGGTTTGCTTACCTAGAAAGAGTCTGCGAAATCTACCAGGAGAAAACCGGCGTCTCCATCGATGCGGATACACTGAAAGACGCGCTTTGCCAGGCCGGAGACGAGCAGAGGGAGCAGGTCCGCAACCAGTTCCGACAGCGCCTCATCGACGAGGGAATACTCACCGAGGAACAGCTTACCGAGTTGGAAGCGTGGTTCCAAGCCAAGCCCGATGTGCTAACTGAGGAATTCAAGGGGTGGGTACAGTCAAGGCCGGACGACTTGCCCAAGAGATTCGGTTTTGGTATCCAACAGGGCGAGCGGTTCGCTTTCGGATTCGGCTTTCATCTCAGTAAGGGATTCGGCCAAGGCATCGGCGGACGGTGCCAGCAAGGTAACGGGGCGGAGTAATAATCCAACCTCAATAACATCGAATCAGATAAATACCAGAGGGAGGGGGTTAACCCCCTCCTTTCTATATTAACAATTTCTTAACATTTGTGTTATAACATAATAGGGAAGTAATTGTGTTTCGAGGGCTTGATAATGGCAGGTAAAAAGGTACTGGTGGTAGACGATGATGAAAAAACGGTAGAACTGGTAAAACTCTACCTTAACCGTGACGGCTACCGGGTTATTACGGCGTACGAGGGAGAAGAGGCTTTGCGGCTAGCCCGGGAAGCCCACCCGGACCTTATCGTACTGGACCTTATGCTGCCCGGCATCAACGGACTGGAGATATGCCGTACGCTCAGGCAAGAGTCCGATATTCCCATCATCATGCTTACCGCCATGACCACCGACGAAGACAGGCTCAGGGGACTCGACCTGGGCGCCGACGACTACGTAACCAAACCCTTCAGTCCCCGGGAGCTGGCAGCCAGGGTAAGAGCGGTACTGCGGCGTATCCCGGGGGAGCGGGGTCCGGACAAAATCACGTACGGCAACCTTACCCTGGACTTCCTGAAGTATGAAGCCAGCGTAGCCGACCGCTCGTTGAAGCTGACGCCGGTTGAATTTAAGATTCTCGGTGCGATGGCGAAAGAACCGGGCCGGGTATTCAGTCGGGCACAAATCATCGAAAAAGCCCTCGGCCATGATTTCGACGGATTTGACCGTACCATCGACGTTCATATCCTCAAACTCCGCCGCAAGCTTGAGCCGGACCCGCGCCATCCGCGGTATATACAAACAATCTACGGCGCTGGCTACAAGCTGCTGGAGGTAAACGGTGATACACAGTCTTAATTTCCGGCTCCTGGCAGCCTTCGGCCTTGTCATCGTTATCATCATCGGCGCAGCTTTCTTCTTCGCCAACCGGGCTGCCCGTGCGGAAATCGGCCGCATCGGGGAACAAATCGAGCTGTCCCAGGTCAGAAAAATGGAAGGATTACTATCCACATATTTTTTCGGCAACAGGAACTGGGAAGGTATCCAGCCTTATGTGGTCGAACTGGGTGATATATACGGTCGACGCATCATACTGACGGACGCTAGCAACACCGTAGTCGCCGACTCGGCTGAGGAACTCATCGGCACTTCATACTCGGTCGATACAGGTTCACAGGGAAGGAAAATGATGCCGCCCTGGGCAGCCCGCTCTATCGGCACCCTCCATGTTGACACCACCGAGCCATCCGAGATAAACAAAGCCGCTATGCAGTTAGCTTTTAATTCAATAGGACGCTTTTTTATCTGGGGAGGCCTGATAGCGGTGGTGGTGGCTTTAATACTCACATTCGTTCTGTCACGTCGTATATTGTCACCGGTGAAAGCCCTGACCAAAGCGTCCAGAAAACTGGGAAAAGGCGATTTCTCACAGAGAGTAAACGTCGGTGATAGAGGCGAGGTCGGCGAACTGGCCGAATCGTTTAATACCATGGCCGGTGACCTCGAGCATAACGAGCGGCTACGGCGTAATATGGTGGCGGACGTCGCTCATGAATTGAGGACGCCCCTTTCCAACCTGAACGGCTATCTGGAAGCGATACGCGACGGAGTGATAAAACCCGACGCCGAAACCATCCGCTCACTCAGCGAGGAGGCGGCAACGTTATCCGGACTCGTCAATGACCTCCAGGAGTTAAGTTTGGCCGATGCCGGAGAACTCAAACTCGCTTATCAACCGGAAGATATTTCCACACTCATCAAGGAAGCCGTGGCGGCGGTACGAACCAGGGCGAATGCCAAGAAAATAAAACTATCCGCCGACCTCTCGGCCGGTCTCCCGCGGATTAATATTGACTCTCAGCGTATCAAGCAGGTTTTGAACAATCTCCTGGCGAACGCGGTAGCCCACACCGAAAGTAAAGGCAATATCACCGTAACGGCGCAACTGAAGGCTAACGAGATAATTACCAGCGTAACCGACACGGGTGAGGGAATCAGTGCCGAGGACCTGCCCAATATTTTCGAGCGTTTTTACCGCGTCGATAAGTCACGGGCGAGGTCTACCGGGGGCAGCGGTCTGGGCCTGACTATTGCCAAACGCCTGGTAGAAGCGCATGGCGGTAAAATCTGGGCCGAGAGCGAACCGGGCAAAGGGTCTACTTTCTCCTTTACACTGCCCGTTACCCGGTAATCCCGCTACTAGCGAATCGGCACATAGATGTCCAGCTCCGAATCCGGGCTATCCATGCCTTTGAATCGTTTTGGATCATAATACTCAAAGATGTAGGTGAACGACTGCTCCAGACCGGCCTCCGATACCCAGTCGAGAATCTTTTAAGGCCAGTCCTACTTTATATCGTCCGCGTGGAAACGCCGAACCTGTCCGCCAGTTCTCCGTCGGTTACGGTCCCTCTATTTATTAGTAGTAACGTTACCTCTAATAGCCTGTTTATTTTCATGGCAGCCACCCCCGTATTTTCCCATTATACAACAATAATATGACATATAGTTGTCATATTCTGATGACTTCCGTTTGTTATAAATTGCTATATGTGGTTTTGGTTAATTTCTTACACTCACCCCCCTCACAAACTCCCCCCAGAGTTTGTAGTGAACCTTTCCTATATATACCAGGTGTGTTTAAGAGGGGTTTCACCCCTCTTTTCCATAACGGGCGGGTGGGCGGGAAAAATAAAACGAGGCGGGGAGGGGTCAGGGGTGAGGTAAGCACCCACCAATCAAATGAAACTACAATCCTATAAAAGATTCGCCCACACCAGTCACGTATAATGCTATAATGTACCTGTATTTAAAAAGAGATATTAATTATGGACGATAAAAGCCTTGAAATGCTGGAGTTCCCGCGGATAAGGGAGATACTGGCCGGGTATACCAGGTTTGCCATGAGCCGCGAGCTTGCCTTAAACCTGAAACCGGGTACGGACTACGAACAGGTATCGCTGCTACTACAGCGGACGGCGGAAGCACGCCAGCTACTGGCTCTGGACAAAGGATTTGCCACGGGTGAAATCCCGGACATCCGGGAAACGCTGAAAATGGCGTCGCTGCAAAGTGTCCTGGAACCCCGGAGTCTGCTGGAGATACAGCAGGCATTGAGCTCGCTTCACCAGCTCCGACGCTACCTGAACGGCTCCGCCGCCGATTTTCCTCTGCTCTGGGATATCGCCAGCGGCATTGTTGAGCTGAATCAGGTAGAAAGAGACATCGCGGCATGCATCGACGTATCGGGTGAAGTGGTCGATAGCGCCTCCCCCACCCTGGCCGATATCCGCCGACAGCTCAGAGATACCCGCGAGCAGACACTGGAACGCCTGGAAGGCATTGTCAGGTCGCCCCGCGGCAAACGCGTACTCCAGGAAGATATCATTACGGAACGGGAGGGGCGCTACGTTATCCTGGTCAAGATGGAGTGCCGGCACGATATCAAGGGAATCGTCCACGACATTTCCAACACCGGCGCCACCGTTTTCATGGAACCCACGGCTACCGTGGGGCTGGGAAACGCCCTGCGGGAGCTGATAATCGAGGAAAGACACGAGGTAGAGCGTATTTTGGGTCTGCTTACCGCCGAGGTGGGGGCCCACAGTGACGATATTCTAAACAGCATCAACCTGGCAGCGGAACTGGACCTGGTGTTGGCGAAAGCCAGGTACGCTATTAAAATGAAAGCCACCGAACCTGCTATTATAGCTCCGGATAAAGTCAGGTCATCTAGAAACAACGACCAAGCCTATCTGAAGCTGGTTAATGCCAGGCACCCGTTACTCGGCGATAAAGCCGTGCCGTTTTCCCTGGAAATCGGACGTGATTTCTCCATTCTGGTCATTACCGGTCCCAATACCGGTGGTAAAACGGTAACGCTGAAAACCATCGGCCTGCTCAGCCTGATGACACAGGCAGGCATCCCCATTCCCGCTTTAAAAGAAAGCCGGCTACCGCTTTTCGACGGTGTTTTTGCCGATATCGGCGATGAGCAGAGCATCGAACAGACCCTCTCCAGTTTCAGCTGGCATATGGGTAATATCGTCCGTATCATCAAAGGGGCTACGAGGAACAGCCTGGTGCTTCTCGATGAACTGGGCACCAGCACCGACCCCGCCGAGGGTTCCGCCCTGGCACGGGCTATCCTGCGTTACTTCCTCGACCGTAAAACACTGACCGTAGCCACCACGCATTACGGAGACCTCAAAGCTTTTGCTTATACCACGTCGGGGCTGGAAAACGCCTCGCTGGAGTTCGACCCGGCTACACTGCAACCGACCTACCAGCTGACGGTGGGGATTCCGGGGGGCAGCAATGCCATGGCGACCGCCGCCCGACTGGGCATTCCGTCCGAGATTATCGACGATGCCAGGGGCATGCTTGCGGAAGGCAGCCAGGAACTGGAAAACCTGCTTACCAGTCTTATGGTAGAAAAGCAGAAAGCAGAATCCATAAGGAATGAACTATCGGTAGAGCGGGACGAGTTTAGCCGACGCAATGCCGAACTCGATAAAGAACGGAAACGCCTGGAAACCGAGGAGCGGTATATTACCCAGGAAGCGAGAGACCGCATCCTGAGCGAGGCGGCCGAGCTGCATAAAGAAATCAGGAAGGCTGCCGCGGAATTAAGGAAGAAAAAGGCAGCCGAAACTATCGGGCAGGCCAGAGAAACCCTGGCAGGAGTGCGTCAACAGCTCGACAACGAAACCTGGAATATTCGTAAATCATCAGACCAGGAAACTGAGTCTGAGATGATAAAAGTCGGCGATGATGTCTGGATAAAAGAGGCCGGTCTGGCCGCAACCGTGCTGGCGATATCCGAAGAATCGCGGGAGGTGGACGTCCAGGCGGGGCGCACTAAAATGCGACTCGGCATCGACGGTATTACAAAAATAACCGAGGGGCCAAGTAAAGTCCCTCCGGTAACGGGAAGCCTGCCTTCGGTAAGAAGCGTCCCCTTACAGCTGGACCTGAGAGGCAAGCGTGCCGACGAAATCGAACCGGAAGTCGATAGCTATCTCAACGACGCGGTGCAGTCGAATATGGGTCAGGCCCGCATCATTCACGGCTTCGGTACGGGTACGGTACGCAACATCGTACGAGAGTATCTCAGTATACACCCCTTAGTTAAATCCTTCCGTCCCGGTGAGAGGGATGAAGGCGGTGACGGGGCTACCATCGTCAGCCTGTGACGATAAAAAATC
>Ga0315537_1001011_pt1 | contig 22393 bp, 15 predicted proteins | sample SalMarSW160270MG_FD_203091 | JGI IMG/M metagenome (GOLD analysis project Ga0315537, IMG submission 203091) | Salt marsh sediment microbial communities from the Plum Island Ecosystem LTER, Massachusetts, United States - Salt Marsh Sediment SW1602-70 ...
CTGTTACATGATTTACCAATATAATCAATTGAGATAAAATTGTATCGGTCATTAGGTTCAATAATTTCCTCAGCAGCAAGATTGGCTTTCACTCCTGAGCAAATAAAAGTAATGATTAACAAACGATAGCAAAATTTAATTTCCAACAGCAGACCTCCTTTGCTTTTAAATACGGAATAAAGCATGGATAATCGCTTAATCCTTTTCACTAAAATCCTTCCGGGAAAATACCACACAATCCTTGTGTCCAATTTTCCCATAAAATTGTACCTGCATTCTCTGTGCAATCTCTTTAGGTAAATCGTCAAATCTTTTTTGTAGGGCTATGAAGTACACTTGTAGCGATTGTTGCAAAAGGTCCTCAGCGTTTTTTATAAATACAGGCTTAATCGGCTTATCATAATTCGCCACAAATTTTATGTCTTCTGCATCTGGACCTATTTGGTAGAAGGCGATCTCCCCCGGCCGCTCTTTTTGCAGAGACTTCACTTTTTCCACAAATGGTTTGGTACACTCTATGGCCAGACTGACGGGTTCGGCAATACCTATGTTTACAATAATAAAGGCTGCAACTCCAACTGCTGCAAGGGCCATATCCTGGTTAGGATGGTCTTTTAACCTCCGCTTTACAATCCCGGTAATTATAATCAAACCGATCAACAATAATAGTGCGATTAGATAATGAACATCAACATCAAGGCCGAAGTACTTACCAAAAAAGAGAATGCCCACTGTTGCAACGCTCGCTAACAAAGGCAGGAAAGAGCAAATAGAGAGAACAGTCCTCTTTGTCTCAAACAGAACTCCTTTTATTGAGGAATCGACCAACAAATAAGCAGCAACCAGGGAAAGTGCAGGGACGATAGGCAGAATATACCGTATCTTCTTGTCAGCCGGAACCGACATACCTATTAATACAATCAGAATCCAGCTAACCAGGTAACCTATTAGCTTATAACCATTACTTTCCCTTTTTAGGATGTTCTTGAACCCGGCGACGACGACCAAAATAGCCAAAGGATAAGATGCAGCGCAATCGGATAAGCAACGGTACCAATAAAAGAATTGGTTTTCTTTGCTCTGAACCATGCGCCCGGCCGCTTGCGCATTAATCACCCTTTTTGCAAATACTTCCCCAGCCTGAACATAGGCCGCAGCTAATAACCCCACACTACATATAATCAGCAAACTCAATGCCATCAAACCCATAACAATCGATTTCTTGAATTCTCCGGCCCACAGGTAATAGCTGCACACAACAGCCGTGGGAATTATTAAACCAATCGGGCCGCGAGAAGAAAAACCCGCAACCAGCAGGAGCGGGATAAACCACAAACGTTTCCGTTTGCCGGAAATGCCTGCTGAATAGACCAAGTAGAAACACAGTACCGTTATCAGGCTCACATACTGGTCCAAAGAAATACTCCGCGACTCGCTGAAAAACAGATGTGTTGACAACGCAAATAGTACAGCAGCCAGACCCCATTTCCGTGATTGTATTGCACCAATTCGGTAGGTAACAACAAGGATTAGGGCGGAGGTGACAGCCGTTGGAAGCACTGCGGAAAACGGCGTCACCTTTCCCAACAGCAGAGAAACAAGGTAAATTGCAAAAGTTGAAGTTGACGGGTAGTCAGGGTAGGGTATCTGATAAGTGGTTGGGAAAAAGGTCGGGCCGTTGCGGAACATCTCCTGCGCGAACAGGGCGAAACGGGCCTGGAGGCGTATAAATTCCGGTGTAAGAGCGAAAGTAAAAATTACGAACCCAAACAAAAAGATGACCAGAGAATCCCTTTGGCACTGTTTGGATTCTCCGGAAACAGAAGTTATTGATAATCCCTCTGGATTCAACTGATTTCCTTCCATTGAAACTGTGACGCTGCCTGACATGAAACCCATCCTTCACGCCCGGGAAGCTCATCACTAATTATGGCAGCAGGATTAGTCTCGGGGCAGTTTTGAAGCAGGGTTCCCAGAGGGACGAACGAAACGTCTTTTGAAACAGCCATGTTCAAAAATTGCCTGAACATCTCCAGGCAGACAATACCCTCAACCTCGGCGTGAATTGTCAGCACATTAAGCTTTGCAGGCTCGAGCAGGGAAAATATATAGTCGTTGTAATTGCTGTCTGTTACACCGTTACGGCCAACAACTTCATCATATGTCGGCAGAGTAACAGGAACCTGTAGCTGAGCAAGCTCTTTGCCGTTTACAATAGGCCGAAACACGCTTTTGCCTCTGCAATCGCTGTTATACTCAAAAGAGAGCTGACTTTTTACCAGCAATACCTTGTCATTGCACCTCCATCCGGGAACAGCGGAACAGGTCGGTGGCCGGCCAAGAATTTTAGTAAGAGTCTCAACACCCTTTCTCAGAGAATCCCCAATGGCATCACTATTCATTTTATCAATGTTTTTTTGCCACGTGTAATGGTCCCATGCATGTAGACCGACTTCATGCCCGGCATCAAATGTAGACCGTATTATCCCTGCCAGTCTTTCCCCAATGAGAGGTCCTGGCCACAGTGTGCCTCTCAAAAGAATATCCCATCCATATAGGCTTGTAGCTCTCGTTCGCAGCATCTTCCAAAGGAAGGCTGGCCGGAACAGCCGCCATAAATGACGGCCCATGTTGTCCGGACCTACGGAAAAAAAGAACGAGGCTTTTATGGAATGATCAGTAAGAAGCTTACACAAATTCGGGACACCATACTTGGTCCCTCTGAAGGTATCAACATCAATCCTCAAACCTACTTTCATGAATCTTCAACTCCGGGGACTCTTTATCAATAATTTTTTACTACAGGATGTTCGTCTATGTAATGTGATATTGTGTTTGCAGCAACTTCATGGCCGATGGGGGTCCAGTGGTCATCATACGTGAAATAAAGCTGTTGTCCCTGGGCTATGCCCTGGCGTAACGGCTCTGTAAGACTGACGAATTCAATGGATTCCTGCCGGCAAAACTCTTTAACTACAGATTCCTTAACATCCAAACGGTCAAGAACGGTATCCATCAGTTTATCGGTGGCGGGCAAATTGCTCTCTTTCAATGCCATAAATGCCCGCAGGCTTTTGGGTGGAACCTTGTGTTGAATCAGCGGCAGCAGGACGTGTGGTTTATTCGGAGCGTAAACAATTACGAGGCAGATATTCTTTGCATAACACATTTCTTTGATTTGACGTAGATTGGCAAAGGTCTGTTGGCAGCCTTTCAAACGCAGAAATGTGTCCCTGCTTTCAAAGTGGGCTAATAGACTTTTAACAGTGAATGCGTAGTATTTTGCATCAGGTCCATCAGGCACCGCCACAGGCAACCAGGAAAGAGCGTTCATCAAGGTAGGATCAGTGTTTGCTTTATCATCGCTGGTATGATTGTTTTTGGAAGCGACCAGATTTTCTGGGATGTCGCTGTCTGTTGAACCTAATTGGCGGACCAAGAGCTCCATAAAAGCGCGACGTATGGGAGAGCTCCTGAAGTAATTGCTCAGGTAGTATCCAAAAGTATCTTCTCGCTGGAAGTTGGAGTCGCGAAAATCATTTCCTTCGTAGACCATACAGAGCACCATTTTGGGTGACAAGTCAACACCGAATCTTTTAAAAGTTACCAGATACGTACCGGGATTGCCGGCTGCCATCCCAAGATTGTAAACTGTTAGTTTACTCTTTTGAGCCAGCAGAACGGCCCATACCTCGCTGTCTGTTACATTGGAGCCTTCCGCAAATGAATCGCCCAGTATTACAATGTCGTATTTCTCAAGATCTGTTTTGTTGCGAAATCCCCTTTTATCGGCTGTTAGGGTATACTCAACGTCCGGGTAACCGGGGCGCATCTTTGGGTAAGAAAAGGCAGTTTCGGGCACATCGTGAATGGTCCCGCGGGCGATCGTATTGGGCACTCGGTGGTAATAACTCTTGTGCATTATATACCGTTTTGGCTCTGCCAGACGTATGAACAGGTCGACCAATAATACCGAAACAATGATGGAAAGTGCCAGCGCAGTAATCTGGAATTGACGTTTTCTCTTATTGGTTTCATTCGACCAAATCAGATAAAGTGCTATAATACTTATAGGAATCAGCAGGAGCATCCATATAAACTGGGTCAGGCTGTACCGCCTTAGCAAAATATCCCTGTTCTGAGCAATTAGGTAGGCCACGTTGCTCGGAATCGCCCACAACAAAAGATTAACGGCTGCTATAATAGCTGTCTTAATCCATTTTCCAACGTTACCTTTTAAAGTGATTTCCATAATCGTATTATCTCTTTTGCCGACGAATTTCGTCGGCCTGCCGGATCTCTCTGCCGACGTTTATGGAACAGTCAGAGAAAAGCTTACACAAATTCGGCACACTATACCTGGTCTTCCTAAAAAGTATCAACATTAATCATGAGGCCTATTTACATAGTCTTGTTTTCCGTTGACTACCTTGTGTGCAGTCACGACTATTGTGTCGTGACTTATTCTGAAGTTTTTCAGTATGTCGATGTCACTAAGATTCCGCATCTGCTCCTCATTGGCAACTGCTGCTGTTTTGGACCCTGAGCTCAGGAACCTTTTCATGTCTTCCTTATCAGAAAGTACTTGAACGCGGCTTCCAAGATAGAAAACGGCCGCTCCGCTCATTCGTTCTTTAGGGCGGACAAAACCGATTTGGAATCCTTCCGACTTCAGGCTTTCGCAGTATCTGAAGAGAGGCTCAAAAGACTTCCTTTTATTATCGATTGGTGCGATTGCAGTATCGAAAGTCAGATAGAGCGCCAAGAGTGCAGGCACAAGTAATACCAGAAATCCTTTCAGGTCTTTTCTCGAAAGCCGGCACTGCGCCCAGATCCCGAGGCAAAAACCAAAGACAGAAAAGAGTGGCCAGATAGTGAAGGGCTGCTTAAAGTAGATGTACGTGCAAATGAAACCGATCGGCACGAGGATAACGATCCAGACAAGTGCGCCGACAGGTATTCTGAACCAGTTTGTTGGAGTCTCTTTATCTTCCAGAACTGCTCCTACAGCCTGTCCCACAAAAAGGGCTGCTGCTGGATATAGAGGCAGCAGGTAAAGGCCCCGCTTTCCCGCTGATATGGAAAGCAGAATGAAGGGAACAGCGAACCACATGAGAATAAAGAACGATGGATTTTGCCTGCTGTGTCGGCGAATTTCCCGGACGTGGAAGACGCACGCCATGGGAATGAAAAGCGTCCAGGGCAAAAACTGAAGCGGAAACTTCACAAAGTAATAGTAGAAAGGGCTAACATGTTCGGCATAACCGCCTGTAAATCGGCCGAAATTGTTGGCCAATACAGCCTGATAGACCGCCTTGCTTCCCAGCTCCCGGCAAAGGAATAAAATCCATATCGCGGCAGGGATGAGGCAAAACACCGAACCAAGTGATAGGATAAGCCACGGACGGAAAGAGAAGTTTTTCGTTACCACAAGCCAGACAATCAGTGCGGTCAGCGGAATTGCCAGCCCAACCAGTCCTTTTGTCAGAACCGCGCAGGCCAGTGACAGGGTAAAGCCGACAGCCCATGGGATTCTCCCTTTCGGGGACCGAGTAGCCTGAAAGAAACAGACCATGGCCGCGGCGATAAAGAGACACAACATCATATCAGTCAGGCAGCGGCGGCCAAGGCTCCAATACTCGGCAGAAGTTGCCAAGACCAGCGCACAAACGAAAGAAGACAACGGCGAAAAACCCATTTTTCGCCCTAGTATGTATACAAGCAAAACACCTCCTATTGCCGCTAAAGCAGCCGGCAATCTGGTAGCATAGGTATTCTCCCCCAATAAAGTGAATCCAAGGGAAGCGATCCAATAGTATAATGGAGGTTTCTCAAGGAATGGCAATCCGTTCAATCTTGGAACAACCGCATCTCCCGACCTTGCCATCTCTGCGATTATCCCAGCCTCTCGTGGTTCATCCACCCACAAATCTCGTCTTCCCAGTCCCACGAGAAAAAGGATGGAGGCAAAGGATAAAAGGGCAAAAAGAGGCATACGGCTCGTGTTATTGTCATCATTTGGAAGAAACATGTTCTTTTAGAGCTTTCCCGTAAGGGTTCAGAGCGAAGAGCAAAGGTGCCGAGAGCATTTCGTTGTTTGAACTGCCCTTATTATCCGTGCTATTTATAATTGGAGGCTGTAACATGTTAAAGGTCTCAAAATTAATCCAGCGACTCAGTCCTTTGAAGTTTCAATTTCGTAGATTTTTTGTGACCGTGTGGAAGGAACCGAAATGATATTGTGAGGAGCCGTGGGGACAAAAGCTGAATCTTGCACGAACTCTTCCGATTTTACACTCTCGCGCAGGAAGAACTCAATGGTTTTTTCAACTGAAGTCTCCAAGTCTATAGCAGGCTCCCAGCCCACCAGTTTCTTTGCGTTCCGGATACTCGGTCTCCTGTGCTGAACATCCTGGTAACCACGACCATAGTAAGAGCCGCTTTCGACCATACGGAAACCTGCAAAAGGAGGAAATGCCCTCCGCAATGGATGCTGCTCAAATTTGGCCATTAATAGTTCCGCCAGCCCTCTGATGCTGATCTCGTTGTTGGGATTACCAATATTGATTATTTTTCCATCACAGACACCGTTTTTGTTCTCGATTATCCTAAACAGGCACTCTATACCGTCCGATACATCGGTAAAACATCGTTTCTGATTTCCACCGTCTATTAGTAGAATAGGTGTGCCTTCCACAAGATTAAGAATCAGTTGTGTGATGACACGGGAGCTGCCAATCCTCGCGGAGGCCAGACTGTCAAGCTTAGGCCCGATCCAATTAAACGGCCGGAACAAGGTAAACTTGAGTCCCTCTTTCTGTCCGTAGGCCCAGATGACCCTGTCAAGCAATTGTTTGCAGCAGGAATATATCCACCTTTGCATCCGGATAGGCCCCAGAACCAGTTTGGAATTGTCTTCATCAAATTCTTTCTCATCGCACATTCCATACACTTCCGAGGTGGATGGGAAAATAATCCTCTTTTTATATTTGACACAATACCGGACTACTCTCAGATTCTCTTCAAAATCCAGCTCAAATACACCTATCGGATTACGTGTGTACTCGATTGGCGTTGCAATAGCTACCAGAGGAATTACAATATCACATTTTTTGACATGGTATTCGTTCCATTCACGATGTATGGAAATATCGCCTTCTTCAAAATAAAAGCCGGGTCTGTTAATTAGGTGCTGGATGTAATTCGACCGAATGTCCATTCCGTGCACTTCATATTTCCCGCTCTGAAGCAGCTTTTCGCTTAGAGCGTTACCGATAAAACCGTTAACTCCAAAGATGAGGATATGCCCTTTTTTCATAGTCTCGATTCGACTATTTGAACTTGGCCCAAATCTCATTCCCTTAACTAAGTTAAGTTCACGGGTGAGCTGAGCACCGTTCATGTAAACGCCCTTCTCGGCTTGACCAAAATCCACACGCACCGCATTCTTACTGCACACAAGTACGAGAGGGTCGGTGGAAGCGATGGTACCGGGGCTCAATTCCTCTCCGGAGTAAGGCACTTCAGAAACCGTCCAGAACAGACATTTCTCATTCGCGATATAACTGAAAGCGCCTGGGTACGGTCGTGTTACAGCACGAACCAGATTTCTTACCTGCTTTGCAGTAACAGTCCAGTCAATTTCGCCATCTTCCGGACGACGTCCCCCATAGTACGTCGACTTGGAGTGGTCCTGAGATCCACGGGGTGCGGTGCCATCATTTATTTTCGGCAGGATATCATCAAGCATAATAGAGGTTGCTTTAGCTGCCTTTTCAAGCAGGGACTTGGCTGTGTCATTATCTGTGATAATAATTTTTTTCTGGCAGACAATATCCCCATCATCCGGCTTGGGTGTCATGTAATGCAGTGTGACTCCCGTTTGTTCCTCGCTGTTGATGAGGACCCAGTTAATCGGGCATCGTCCTCGATATTCGGGTAGAAGCGACCCGTGCAGATTAAGGCATCCGGCCGGTGGAATATCCAAGATGGGTTGTTTGATAAGGTTTCTATAGTAGAAGGAGAAAATAATGTCCGGAGCAATATCTCTGATCTTCTTTACCCATAAAGGATGGTTGATATCGTCGGGAGCGAAGACCGGGATGCCCCGCGATGCAGCCAGTTCCGCCACGGAATCAAACCAGATATTCTCCTTTGGATCATCCTTGTGGGTAAAAACTGCCGCGATCTGGAAGCCGTTTCGCAACATAGCTTCGATACCGGCGCAACCGATATTGTGATACGCCAAGACGATCGATTTCATATCATAACCTCCAAACTCTTCCTATTTTCAATCTTCTGCTCTGAGCTGTTTCTGCCAACAACTTGCTGCACAAAATAACGCGGGCGCCCTCTGACATCGTAATAGACTCGCCCAATATATTCCCCAAGCAAACCCATACCGATGAACTGGGCGCCGATAAAGATAAATAGAATAGCAAACAATGTGAAAACACCTTGAGCAGCCCATTCAGAGCCATAAATGAACCTCATTATTATCAGGAATACACCAAAACCTATTCCTATTGATGATATAATTCCTCCCATAACACTAAGAAGCCGCAAGGGGAACGTTGTCATACTGGTTAATAGATCAAACTGTAAGTTAATGAGCTTCCACAAACTATACTTGGACTGTCCCTCAGAACGTTTCTCATGCTGCACCTCAATTTCTATTGTATGTCGGGCAAAACTGTTTGCCAGCACCGGGATGAATGTACTCCTTTCGTCACATTGAAGCATGGCATTCACTATGTGGCGCCGGTAGGCACGCAGCATACAGCCGTAATCGTGCATCATCACACCTGTGGCTTTTTGAGCGATCTTGTTTATTATGAGAGAAGCTGCCCTGCGGAAAAGATTGTCGCGTCTCGGAATCCTAATACTGCCGACAACATCAAATCCTTCCTCGATTTTTTTGACTAAATTGGGAACTTCCTCCGGCGGATTCTGCAGATCGGCATCGAGAGTAACAATAATATCCCCTCTCGACTCAGCAAAGCCTGCCATAACCGCGGCGTGCTGACCGTAATTTCTGTTCAAAAGCACCCCCATCACCTTGCCCGTTTTTTGTTCAGCCGCCTCTTTAATTATTTTTGACGACGAATCCTTGCTGCCATCGTCCACAAGAATAAGCTCATACGATTTTCCCATATCATCACATGTTTTCAGACAGCGTCGAATGAGCTCTCCAAGATTACTCTCTTCATTAAATACGGGAACAATCAGTGATATTAGCAGTTCTGATCCTGCCATCTCCAGCTCATTACGGCTCGGACTGCGTTCAGGATGGTCTTGCACCTTGTCAATCGATTTAAAAACCTCAAGCGAGGAATTTTGCGAACGATTCTGGTCTGAGGTCGACCGGGGATTAACCATGCCTATTTCGCTTCGCTCTGGATTATCCAAACCTCGTATTTTTCCATTTTTTCCCATGGGTACACTTTCTCCTTCATAGTCGGCCTCATTGCCATCTCATCGGGAAGGACATCGATTAGTTCCTTCTGATATTGGCTCTCCGAGATCAAGACCCTCGTCTTGCCCTGCGAACTCAAGAACTCTCTAAGTGATTCTGCATCGTTAAGCAGAATCGCCGGTTCAGGCAAGTCCAGATAGAATAACATCTTCGCAGGAAATTTGTGATAAAAAGCAATATTATCCGGCGAAAGTTTTTCAATTTTTTCTTTCAGTTCTCTGCTGAAGGGTCTCATAGAACGGTACGTATCAAATATATGGTGTTGCCAGACAAAAAAACCTCCCACGATAATAACAGCCATGATAATTGAAGGTGTCAATTGTTTTTCTGTTTCTATCACGCGTGTCAGCAGGCCGGGGCAGATGCGTTCCAGAACCAGAGGTGTCAGAGCTATAAAGCCGAGTAATACCGTGGCAAAGACTAATCCTTTGGGTGCTATAAAGCCTATACGCCCTTTAATCACAGGCCAAACCGCCGGACTCAATATCTCGGCGGCCATGATCACCACAAACACCCACATCTGAATGCCGAGTACTCCTCGATTCCATTTCTCTTCCTTTTGCATCATAAGATACAAAGATGCCATGAGAGCACAGAATGGTATTATGGGGAGAATATAATATGTTCTTCTTGAACCGGAAACCGTAAAGAAGAGAAAAATAAGTGTAGTCGCGATTGTGAGCCATTTGCTCGGCCAGTCCAGCTTCCTAAAGGAGGTATAAGCAGTCCATATCGCTGCCAGGATTAAAGGAGTCCAGGGAAAGATTAACTCCGGCAGATAATAGAAATAGACGTAGAAGGGTTCTTTGTGATCGAATGGATGAAAGTAACGTACGATATTTTCTCTAAATGCCATCCCCAGGCCGCTGGATTGATATCTATTGCTGGTCATTTCCGAATAAACAAAAGGAGCCATATAAACCGCCAGTCCTAATCCCAGAGCCAAAACATGGGAAAGAGATAGATAAGACTTCCAACGTTTTTCCCTCAAAAGATCTGGCAGTACGACGATGACAGGTACAGCAATTGCTGCCAAGCCTTTTGTCTGTGCCCCCAGAAAACAGATCAGGTAAAAGACCAAGTAACTGAGAAATCCTGGTTTATCTCGCCGGGCCCAATACCAGGCGACCGCCAGAGTGATAGCTGCCATGTTTTCCATATCGGTTTCGCCCGTTCTGGCCCAAAACAGAAATCCGTAGGTACTAAGAAGTATCCAGCCCGCAGTCCGTGCCTGCTGTTCAGACCAGAGTCTTCGGCCTATACTTATTGTCGCTCCCAGTGCCAGCAGGCCTGCGATGACGCTTGGCAACCTTACCGTGGTCTCATTAAGTTGACCGGTGATTGCGGCCGCCAGGGCAATGAACCAATAGCCTAAAAGGGGTTTGTCAAAGTAGGGTACACCATTGATACAAGGATGGAAATAGTCTCCTGTAAGCCGCATCTCCCTTACAACTTCCGCCCATCGATCTTCAGCACCCCACAGTCCGTTTGCGCCAATGTATGTCAATGAAACAAAGACCGCTACAGACCAAAAAACAATAGCAGGAATGTTATCACGAATACTTTTCATCTATATACGGAATCAGCTCACATGTACTACGTTTTTTTGAGAACATTCTTTATCACGTTTATTACATCGTCCACGTCGCCAAAGGTCATGTCTGGAAAGAGCGGAAGAGAACATATCCGATCCGAGTTCCACTCAGTATTAGGTAAGGTGCCTCGAGGCGCGACCATTGACTCTCTGTAATATTTATGAAGATGCACGGCGCGAAAGTGAAGTCCTGTTCCAATGTTTTTTTGCTTCAGTTCACGCATGAAATCATCCCGGCTTAATCCCGCCTTGTCAGTATCGAGACGCACGACAAAGAGATGCCAGGAGTGTCTTATTGGGTAGGGAGGATCAGAAAGAGGAAGAATCTCATCGACCTCTTGCAGACGCTCACGGTATCTCATGGCCAACATAGTTCGCTGCCTGTTCAACTCGTTAACTCGCACCAACTGGCTTATCCCCAAAGCAGCCAAAATGTCCGGCATGTTGTATTTGTAGCCCGGCTCAAGTACTTCGGCCTGTGGAGACCTGCCCTGAGTATGGCGATCATAGGCATCTACTCCAAGACCATGAAATTTCAGTCTCCGAACTCGGTCCAACAAGTCTTGATCATCCGAGCAAAACATACCTCCTTCGCCGGTTGTGATATTCTTAATAGGATGGAAGGAAAAAATCGATGTGCCTTTCCGACCAACATGTTCGCCCATATAGTGCGTTCCTAAGGCATGGGCTGCGTCTTCTAAAAGGAAAATGTCCCGTTCCTCAGCCAACTTACGAATCGGACTGATATCTACCGGAGCACCGGCAAAGTGTACAGGTATAATCAAACGTGTCCGGTCGGTAATGCATTTCCCTATAGTATCCAGCGAAACCATTAATGTGTCTCTGTCAATATCAGCAAACACCGGTTTGGCACCGGCCAGGACTATTAAATTCACAGTGGATACCCACGTCATCGAGGGCGTTATAACTTCATCTCCAGCACCGATATTGAGCGCTTCGAGTGCAAGGTGCATTCCGGCAGTCGCCGAAGATAATGCCACTGCACCGGCACAACCTACATAATCACAGAATTTCTGCTCAAACTCAGTCGTCTTTGGTCCTGTGGTAATCCAGCCTGAACGCAGGACTTCACTCACGGCGGCAATATCCGCCTCCGTAATCGATGGCCGTGAAAATGGCAGAAACTCACTTCTCATTACAGATTCCTTGCTTGCTCCAATTAATAAAGATTCTCTTTGGCTATCGTTCTCCTAAATACCCCTGCAAGCCATTTTTCACTGCGGGAAAACTCACATTCCCACGGTTAATCTCTTCTTCCATATAAAACAAGAATGTGATATTGTTCTTTCGGCAAAAACCTATACTTTCCGACAGCAAATTAGCAGTGCGAGTCTTCACATTCAAATCAAAAAGGAATTCGGTCTGGTAAACATCGAGTATGTTTTCTTGCCAACAAAAGTAACCACCCAATATTACCATGAAAGAGAGCGGCTCCTCTCGCAATTTGTCACAAAGCCGCTTAAAAGTACTGTTCCCTGTTGGGTCATCGACTAAGGCAAAAAAATTCGTCTTTAGGCTCTTGTTCCCTCAAAGCATTCCTAATACGCTCGAAGTTGCCAAAATTCTCTAAAAGCTTTGCTTTGCCTTCAAGATGAACAACATCAATCGCATAACCTTCAAAACTAAGTAAAAAAGCTGCAACAAAGACTATCGCCAGTGCTATTTTTTTTCATCCATCCTTGATATTTCATTTTCATATTAATCCTGGCGGTCTGCTTTTTACTATTAATCATATCTACATGTGCCCTTTTTACGAGTGGCCTGGGCAAAAATCCGGATCATTTGTTTCGAGTATATCTGAGGAACCTTAAAAAAAGCTGAAGACTTTTAAAAATACTCCTTAATTAATACTCAGGCATTAGGATCAGATTCATATTCGTAGCAGCTACATACGGGCCAACCTAATACAAACAAGTGTACCTGAACTTGAATCTGATGTTATTGATATATCACCATTATGGCAGCGGGCAATCTCCCGTGCAATGGCTAATCCCAAGCCGATCCCACCGGTGGAACTGGAACGTGACTGATCCACCCGGTAGAAGCGATCAAGCAGATGGGGCAGGCTCTCAGGCGGGATATTCCCACCCTCGTCGTGAACGCAAACAGTTACGTAATTGTCAGGTTCGGATATTAAGGTTATACGAATGGTTCCATTGGACGGTCCATACCTGACAGCATTATCAAGAACATTGCTGAACAAACGGATTAATGAGTCTATATCACCCCGAATTGTCGTAACTGCGGGTTCATCAAGGACGACCTTGCCTCCCAAGTTTTCCATCTTCTTGCCAAAGGTTTCTGCAAGCTCACGCAGCAACACATCGAGCTGCACCTCCGCAGTAGGAATGTAAGTACCGGCCTCATCCATTCGTGCTAATATCAATAGTTGTTCTACAAGATGTTCCATATAGGTAATGTCTTTCAACGCATCAGTAATTGCCCGTCCATATTCATCGGCGTCTCTTTGACATATCTGTGCCGCTTGAAGGGTGCTCTTGGCCAGTGCCAGAGGCGTACGCAGCTCATGTGCGGCATCGGATGTAAATTGCCTTTGTCGCTGCAAAACCTTATCGAGACGATCAAGCATATTCCTCAATGCTCCGACGAAGGGATGTAGCTCCTCTGGTACTTTTAGATCATCAAAGAGATCTTTTCTGATGTTCGGGTGTGTTATGTCGCGCAGCCGTCCCGTGGTCATCCCGATGGGACGCAAGCCGCATCGAACACTCCACATAACTGCCACAACCGAGCCTATGACAAGACTTCCTCCTAATATAAGCAACAATCTTAGGAATTCACGCATCTCATGGTAGATAAAATGACTGGAGCTCGCTACCACAATATTAACAATACCTGCATCAATCTTTTGATGCATCCAAAAAGCCCTGTATTCATTCCCACGACGGCCGATGTTCATAAAAACATACGGTTCTCGTGCCGGGCTGCTTTGCTCCGGGAGTTCATGTAACCAACGTCCATATTCGCTGTCCGGCAGAACGTTAGCAAACAGATCAGTGGAAGCTCCATCCATCCAAATCCGATAGAAAGTAAAAGGATTCAGGCCCGAAGTTGCCGTGACCTCATGAATGTCCTTTATTATTTGCTCCTCGCCTTCGCCCTCATGCAGGCTTGCCAGGATACCGTTAGCCATTGCCAGTAGTGTTCGGTCAATGGTACGGAGATGAGATTCTTCAAACTCAACATATGCTACGATGGAGATCGTAGTGATTACCGCCACCAACACGATAGTGACCAGCAAAGACACACGCCACTTTAGGGAAAGGGATATCACGTAGGCAGTTCTCCAAGTAGGTAACCCTGGCTTCGAAGGGTATGAATCAGTTCGGCTTTTGACCCGGAATGAAGCTTCCTTCGTAGGGAGCAGATATATACCTCTACGACGTTCGAGAATTTGTCTGAACCAAAATCATATAGATGTTCCACAATATCAGCTTTGGAAACCACCTCCCCAGCTCGCATTGCAAGGTACTCCAACAGGCGATACTCCATGGCAGATAATCGCACGCTCCTGCCGCGAACCATTACATGATGCTTAGCTGTGTTTATGCTTATATCTCCGATTTCTATTACAGGAGCAGCCCGGCCATACGAACGGCGGACTAATGCTTTGCAACGAGCGATGAGTTCCCTCATATCAAATGGCTTGACCATGTAATCATCACTGCCCGCTTCAAGCCCCTGAACGATGTCACTGGTAGCATCACGGGCCGTCAAGATTAGCACTGGGATAGACTTGTCATTTTTTCTAAGGTCTTGGAGAATCTGGAGACCACCGATTTTTGGAAGACCCAAATCAAGGATAATCAGATCATAGGGATTCTTCATAGCCATATGCCAGCCATCTTCACCATCGGTAGAAATGTCAACAGCCCAGGAGTCTTCCTCGTCCAGCACTCTGGCTATGTTACGGGCTAATCTAATCTCATCCTCAATAATAAGTACTCGCATATCTATATAAGGCACATCCTTTAATAGTACCCTTTTAGTTTATTCCCATAATTCCGGCTAAGTTATTGTACTGTATGCTATATCAGTGTGAAATGGTTTTTTTATAGACTATAATTTTTTACTAAATTCTTCAGCTTATCTTAAGGAACAATTTGTTATCTTTTTGGTTATTGATACGGTTTTTTACGGATGTGCATCGAGCTTTCTGATTCAACAATTATAGAAAACGGGAGAAGACTGAACGATGCGGAAAATTTCTGAAAAGGCCGTAGTTCTATGGCAGAATCGGTAATATGGCATATAGCAAGGTTTAGAAATGCTGCAATATTGTGCATATGGGAAGCGTCAAATATAATGAGCTTGGGCTCCAAATGTAAAAATATGATGAAAAAAATATATATTAATATGCTGGTTCTTCTGATAGCTGGCTGCACGCCCCAATCTACCTATAATCGTTCCTATGTTTCCAAGGGTATTAAAGAACGTACCGATTATGAGATAGGGAACATCTCAGAACCTGGGCAGTTTAGTATTCCTGAAGGAATGTCACTCGATGACGGCTTATCACAGGATGAAGCGGTGGCACTGGCCCTTTGGAATAACGCACAATTTCAAGCCGATCTAACAGACTTGGGTTTTGCTCGTGCCGATTTGATCGAAGCGGGGATGCTGGCCAATCCTGTATTCTCCCTTCTTTTTCCCGTCGGACCCAAGCTCCTCGAAACAAGTCTGGATATACCTATTGATATCCTTTGGCAGCGACCCCACCGCATCGCGGCTGCCAAGGTTGACGCCCAGGGTCTTTCCGAGAATCTCATAGAGCATGGCCTGGGTCTTATTCGTGATGTTCAGACGACATATATCGATCTGTGGTTAGCCCAGGAGCAGGTTCGTCTGGCCGAAGAGGATGCACAATTGCGAGCTAAAATGGCGAAACTTGCCAAGGGACGTCTCAAAGCCGGCGACATCAGCGAGCTGGAGGCGTCGGCGGTCTATCTTGATTCGCTCCAGGCAACCGATGTCACCAAGCGTTTTTCAAAGGAAGCTATTATCTTAAAGCAACGGCTTACCGCCTTGCTTGGACTTATCGCAGATAATACGAAATTTGACATAATGCCATTGGATATTGATATTACCCCTGCCTCCTCGGCAGCAAGCCTGTCTGAACAAAAACGGGGAGCGGATATGTCGGTCGATGAGTTGATAGAGACAGCTTTAGCAGCTCGGCCGGACCTGCGGGCGGCTGAGCTTAAAATAGAGGCGGCTGGTAAACGCTTAGGTTGGGAAAAATCCAAAGTTTATAATTTGATTGCAATCATCGACGCCAAAGATGAAGGCGAGGACTTTCTTACAACCGGACCAGGGCTTTCGACTGAGGTGCCCATTTTCAATCAGAATAACGGCGAAATAGCCCGAGCGAAAGCGGAACTGGAGCAGGCTGCACGGCAATATGAAGTGGTTCGGCAGAACATTATTCTTCAGGTACGGCAAGCTCACACTCAGTACATCTCGGCACGAGAAGTATTTGAGCTATGGCACAGTGATATTATTCCTAATTTGGAGAAAGCGGGCGAACAGACCCAGAAATCCTTTGAGGCCGGGGAAGTATCTTATTTTTTTGTTTTGGAAGCTGAGCGAAAACTTCTTGAGGCGCGCATGCGTAAGACAGAATTTGCCGCCGATCTGCACCGCAGCGCTGCACAGCTTAATTACTGCATCGGAAAGAGAATGATAGAAACGAAATCAAGCAATTTTGTAAAACTGCATGACTAACCTTTTTGTTTTCAGCTACGCTGGATTAGAGAGATGTTATGAACAAATTTGGAACATTCGTGGGATTGCTCATCCTATTGGCAAGTGCTTTGGTGGTGTACTATCTCTTTCAAGGAAATCGCGGCAAGATTTCAGAAGAGCAAGAGGAGATCGTTCCTGAAGTGAGTGTAAGAGTTGGAGAAATATCCCGCTCAGTGCTTCATGGCTATATTCTGGCTTATGGAAGGATTGAGCCGCCTGTAGGTAGCAGTGACAGTCCCCCCGCCCGTGTTTTAATTACAGCTCCAGTGGATGGAATCATCAGTGAGGCTACGTGTGTTGAAGGCCAAGAGGTCCGTAAAGGAGATACCCTGTTTCGTCTTGACAGCCGTATAGTTGAGGTTGCCGTAAAGGAAGCTCAGCAAGCGGTACAGTTCGCAGAGCGAAATTTTGTGCGCCAGAAAGAGCTTGTAACTATCCAGGGGACATCGGAAAAGCTGGTGCAACAGGCTGAACACGAGCTTAAAACGGCTAACGATGAATTAACACGGGCTAAGACTGAGCTATCTCTGCTTCAGGTAACAGCACCGATATCTGGTACAATTGTTCGAGTACTGGCTCGGCCTGGGGAAGCGATTAGTATGACAAGCACATTAGCGGAATTGATCGACCTTAAGCAATTAATAGTCGAATGCAGGATTCCCAGTGCTGAGGTCTCGGTGCTCAAGCCGGGCCAAAAGGTAGAAATTGAGACCGGATTTGGAGAGGGGGGATCGAATACCGAAACGCTTCGAACGGCCGGTGAGTTGACGTTCATTGATTCCGTGGTTGACCCTGAAAACGATACCGTTTTGGTTCGGGCATCGGTATCTATCGGGGCGGGATTGAGGCCCGGCCAGTTCGTCAAGATGCGCATTATCTATATGGAAAGAAGTAACTGCATGGTCGTGCCGGAAGAAAGCCTCGTTACAACCACAGAGGGGCAAACAGTCATTGCTGTAGTAGAAAATGGCAAAGCAATTCAGAGAGTAGTTCAGCCCGGGCTGCGCGAAAACGGGTTGGTAGAAGTGCAGGGAGAGGGAATTAGCGAGGGTATGCAGGTGGTAACGTATGGCGCGTACGGTTTGCTCCCTGAAACTAAAGTCAGAATCATTACTGAATAAGAGAGCGAAAGAAAGGATTTGATGCCACGTATGGGTTTGTCAGGTACCGAAGAGACTTCAAACCAGAATCATTTGGAGGCTCGGGACTCGGCGTTGGGACGATTCGCTAGTCATCACGCTATTGCCATTACTTTTGTAGTGTTATCATTGTGTTTGGGCGGTATCTATTCTGCAACGAAGATTTCTTCATCGGTTTTTCCGCAGACCAACTTTCCCCGAGTTGTAATTCTAGTCGATAATGGCGTTATGCCCGCCGATGAGATGATGGCGACTATCACCCGTCCTATCGAGGAGGCAATGAAGGACATTCCAGGTGTGGTGACAATCCGTGACGCGACCGGACGTGGTTCCGCTGAAGTCAATGTCTTCTTCAATTGGAAGGTGGATATGGTCCAGTCGGAACTTTATGTGCTGAGCCGGCTGTCCCAGATTCGCAATAACTTGCCGGCGACGGCAACAACGAACGTTTTCCGCGTGACCTTTTCAGCATTTCCAATTATCGGCGTGAGCCTGATAAGCGAGACACGCGACATAACACATCTCTGGGAGATAGCTCGCTATACTTTGAAACCGCAGTTCCTACGAATTCCCGGCGTTGGCAGGGTGGACCTTGTTGGGGGACGTACGCCGGAGTATCACGTGATTATAGATCCACTGCGCTTGCAGGCTGCCGGATTGAGTCTTTCGGATGTAACCGAGTCGCTAATAAAAAAGAACCTAATAGCTCCAGCCGGTATGCACGAGGAAAACCACACGCTTTACCTTACTGTAGTCGATGGTCGGGTGCACAGCCTCGAAGATATTGAGGATTTCACTGTTGCGGTAGTCAAAGGCCATCCGATTAATATTAGAGATTTTGCCCGAGTTGAGCGTGGCCCCGAGCCGGTCTTCAACGTGGTTACTGCCGATGGCAAGGAAGCTGTACTGCTGAATATTCGCAGCCAGCCGGACGGAAGCACACTCGAAATTGCCCGCCAATTGAAGACGGAATTGGAACAACTCAAAAAGGAATTGCCGCCCGATATGAAACTGGCATTTTTCTACGATCAGTCTTTAATCGTACAGGAATCAGTCAAAAGCGTGTGGCAGGCGATTATTTTCGGGCTGTTTCTATCTGTTATTGTACTGTATCTTTTCCTAAAAGACTGGGGGATGACCTTTGTAGCGACGCTGGTGATCCCAGCAACGGTTCTTGTTACGTTGATCGCGATAAAAGCGATGGGACTAAGCTTTAATCTGATGACTCTGGGCGGTATCGCTGCTGCTATCGGGGTGATTATCGATAATGCCATTATCGTTGTAGATGCGATATATGTTAAGATAGTAACCGGGGCACCTCGTGTGAGGGTTGTGCGGGAGGGCATAGGGGAAGTCTTCAAGCCGCTTCTGAGCTCGACCTTTACACCAGTAGTCGTATTTATTCCACTGGCTTTTCTGGACGGTATCGTAGGCGTATTTTTCAGGGCTTTGGCACTGACTATGGCCGTATCGCTGCTCATTTCTCTGCTTTTGGCACTTACGATTACACCATCTATGGCAGCATGGTTCATGGGTGGAATGTACCGTAAGAAGAAAAAAAAGCAGGATGAGCAAGGCGGTATCGTATTACGATATTTTGAGAGGGTTTATGAGCGTACCCTTCAAATAGCGCTGACACACCGCTGGATCACGGTCGGTCTGTGCGTGCTAATTTTGCTTGCAGGTATAGCAATCTATGGTCGTCTCGAAAGTGAATTTCTGCCGCCTATGGATGAAGGCGGCTTTGTAATTGACTACGTGGCGCGACCGGGAACAAGTTTAGCTGAAACGGACCGTCAGCTCAAGCAGGCAGAGGAGATATTGCGTACTATTCCCGAACTTGAGAGCTACTCGAGACGTACCGGTGCACGACTGGCTCTGGCCATTGCCGAGCCTCACACGGGAGATTTTCTGGTCAAGCTCAAACCCAACCGTGAACGAAAGACAGAAGAGGTAATTTCTGAACTTCGGCAGAAGTTTAATGCCGCAGTGCCCGGTCTTCAATGGGAGTTTCCCGGTATTCTTTCCGACCTAATCGGTGATCTTATGTGGTCGCCGCAACCGATTGAGGTGAAGCTTATCTCGACCGATATAGAGTTCCTGAAGAAAAAGGCCCCACAGATCGAAGCGGAAATCAAAAAGGTCAGGGGAATAGTGGATACTTTTGATGGTTTGATGATTACAGGTCCATCTCTGAGTTTGCGGCTTCGCAGTCCCGATGCACAGCGTTTTGGTCTGACTACAGATGATGTGGCTGCGGCTGTCGAGACCGCCATGCTCGGCCAGACAGCCTCGGCGGTTTTGGAAGGTGATCGGCTTATCGACATCCGCGTAGTGGTGGACCCATGCGATATTGACCGAGTCTCGAGCTTGCGAAATTTACCCTTGCGTTGTCCTGATGGAGTTCTTGTCAAGCTTTCGCAGGTGGTGGATATTCTCGAAGAACCGGGCCAGCTTGAGCTTCGCAGAGAAGATTTGCGACAGGATGTTGCTATCACGGCCAGGCTTGAAGGTCGCGATCTCGGAAGTGCGATGGTGGAAATCCGTGAACGGTTGAGTCAAGATAAATCGATACCTAAAGGAGCTATCGAATTTGGCGGCCTCTATCAGCAACAGCAAGAATCGTTCCGCCATCTGCTTGTAGTTCTTGCAATGGCCGTCATTCTGGTTTTTACAGTGCTACTTATTGAATTTCGGTCTTTTCCCGGGCCGGTGGCGATTGTATTTGGTGCCATCCTGGCAATGTTCGGCGCAGTTATGGCTTTGTATATAAGTAGTACATCCCTTAATGTCGTTTCGCTCTTGGGAGCGATTATCGGAGTGGGCATTGTTGCAAAGAACGGCATCCTTATGCTTGACTTCGTGGGCAATCTGCAAGATTCGGGCATAGATTTAGAAGATGCTCTGGTTCGAGCAGGCCGGCGACGTCTGCGGCCGGTATTGATGACCTCCGCGACAACAGCATTGGGAATGTTGCCGTTGGCCTATGGCATCGGCTCCGGTGCCGACATGCTCAGACCTTTAGCTATTGCTGTGATCGGTGCGGTCTGTATGTCGGTACTGTTTTCTCTGGTAGCAACCCCCATGTTGTATAGTATTCTTATTCGTAGCCGCTCTTCCCGGAGCGATACACAAGATTAAATTGGAGAAAAACTTATAGTTTGAACGGTTTGAGTTTTGGTTTGGATTATGGTAAATTTCATGTCACTATATCATGTCGAATACTTTATTGCGCGCACGGATGACATCCGAAAAGGCTATTTTCAGTACTTTCCTAATTCTTGATCAGTTTTGATAAGTATCTGTCAGTACTGATTTAACGTCAACTTCCATAAAATTGTAAAACAGCTACTACCAAACTATTTGTTCTCTGATCGTAGCTTGTGATTCGTAGATTCGGTCTGGTTATCGGCCAAAAAGGTTCAGATTTGATGCGAGACCTGAACCTTTTTACTACTACAACAATTCAATCTATAGTCTCAGACTGTCATAGACAATTCCGGCAACAGCAAAATACGAAGCGGGCAGGTTGGCTATGTTTCTGCTGCGGCAGGAATGAATCTCCTGGAGAAGCCACAGACAATATCGCTAAAATCCTATAACTTGCAGCATTTTACCAGCGCATCTTGGAGGCAACAATTCAAACTGGCACTTGGCCTTAACTTCTCTTCAAAATTAGTTCTCAAAAAAGTGGTCTGAAATTGCAGTATATCCTGTTTCTGGTTGAAAAGGCATATTTTTTCCAAACTTATCATTGCTGTTTACGTATCAAAAAATATAATAGACCAAAAAACCAGAAAGGTTAATCGAAGGATATGCCTGGTCTTCTGAAAAAATGGATTAAGCACGGGGTGGCAAGAATTGCAGTTGCCATCGCATATCTTTTTATAACCTTTACAATTCCTCTGTCTCACACATGCAACCTTCACAAAGCACATCCACAGGCCTGCTGCTCTAACGGCACTTTCCATTGTTGTAGCTTTGAAACCGCTGTCTGCACACATCCGGAGTTTAACTTAAAGCAGAGTAGCTACAACATAGAAAGTGGGTGCCATAATAATTTGTGCTTAGCTTGTGTATATTCGATGAATTGTCGTTCAACCGAAATAAGCCCAGCTACAACACCTATCATCATAGCAATTCCAGCTTTTATTCAATCTTTACCATGCTCAAGGTTCGCAAAGCGGCTCAAATGGACTTGCTCAACCATTTCACGAGCACCTCCTGTTAGCATTTCTTAACACTGACGCAGAACGCCACTGAACTGCCGGGTCTACAAATTCAAGTTCTGAAAAAGCCAAAGTGATTCGCAACTACAGCGGGTGATTTAGCATCGAGCAGTGTGCTCCTTAACTGTTTTAGAAAGACTGACTCGTGAAAGAAAATATTTCAAGGAGG
>Ga0315537_1001012_pt1 | contig 22375 bp, 19 predicted proteins | sample SalMarSW160270MG_FD_203091 | JGI IMG/M metagenome (GOLD analysis project Ga0315537, IMG submission 203091) | Salt marsh sediment microbial communities from the Plum Island Ecosystem LTER, Massachusetts, United States - Salt Marsh Sediment SW1602-70 ...
CTCTTTTCCCACTTCCGGGACCGGTGTATTACTTAGATGCCATATAATATTAAGGCCGGAATTAGCGGCAAATCTCACCAGCAGCTCGTCGATAGATGCCCCATAGCAAACAACCGACCATGAAGCATCCTCGTTTTCAAGCCTTTGAATTTGCGGGCCCAGCAGAGATTTGTTTAACTGTTCTGAACCGTAATCCAAAAGGGAACGAAGTTGTGATTCGTTTAGATTGCTGAAAGGGTCTACCTCTACAATGGTACTCCACAGTTGGCCGGGAAGGTCTTCGTCAGCATCGCATAATGAAAGGATATATCTGGTCATCGATTCGGCAATCAGGAAGTGACAGTCGGGTCTTAGTGACGCGGTCCAGGAGTTGTCGAAATCCACGGCGTCAATTAAGGCAATAGTCTGATAAGCCCTGGTTCGTGCTCTTATATATTGTCCTTTTTGCAGCTCAATAAAGCTCAGGTAGTAATTAGCCAGCATCTTTACAACAGGCGAGCGACTTAGTAACAGAGTTCCAAATAAGTGGTAAGCCCGGTCGGAATCACCTGCTTTCCCGGATTCGGCGGTGATATTTTGGGTGTTCCGGATGCCTCTCATACAGAGAGCCATTCTCAGCTTAAAGAAATCATTCATTAATTCCTCTTCAGTCCCTGTCGGCAGGCTTTGGCTAAGCTGGTTATAAACGGCGTAGGCCTTTTTATAGTCAGCCTGCAGATAAAGGTCTTGAGCGACTTTCAGTGACAAAGGTTGTATGGGTGTGGTTGTGGGCGTGGGCGCAGGTTCAGGTTTTTGTATTTGTTCCGGCCTTTGCTGTTTAGGAACCTCAACAGCCGGTTTAGCAGGAACTGTTTGTTGGGCGACGGGTGGTGTATGTCGGTTGGTTACAAGCAATAAAGGAGATTTTAACAATGTAAATACCACTATTGCCGCAATTATGATAATGCTGACAGCGAGGACTTTCTGTAAGGTCGAGAAATTCCTGTGATGAGTCTGCACGTCAGGAAGCTGGCCTGGAGCAGGGTTGGCTCGCCGGGTACGCCTTGCGGCGGTTTGTACTCTTGCCTGGCTGGCCAGAAATAGTTGAAAATCTTCGTCACCAGTGAAAATTTCACTGTCCGAGAGCTCCTCGTAAACCTGGCCCGCGAATAATTCGGCGTCCACTGGTACCTGGCTTTCGGCACTATCCTGAAGAATATCTTTTTGATTTTCTGTCGCCATAGCTTCCAAGTTCGCTCTCAATTTAGTCTCAATTAACGCTCTTCTCACTCAAGAAAGCCAATGAGGGCGTATACCATAACCTCTTTAATGAACAGCAATAGTTGTGCCAGATTCGGCTTGCATTGCGGGCCGAGTGCGTTTAGAGGGCTTTTACGTGTTAAAGGCGTTTATCTTAATTTCATCATTTCGTCTGTATTGCACAGGGATGTCAGGAATTTAGACGAGCCGACAGATTTTCTGACAGGAATATGTACAGGTTTTCAAGGGGATGTCCAAAGTGTATTTGAGGCTGCCACGCCTCTGTAACGCCTATTGGTAAGCTATTAGGTCCTATAATATCAATGTGCAACAGGGGCGACAGGTCCGTAAAGTCCTCGGCGAGGTGTTCTAAGTCTTTGATTATATGGAAGTTACATACTCAGATGAGGTTGGTGCTGAGATTTGATTTTGAGAATCTGCTGGCAAGTGCCCTATAGTACCTGACACTTTTTCGATATTGTACTGCTTGACCTTGGCATATAGTGTTGCCCTTGTTATGCCGAGAAGCGCAGCAGCCCGTGTTTTTTGCCAGCCTGTTTCCTGCAAGGCTCTGGCAATCAGTTCACGTTCGGCCTTTACCAGCGAAAAGTCCTTTGTGTAATTATATGTGGGATTGAACGGTTCACCGCATTCGGCTGAATCAATTAAGATACTGCTTAGACCGATTTTATCCGTTGTTTCCAGCAGTATCGCCCTTTCTATAACATTGCGAAGCTCACGTACATTTCCGGGCCAATCGTGTTTTACCAAAGCTTCAAGGGCTAATTTTGTCAGGGACGTTATCTTTTTGTTTTTTTCCGGACAAATAGTTGATGTTTTAAGGAAATACTCCGCCAGCAGTGGGATGTCCTTTCTTCGGTCGGGTGATTTTAGAGGCGCAAGGATAACCGGGCAGATGTTGAGACGATAGTAAAGGTCGCGTCGGAAGCGATGAGCTTTGGTCTCCCTATATAAATTTCGATTGCTCGAAGCTATAATCGTGGCGCGGCAGGTGATGTTTTTGATACCACCTACTTTTCGGAAAGTTTTTTCCTGAAGAACTCGGAGCAATTTACTTTGCAGGTCCATCGGCATTTCGCTTATTTCGTCAAGAAACATGGTTCCAGCCCCGGCAAGCTCTAAAAGCCCGGTTTTCTCACGGTCGGCGCCGGTGAAGGAACCCTTTTCGTGGCCAAAGAGTTCGCTCTCAAGCAGGTTTGCCGTCAGCGCGGCACAATTGACAGCCACAAAAGGTTCATTCGGATGCCTAAGTTTATGGATTGCCTCGGCTGCCAGCTCCTTACCGGTGCCGGTGTCCCCTACTATCAGAACCGGATTGCATCGGCTGGCGGCGACAAGTCTAATCATACCGAGCGCTTTCGCGAGCGCTCCGCTTTTCCCAACCATAGAGAAAGAAGCAACATAGTCATCCAGAAAATAATCAGTTATCTCTCTTTCAGAATCTGCTGTCCCGGATTCATTTTTGATACGACTTACAACCTGCTCCAGCCGACTGTAATCCTGTCTTCCCCGCAGATAGTCATAGGCCCCAATCCTCTTGAATTCTTCAGACAGGTCGACATCAATTTCGTCGTTGCCCACCACCACGACAGGAGGAACATCAATCGAATTTTTATAGGCAACTTCGTGGAATTCGTTGATACGGCCCGGACTAAACTGATTATCAACAAGAACTAAATTCGGCCCGACCGTTTCAATGATATCAAGGGCCTCGGCCAGGTCGTCAGCTACAAATATTTCCTGGCCAAACTTTTGCGCCAGTTGTTTGAGCTGCGCTTCCCTGCTTACGATAACGATCCTTCGTAGGCTCATCCTGTTACCGAACCATCAGTGTTTCCCCCATATTTGCTGCTTTCAGGGCACATCGACATTTTTAATTTACCGACAGCGCTCCCATCATGCCCATAAGCTGATAGGAAACTAAATCGACAGATGACCAAAAACAACTTTAATTTTTTTATGGGACCGGCCAATAATGTCACTGATATATAACAGGCCAGGGGACACCGATGCTGTTTGAAAGTCTTATCGGACATTTCAGAAAAACAAAAAGGTAAAAAACAGAAAGCCAAACCAACAGTGAGATGGTGACGTTTGTTATGGGACGTCCAGGTATCTGCTGATATGTAAAGAGTTAACAATAACAATTTATATACGTCAGGCGAGAGGCGGCAACATTTTCAGCAGCGCAGGAAAAATTGTCCTTAAAGAGAATTTTTTATACAGGTTATGCCAATCCTCATCAGTTTCCGCAGTTTTCTAACTTTCTTTGTTACAAGCAGTTATCCGTTAATAAAGCGGTCCTGTCGTCAATATGGCACACCAATTGCTGCTCCTTTTACCAAGAGCACGAATAGTGTACGGAGTATCAGTGTTCGCAAAGAAAGTTGTAATTATTTTTTGTTCTTTTGAAAAGGCAGAAACTGATGGATTCGGTATCAGCAACCAGCATCCAACTGGATTTTATGAAAGTTCTCATAGCGCAGCTGCAGAACCAAAATCCACTCGAACCACTGGACAACAACGAGATGGCTTCCCAAATGGCTCAATTCTCACAGCTGCAACAGCTCGAATCAATGAACGCTAACTTTGCCGAAGTTCTTGCGACTACGAGGCGCACCTACGCTAATTCACTGATAGGCAAAGAGGTTACGTTTCTGACGCAAACAGAATCGGGTACTGCCGAGCTGACAAGCGGCATTGTGGAGGAGGTCTGCAATGACGTTGACGGAAAAATCTTTTTGCTGGCGGGAGATTATACCCTGATGTTGGAAGATGTTATCACGGTCAAAAACTGAAATAAAAGTCTGGTTCTGTCGTTAAGGATACGGAAAAATGGATTTCGAATTACCGGCGCACGTTAACGGATTGCATGCTCGTCAAGAGATGCAGAATATTGCCGGTGACGGGGCCGAGTTTAATGCGACCACTTCTGATTCCGGCAGAACCACTTTTTCGGAGCTGCTCGGCAAAAAGATAGAATCACAGCCGGCGACTAATGTCGGCAGCACCGCTGCTCAGCAAGTGAGCAACAGTGGATTAACAGGGGGCAAGCCCAATATGCCACAAAGCAATATCATAAATACGGGCAATCCTCTTGACCTGGCGATAGAAGGACAAGGTTATTTCGTACTGAGTGACGGCCAACGCAATATTTATACTCGCTCAGGCACATTCACGGTCGATATGAAGTCGACTCTGGCTGAACCTGTCACAGGCTATAAGCCCCAGCGTATTGGTTCGGTGGGCGAGAGTGATGGTTTTCAGACTTCCGGTGATCATACTGTTCACATTCCTTACCGTGCTGTGATGCCGGCAAACGGGACATCAAAGATCAAAGTGGCCGGCAATTTAAGTAGTGATGTAACGATTGCCGGTGGAACCCAAACACAACAGATAGCCTCGAATATAGCTTACACAACCAACGAAGATGATGTTGCTGCTATGACTACAAAAATTAGTGGGCTTGACCAGTTTCACAGCGAGCCAGGCATAAGTGGACAGTTGGAGGCCGGGGAGTCAGGAATAATTACCATTTCCGGTTATAATCCGGATGGCAGAGCAATAAGTCGCGGCCTGATGTTTACGGTCAATCCAGAAACTACACTTGGGGATTTTATCAATCACCTTAATACGAACGTTCTCAGCGGCGCAACCGCATCTTTGGTCAACGGCAAAATCCGGATAACAGATGATAACGACGGCTACAGCAGGACAGATATCAAGCTGTCGTACTCCGGCAGCGGTTCGCTGACTATGCCGGGCTATTTTGAGATACTATCCGTGGGCGGCGGAGAAATCAGAAACGCCAATATCACGATTTACGATTCTCAAGGTGGTAAGCACGTTCTCACCGGCGCATTTGTTCGAGCGAACAGACCTGACACGTGGGATATGGTACTGACCTCAGTAACCGGCGATATCAGTGAGATAACTATGGATAACAGGCGCATCGAGAATATAACCTTTAATTCAAGCGATGGTTCTTATGCCGGTTTAAGTAGTTCGGATTTGCCCCGATTTGTAATAACTTTTGCAAATGACCCTGCAAAGCCACAAACCGTGGAGATGGAGTTGGGCACCGCAGGCAAGCTGGACGGTTTGACACAATTCAAAGGTATTTCTACCGCTGCAGCAAGAGAACAAAATGGATATGAAGCAGGCAGGCTTTCAACTGTTTCGGTCAATAATGAAGGTGTAATTGTCGGCGTCTTCTCCAACGGGGCCAAGAAGAACATCGCCAGATTGCAGATGGCGTTGTTTAAAAACACATCAGGCCTCGAAAACATTGGCGGCGAATATTTCCTTGCTTCGCCCGACTCCGGCGAGGCGGCGGCAGCCGGCGCTATGATGGATGGCGCCGGCATTATTCACGGAGGTGCGCTGGAAAAATCCAAGGCCGATGCGGCCATAGAGTTTGCTGATATGATTCAAAGCCAAAACGGTTTCCGGACCAACGCCGGGGTCATAAAAGTCGCCAATGAAATACTGCGGGAACTAAGCAGTCAGATTAGATAGTGGAAACGTACGTAAATTTATTTGCAAGTTTAAGATGACAACCGTACAAGTAAAGACAACGTTATTCAAAGTTTTGCTTTCGGGCCTCTCGGCGGTTTTACAAGAAAGCCGGGCACTGGCACTTACACCTCAGGAGCGGTGGAGGGCTGCAGGCGACAATTTCAACAACGGCTTTATAACTGAGCATTGGTTTGTTCTGACCGCAGCGGCTGTTGGAATCATCTTATCTTTGCTGCTTTTAGGGATTAGCCGTAATCGTATCACAAAGCAGCGCCGTGGGACCAATCGACCTTTTACCGAGTATGCCAACAGAAGTGGTTTGAACGCATGGGAGAGTCATCTTCTGTTTAGTATAGCAGCTAAAGCAGGCCTGAAGCAAAGTGAGGCGATTTTCACACTTGGCAGCGCTTTTGAACGAGGGGCCGCTATGATTGTCGAAGAAAGCGTTACCGGAGGGCAGACATCCGCACAAATCGAACAGTTAAGGGCCCAACTGTTTTTCCTGCGTGAAAAACTTGGCTTCCAGAAACGAGCTCCCGCCTCAATAGGTTCGTCAACCAGACCCAAGAGACTAACCAGCAGTCAAATTCCCGTAGGCAAGAAAATTTACCTTGTGCGCCAAACGGGCCATCCCTCAGATACTATTGAGTCAACTGTAATAGAGAATAATGATGCGGGGCTGGCTGTTAAGCTGGCAAATCCGATAAAAATTGTTTTCGGGGAGGTGTGGTATGCCCGTTATTATTTTGGTGCATCCGTTTGGGAGTTTGATACTTCGGTGGTAAGCTGCAAGGGGGACATATTGGTCTTAAATCAAACTGATGACCTGCGTTTCGTCAATCGCCGGCGTTTTCTGCGTGTTCCGGTATACAAGCCGGCTTTAGTTGCATACTTTCCGTTCACCAGAACGTTTGCCGCAAGCAGTCACAAAAGTATGAAGAGTTTCAGGATGTACCGAAGTTCGGCAGGCTCTTCGGGTGATGTGTGGGGTCAGCCGGAATTTGTACCTGCGGTTGTAACCGAGCTGGCCGGTCCCGGACTTTGTATAGAGGCCCCGCTGGAATTAAAAGTAGATGACAGAGTGTTGGTTGTGTTTAAGCTGGATGAAAAAAATGTTGCAGAGCCGGTAACGAAGGGAGAAAAAATAGCGGAAGATATCGGCGTGGTTAGACACATCAAAGCTTTACAAGAAGGCTTTTCAATAGCGATTGAATTGACGGGTTTGAGCGACTCAGACGTTAGCGAGCTGATTCGTGTTACGAATGCAGCTTCCCTGAAAATGAGGTCTGAAAATATTCCTTTTTCTGAAAACGTAAAGGAAGGAGCTGCGAAACCTGCAGTTGCGCAGGGAGTTTAAGATGGCAGAGGTTACAACCCAAATTAGTTCGAGCGTCAATGCGTTAATGCGAGAATTTGATATTGTCACGCACAATTTGGCCAACGTAAGCACGGTCGGATATAAGCGCAGGTGTAACGCTTTTTCAAAATCTCTTGAGTCACAGAGCACGGGCCAGGATAGTTATTCACCAGGCGGCATTGATGTGGAGTCTGCATTTGATTTTTCTCAGGGCAACATTGTCGAGACAGGCAGAGGCCTTGACTTTGCACTATATGGGCGGGGCCTCTTTGTGATAGAGACGCCCTCGGGCCCACTGTATACACGCAATGGTGTGTTCAGTACAAATCAAAACGGCCAGATAGTGGATTCATCGGGAAGGATTGTAGCAGGCAGTGCAGGGCCGATTACAATACCGGTCAACATATTACCCTCGCAACTGAGCGTTACAGGCGACGGCAGTATCAGTGCCGGTGAGGTAACTTTAGGTAAATTCAGACTGGTTAATTTCCAGGATAATGAGAAAAAGCTGGTGCCGGCCGGCGAGAACTGCTACCGGATGCCGGAGAAGGATATAACACCGGTTACGGCTGAAAATATAATCGTTAAACATCGTTACCAGGAGGCATCCAACGTTAATATGATTGACGAATTAGTAGATATGCTGATGGTGTCCAGGCTTTATGAGGCGAATATGAAATTCGTGGCAGCTCAGAGGGAAGCCTCCGGCAGTATTTTAAGCGTAGCTATGGGTTAGGGTCACAAGTTAGGCTTTTGAATTTGTAAAGCATTAAGAGGGTCACCATTATGCGATACATCGCAAAATGGGAATCCGGATAAGGAGAACAAGATAATGTTAAGAGCTTTTTCCACCGCAGCGACAGGCATGAGCGCCCAACAGAAGATGGTAGACGTGATTGCCAATAATTTGGCCAACATTAATACCACTGGTTTTAAGCGAAGCCAGATTAATTTTCAGGATTTGCTTTACGTCAAGCTCAAAGACCCGGGCACAGAAGTGTCTTCCGGTATAAATTCTCCCGGAGGCCTGGAAATAGGCAGCGGAGTCAACGCCGTATCCACAATAAAAGTTTATACTCCCGGCGAGCTTCAAAGTACCGGCCGGGCCCTTGATATCGCTATTATGGGCGAAGGTTTCCTTCAGGTAACTATACCGAGCGGCGAGATAAGATACACACGAGACGGCTCCCTTCAAACAAATGCCAACGGTGAGCTGGTTACAACTACGGGATACCTCATAGAGCCGGCAACCACTATTCCGACAGACGCTACCTCCGTTAGTATCGAAAAAGACGGAGGTGTTAATGTTACCGACCCTTCGGGGACAAAGTCGGTTGTAGGCACTCTCCAGTTAGTGCGATTTTCCAATCCGTCAGGTCTTCTTAGTGAAGGTGATAATCTTCTGGCGGAAACGCCGGCAAGCGGTACCCCAACGACCGGCACGGCAGCAGAGGCGGGTTTCGGCACTATTCAATCGGGATACCTGGAAAAATCAAATGTCCAGATGGTAGCTGAGCTTGTCAACCTTATAACCGCCCAGCGAGCGTATGAGATAAACTCGCGCGCAATAAAAGTAGGCGATGATATGCTTCGGACGGCAAATGAAATCATCAGATAAGGAATCATTATGAACAGGAGAAAGAGCACAAGAGCACAAGAGCATAAGTGCATAAGGATATTTATAAGCTGTGCACTTATGTTTTGTTTTCTTCTTTGCCGAACATCAGCGGGTACGAAAACGAACGACTTACAGAAAGAAGCCAGGCTACAGGTCTACCTGCCGAGAGAGGTCACCATCAAGGGTGATATTATCAGCCTCGGAGAAGTCAGCATAATACAGGGCAATCCTCGTCAAGGAGAACTTCGAGCCAAGGCAGCCAAAATCCCTCTGGGTATAATCTCAATGGTGGGTCAGGAAATCGTTATCGACAGGTCAATGGTCTTGAGCAGATTGGCCTGCAGCGGAATACCGGCGTCAAAAGTGATGTTAACCGGTGCGGAAAAAGTAACAGTAAAACGGCAGCAGAAAATCATCAAAAGCACTGAATTCGTCGAGTTGGCAAGCGCTTTTCTGAAAAAGAATCCACCTTCCGGTTCCGTTTGCAAATGGGAACCCATACGTATACCCAAGGACCTGGCCGTATCTGAAAAGAATTCGGATATAAAATTCTCATCCCGTTTAGTCAAAGATACTGCAAAAAATCAAGCCAAGGTACTGATTTCTGTTATAAAGGACGGTAATCAAATAGAGGAGCGAGAGGTAACTTTCCGTCTTAAATTCAAATCCCGAAGGGCCGTAACCCTTGTTGACATTCCTGCAGGTACGGTTATCAGCTCTGCGAATGTCAAGATAGAAGAGTTTGTATCAAGCCAGCCGGAGCCTGCCAATTGGAAGCCGCCTTACGGCCAGACAACCAAGCACACACTGTCTGCAAACATGGTGCTTGGGCCGAATATGTTTGGGCCTGTCAAGCCTGAAGCTGTCATTGAGCGAAACCAGAATGTTGTTATTCGAATTGAAAGACCGCTGCTTCTTGTTACGGCTATCGGTAAAGCGATGCAGGAAGGGCGGGCCGGTGAATATATAAGGGTGCGAAATCTGAACTCACAACGAATAATTTTAGCCAAGGTTAAGGAAGACGGGACAGTGGAACCGGTTTTCTGACCTGAAGCCGCCCCCGCTGCTTCGTTTCGCTAAGCAAAACGGCGGGGGCTGGAAGGAGAAACAATGAACAATAAAACAGGTATGGTACCAGGGGTGACACCTCTCGGCGTATTTATCTTAACGGGTTTTCTGCTATGCTCCGTTTTACCCGTGGCGGATTCGCAGGCGGATTCAATTTGGGCAAAGAGAAACAAGAATACGCGGGAATTATACACCGACGATGTGGCTCGCAGTATAGGAGATCTGCTGACCATATTGATCAGCGAAAACAGTAAGGTAGATAACAAGGCAAAAAGAGATTTGAAAAAGGAGACCGACAAATCAACCGCTTTTGACGGAGAGCTGGGGATTATAACAAACAATCATAATATTTTACCCCGCATACCCGGCTTTAGTATGAATGCTGAATCCACTAATGAGTTGAAAAGCAAGGCGGATTTTAAGGACGAACGTAAATTTACAGACCGTATCACTGTGGTTGTTATGGATATTCTGCCCAATCGCAACCTTGTAGTAATGGGGTCACGTAACCGTAATATCGCAGGTGATATACAAATCATTGAAGTGAGCGGGATAGTCAGGCCGAGTGATATTGCGTTTGATAACACTGTTAAGAGCGAACAGGTTGCGGACTTTCGTATTGTAACAAATAACAAAGGTATTTCAGCGCCATATACCAAGCCGGGCTGGCTCGGCAGAATATTCGATATTATCTGGCCGTTTTAATTATGTTATTTTCAAACATTTATTTTTTTGAAGGGCAAAGTTATGAAGTCCCGTTTAATACTTTTATTGGCAATTTTGCTAAGCGTGTTTGAAGCTGGGCGATGCGAGCGTATAAAAGACATCGTTGATATTCAGGGGATTCGCAGCAATCCTCTTAGAGGTACCGGATTGATTATTGGTCTGTCCGGCACCGGTGACACCACGCTGCTTTCCCGCCAAATGCTTACGAATATACTAAGGAGTTCGGGCCTCGTTCTGACTCCTAAGGATTTGACGGGCGGCAATATCGCCGTGGTCATGGTTACAGCGGAACTGGGTCCTTTTGCCCGCGAAGGCTCCCTGATTGACGCTGACGTTTCCGCTATAGGAGACGCCAAGAGCCTTCAGGGTGGGATGCTTTTGCCGACACCATTAAAAGGTCTTGACGGCCAGGTTTATGCCGTGGCCCAGGGTGGAATCTCGATTGGCGGCTGGACGGTATCAGGCGAGAAGGCCTCGATTACAAAGAACCATCAGACTGTCGGGCGAATACCCGGCGGCGCAATAGTTGAAAAGGAAGAAATTGCAACATTTATCGAATACATAGCAGGCCATAGATTTATTACTCTTAATCTAAGAAACAGCGATTTTTCTACAGCGCAGCGCATAAGCAAAGCCATCGAACAGATTTATGAAGACAGCGCAGTTGTAGTTGACGCCGGTACTATCAAAGTTAAAGTCCCCAGTGAAATCAGCCGGGAGGGCATAGCAGGCTTTATCGATAATATCACAATGCCCGATGTCAAAGTTGACGTTCCTGGGGTAGTGGTGATTAACGAGCGCACCGGCACTATCGTGGTAGGGGAAAACGTCGGCATATCCGCGGTTGCAATTTCCCAGGGCAGCCTCGTTGTAAAAATCAAGGAGACAGAAACTGTTTCGCAGCCTGTCGCTCCTTTCTCCGACGCTGGTACAACAGAAAGAGTACAAGACACTATAATAGGAGTGGAAGAGAAAGATGGGTACCTGATTCCCGTCTACCGGTCGGTTACTGTCTCTGAGCTGGCCAATACACTCAATGCCATAGGAGCAACACCAACGGATATGATAGCTATATTTAATGCCCTGAAAAGGGCCGGAGCCCTCCAGGCCAAACTCGTGATAATGTAAGAGGGTACACTATTTTGCAATAAGCAGCAAAAGTGGAACCAGGGAATAATTTTATGGATAGCACCAAATTGACATTATCTGAAGTCCTGTCAATCCCTACGTTACCGGGGAACGCAAACAAGGTCGATGGTGTTTCGGAACAGAAAAAGGAACAGGCAGCTAAAGATTTCGAATCAGTTTTAATCGGCAAGTTACTGGACGAAATGAACAATTCCATCGGTGACTGGGGATTTGAGGAAAGTTCGGCTTCCAAACAAATCCAGGGAACATTTTGGCTGTTCCTGGCGCGTCATCTTGCAAACAGCGGCGGCCTGGGGATTTGGAGAGATATATACAAATCTTTATCAATCCCTGAACAGACTGACAAAAACAATGGAGCAAAACCGCAAATAGATGGGATGATATGAAAGAAACGGCAATCAGCGTAGAAGATAAGGTTGATGAACTGCTAACTGTTCTCGACAAAGATATTCAGCATATACAGCAGAGTCTATCCCGGCTGGACGAACTGCGCAGCCTGGTTATCAAGCGCGACGATGCCGCTTTGGGCAAACTGCTTGAGCGCATCCGAGACGAGTCGGACAGCTATCGAAGCCACGAATTAAAACGGCAGTCGATACGGAAAGAAATAGCGAGCGCCCTTGGCTGCGGTCCTGATAAGGTGACTCTGTCGACGCTCGAAGCCAGGCTATCGAATGTGAAAAGAGAAGAAGTGGCCCGGAAAAAGGCGGAGTTAATATCACTGATTAAGAAGCTTAAGAGAGAACATTTGAGTACGGCGCTGCTTTTGTCGGAATGTGCCAGAATCAACAGGATGCTTTTGAAAGACGTATTTAAGCTTGGCAATACCGGGACAGTTTACTACGGTTCCAAAGGTGCAACCAAACGGCAAAGTGATATGGCTTTTGTTAATCTTCAGTTTTAGCGGGCCGTCCGGTTCCAAGTAGAAGAATGATGAGTACCGTGAAAATAGGAGTCCAAATATGGATAGTTTCTCCATAGGTCTTAGCGGGCTTGATGCAGCTCAAAAAGCCCTTGATACAATCGGAAATAATATTGCAAACGCAGCCACTGAGGGCTATCACCGTCAGAGAATAATTCTGAATCCCGCCTACTCGTCTCAATTAGGCTCGCTTCTTTTGGGAGGAGGCGTCGACGTCACCGGCACTACCAGAATGATGAACCGATTTTTAGAACAGGAAATTCTTAGACAGCAGTCATCCTTAGGGCAGGTCTCGCAGGAATTTTCCACTCTGCGTACGGTCGAAGCTGCATTCGGGGATATCTCGAGCAGCAGCGGCCTCAATACTGCTATAGATGAGTTTTTCAACGCATTAGCAGACCTTTCCACCCATCCGGCAGGGCTCATTTGGCAAAGCCAGGCTACAACCGCAGCCGAGACTATGGCTTATCAATTCAGAAGGTTGGGCGAAACGCTGTCTGCGCTCGAAGATAATATTAAATTAGAAGCTGAAAATACTATCGGACAGATTAACGTGTTGACAAACGGAATCGCCGAGCTGAATCATAAAATAGAAGGCATAGAAATAAGTGGGGGACACGCTCATAATTTAAGTGACCAAAGGGACCGGTACATTAGCGAATTGTCCGAGTTGATTGGTATTCAAACTCAGGCAACGGACTATGGGGTCGTTAATGTCAGTGCCGCGGGGATACCCATAGTGACAAGCGCCTCTGTTACCGAATTGGAGGTTGGTTTGATGCCAGGTGGAAAGATTGGTGTCTCGGTTGCCGGAGGGGGCACTTATAGTACAGATATTCAGGGGGGGCGTCTCAGTGGATTATTGAGACTGCGAAACGAACTTATCTCTGGTATTCACGACGACCTGGATACCCTGGCGGCTGCAATAATACAACAGATAAACCAATACCATGTTCAGGGAGTAGGTTCAGAGGGTTCCTTTACAGAGCTGACCGGCTGGTCGATGCCCAGCGAAAATTTGTCGGATTTGGGCACCGCCGTAACGGACGGCAGTATATACATAAGGGTTACAAATACGAGCACCGGGGAAATCACACGCCATGAAATTCCTATTGATATATCAACGGATTCGTTAACAACAATAGCGGCGGATATTTCGGCTATTACAGGCCTGAATGCCTGGGTGTCTGCGTCACAATTGCATATTCAGGCCGACTCAGGCTATGAGTTTGATTTTCTCCCCTGTGTTTTACCTGAACCTACGGCCAGCACTCTTACAGGCGCATCGCCGCCAGCTATATCCGTTTCGGGCATTTACACAGCCGCCGTTAACGACACCTTCAGGTTTACGGTATCAGGTGCCGGTTCGGTAGGCAACGGCAGCCTGCAGCTTGAGGTCAGGGATGCCGGTGGTGCCGGAGATGTTATCACCACATTCAATATTGGTAGTGGTTACGCCGCAGGAGACCTGCTCGATTTGGGTAACGGAATCATGATATCTCTGGGTGTCGGTGATTTTGGTGCAGGTGATAACTTCGACGTCGATGCGTTTGCCGGCAGTGATACTTCGTCAGTACTGTCAGCGATTGGAATCAACACTTTTCTTTCCGGCAGCAGTGCTCTGAATATAGCGGTTTGTTCGGATATTGCCGCTGCACCCGGTCGAATAGCGACATCCCTGGGTGCGGATATGACCGACAACAGAAATGTCTTCCGAATGGCAGACTTGAAGGACCAGGGATTTAGCAGCTTGAACGATATGACCCCGGGACAGTTTTATCGCAGTCTTGTTACAGATATCGGCCAACAAATTAACCTTAATCAGATACAAAACGATAACATCGAGATTATGGTCAAAAACCTTGCCAATCAACAAGCTGAGATAAGCGGTGTAAATATCAACGATGAAGCCGCGCAAATGTTGGTTTTTGAACAGATGTATCAGGCAATGGCCAAATATTTGAGCACGGTTCAGGAATCGATTTCAGCTATTATGGAAATAATATAGACAGCTAAGGATTTGGACGCCGCTTTGCAGATACAGGAGCAGGCAAAGCAGCAGCGTTCCAGGCGCAGTCTCCTGCGTTAAATATCCCGAAGCTATTTTAGAGGTTCTTTATGAGCGGAACACTGAGCAGTATTTACAACAATATCAGCTTTGCACTGGCTCTGCACTCAGGCCAAATAGCTCGCCTGCAGGAACAGGTGTCTACCGGCGCCCGGATAAATCGAGTATCCGACGACCCTACTGATGCGTATCGGATTTTAGGTCTCAACACCGAGGAAAGATCACTTGCAAATTATATAGACAACCTCACCGAAGTAACTAACACGCTGGAGTATTCGTCTTCCACTCTTGAAAGTATCATATCAACTCTTGTGAGCACGAAAACACAACTGACCCAGATTGTCGGCGGCATCTATGGTGAGGATGGACGACAGAGGCTCGCAGAAGGAGTCAACGATGAGCTGGAGCATATCATCTTAATGGCCAATACTCAGCGCCTGGACCAATACCTGTTTGGAGGCGGCAATACAACCTCAGCGCCCTATGTAGTTGAACGCACTGATGGGAAAATCACCGGAGTAATTTATCAAGGCAGCGTTGAAAATCGAAATGTAGAGCTGGCCCCGGGAGTGCAGGTAGACGCATTTTGCATAGGCGAAAGCGTTTTCGGTTCTGATGATCGAAGTGTCCCGACATTTCCGGGCGATACCGGCGCCGCAGCCGGCACGGGGACATCAAGTGTCAGCGGATATACCTGGTTGACAATAACCGGCTCGGCCGGCAATTATGACCTTTCTATTGACGGCGGCCTGACTACCTTCAATACCGACGGTACAGATACCAACTTAGCTGTAACTCATTCAACGACAGGGCAGGTCCTGTATATCGATACTACCAACATAAACAGCGCCGGTGATGAGCTGGTGGCCGTATCCGGCACTCATGATATATTTAACACGCTAATTACTATTCGAGACCTGCTGGAAAATGAGAGAGAATTTTCTGGTACCCAGTTACAGCAGTTGTTGAATAATTCATTCGGTGCGATAGACGAGATACACAATCGTTTAGTTCAAAACCAGGTAACCATAGGTTCGAAAATCGGTTTTCTGAGCAATCTTGAGGATAGTCTAACAAGCCTGAAATACAACAGCGAAGATGAAACGACACGCTTACAGGAGGCAGACATTGCTCAGGTTGCTATAGATATCTCGCGGCGTGAGGTCCTATACGAGATGTCTTTATCAGTGGCTGCGAGGCTTATGTCTCTTTCGCTGCTCGACTTTCTCGATTAACTGTTTAACAAATGTAAATCAAAAGGATTATTCCTTGAGTGATATACATCTTTGATATGCGTACAGATTTGTTGTTTGGAATTGCGAAGTGTGTCCCAAACCTGCTTCCGGGAGACTTTTGGGACGCTATAAACATGGAACAAAATGATGGCACAAAGAAAAAATTTGAATCTTTACCAAAGGGGCCTGGAATTAGCTAAGTCCTGCAGGTATCAGGAGGCCCTCGCTTGTATTCAGGAACACCTTTGCACAGCACCCGACGACGCGCAGGCGATGAACGATGCAGGGTCAATCCTCTATTGTCTGGGGCGCTTCGATGAAGCAATCGAGCATTTTGTTAAAGCCAGGAGTTTGCTGTGCGGCTCTGTTGAGATATTGTGGAACCTTGTAGAGGCGTATCTTGGTGCCGGCCGAGCAAATGAAGCAGTGCAGCTCTTTGATGAAATGGAACGGATGGGTATATTGAGCTCGGAATTGCTTAACAAAGCGGCCAACGCATTTTTGGCGAAGGATAACAAAGCCGGCGCCGTCGAAATGCTGCAAAAGTCCCTTGAAATCGCCCCTGACCAGAAAATCCTCCAGCCGATGATCGAAGTAATCCGTTCCAAGATGCCGAAGGTGGCTTTCTTCTGCGACGATAAAGATGCCGGCTTTGTTGACGAAATTTCCGAATTTATAAAGCAGCGATTCGAATTGAACTTTATTGAAAAGCCGAGAGAAGAAGACCTGTATGAGTTGATGGAATCCAGCGATATTTCCTGGTTTGAGCCGGGCAGTCTTGCGGTTACAGCCTCGAAGCTGCCGAAGCTTTGCAAAAACATTGTGAGACTGGACCACTACGATGCTTATAAGCAGTGGCCCAGGCAGGTTGAATGGTCTAATATAGATATGCTCATCACCGTTGGCGGCAGCTTTATCAGAGATGCTCTTGTCCAAAAGATTCCGGGACTCGAAAGTCAAACGTCTATAGTTACCGTTCCCACTGGTGTAAATCTTGAAAAATTTGGGTTTACAAATCGGCATCGCGGAAAAAACATTGCTTTTTTGGCCAACCTGAGTTTGCTGAAGAATCCCGCCTTTGTCCTGCAGTGTATGCAAAAGCTGCACTACATCGACCCTGAATACCGTCTGTTCTTCGGCGGAGAATTTGCGGATTCGGCTCTCGAACAGTATCTGAAGCATATCGTTAATGCTCTTGACCTTCGTGACGTTGTGTTTTTCGACCGGGCCGCGGCGGAGCAGGAAGGTGTAAGCTGTTGGCTTGAGGATAAACATTACATAGTATCGACCAGTATCATGGAAGCTCAGAGCAGGGGATTGCTGGAGGGTATGGCCTGCGGCTTAAAACCGGTTATCCATAATTTCCCCGGCGCAGGCCGGGCGTTCCCATCGCAGTTTCTGTTCAATATCTCCGAAGAGTTCTGTGAGCAGATTTTGTCCGATAAGTACGAACCGCAAAGGTATCGCAGATTTGTTGAGGAAAACTACTCACTGGGAAATCAATTGATAAAGATAGGTGATGTCTTCAGGCAGCTCGAATCCCAAAATATGGCCTGTGAATCGGGGCCTGGAACGCGGATTGAGGAATATAGGATACCGGTCACGAGCGGCCTGTCACAAATCGAGGACAGTGAAGCTCTAACAAAAGGATTCTGATAAGCGATTGAAATACCCGAAAGGGCAGAACAAATATACGAAGGAAAAGAGCTGGTATGGACATAACAAATAATGATGCCGAACAGCAGCAGGATTCAACACAGGATTATGGAGTTTTACAGGAACTCGGTGATTGTTATGCATCTGTCGGCAACTACGAAGAGGCACAAAAATGCTACGCAAAGGCAGCCGGCTTAGAGCCTGATGAACCGGGTCCTTACGTTGGGCTGGGCGTAGTTGCGCTGCAATCCGCCAATGGCGGACTTGATGATGCTGAAATAGCTTTCAGGGTGGCCCGCCGACTCGATGCCGGTTGTTCCAAGGCATACGCAGGCCTGGCTATGGTCGCACAGCAAAGAGCCGATTACAAAAAGGCTTTTGATATGTATCTTAAATGCCTTGAGCTGGACATCGATAATCTCGTGGCCCTTCTGGGCCTGTTCCAGACATCCTGTCAGATGGGCTCATTCGCCAAGGTCATTCACTACCTGGAGCTTTACTTGAATATGCACCCGGGTGATACCTCTGTTATGTTCCCTCTGGCGGCACTGTATATGAAAGATGGCAGACTTGAACGGGCCAAAAAAATGCTGTTGGAGCTGTTGGATTTGGACCCCGACAACAATGATGCTGCTGGTCTGCTGGAAGAAGTAGAACACTGTTTGGCCAAGGCAAGGCAAAAGGGAGTTCAAGCCGGATGACAACAAATAATACTGAGGTAATTAGCGATAACCAGGTACATCTGCTGGATGAGCTGCAGACTCTGTTGGAAAAGCAGGTGGCGTTAGCCAGGCAAGGTAACATCAGGGAGGTTGAAGTCTTAAGCAAGCAAGCCGGCTCTCTTGTTGAACAGATTATACAGACAGGGACTCCTGACTCTCCTGAAGCCTTATTAAAAGCAGAGCAGCGAGAGCAATTGGGCAAGCTCTATGAGGACTTATGCCTTGCCATATCAGCCCAGAAAGCAGGAGTCTGTACGGAGCTGAAGCAGGTTCGTAAAGGCAAAAAGACCATACAGGCGTACCGCAGTCATATCTGAGTGCGAGTCAACGGGCTATAACAAAAGCCCCGTGCTTTCTGCCGAGAGGCATCCTGTGGATTGCGAAAGCAAGAACGGGGGTGAAAAACTATGATTGAAACAAACAGTGCTTACGGACAGCAGTTATGAGATTAACAAAATATGCAACGGGCGAACAAGATAGGCCCCGGAAATATGGAAAAATAGTTAAGAGGATGCGTCTTTTTAGCGAAAATAGAGTATAGAATCCAAAAGCCGTAATGTGCTTCTGGTACTCTTATAAAACCATAATAACCAAAAAGGCAGGTAAAATGTCGGATTTACGTCTTCCAGGCCTGTTTACAGGCATTGATACAAGTACCCTCATCGCCCAACTAATGGCTATTGAGCGCCGGACGCTCAACGTGTACTATGACCGTAAAGACCTGTGGGCAGAAAGAAAAACCGCTCTTGGCAGCCTGGAAAACTCGCTGAGCACCTTAAGAACCACCCTTCGTGCTCTTTCCGACGCTAACAAACTCCGCGCTTTTACAACCACAACCAGCGACAGTGATAAGGTAACTGCTGAAGCATCATCTAATACCTTTGAAGGTAATCACACAGTGGTAATTAATCAACTGGCCACCAGCGAGCGTTGGGTCCAGACGAGCGGACTTGAATATGCCGACGATTATGTCGGAGAAGGTACGTTTATTTACTCATATAACCACAAGGAAACAAGCATAACGACCACTGCTGAAACAACGCTGGAAGATTTCGTTGGCTTAATAAATAACGACCCGAACAATCCCGGCGTTACGGCAAGTCTATTGCGTTACAACGGTGTTTATCATCTGGTCCTGAACGGCAATGACGCGGGCACGGATTACAAAATCTTCGTAAATGCGAGCAGCACGGAAGTTTGGCAGGCCGATTCGGCACTTACCTCTGACAGCGGAGATGCCACGCTGAGTACTAAAATTACAGAACTCGGCCAATTTAGCGAGAACAACGGTCTGCAGGGAGACGAGCAGATTCAAATAACCGGTACAGACCATAACGGCGCTGCTATAACCCAGGTAAACCTTAGCGTTACGGAAAATACCACGGTTGGCCATCTTATTTCAGAGATTAATGATGCCTTTGACGGGATTGCCAAGGCAACTTTTGAAAATGGCGAAATCATTTTGACTGATAATACCTCCGGCACGAGCAATCTTTCAATCACTTTGACTTACGACCAGGGTTCAGGTGACACAGATCTGACATTGCCTGATGAAATTGGAGATTGGAACGTAACAGAAGGCGGCAGTACAACAGCATCGGGCCTTAACAACAATTTTGAACCAGGGGACTTTACCTTAAGCCAGTCTGCTCAGAACTCGAAGATTAAGGTGGACGGCTTTCCTTCGACCGCACCCGTCGCCGAAGTGCAGCATCTGGACTTTTCGAGCAAGGCAACCGGCGGCACGTTTAACCTGACTTATGATGGACAAACGACGGATGCCATCGATAACGCTGCAACTCTGGCTGAGATTCAAGCGGCACTCGAAGCGTTATCGAACGTCTCTGCGGGTGATATCACGGTAGGTGGTGATAGATTGACAGCAAATAACGGCACGATGACATTTACATTTCTTGATACTGCAGGTGACGTTAATATGCTCGTTATTGATTCGAGCAATCTGACTCCTTCGGACCCAGCGAATTACGTTTTTACGGAACAGACTAAAGGGCAGGATGGTCACATCAGCAGAAGCTCCAACACCATTGATGATGTAATAAGCGGTGTAACATTACACCTTCACGATACAACAGATGCCGGTGGAGAGGAGATAACACTAACGAGAGACATCCAATCGGTCAAAACCAAACTAAACGCTATGGTTAATGCCTATAATACTGCTGTTACTTATATTAAAGAAAAGACCGGTTACAATGAAGAGTTAAAGACTGCCGGTGTGTTGATGGGTGATTATGTCGTTTCGACGATAAGGTCGCAGATTCTTACGCCGATTATCGCCCAGACTAATGGATTTGTAGTGGATATCGACAGCTTTCTGATGCCGGGGGAGATCGGTTTTGAGCTCGACAAGAATGGCGTATTGAGCTTAGACGGAAATGTCTTAGACGAGGCCATAGCCGAAGATTATATGGGCGTTCTTGGCATAATCGGTGCCGACAAGACAGGAAGTTCCGACAGCAACGATATAAAGTTTTATGGAGCACACAGCGATTACACGACTGCCGGCAACTACACGGTCAAGGTCGAGTATGATGAATTTGGTGATATCAGCCAAGCATGGATAAAACTTTCAACCGAAAGTGATTTGCAGTATCGTGAGGCGACCATTAGTAACAATGTCATTACCGGCGACAGTACCTTCGACGATAATGGCAACCCGGTGTATCCCGAAAACAATCTTCAAATTACAGCCCCTACCACAGGCACAGTCGGCAGCACGGTATATGCAACTATCCGCGTAAAGCAGGGTTTTACGGGGGCTATGGAAGATGCCATGGACAGAATGCTCAAAGCGACGAACGGCACAATTCAAATCGACCAGGAGCATGTGGACAATGTAATAGAGGGCCTACAGGACAAAATAGAAGCCGAAGAATACCGCCTGACTCTAAGAGAAAAACGACTGGTTGCTCGCTTTGCCCGACTTGAAAAAACATTATCTTTGATACAACGGCAGATGAGTATCTTAGGTCTTAGTAGTGTAGCCGTGTAAATACAAAATCCTCTATTCAAGAAAACTCCACATTCCTTGTTAAAAAATAAGTTACGTTCATTTTGGCCTTTTTGTAATTGGGTTCGTTCCTGCTTCGCCAGAGGCTACGCAAGGATAAATTGGGTTCGTTTTGGGTTCGTTTTTCCCACTTGACCAAGTGTCCTTTTTGTCATAATCCCTTGTTAATACATTATTTACGTTCATTTGACTTTTTCGGAAATTGGGTTCGTTTTGCATAAAAGAGCTGATTTGTAGAGAGTCCTTTACACTTGTAAAGATGCCGAGGGCGCAAAAATAGTTTATTAACCACGGATTAACACTGATTTCACGGATTTTTTCACCACGAAGGCACGAAGAACACGAAGAAATATTTAATCGCGGATTTTTTAGCCACAAAAATGCACATAATGCACAAAGAAACAGAGTAATAGAGGGAATCTCAAAAAGATTGTGCATGAATAGGCCCTTTCTTACTGATTATTGATATTTGACTTGGCCTGCTGATACGAAAACGTGCGGTTCTCCGCTAAATCCTTCGCCTGCTGGCGTCTTTCGTTTGCCTGCTGGCAAACATGTTGGTATTTTAATAGATTATCAAACAAAAGTCAACAAAAAAATAAAAAAATTCACCACGGGGAACGCAGAGTACGCGGAGTTTAAGTAGCCACGAAAAGGTACAAAAGGCGCAAAGAGAAATTATCCACGAATGGACACGAATTTTTTAGACGCAGATTTCGCAGATTGACGCTGATTGGGGGGATTATGTTTTTGCCAGCCGATGCGGACCTGGCAGCGGCTTTCTCGATATTAGTATCTGTGAAGCCTGCGGCCGGCGTCCGCTGGGCCATCAAAGATGGCCCGCATAAGAATATGCAGGCCGGCAAAAACCCGCGAAAGCGGGAATATTGTCGGAAGTTATTGTATTGACAGGATTTGGGAATTGGGGTAAATTGGGGGATGTAAACAAAGACAGCGTAGAGCGTACAGCGTTTAGCGAATTAGTTAATTTGTTAATTAGTGATTGGTTAATTTGCTGGATCCCCGTTTTTACGGGGACAAGCGG
>Ga0315537_1001013_pt1 | contig 22361 bp, 18 predicted proteins | sample SalMarSW160270MG_FD_203091 | JGI IMG/M metagenome (GOLD analysis project Ga0315537, IMG submission 203091) | Salt marsh sediment microbial communities from the Plum Island Ecosystem LTER, Massachusetts, United States - Salt Marsh Sediment SW1602-70 ...
TACCCGGTGGCTGAAGAGAGATGTGTTAAGAAGTAAAAAACGCTTGACAGTGGTCACATCATATCAGTTATTAGATGGTAATGAAAAATGGTTTGAATTAACAGAAATTATTGATCCAGAATATGTTAAAGTTAAAAAAGCCCGAATTGCTTTCGCGAAGATACTTGAAGACTTCCTTCTAAAAGATCAACTATTTCTTGTAACCTTTAAGAATAAAAAAGTTATGGTTGGTTTTTCGCAAAAATTCACAAGCACACAGGTCTTAAAAAAGAACCTAATCGAACTCCAAAAATATTTACATTATTTGAATGCAAAAGGTATAAAAGAAATAAGTCCAAAAAATAAATTCAGCTTTATTGATTATATTACAATTCAAGGTTCAATATTTGGTATCCAAGTAAGAGTACCCAATGCACAATCCGTGGGTATACCCATTAAAGATCGCCTGGACAGTAAGTTCAGGAGAAACTATGCGAAGGATTGTGATTTATTACTTTATTATGATAAACTTACAGTGTTTGATCGGGCTGTACCGTATGAAAATATAAAAAATTACATAGTAAGCAAAAAAGAGAATCTTTTTAAAAAAATATGGATTTTCTCATTAAAGGACGATTCAATAGTTTTTCAATATCCGTTAAATGGGGATTAAAAATTGTTCGGTCTTCCCAAAACTCGCTAACCCCTTGTAAGCGGGGTTCCTCAACATGCCCCATACCGTTGACCGTTCCCAAAGACATTTACCGCTCCGAGTTGGAATGTCCATATTATTAAGACGGCGCGCAATTGCATTAATGCTTAGTCCCTCTTGAGTATAATATCGAAATATCTTCCTTACAACCTCAGATTCTTGCTCAAGAATCTCATAATATGCACAAGAACTATCTGTTTTTTTTACATAACTATAACCGTAAGGTGCTCCTGACAATACATTTACAGAGCCGCATTGCGCCCTATGCGCTTGCCGCATCGGCTTCGTTCGATAATCTGTGCTCTTTCATACTCCGCAATCATCCCCTGAAACTGCAGCAAAAGATGTTCTTCAGGTGTATTTCCACGAACAGACTTGAGAAATATAACCTCTGCCCCATGACGCGAAAACTCTTCAAGCAGGAGAACTTGATACGCATATTTTCGACTGAGCCGATCCGGAGAATGTACAAGAATCTTTTCCAATTGCCCTTCAGCAGCTAAATCTCTTATCCGCTCTAATCCCGGCCTCACTAAGTTGGACCCGCTGTATCCTTCATCTTCAAATATCCACTCCTGAGGAACTATATATCCTTCACATTGAGCGTAGTCAAAAAGGGCTGCGGTTTGACTTTTTATTGTTTGCTCTTCCTTCTGGCGCTCTGAGGATACTCGAGCATAAATCGCTGCTGTTTTCACTCTCCTTCTCTCCTATTAGTACAAAATCTGGATCCCCTTTGACTTTATCCGCTCTCTTCTTCGGAACCAGTATCTGGTATACAAAAGGAAGCTTCTTAGTCACCAAACGGTCAAAACTGTAGTACAGTTCAATCTTCTTCCGGCAAGACTTCTTAGCCACGCCTTCTTCCTTTTTTGAGAAAGGCTGCCACAGCTTCTGCTGTTAGGTCGCTTAAGGATTTTCCGGTTTTTTCTGCAAACTCCCGTAACTGCTGAACCAAACTCTCTGCAAGTCTTACCGTAAACACAATCTTTCTCCCAGGAACAGGCTGTATTTGACCTGTCCTTAACCCTTCCTGAAGGTAACGATAAGCCTGTCGTCTGGACACTTTGTATCGTTCCATAAGGATATCGATTGTCTTTGTTGAAGACGAGTACTGATGATAAATTTCTAATGCGGTATTTATTCGTTGAATTCGCCCTGCTGCAGAGGACTTTGTCATCGTGTCTTATATATACTACGCTATGTGACATAAGGCAAACCATTATTTTTTCTTTATTTGAGATTGTTTCCTAATCAATGGAAATTGTCGTTCAAATTCGAAATTACCTTTTGCGTAAAGGGAGTGATAACTCTTCCTCTTGCTGTTGCTCATCTGTTTCACTCCTTCATAATCAAGTTATCCACAATCTTAAGACGCTGTCCAGTTTTTGGGGTCCATTACACATGCCTTTGTCATAACACCAGCCGGACAATGTGCCCTGGAGAATGACGCGGTCATAACATGAAAGGACCCTGGCGATCTGATCTTTATATCGTTCAGTAAGAATCATACGTTGCCTCCATGACTACAATAGTGATTGCTTATTGTAGCATGGATTTTACCTTTTTGGTTCCGGCTTGTCCGGGTTTAGGGTAACATATTGACAAAGAGGCTGTCGTTTTTCGGTGGGAAAAGCATTCGTGAATATTTCACGGGCAAACCGGGGGCTTTTTACGTTTTTTTTCGTATGTTGGCGAATATCGAATTATAAAAAACCTATCAATTATATTACCAAACGTGTGTCTATCAGCTCAGCTCCATCCCTCTTCCGCAAGCGCCTCATGAAGCTCATCCGGATGGTGCCGGAAATAATACTCTTTCTTACTGGATTCATTGTGTGCCTTGCTGTACGGCCAGCCCTCTGCCATCCTGTTCCGTTCGTGAAGCTCGTGCAGGAGTATATAGGGACGTTCCTTTTCCTGGGTGCTGTCGTCTATCCAGACCTCGTTGAAGGGAACAAATTCATATACATAGTCATGCCCTCCTGCAGTAAAATCGATGTCGAAGACACTTCTCACAAGGCGACCGTCGACAATCCACACCTTGATCCCGCTCTCAAGTGCTTTCCATAATCGCACGTGCACACGGCCAGCATCAGGAATCACCCTTCCCCGGGTGGTCATTTTTTTCACGTCTCCCGCTCTTCGCCGCTCCTTCCTCTCTGCCCTGTCCGCCTCATCAATTGCCTTTTCATAGGGTATACCTTCGGACATGAGCCGGTGCTCAACAAGAAGATGTTCGATGAAAAACCGTACCTCCTCCTGCTTGACGCCACTGTCTATCCAGAGCTCATCCAAGGGTATGAAAGGAAATCGGTAGTGCTGGCTAAAATTGGTAAACTCTTCGTCGATATGGCCGCGGATGTAGGTTCCGTCAACGAGCCATATTTTAAGATCGCCGCGTTCTCCGGTCTTCTCGATGTAGCAAAGTTGCAGGGATTTCGTCATCAGTGCTCCTCACACATTGATAAGATTTTTTTTAAATCAATATGTTTTCAAACATGATAAGCCTGGGTCCCATTTCCAAAAGCGAGGGAATAATTCTGATCCATAATTTTCGACAATTGACTCTATTATACTAGGGATATTCGATATTACAAGTATATTCTTCCCCACGCTTCTCCCATTCGCCTTTCACGCAATCTTTTTGCGAAAAAGACGATTCTCTTCTTGAGTGTGGGTTCGATGTTTTTTCTTTGATTAAAATGATCGTGCATAGTATAGATATACTGGTATCTTCTTCATTTCGAAATCCAATGAAAAAATATTATATAATTATTTTTCTTTACATAGCAGGTTTTCTTACACTCTGTGCAGTATTTTGTTTTTTTAAAGTGGATCTTGCGCTTACAGAGCCCGCACCCGAGCATGCGGAGAAAGATACACGTGTCGACTCCGCTTCACTCCTTCGCTCACCGTCTGCACGGTTTATTACTGACGTGGTGGGATTTAGCACTCTGGCGTACTTTCTGAACCGGCGCACGCCGGAAGTGTCTTCGCGCGATCTCGCCAGGGTAATCTCCCACTATGTCAAGAAATGGCAGAAGCAGTGTGTTTTTCTTATCGGGTATTCCTACGGCGCGGATGTGCTCCCCTTCATGATCAGCAGGCTGCCTGAAACTGTACGTTCAAAGGTTGCGCTCACCGTGTTCATCGGGCTCGGTGAGAGGGTGGATTTTCAGTTTCACATGGGCATCAACTGGTTTGGTATGAAGGATAAAAAAAACGCGCTCTCCGTACTGACAGAGGTAAAAAAGCTTTCAGGAACTGATATCATCTGTTTTTATGGCAGGAAAGAAAGTGAACCGGGGTGCCGTCGGCTCCAACAGGCAGGCACACGTAAAATTCCTCTCGAAGGAGGACATAATTTTCGCGGTAACCACAAAAAAATTGCCGAGGTAATACTGAACGAGGGAAAGCAAAACAGTCTGAATATGAAAAGTCCCACACCATCACCGTTACAGCTAAACAGGGCAGCGAGCCTGCATTCCAATTGCCTTTACGTATCCGGAATATCATATTCATATTTCAAATAATAATATTCTAGACTGTCAAGAGAGGTTCTGTGGACTTTTCCAAAGAAAACAGTGAGAAGCGTCGGGCAGATCAAGGAACGACTCAGGCTGCGCTCAGTGTGCTCGACGGGAAGAAAAAGGGCTCCATCGGCCGTCTCCTCCCGTTCCTCGGACCAGCCTTTATTGCGAGCATCGCCTACGTTGACCCCGGAAACTTCGCGACCAACATCCAGAGCGGTGCCGAGTTCGGGTACACGCTGCTCTGGGTCATCGTGGCGAGCAACCTCATGGCCATGCTTATCCAAACGCTCTCCGCAAAGCTCGGCATCGCCACAGGAAAAAACCTTGCAGAGCAGTGCAGGCTGCATTTCTCAAGGCCCCTCGTTATTCTGATGTGGTTTCTCATGGAGCTCGTGGCCATGGCAACCGACCTTGCGGAGTTTCTCGGTGCGGCGCTCGGATTCAACCTTCTTCTGGGTATTCCGTTGATTATCGGCGGCGTGCTCACCGCAGTCGCGACCTTCCTCATCCTGGGTCTCGAACGCTACGGGTTCAGGCCGCTTGAAGCGGTGATCACCTCATTTGTCGGTCTCATCGCAGCCTGCTATCTGGCCGAGACGATAATGGACAAGCCCCACTGGGGGGACGTACTGCTTCACGCGGTGACTCCCCGGTTTTCCGGAACCGAAAGTTTTCTGCTCGCAACAGGGATCATCGGTGCAACGGTCATGCCCCATGCGATCTTCCTGCACTCAGCCCTCACTCAGGGACGTATCGTGGTAAAAGACCCGCTCCGGCTCAGGAGGCTGTTTCACTTCGAGATCGCGGATGTGCTCATCGCCATGGGTGTCGCAAGCCTGGTGAACGCTGCGATGCTCATCATGGCGGCATCCACTTTTCATGCGACCGGGCTCACTCACATCGCAAGCATTGAGGAGGCGCACCGAACACTTCAGCCCCTCCTGGGAAATGCAGCTCAGGTTGTGTTTGCACTCTCCCTTCTCGCCTCAGGCCTGTCCTCTTCCACGGTAGGCACGAGCGCGGGGCAGGTGATCATGCAGGGATTTCTCGAGCGCCACATCCCGGTATGGCTCCGCCGCCTCATCACAATCGTACCGTCAATCGCGGTGATACTCATCGGGCTCGACCCCACGAGGACGCTCGTGATCAGCCAGGTCGTGCTGAGCTTCGGGCTCCCCTTTGCCATCATTCCGCTCATGATCTTTACGGCTGATAAAAAAATTATGGGAGTCCTGGTTAATAGAAAATTGACCACCCTGTTGGGATGTGTCATCGCAGCGCTGATAATCGCGCTGAACGTCTATCTTCTCTATCATACCGTGCTCGGGAGGTGAGGGGGTGTTCAGGCACATACTCATTCCACTCGACGGTTCAAAGCTCTCTGAATCGGCGATCCCCGCAGGAATGGCACTGGCCAAAGCGCTCGGTGCCACCATCACACTGCTGCACATCCTTGAGAAAAACCCACCCGGGGTGGTGCACGGCCAGACGCACCTCCAGTTCCCGGATGAGGCTCAGAAGTATCTGAAAAATGTACGTGCCTCACTCATACCAGCAGACATTGCCATTCATACCCATGTGCACCTCGAAGAGTCGAAGCATGTAGCCTCGAGTATTGTCGAGCACGAGGAGGAGTTTTCCCACGATCTCATAGTCATGTGCACCCATGGAAGGGGAGGCGCTTCACAGCTCCTTTTCGGGAGCATAGCCCAGCAGGTCATTTCAGCAGGGACCAAGCCGCTGCTTTTAATTCCTGTCAGAAACGGGGGTGCTGTTGAGCGCTTTTCCTGTTCCTCGATTCTTCTCCCGCTGGATGGGAGAGCCGGGCACGAGCAGGCGGTACGACCGGCCACAGAGATTGCATCCGCCTGCAGTGCAATCCTTCATCTCCTCATGGTCGTACCGACACGGAGATCTCTACGGGGAAAGTGGACTTCCACCGGGAAGCTCCTCCCCTCTGCTACGTCCCATTTCCTGGACATGTCGGTGGAAAGCGGTAAAGAGTACCTCCTGCAAAAACAGATGGCGCTTGAGACCGGTAATCTTGAAATACATATGGATATTGTCCGTGGAGTACCGTCAGAAAAAATAGTGAAATACGCACAATCCAAGCAAATCGACCTCATCGCACTCGGGACTCACGGAAGAAAAGGCATGGATGCGTTTTTCTCCGTCAGCGTGGTAAACAGAATTGTGTTTGCCTATCACGGGCCGCTTCTTCTGGTACCTTGAAAAAGGCCCGGGGAAGCTACCCCGAACCGGGCGGATACGCCCACACGGGAGTTTGCTTTAGCGAACGTAAAAATGTAATCACGAGTCATAATCGAACCTCTGGAGCTTTAAATTTTAATAATGAAAGACAAAAAAGAAGAGGCATTTTTAAAAACTACACCGACCGGTAAAAAATTACTCCATCTTCTGCCACCGGTCCTCATAACCGCCCTTTTTCTGCTCGCGCTCTACCTGCTCTACAGACAGGTACGTAATTACAGCATCGAAGAAATTGCGAGCTACTTTTACACACTTCCCCCCTCGCGCATGATACTTTCCATTCTCTGCGTGATCGGTAGTTATGGAGCTCTCACCGGTTACGACGTGCTTGCGCTCAGATACATAGGTCACCCGCTCGGGTACAGGAGCACGGCCTTTGCCTCGTTCACAGGCTACGCATTCAGCAACAACATCGGCTACGCACCCCTCACGGGCGGGATCATACGCTACAGGCTCTACTCCGCGTGGGGACTATCCGCTGTGGAAAGTGCTCAGGTGGTGTTCTTCATCACACTCACCTCTATACTCGGCTTCATGACCGTTTCAGGGGTGAGCTTTCTTTTTGAAGACACCATGATCCCGGCTGCGCTGCACATGGGGATTCACAGTGTGCGCCCTCTGGGTATTTTTTTCTGTGCGGCTCTCGCAGGGCTCCTGCTCACAACCGTATTCGTCAAACGGCCCTTAAAAATCCATAATTTTCAATTCTCTCTCCCCTCTTTCAGGCTCACCTGTGCGCAGATCATTGTATCTTCATCGGTGTGGCTTTTTTCCTGGAATTCCTTTTACCTTCTGCTTCCATCCCTGAAGGGGGTTTCCTATACCGGTTTCATCCAGATGTACGTGCTGTCGCAATTTGCCGGCACAGCAAGCCAAGTACCCGGTGGGCTTGGGGTTTTTGAAGCCCTGATGATTCGTCTTTTGCCCGCTCATATCACCACTTCCCAGATTGCAGGCGCGCTCATATCCTACAGAACGATCTACTACTTTCTCCCACTGTTCAGCGCCGGCCTTCTTTTTTTATTTCACGAACTCCTTGGAAAGGAAAGACATGGAGAGGAAAAAGTACCTCATGTCAGGGACAGGTTGCGGCTTATCGCATTACCCGTGCTCACAATCTTTACCTTTCTCACCGGTACAATCCTTATTCTTTTAGGTATGATCTCCCAGCAATCGCTGGGTGTCAGATTTCCATTTTTATATTTCACCCCGCCACTGATCGGGAAATCATCTATCAATGCTGTTGTTCCATTCACCGCAATCTCCGGAATACTTCTGATCCTCCTTTCCAGGGGGATCCAGCTTAGATCCATATTCGCCCGCAGGTGGACACTCGGTATACTGGGAGTTGCGATTGTTCTCTGTTCACTCAAAGGATTCCGATATGAAGAACTGATCGTGCTTTCAATTCTCGGTGCGCTCCTCATATCGTCCCGCAGATTTTTTACCCGAAAGCTCCCGGTTCAAAAGTTGTTGTTTACTGTCCGGTGGAAAACCGCGATTGGCACTGTAGTGCTGAGCCTTATGTTCATCAGGTTTCTTTTCCAGGGAAATCTATGGCGAATTATCCCCTCCGCCTCGGCGCTGTGTGTGACGATACTTGCATTTGCGCTCCTCGTAAGGCGGGGGATGCCACTGCAGCCGCCTGTCTTTGCGGGAGCGGACAGGATGAAAAAGTTTCTTCACCTTTCTCAGCTTCCATTGCTGTTCTTCCCGGATTTTTATCAATCCGGGAAATCTGTGTATCTCTGCAGCAATAGAGGAAAAGCCTGCATCCTTTTTGGTATCCACGGTTCGCACTGGATCTCCTTCGGGGACCCCATCGGACCGAAAAAAGAGTGGCGCAGTGCGCTCTGGCGGTTTCTTGAGATGTGTGACAGTTACTCTGCGGACCCTGTCTTCTTCGGAATCGATAAAAAAAGCATTCCCTTCTACGAGGACATTGGTCTTCTCGTACAGTGCTTCGGTGATGAGGGGAGTATCAGGCTCGGTTCCTTCTCCCTCAGAGGAAAAAACAGGAGAGTATTCCGCTCCTCTCTGGATCGCATGGAGACGGAAAAATACAGATTCGAAGTGGTTCTACCGGAACATTTTGCAAAAATCACTGCAAAGCATACTCAAAAATTGGTGATCGAAGAGAAACAGAGGGCTGGCAGGAGTTACCCGGTGGTGCATACAGAACTCTGACAATTCCGACGCTGACCGCAGTGGTCGTGAAAAATGGGGAGACTTTTGCATGGGCAAAACTCCTGTTCAACGTGCGCAGAAAGCAGATCATTATTGACAGGATACAGATCTGAACCGGAGCTCCAGATGGAACGCTGGATTATCTCTTCGCGAAAATACTGCTCTGGGCACAGGTAAATGGATACCGTGAGTGTAATCTGGGAATTGCACCTGCGGTGGATATCGAGACGAATCCCCTTGCCCCGCTCTGGAGGAAGATCGGCAGATTCATATACAGGCACAGTGAATATTTTGAAAGTCTTGAGAGTTTGCGGGAGTGGAAGGAGAGATTTCACCCGCGATGGAGACCTAAGTACATCGCCCTCTCAGGGAGCTTCTCACTCCCGAAGGTCATCAACGGTATCATCGATCTCATTTGGAGATAATCCCTTTCACACCTTCAGAAACAAGTGTTGCAACATCGATGAGTATCCTGGGGAGCATGAGTCCTCCCGGAGCCGCGATGTATCTCGGCTCCCACCTGGGATTGAATTTTTCCTTGTACTGCCGCAACCCCTGGAAATTGTAGAAATACTCTCCGTGACGGAAAATAAACGTTCCGATTCTGTCCCACAGCGGCGCAAGGGCATCATCTCCCAGACCCGAAAGAGGAACCATTCCCAGGTTGAACCATCTGTATCCCTCCTTTTTCCCCAGGAGCATGAGCTCAATAAAGAGATAATCCATCGCTCCCTCGGGAGCAGAGGAACCAAACCGCATGAGATCGATGGAGAGCTCCTCTTTCTCTCCACAGCTCATCACATTGGCAAACGCCACTATAGTGTTCCCTCTTTGCACCACTGCCGAAGGGAACCTTTTCAGATAGTCAGGGTGGAAGAACCCGATGGAAAATCCCTTTTCCTTCGTATGTTTGCTGGCAAGCCACTCCTCAGATATCTGCCTGAACTCCGGGATATGTGCGGGTACCTCTTCGGGAGGAATAACGACAAACTGAAATCCTTCCTTTGTGAGCATGTTCCGTGTATGCCGCATTTGCTTGAACTCTTTTCCTTCGAGCGCAAACTCCTGCAGGGCCACACGCCCCTGTTCCCCGAACTTGAGAATGCTCAACCCGAGGCTCCTGTAGAACTCGAGGCTCTCCTGTCCCACCTCGTAGAACACTGTTCGCCCGCTGTAGCGGTTGCAAAGCTCGCGGAACCGCCACACCAGCTCGTCCCATTCCTCCACCGGCCCAACCGGATCGCTGAACACGATCCAGCTCCTCCCCTGGACCCCGTACATCACAAAGGAGTTGCCGGTACGGCTGAAGAGAAGCGCCTTGTCGCCCAGAAGCGCGAGGGAAGAATCGGTAGTTTTTGATCTCTTGATAATGGGAAGCGCCTTTCCCAGCTCTGCTAAGTCCGGAAGGTGGGGGCGGGCAGCGGCTGGACGAAACAGCCTCTCCAGGGCAAAAAAGAGCACGACTGCTCCCACACCCACACTTGCCCTGAGGAACCGGGGGGCATCAGCCTTAATACTGAACTGCCACCATAACTCGTTCGAGTACTCCACATGCCTGTGGATAAACAGGCCGAACCACACCGAGCTCATGAGCACGAGAAATATGGTAATGGTCCATCCCGGAGAGAATCGTTGCTCAAAGATGGATGCCTTTCGATAAAACTCCCTCCGTGAGGGAAGCAGGGCGGCGAGCATGACCGCGAGCATAATCGCCTCTTCGTACCGAAACCCCTTTAAAAGAGAAAAGATCACTCCCCCTCCCATGAGCGCTGCGGTGACGTAGTAGGCCGCACTGAGCCGCTGCTGGAGACCGCGGGCAACCAGAATGAGGAAGATTCCTATGACACTGCTGAGAAAATGAAAACCCTCGATGAAATAGAGGGGGAAAATGCCGGAAAGCCACTCAAGTCGCACCCTGTCAAGGGGAAGCGCACCGGAAAAAAGCAGCACCACCCCAGCCAGGAAGCCGAGAGCTGCGAAGATATTGGGCACCATCACCGATACCCGTTTTCCGGCCCGCTGTGCGACCTTCAGAACCCCTTCCCTACGTAAACGTATTTCATTTGACCCGAGCAGAAGTGCAGCGATAGTGAGCGGGAGAAAATAGTAGAGTATTCGGAATGAAAGCAGTGATCCGATGATCTGAGAATGTGTCACTGTGGAGGGGAGGAGCAGAACCATCACCAGTTCAAAGACCCCGAGACCTCCGGGAACCTGGCTCACCATTCCCGCAAACTGGGCGAGCAGGTAAATGCCGAGAAACCCGGGAAGGCTTACACCTGCACCCTCGGGAAGGAGAAAGTAGAGGGTGCTTCCCGCAAAGAACCAGTCAAGGGAAGAGATAACGATCTGGGCGACCGAGAGCCCGGCTGTGGGGAGCTGATACTCAAAACTCTTTATTCTCACGGATTTTTTCACGAAGGTGATGAGGGTAAAATACCCGACGATGATCCCGAGAAACACGATGCCCACCGGGCGAACCGAATGAATTGGAATGTGAAGCGATGCGGGGATCGTCTCACCCTCAATGACAAACGTAACTCCGGCAACACTGAGAAAACCAAGAAAGGCAGTAAGTGTGCACAGGGCCACCACTTTTGTGATTTCAACAGCTGAAAGGCCCCACGCAGAATAGAGCCTGTAGCGTATGAAACCGCCGCTTATGAAAGAATAACCGATGTTGTTGCTGAAGGCGTACCCCGTGTAGGATGCGAAGGCGATCTTGCCGTATTTGAGTGGATGGCGCGCGTACCGGATACCGAGGGAGTCATAACCGGTAAGGCAGAGGTAGCTCAACAGGCTGCAGAGAACAGCGAGCGCAATACGGTGTCCGGGAAGTGCTCTGAAGTAACGGATCACGTCGTGGTAATTATAATTTTTAAGCTCATGGTAGAGCACATAGAGCGCGAGCATGAACAGAGCCGCACTGAAGAGGGGCAAAAAAATGCGGATCAGTTTTTTTCCAACGTTGAGATGGTTTTGTTTTTGCACACTATTTGATGTTTTCATACATCTTTTACCCTCCTGTAAAAGATCTTTTTTGTCACCTCTGCCGCGCACACGTAGAGTAAAACGATTCCTGAAAGAACCCCAAAGAAGGAGAGGGGGAGCTTCGTGAAACCGAACAGTTTTGCAAATGAAATGAAAGGAATTGACATCGTCAGGAGCACGACAAGAAGCGTCGCCAGAGCCAAATATCGGTGTGGTCTGCTCTTGAGGAAAAACTTCCTGGTCCGAACCACCAGCACGATCAGTGTTGCAGAAACCACCGATTCCAGAAACCAGCCGGTGCGGAACTGTTCGGTGGAGGCATGGAGCAGCAGCTTCAGCACACCGAAGGTCATATAATCGAAGAAAGAGCTGAGTATACCGAAAGTGAGCATGAAGTTTCTGATGAACCGTATGTTCCACCTGTGCGGCCGTTCAACCATTTCCTGGTCAACTTTGTCCGCTGCTATTGTCATCTCCGGAATGTCGGTGAGCAGGTTTGTGAGAAGTATTTGTTTCGGGAGGAGGGGCAAAAAGGGAAGAAAGAGGGACGCGCCGGCCATGCTGAACATGTTCCCGAAGTTGGCGCTGGTAGCCATGAACACGTACTTCAGCGTGTTGGAAAAAGTCCTCCTGCCTTCCTGAATTCCGTCGATCAGGACTCCGAGATCCTTCTCTAATAATACGATGTCTGCTGCTTCCTTGGCCACATCCACTGCACTGTCCACGGAGATGCCCACATCTGCTGCATGAAGCGCGGAAGCATCGTTGATGCCGTCACCCATGTATCCGACCACGCGCCCCGATTTGTGCAGTGCAAGAATGATCCGTTCCTTCTGATTCGGCTCAACCTCGGCGAATACATCCACTTCGTTTCCCTGTTTCATCAGGGCCTCATCGCTCATGGCCCGAATTTCTGTCCCCGAGAGCATGCCCTTCTGCGCAAGCCCTATCTGTTCGGCAACATGGAACGCGACGAAACGACTATCTCCAGTGATTATCTTGAGGGACACCCCGAGCTCTTTTAACCGGCTGATCATGCTCCGTATCTCAGCCTTCAAAGGATCATAAAGGGATACGAATCCCAGAAAGATCATGTCTCTCTCATCGTCTTTCGATATGCGCTCATTCTGGCCCATCCTCTTATACGCAACACCCAAAAGTCGGAAACCTTCACTGCCGAGCCGCTCGTATCGCTCAACCATTCTGTCTTTTATCGATGATATATCCACAACCTGGCTGCCCGCGAGCTCCGCACGGGAGCACACAGCAAGCACACTCGAGAAAGCCCCCTTTATGATAATTTCGTTTCCCTGTTTACCGGTCACCAGGATGCTCAACCGTTTCCTGATGAAATCATAGGGAACTTCATCAAGCTTTGATCTCCCCGCAATGTCGAACTCATGGAAGTTTCTCACCGCTTCATCGATCGGGTTCACAAAACCTGTTTCAAACTTCGAATTCAGATAGGCGTAGTGGAGACATTTCTCGCTCTCATCCCCTTCTGCATCAAAAGAGGAGTGCACGCGTGCCACACCCTCGGTGAGGGTTCCTGTTTTGTCTGAGCAGAGCACGTCCATGCTGCCGAAGTTCTCGATGGAGGAGAGGGTTTTCACGATTACTTTTTTTGCTGCCATGCCTCTTGCGCCATGCGCAAGGTTGATGCTGATGATCACCGGAAGGAGCTGAGGTGTAAGACCGACCGCAAGGGCGAGGGAAAAGAGAAAGGATTCCATGACCGGCCGTGAGAGATATACGTTTACCGCGAAAATACCGATCACGAGCATAAGGGTCAGTTCCAGAAGCAGGTATCCGAAACGTCGTATCCCGTGCTGAAACTCGGTTTCAGGGGGCCTTATCTTCAGGTGACCCGAAATCTTTCCAAACTCCGTTTCCTCTCCGGTTCCCACAACAACCGCCCTTGCGCGCCCGCTGACCACATGGGTACCCATGTAGAGCGAGTTGACCCGCCTGCCCAGCGGTGTTTCCTCCGGGAGCAGCGCTGGCATCTTTTCCACAGGGTAGGTCTCTCCAGTGAGAGAGGCTTCATCCACAAACAGGTCCTTTGACTCCAGGAGCAAACAGTCTGCAGGGACGCTTGCTCCCCCAGTGAGGACCGCTACGTCGCCCGGGACAACGTTCTTTGCGGGAATATCTGTCTCGGTGCCGTCCCGAAGAACGGTTGATTTGATCTCGAGTGTCTCAAGCAGCTTCTCCACCGCATTTTGTGCGCCGTGCTCCTGCACGAAACCCAAAAGTCCGCTGATGATCACAATCGTTAGAATGATGAGCGCGTCCGAAGGGTCGTGGAGGAAAAATGAGAGGCCGGTCGCACCGAGTAGGAGCAACACGATCGGGCTTTTGAACTGTGAGAGGAGAAGCGAGATAATCCCTTTCCTCCTCTTCGAACCCAGGATATTGTATCCAAACTTTTCGAGTCGTTTTATCGCTTCGTCAGAGAAGAGTCCCTGGAAAGAGGTGTTGAGCTCTTTTAATACCTCTTCAGTTTGTACGCTCCAGAATGGCATTCTTTTCTGGTCCATTGGGAGACCTTCGGGTATGAATTTGATTAAGAGTATCACTGCTGTCCAAACGTTTGATTTTAAATCTGTGTAACTTATTTAATAACAATATATTAGAGAGAAATATGACTGTTATAGCCAGAGCCTTATACATAAACGATGAGTTTGGCGTAGAACTGGACAATACAGTGTATGCCCTTGACTCTACAACCATAGACCTCTGCCTTTCTCTTTTCCCCTGGGCTCGCTTTCGCAAACGAAAAGGAGCAGTAAAACTGCATACGCTCCTTGATTTACGGGGAAATATCCCTGCTTTCATCGAAATTATAAACGGAAAAGTACATGGTGCCGGAGGTATTCTTGACGATCTAATACCGGGGCCAGGCTCATTTTATATAATGGATCGAGGCTATATCGATTTTCTCCGCCTTCATGTTCTTACTCAATGTTCAACATTCTTTGTTACTCGTGTAAAAAGCAATTTCAAATGTCACGTGCTTGGCTTCACCTTATGCTACCACCCCTGAAACTCCATTTCCATCTGAAGCAGAACAAGTAGACTTCAGTGAAGCGGCACTTGACTTAGTCGTTCAACCTAAAATAATTCCTTTAGAGCTCGAGAGGCCGTGTAAACGCTCCCCACTCCACTAATATATTGGGCAACTCTCAGCGTTTCGGTGATTTCTTCTTTCGTAGCGCCAGCTTGCATTGCCGCCTGAGCCAGAGATTTAACTCCATCGACGGCGCCATGAGCTGCATCTAAAGCAAACGCAATGAGGAATTTGAACTTCCTGGGTAAAGCGCCATCACCAATGGCAAATTGCCGTGTGTCTTCAACCAGCCTTAGAAGCTCAGGATCGAGTTTCTCCAGGGTTTTTAATGGGTGTTCTTTCACGTGTGTAACTCCTATCAGATATTATTGGACCACATTTATCATTAAGTCGGCTCCTCCGCTCGTGGGCCATATCAGGAATCAAAAAAACAACCGGGATTAACAGTAAAAGTAATATGGCGAGATAAAAGAAAATTCGTTGTAAGCCAAATGCCTTATCGGGGAAGTGACTCAATGCTAATATCAATCCTGCCGTTCCCACAACACCACCTACAGACCGAAACATCCCGCGTAGCCCCGCTACTGCCGCCACCTTCTCCGGAATAAGGTCAAGGGCGGCATTGTTGGCCGCAGGATTGGCTATGCCCATACCCACTCCACTCAGCATCACCAGCATTGCCAGCAGCGCCAGATTATTGAAGCCAAGTCCCAGAATAGCTATGTCATGGTACCCCCGGCTTAGTAAGAAGAGGCTCAACGATATTATCAGCAGACCAGTAATCATGGGAATCCGGTAGCGAAAGCGGATGATAAACAGGCTGGTTATAGCAGATACTACCACCATTGCCAGAGAGCGAGGGGTAAGCACCAGGCCGCTTTCGCCGGCCGTCATCCCGTAGGCAACGGTAGCATAATAAGGGATGAAAGAAAAGAATCCGAAGACTACTGCTCCGAAAATGAAATTATATATATTGGCGGCAAGAAAGGGACGCCAGCGAAGTAACTTTACCTCTATCATCGGCTGCTCTGCTCTATTCTCATGACGGATAAAAATAGCCAGAAGGATTCCTCCCACAGCGAAGAAGACCCAGGTCAATACGCTAATGCTGTTCGGATGGTTTGCCCAGGTAGTCATGGCATAAAGTACTGCAAGAATAGCCCCGGTAAAAAGCGCCGCCCCGATCGTGTCTATACGACGGTTAGAAGGTCTTGAGCTGCTCCCCGGCAGTATTGCCAGACCCAACAGCAAGAGTACTATTCCGATGGGAACATTGACGAAGAATATCCACCGCCAGGAGAAATGGTCTATAATGAAGCCGCCTATATTTGGGCCCAGAATGCCACCGATGGGGAAGATGCTGCCGAAGAGCCCGATGGCAGGTGCTCTCCGTTTCCCAAAGGCATCACTGACAATCCCGGTTGCCGAAGGCAGGAAAATACCGCCTCCGATACCCTGCACCACGCGGAAAATGATAAGCAAGTAGATATTTGGCGCCAGTCCCGCCGCCATTGAACTGATGGTAAAAAGGATTACGGCGCCCATGAACAGCCGTTTCCGTCCCCACTCATCGCTGAGCCTGCCGGCTATCGGCATGATGAGGCTCTGGGAGAACTGGTAACCGGTAATGGTCCAGCCGACCCAGGCAAGGTTCGTTTTAAGGTCTGTCAGCAGAGTCGGCAGGCTTACGGCGACAATGGTCATGTCAATGGACGCCATGAGAATTGCCAGAGCGACAATGGCAAAAATAAAATAGGCCTGTTTTCTGGGAACGGCTGCTTTCTGATTATCCTGTTGCATTTCTCTGTATAACGACCCGTTAAAGACCTGTATGGCAACTGCTATGAATATAAACGCCGAATTCAGCTGTGTTCGTCCTTGACTTCTTTCTCCTGGGCCTCAGTAGCCCTTGCTAACGAAGCGACTCCTTGAGCCAGAGTGGTAAGCTCATCCACACTCATGCGCTGTAAAACATCAGACAAATAACCTCTTCTTCTCTCTCTGAGCCTGGCCACTAGTTCTTCCCCTTTATCTGTAGCCCGAAGTAACAGCATGCGGCGGTTTTTGGGATTCTCGGTGCGGCTCACCAGATCCTGCTTCACCAGCCGGTCTACTATGCCTGTGGTGTTGGTTGGGGTAACCCCCAGTGCTGCTGCCAGCGTCCCTGAGTTAGTGCTGCCTTGATTTCTAATGAAAAACAGGCTTTTAAGTTGAGCAATGGTAAGGGGTAAACTCATCCAGACATCAAGTTCGTATTGTCGCCGGGTCCGGTCCACCTTCTGCTGAAACTCAATAATCCGGCTTATTAACTCTGCCTTCTCCATTATTAATTTTGTATTCATAGTGAATGTTATATTGACATTATAATCAATATTCACTAATATTTCAATAGATTCTTTTAGTATCTTAAGGTTTTATCGATTAAAATACCGGCACTCCATGCCGGAGAAGGCTGGTTCATCCGACCTTCGGTCGACTGAATGAATCTCATTGTGCCACAGGCGGCCTGATAACAGATACAACTCTGCGAACACCATTTTTTGTACCAGAATTTTTATGCTCAACGGACTTATTATGTTATAATTACCTATTATCACGTGCCGTAGGTATGCATGCCGCAGGTATACATTCTATAGGTAAAAACCATTAGGCAAGTGCCGATTTGAACTTTTTAAGTTTGGAAGTTCACTTGCCTATCTTTTAGAAAAAGGAGTGTATGTATGAATCTCATTATTATTATGTCTGATACTTTCCGACGTGACAATTTAAGTTGTTATAATGAAAAAACACCTGTTAAAACACCCAATCTAAACAACTTTGCCTCCAAGTCCTTTATATTTGACAATGCCTACTGTAGTTCATTTCCCACTGTTCCCAACCGGTTCGACTTATTCACAGGCACGAATTGTTTTGTAAAGCAGGACTGGAGCCCACTGCCATTTGAAGAAGTCGTCCTCTCTCAAATCCTGGGTGAAGGAGGCTTCAATACTGCACTTATCGCTGATACACCTCATATTATTCAGCATGGCTTTAACTACGAGCGGGGTTTTAACAATTATCTCTGGATCAGGGGCCAGGAAAATGATGCTCTGTACAGTTTTCCTGAGACAGTGGAGCTTCCATGCAGTGCCGATAAGGTGCGCTCTCCAGCAGTTAATCTTTTGCCCCATCTTAGAAATGCAGCACACCGAAGGTATGAAGAGGACTGCTTTGCACCACGGACCATGATGGAGGGGTGCCGATGGCTTGAAAAAAATTATAACAGGGAGGATTTTTTCCTCTGGATCGATACCTTTGATCCGCACGAGCCCTGGGACCCTCCTGAATATTATGTTGATATGTATGACCCTGATTACACAGGCGAACGTATTATTTACCCTAAATACTATCCGGTTGGGTATTTTACCGATGAAGAAATAAATCACTGCCGTGCAATGTACTATGGTGAGGCCACGATGGTGGATCGCTGGATAGGAAGAGTGCTGGAACAGGTTGACTACCTGGGTCTCAGTGATAATACAGCGGTAATTTTTACTTCTGACCATGGACTACTGTTTGGCGAGCATGGGTTTATCGGTAAATCGTTCATTTCAGACAATTACTTCGAAACGATCAGACTTTATGAAGAAATTATCCATGTCCCTTTGATCATAAGAATTCCTGGTCAGACAGAGCAGCGCCGTATTTCTGGGCTTGTAACTTCCGCCGATCTGATGCCAACGGTGGTAGAGATGCTTGATCTGGTAGATACTGCATATGAAGGAGGGGATACTCTCATTCAAACTTTGCAGTGCGGGTTTACACAGCCAGAGCACTGGACGGTTGATATTGATAAACTCCACGGTGTTTCTTTCCTTCCAATGCTAAATGGAAAGAAAGAGAAAATTCATGAAATGATTATAAGCTCATTTCCCCTCACTCATGGAACACCGCGTCTTGATAAAAGTGTCATTACAACCGAAGAGTGGTCACTGCATGTTTCGGGTCTCCCGTATGATCCTGAAAAAGAGATTGCACCTCCAGAGGGTTTGCCCTACAGTACAGAGCCCGGCGATTATCATCCTGGAGAAACGGGAGCTGCTCTCTTTCATCTTCCAACAGACTCGCACCAGATGCACAATGTAATTCAGGAGAATACTAAGATTGCAGGGGAACTGCACAGCCAATACGTCCAAATGCTCCAGCAATGGGGACTTTCAAAGGATCGATTAACTCTGAACCAAAAGATGATAGTGGATTAATGTAAATTATCTGTATCGGGTAAAACGATGATTACTATGGTAAAAAAAATACTCTCAGATGGAAGTGAGTGCAGAAAGTGCAAACAAGTGACCGATCTTTTAAAAAAAAAGAAATTGTTAAATATGATCGATAAAATTATTTATGCAGATCTCCGCAAACCGGATTGTGAAGGAATGAAACTTGTCCGACTCTGGAGCATTAAGAGGGCTCCCTTCTTCATTGTTGAGGAGAAAGGGAGAAATGTTATTTATTCATCGGTTATGGAGTTAATAAGGAAGGAGTTACAGAAGTATTAATCCAGGCGCCCTTGATGATTTTCCCATTACATATAATGATATATGGTTTTATCAATTAAAAAACCGGCATTCCATGCCGGAGAAAGCTGGTATTTCGCACCAGATTTTCATGCACAACTAACTTTATTATGTCACAATTACATATCCTTACAATCTATAGGTAAAAACCATTAGGCAAGTGTTGGTTTGAATCTTTTACGATTGAAAGTTCACCTGCCTATTTTTTCGAGACTGGAGTAACTGATTAATGAAAAAAATCATCTGGTTTTCCTTCATCATTGGTTTCTTCATTCTCATGGCCCTTGTAGTGTATCTCAGAATGGTGAGTTTTGAGACAACTCTCTATTTTCAGGTCCGGGATGCAGCGAGTGGAGCCTGGGTGTGGGACTTTACTGCAGGGCTGCAAAATCGTGCTCTTCGTGGATATTACCAATCGGATCAAGGTCTTACTGAATATCATTTTACAAAATTGAAACCTGGAGATTGGGAAATGAGTGTAACCGCTCCTTCCTATGAGGCACAGAAAGTAGCAGTGCACTTAAAAAGGGGAAAGAACGTCATACCTGAGCCGGTAGATATGCGAGGGTACGAAATTCGAGATTTACAGCGTTTTTATGTTTTTACAGACATTGAGGGAAGGGATATTGTAGTTGAATTACGACCTGTAAATTCACTTGGCAAGGCAATTTTGAATCATCCCTGTTTGGATATATGGATTGGATGCAGAGTTTCTGTGCAGATGAAAGACGGCGTCTATGTCAGTGAACCAACTGAGGAAGGCTCCACCTATGGTGAAGAGCTCTACAGGGGAAATATACCATGGGAATGGGACCCTTCTCCCTCTACTACTTTTCGATACAGGGCACGGATAAGAGCATCTGATATTATGGAGCATAAGGCGCCCTATCGGGTAATCGATTATTTAATAATTGTCCCCGACCCGAGAATAATTGACAGCACTGGGATTCATGAAATAATTAATTCAAAGGTTGATAGTTTAGATTTTGAGAAATTGAACTTATTCCTTGATCGGTATAAAGATAGATTGAAATATTATACATACCATACGTGGAATGTGCCAAAGATTTAATTATGGCTGTACTTCACCGATGGGTTCATTTTTCTCAAGCTCTCTATTTTTTAAGAGATAGGGTAAACTATGATTAAGACCAGGGCACTGACGAAGAGATTCGGCAGTTTTACAGCTGTAGATGATCTGACACTGAATGTACGTGCCGGTGAGATTTATGGATTCCTGGGGCCTAATGGAGCGGGGAAAACAACAACCATTCTAATGATGTTGGGAGTGCTGAAGCCCACATCAGGAGAAATGTTTCTCTTCAACGAAGAGTTTTCACACAGACGGCTGGATCTCAAACAGAAAATTGGTGTTGTACCGGAGAGACATCCGGCCGGTATGTGGAAGTGGATAACAGCCAGGGAATACCTGGAGCTCTTTGCAGACCTCTACAGGGTAAGCAACTTTGAAGATAGGGTTAGACATCTTCTGGAAAAAGTGAACCTGCTTGAGGTTGAAAATAAAAAAATATCCAATTTCTCACGTGGAATGATACAAAAGCTCAGTATTGTAAGAGCATTGTTGCACGAGCCCGATATCCTCTTTCTTGATGAACCCATCTCAGGTCTCGATCCCATGGGAATAAAAATGGTGCGCGATCTTATCCTTTTTGAAAACAGAGAGGGGAGAACTATTTTTATTTCCTCACATATGCTTTCTGAAATGGAGAAGATCTGTCACAGGGTTGCCATTATATCAAAGGGAAAATTACTTGCTGAAGCTACAATGGATACATTGATGTTAAAAGCTGCTAAGGACAGAGATATCTATATTGAGCTTGAGCATATACCAGGAGGTTTAGAAGAACAATTTAAAAGGATGGATTTCGTCCTGGATTCTTACAGAGATGATAATACGCTTATTGTAAAGGTTTTGAAAAAAGGTGATTACAGAAAAATTATTGCAAAATTTCTCATTGATCAGAATCTCATCCCTTTGAAGATGGATGAAAAATTTGTAACACTCGAAGAGGCTTTCACGATAATTACTCAGGACAATGTTGAAAAGCTCGTCAAAAACAGGGGAGGCACATGAACTACGGCCTTCATGCGGTAAAAACAATTACAAGAAGGAGGGTCCTGGAAACCCTCATAACGCCGGGTTTTTATATTGCTGCTTCTGCAGGGCTGTTTTTTGGTTACATACTGGTAGCGGGGTTTACAGGCTCCATTGATTCAGGTGGGTTAACATTTTCACTCAACCCGGTTTACAGCCAGATCTCAAAAATCCTGTCAAGCATATTCGGAAATTCTTTTGTGGAAAAACTCTTTTCCCATGGCCCATTCCGCTTTGCATTTCTTGTAGCCTTACTTCCCGTTTTTTGCTATCTCTCATCAAGCTCAGTGTATAAATTCGGATTTGAAAAGAATGTAGGAGCTCTCGAGCTTTTAAACTACGGCCCCTCAAACAGCTTTTCATTTTCCCTTGCTTTTCTTTTGAAAGATTTGTTCTTCAGCGCTTCCTTCAGTTTACTCCTTGTCATCTTTTTTTCAATCTCTGCTTTTCTGAATAATTTTATAATCGGAAGTGATTTCTTCATTTTTGTTGTGATGATTTTTTTTCTCGTTGTGGGGGTTTTATCTTACGGTATCCTTTCTGTATCGCTTACTGACAATGCTGCATCCTCTTTAGCATTATTTTTTGGATTACTCATGTTCTTTTCAGTTGTTCAGATCGGATCTTATGCAGTGACAGGTGAGTATGTCGGCAATCTCTCATCCGCTGTTTCATGGGTCGTCCGGTGGTTTTCTCCTGTTTTTTACTGGACTGTCGGCATACGTGCTGCCGAGTATGGGAACGTACCTCTTCAGTTGCTCAGTATAAGCCTGCTCATAGTTCTCTCCGTGGCCCTGCTTTTTATGAGTCGAATTGCACTCTTTGTAAGGGGTATGAGGTGATGACCGGTCAAGGGTGTGCACGCAGGATGAAATTAAAAATATCCGCGCTGTTTTTATTCGGTATAACCATTCTTCTTTTCTCTCTACAGGAGCTCCGGGCA
>Ga0315537_1001016_pt1 | contig 22314 bp, 19 predicted proteins | sample SalMarSW160270MG_FD_203091 | JGI IMG/M metagenome (GOLD analysis project Ga0315537, IMG submission 203091) | Salt marsh sediment microbial communities from the Plum Island Ecosystem LTER, Massachusetts, United States - Salt Marsh Sediment SW1602-70 ...
CATATCACAGAGCGGGGTGAGGGTCATGCTTCCCCACCGTTCATGGACCCATTGGAGGACCTGTTTGATCCGCGCCGATTTTTGCCGGGCTAACCCTCCCACCTTGATGGCCTCGGCGATATCTTCCGGGTCGGCCTCTACGCAATCTTCCCATCGGGGGAATTTTCTCCGCAATTCCCCATAGGCCAGATCTCGGTTTCTGTCATTGGTGTTTTGGGAGAGGATGGTGCGGATCAATACCTCTAAAGGTTTATCCGGAGGCCCTGTACCCGGGACCCCATATCGTTTCTCCAAGGCCTCGGAGACCTTATGAAGGATATGCCTTCTTTCTTGGTTATCAGCAGGGGTAACAGACAAAGGGGCTTGACCTCTTGTTTCTTCTTACATTCTCAATATAAAGGGGAAATTATCTTTTTATAATGGTAATGACATAACCCCATCAAGTCAATACACTCCTTTTTTTGACACTATGATGCCGAATTGTTATATATACAAGGCATAGCTCACAGTTCACCACACTGCAAGACTGATTCACATCAACCCCCAGCCCGGGTCCTTTTCATTGTATGAGTATGGTTGCTGTGGTAAAAGAAGGGAGAGAACCCCTTTTTTCGAAGTGGAGTAAGTGCAATATGGCAAGAAAGGTATCGGGAAGTGGAACATGCGTGAAGGGCGACTTCTGATCATCGGGGGGGGATTGGCCGGAAGCGAGGCGGCCTGGCAGGCGGCCCATCGGGGAGTGCCGGTGACTCTCTACGAGATGAAGCCGAAGCGCTACTCGGAGGCACACCATTACCCCTTCCTGGGGGAGCTGGTCTGCAGCAACTCCCTGAAGTCGGAGGCCCTGGATACCGCCCCCGGTCTCCTCAAGGAGGAACTGCGCCGCTTGAACTCCCTCATTATCCGGGCTGCTGATCAGAGCCGGGTCCCTGCCGGAAGCGCCCTGGCCGTGGATCGAGAGATGTTCGCCCGCCTCATCACCGAGACCCTGGAGGCCAGGGAGGATATCGAGATCGTCAGGGAGGAGGTGACCTCCATTCAACCGGGAGGAGTGGTTATCATCGCCAGTGGTCCCCTCACCTCCGATGCCCTGGTCGAGGCCATTATGGAATTGACCCACCGCCGCGCTCTTTCCTTCTACGATGCCATCTCCCCTATCGTCACGGCGGATTCTATCGACTTTACTATCGCCTTCAAGGGGTCCCGATACGGCAAAGGGGGTGCAGACTACGTCAACTGCCCCATGAACAGGGAGAAATACTATCGCTTTGTTGAGGCTGTGCGTGAAGGACAAAAGGTCTCCCTGCACGACTTTGAGGAGGCCATGCCCTTTGAGGGGTGTCTCCCCATCGAGGATCTGGCCGAGCGGGGGAATGACACCCTCGCCTTTGGTCCTATGAAGCCGGTGGGGCTCATAGACCCGCGCACCGGGGAGCAACCCTTTGCCGTGGTGCAGCTTCGCCACGAGAACAAGGAAGGAACACTCTTCAACATCGTGGGGTTTCAGACCAAGCTGACCTATCCGGAGCAGGAGCGGGTTTTTCACCTCATCCCCGGCTTGGAGCAGGCTGAATTTGCCCGGTTCGGGAGCCTGCACCGCAACACCTTTGTCGATGCACCTCGACTCCTGCAAGGGACGTTGCAGCTTAAGAGCGACCGTCGAATCTTCTTCGCCGGACAGATCACCGGGGTGGAGGGCTATATGGAGTCCACAGCCATGGGGCTTTTAGCCGGGATTAATGCGACGCGCTCCCTCAACGGGCAGAAGATCGTTCTTCCCCCCAAGACCACGGCCATGGGGGCCCTGGTGGGTCACATCACCAACCTCTTTGCCCGCGACTACCAGCCCATGAACATCAATTTCGGCCTTTTCCCTCCCCTGGCGGCCAGAGGCCGCAAGCGGGAGAGGCGTAGGCTTATGACCGAGCGTGCCCTGCGGGACCTGGAAGACTGGATGGAGGGCATCGGGTGATCGGGCTCTCCACGGTCTGGACTTCCCGCGACGCCCGCTCCGGTGAGGAGCTGCTGGGGCCCATCCTCGATCTGGGATTTGAGGGGGTGGAGTTGGAGTACCGTATTACCGAGCAGCTCTATGAGGAGATCCGCCCCCGTATTCTGAATGATGAAGTTCAAGTCTTGAGCATCCATAACTACTTTCCCGTCCCTGCAATCATCCCACCGGAGCGGGTGAGTGGGGATTGCTTTTCCCTCTCATCGCTGGATCGGGAGGAGCGGGACAACGGTGTCTCCTATACTTTCCGCACCCTCGAGACGGCGCACGATCTGGAGGCGCGGGTCGTGGTCCTGCACCTGGGTAGGGTGGAAACGGATCTGCCCAGGAACGGACTACAGCAGCTCTATCGGGAGAACACGTCGAATGATGAGGTTGCAAAACTCCTCCAGCAGGAGCGGGAGGAGCGCAGTCGTCTTCGCGATCCCCATCTGGATGCGCTCCTTTTCAGCCTGGAGAGAATCGTCAAGCGGGCGTCGCAACTGGGGGTGGTCGTGGGGATAGAAAACCGCTATTACTACCAGGAGATGCCCAATAAGGAGGAGATCGGGATCATCCTCGATCAATTTCGCGGCGGCCCCATCGGCTATTGGCACGACACCGGTCACGCCGCAGTCTTTGAGGCCCTGGGGATATTACAGCACGAAGAGCTCTTGAAGCTTTACGCCCCCCACCTCGTGGGGGTTCACCTGCACGACGCCCACGGCATAGACGACCACAAACCGCCAGGACAGGGGGAGATCAACTTTGAAATGGTGAAAGGATATCTCCCGGAGGGGGCGATAAAGATCATGGAGATCCAACCATCAGCCAGGGGGCACGAGATCACAGATGGACTGGAGTTCCTACAAGAGAAGGGTATCAGGCCTTAATGTGAGAGATGGATTCTTAGGTGTGAGCAGTTCACAGGTTGTTTATCAACAATTCTCATTATCACAGCCTACGCAACTGCTCCCTCCACCCTGATCAGGATGGTCTTGGCCTGGATGATGTCGAGTCCGTCTAGTGCCCGGAGGGCCTGACGGACATTCTTCTCTACCGCCTCATGGGTCATCATGACGATGGGCACTGCCCCCTTTACCCTTCTCCCCTTCTGTATCACCGAGGCGATGCTGATCTCGTGATCCCCCAAGATCCCCGAGATCTTTGAGAGTACGCCGGGACGGTCAACAGCAGTAAACCGGAGATAGTAAGGGGTTACCACCTCCTCCATTGCCTTGATACTTCCTCCTTGTGATAGCGCAAGGGGGAAGCGGGAATCCCTACCCTTGACGCCGTGGATGATGTCACCGCATAGATCCACCACATCGCTCACTACGGCGCTGCCAGTCGGAAGCGATCCGGCCCCCTGCCCGTAAAACATGGTGGGACCGACGGCATCGCCGGAGAGATAGATGGCGTTGTAGACACCTTCCACCGTGGAGAGGAGGTGATGGACCGGGAGCATGGTGGGATGGACCCTCAGTTCCACCTTCCCCTCATCCTCTTTTCCGATGGCCAGGAGTTTGATGCGATAGCCGAACTCCGAGCTGAACTGGATGTCCAGGGGGGAGATATGCGCGATCCCCTCGACAAAGATGGTGTTAAGGTCCACCCGGATACCAAAGGCCAGGGCGGCCAGGATGGCGAGCTTATGGGCGGCATCAATCCCTTCCACATCGAGGCTCGGGTCGGCCTCGGCGTAACCCAATCGCTGCGCATCCTTCAAGATCTCACGGAACCCTTTCCCCTCTTGGGTCATCCTGGTCAGGATATAATTGGAGGTCCCGTTGAGGATCCCAAAGATGGAGATAATCCGGTTGGCCACCAGCCCCTCTCTGAGGGATCGGATAATGGGGATGCCCCCGCCCACACTCGCCTCAAAGCCGATCCTCACGCCCTTGGCCTGCGCGGCGGCAAAAAGCTCTGCACCATGCAGGGCCAGCAGGGCCTTGTTGGCAGTGACCACATGCTTGCCCGCTTCGATGGCCTTGAGGATGAAGGTGCGTGCCGGCTCAATCCCCCCCACCAACTCTATACAGATGGCGATCTGGGGGTCCGTGAGAACTGCCTCGGCATCGGTGGTCAGAATCTCCTTCGACACCTGCACCCCCCGGTCCCGCTTCAGGTCGATGTCGGCGATCTTGTGCAGGCGGATCTCACCCCCCAGGCGCTGCGAGATCAGGGGGGCGTTTTCACCCAGTATCTTCACTACGCCGGCGCCCACGGTACCGAAGCCGATGATCCCTATCTTGATCTCTTTCATTTTTGCAGTAGCTTCCGTATTCCCCGGGCGGCCTGCCGGATGCGATGCTCGTTCTCCACCAGGGCAAACCGCACATATCCCTCGCCGCACTCGCCGAAACCGATTCCCGGCGAGACGGCCACCTTGGCCTCCTTCAGCAGGAACTTGGAGAACTCCAGCGAGCCCATCTTCTGAAAGGCCGGGGGTATCTCGGCCCAGACGAACATGGTGGCCTTGGGTTTCTCCACCTGCCACCCCGCCCGGTTGAGCCCTTCTACCAGAATGTCGCGGCGCGACCGGTAAGTCTCGGTGATCTCCTGCACGGACTTCTTTTTGGAGTTCAGGGCGATGATGGCCGCGATCTGGATCGGCTGAAACATCCCGTAATCGAAGTAGCTCTTCAGCCTGGTCAGGGCGTTGATCATCCTCCTGTTCCCCACGGCAAATCCCACCCGCCAACCGGGCATGCTGTAGCTCTTGGACAGGGTGTAGAATTCCACTGCCAGGTCCTTTGCTCCGGGGATCTGGAGGATGCTGGGGGCCTGATACCCATCGAAGACCAGGTCGGCATAGGCCAGGTCATGTACCACCAGGAGCTGGTTCTCTTGGGCGAACTCCACCACCTTTTCGAAAAAAGGACGATCCACGACCCTGGTGGTGGGGTTGTGGGGGAAGTTGATGATCAGCATCTTGGGCTTGGGCCACGTCAGCTTGGTGGCGGCCTGCAGACGCTCGAAGAAATCTTCATCCTCGGTCAAGGGGATGCTGCGCAAATCACCCCCGGCAATAACCACACAGTAGCTGTGGATGGGGTAGGTGGGGTCGGGCACAAAGACCACGTCCCCAGCCCCCAGGGTGGCCAGGGCGAGGTGGGCGATACCGTCCTTTGATCCTATGGTAGCGATGGCCTCGGTATCGGGATCGAGTTCTACATCGTAGTTGCGCCGGTACCAATCGGTGATGGCGAGCCTGAGCTTATAGATCCCCTTGGACGCGGAATACCGGTGGTTGCGGGGGTTTTGGACCGCCTCCACCAGTTTGTCCACGATATGTTTGGGGGTGGGCAGATCAGGATTCCCCATCCCTAGGTCGATGATGTCCTCGCCCTTTCTGCGGGCGGTGATCTTCAGCTCATCTACCTGGGCAAAGACATAAGGCGGCAGCCGCTGTATGCGAGGGAACTCCTCCATTCCTCCTCCCGTTGACAAGTGTATGTATCTTTCATTAGACTAATGGGACGTAAGTCATAAAAAATTAACACAAAACGATTGATGGGGTCAAGGAGGAAGTATGTGGGAGACCAGGATCTATTACGGCGACACCGATGCCGGGGGCGTGATCTATTACGCCAACTACCTCAAGTACTTTGAGAAGTCGTGGTTCGAGTATCTGGCAGCCAGGGGGCTCTCCCTGGCGGAGTGGGAAGAGAAGGGGATCTACTTTATCATCAAGCGGGTGGAGGTGGACTTTATAACCTCGGCCCGTTACGGGGAGATGATACAGGTGCAGACAGAGGTCTCCGAGGTGAAAGGGGCCTCCTTTACCTTCCAGCACCGGGTCATGTTAAAAGATACCGGAAAGCTCCTCGCCGAAGGCAAGAACCAGATGGTCTGCATAACCAAGGAGGGCAAGCCGAGAAGGCTCCCCGCCGAGTTCCTCAAGGGGTTGCAATGAGAAAGGTATGTCCCTTTTTTTAAGGTTTGATGAGTTGAGCAATAGTGTGTTTAAAAATCAAGGGAAAGAGTTGAACCCATTGCTTCCTAATAATTATTTTCCAACAGCATACATTAGCAACCGAACAGCTCCTACGAAAACGATTAAAACTCCAGGCAGTAGAGTTAATAACATAGAAAAAACCAACCCAAGGGTAAAAGAGATTGTCCCAAAAGACTTTCCTTCTTTTGGCCATACCTTGTCTACAATGAGTTCTGTGACCCATCCTCCCGTGTAACATACATTCGCCATCACCGCGTAAATGATGACAGCAAGTATCGCCAGAAATGGCGGATCTGGAAGTCCGATTGGTTCTCCCAAATAATGTTCGCATAAAATCGCTGTGATCAAGCACATAGCCGTTGAAACTGCTCCCATTGCACCAACGAGCAGGTTGTATGGGACTCGCCGAGCCTCCCACCAAGCAATCACCTGCCATGTACCTTGAGGAGGTTTATTGCGGCTAAAAAAACGGAATTTTGTTATTCGGCGAATGTCGTCAAAGAGCAAGGAGTTCTCCAATGGTTTTTGTAAATAGTCTGGTTAACATTATATTTTTAAGCTTATTCCCCCGATGAATCAATTCTATTGAGCCGAAGGGTGCTGGTCAAGGCTTTTTTTGTGAAAAGCAGGTGAAATTGGCCTGCTAATTAATAAATGAATTAACGGTTGCTGAGTGAGAACCAGGTTAGGCAGTCATAGGGGAGCTTGGTTTGGGGGTCGATCAGGACTTTTTCCACGGAGGATACTTGGATCTCATAGCCATGCTGGGCGAACATCTCTTTCAATTCCGGATAGATCATCGCCTGGTTGGCGATCTCCTTGACACACTGATTTTCGTGGCCGGATCGCGGACGGCCTTTTTCCCTATCCCAAAGGGGCGATTGGGCAGCCGCACTCTGGAGCCGCTCAGACAATGTCCTGTCAGCGCCAAAGGCGTTCAGTAATCTGCCGATAAAAAAGGTGCGGAATTGCCGGTCTTTCGGCACTTTTTTGAGGATCCTCGATATGATTGCAACCTGCTCTTTGAGCGGAAGCTCCGAACTCGAGCGCAGGCGCAGGATATCTTCATTGAGCTCGGTCTCGTACGTGGTCAGGCTGAGGGAGCGATCCTCCAGCGAATAGACAGTCTGCTTTGTTTCCTTGTTATACTGGACAATTATCTTCGGACCCTTTGGCAGAACGACCGCAAAGACCAGGACCAGGGCACAGGCAACGATCAACAAGAGCAGCAAGAGTTTTACGTTTTTCATATGGCTCTTATACACCCCGTCCTGTTACTCAGAAAGCTCAGGTCGTTTGAAGTGGTGATCGGTGCTCTGTTCAAAGGTGTAGGCGGCCTGGATGATTCGTTCCTCCTCGCAGTGCCTCCCAATAATCTGAAGCCCGATGGGGAGCCCCTCCTTACTGAAGCCGCAGGGGATGGAGATGGCCGGCACACCGGCCAGGTTCACGGAGATGGTGAAGATGTCCGAGAGGTACATCTGGAGCGGGTCCTCCATCTTCTCCCCGAGGTGGAAAGCAGGGGTAGGGGAGGTGGGGGTGATGATCACGTCGCACTCCGCGAAGGCCTTTTCAAAATCTTCCTTAATAAGGGTCCTCACCTGGGATGCCTTGCGGTAGTAGGCGTCATAGTATCCTGAGGAGAGGACGTAGGTCCCCAGCATGATCCTGCGCTTTACCTCGGGGCCGAACCCTTCGGAGCGGGTCTCCTGGTACATCTCCATGAGTTCCTTGGAGCCGGGTGCGCGAAAGCCGTATTTCACCCCGTCATACCGGGCCAGGTTGGAGCTGGCCTCGGCAGTGCAGATGATGTAGTATGTCGCCACTGCATAACCGGTATGGGGGAGCGAGATCTCATTCACGGTCGCCCCCAGCCCCTCCAGGACCCTGATGGCTTGTCCTACCTGCTCCTCCACCTGGGGATCCATCCCCTCCACAAAGAACTCCTGGGGCACGCCTAATGTCCACCCCTTGACGTCTTTGACCAGGGCCGTGCGGTAGTCAGGGATGGGGAGGTCAATAGAGGTGGAGTCGAGGGGATCGTGGCCGGCAATGGCATTGAGCAGGATGGCGCAGTCTTCTACATCTTTAGTAATGGGACCTATTTGATCGAGGGAGGAGCCGAAGGCCACCAGGCCGTAGCGGGAGATCCTCCCGTAGGTCGGCTTCATCCCCACCACGCCGCAGCAGGCAGCGGGCTGCCTGATGGAGCCTCCGGTGTCGGATCCCAGGGCGGCGATGCAGGCATCGGCAGCCACGGCAGCGGCTGAGCCGCCGCTTGACCCGCCCGGGATGGTATCCAGGTTCCAGGGATTGTGGGTGACGGTAAAGCGGGAGTTCTCCGTGGAGGAGCCCATGGCGAACTCGTCCATATTCGCCTTGCCGAGGAGGACTCCCCCTTCATCCTTGAGCCGCTTGACGACTGTGGCGTCATAGGGGGGTATGAAATGCTCCAAGATCTTCGAAGCACAGGTGGTCTTGATCCCCTGCGTGCACATGTTGTCCTTGATCGCCAGGGCCACCCCTGTCAAGGGGGCGGCCTTCCCTGCGGCTATCCTGCGGTCGGCCTCTTTTGCCTCATCCATCGCCTCCTGTTCGGTTACCGTGAGGTAGGCCTTGATTTTGGGGTCGACCTCCTGAATCCTTTTTAAAAGGACCCTGGTGGCTTCCTGTGCGGTGACCTCTTTCCCCTTCAATCTCTCATGGAGCTCATGGATAGTAAGGCGGTACACTCTTAGTTCCCCCTAGATGATCTTGGGCACTCGGAAACACCCCTGGGCCTTATCCGGCGCGTTCTCCAGAGCGGCCTCCTGCGGCTGGGATTCTTTCACCTCGTCCTCCCGCATGACGTTCTGATGGGAGACCACATGGAAGGTCGGCTCAATCGCGCCGGTATCCAACTCATTAAGCTTTTCCATATAATCCAAGATGCTATTGAGATGGTCGGTGAAGAGCCCTTTTTCCTCTTCGGAGAGCTTCAGCCGCGCCAAACGCGCCACATGCTCGACCTCTCCTCTTTCTATCTTCGTCCCTCGTCCCATAATCACCTCTCTCTAGGACTCATCTCAATTGCCTCCCACCAACTCCCCGAAGATTGCCAATCTCTGTTCCAGCTTCTCCTTGAGGGTGGAGAACTCCTGCAGTTTATCCCGCTCCTTCTGGACCTTGTCAGGAGGCGCCTTTTCGAGGAAGGAATCATTGGCCAATTTCCTCTGGGTGAGTTCGAGGTCCTTGAGGAGTTTGGTCAACTCCTTGGTCAGCCTCTGCTGCTCTTTTTTTGGATCTTCGACCACCCCCTCCAGGGGGACAAAGACCTCCACGCCATCCGCCAGGGCCGTGGCTGCAGCACGGGGGCGTTTTCCCTGCACCATGATCCGGGCCTCCTTGACCCTGGCCAGGTCCTTGATAAATCCCAGGTGATCCTTAAGTGCCGTGGCGGTATCCTCGTGTTCGGCGATCAGGATTATGTCTACCATAGTAAGGGGGGGGATGCCCATCTCACCCCGGATATTGCGTATACCGGTGATCACCCCCATGATGCGCTCCATTTCCCTTGCTGCCTCGTCATCGACCAGCTCCGGTCTCACCTCAGGGTAGTCGGCGACCATGATGCTCTCACCTTCATGGGGGAGGTGTTGCCAGATCTCCTCGGTGATAAAGGGCATGTAAGGGTGGAGGAGCTTGAGGGTTTTGTCCAGGACGTAGACCAGTGTCTTCTGGGTTATGCCCCGCCGGGATTTATCGGCATGATAGAGATACGGCTTGCTCAACTCCAGGTACCAGTCACACAGCTCATGCCAGATGAAGTGGTAGATGACCTGAGCCCCCTCGTTGAATCGGTATTCCTCCAAGGCCCGTGTGGCTTCGGCGATGGCCCGGTTGAGCCTGGCCAAGATCCATTTATCCTGAGTGCTGCTCTGCGCCAGGTTTATTTCTTTACCGTCGCTGCAATAATCTTCTAGATTCATTGCGGAGAATCGTGCCGCGTTCCAGATCTTGTTGGCGAAGTTGCGATATCCCTCGATCCGCTCCTCGGAGAGTCGGATATCCCTCCCCTGCGCGGCGAAGGCAGCAAGGCTGAAGCGGAAGGCATCGGTGCCATACTGCTCGATCATCACCAGGGGGTCGATGACATTCCCCTTGGTCTTGCTCATCTTCTGCCCCTCCATATCCCTCACCAGGGCATGGATGTAGACATCGCGGAAGGGGACTGCACCCATAAACTTGAGTCCCATCATCATCATCCGCGCCACCCAGAAAAAGAGGATGTCAAAACCCGTAACCAGGACCGAGGTGGGATAAAAGAGCTTTAGTTCCTCCGTTTCGTCCGGCCACCCCATGGTGGAGAAGGGCCACAGGGCGGAACTGAACCAGGTGTCCAAGACGTCGGTCTCCTGCCTGATCTTCGAGGAGTTACAGCTGGAACATTGTGTGGGCTCCTCCCTGGCCACGGTCACCTCCTCGCAGTCGTCACAATACCAGGCCGGTATCCTATGCCCCCACCATATCTGACGGGAGATACACCAATCGCGGATGTTCTGCATCCAATCAAAATAGGTCCGCTCCCACATGGGGGGGATGATCCTGGTCCGCCCCTCCTGCACGGCCTTGAGAGCGGGTTCGGCCAGGGGCTTGGTTCGGACGAACCACTGTTTGGAGAGGAAAGGTTCCACCATGGTCTTGCAGCGGTAGCAGTGCCCCACACTGTGATGGTAGTCCTCCGTCTTCAAGAGGGTTCCATCCCGCTGGAAGTCCTCGATGATCCTCTCACGGCACTGGAATCTCTCCATACCCTCGTAAGGGCCGGCCTCAGGGGTCATGTGCCCCTTTTCGTCAATGACCTTCACCGCCTCCAGGTGGTGGCGCTGCCCGATCTCAAAGTCATAGGGGTCATGGGCTGGCGTGATCTTCAAAGCCCCCGAGCCAAATTTAGGATCGACATATGCATCGGCGATGATGGGGATTCGCCTATTCACCACCGGCAGGATCACGTACTTATTGATGAGGGTTTTATAGCGCTTATCCTTGGGGTTTACGGCCACTGCCGTATCGCCCATCATGGTCTCGGGACGCGTGGTCACCACCTCGACATGCCCCCCTTCCTCTAAGGGGTAGCGCAGGTGATAGAGATGTGCGGGGATCTCATGGTGATCGACCTCCAGGTCGGAGAGGGCTGTGTGGCACCGCGGGCACCAATTGATGATGTAGTCCCCGCGGTATATTAGGCCCTCTTCATACAGGCGTACGAAGACCTCCCTGACCGCCCGCGAGAGCCCCTCATCCATGGTAAAGCGTTCCCTGCTCCAGTCACACGAAGAGCCCAGTTTCTTCAACTGGTTGATGATCACCCCGCCGTATTTTTTCTTCCACTGCCAGACCCGCTTGATGAATTCCTCTCTGCCCAATTGATGACGGTCGAGGCCTTCCTTGGCCAACTCCCGCTCCACCACATTTTGGGTGGCGATCCCCGCATGGTCCGTGCCAGGCATCCAGAGGCAGTTACGCCCCTTCATCCTCTGGAAACGGACGAGGATGTCCTGGAGGGTGTTATTGAGGGCATGTCCCATGTGGAGGGAACCGGTGATATTCGGCGGCGGGATGACAATAGAAAAGGGTTCTTTCGGGGAGCCCATTTCAGCCCGAAAGTACCCTTGCTCCAGCCAAAAGCTATACCACTTTTCTTCTACCCTCTTCGGATCATAGACTTTCTCCCACTGCTCGGCCATGATGATAGCCTTTCATCCTCCTCTACTCCTTTTTCAACCGATCTATCTCTTGACGCACCAATTTGGGGACCTTTTCCTTGATTACTTTCTCCACAGCCTCTTGCAGTTCATGGCCCACTGTTGAGCTCACTCTCTCTGCCAGGTCTTCCGCACCTTCCCTCGGAGCCATTGTCTTATCTTTTTCACGGATGGCGATATCTTGAAAATCCTCAGATGGCTCAAAGACGGGCTCAAAATCATCCATGAACTCCTCCGCGAATTCCTCTTCTATGCCCTCTTCTTTTAATGTGCCAGGGCCTTCTATCGTCTCCGATTCCACGGTGTTCTCACCGAAGAAAGGCTCTCTGAATTTTTTTGTGAATGTTTCCTCCTCAAGCACTTCTTTTTTCGGCGTACCAAGGCCTTCAATCTTCTCCAGTTCAGAGGTGCTCTCGTCAAGGATGCTCCCGAGTCTCTCATGTTGGGCTTCCTCACCGGAGTCGTCGAGCCCCAACTCACCGAACAGGGTAGCCCAGTCAGCATCTTTCGCCCGGGGTTCAGGCTCCGAATCAGCGAAGGGGAGGTCTAACTCCAGACTCCCGAAATCCTTCTCTTCTAGCACAGAGAAGTCTTCCTTTTTCTCCGTTTGCTCCTCAGGAAACTCCGCCTTCAACTCTTCCTCCAACCCCGTTTTCCCCTCCGGAAACTCCGCTTTCAATTCTTCCTCGAGCTCTCTCAGGGAGGTCTGCAGGACAAATTCCTCTCCCTCCTTCTTCTCTTGCAATGGAGCTGATGGTGGTGTGGTGGCGGGTTCTAGCTCGATATCTGGTAGTTCGAGTATATCGTCAGCCCCTTTCTCTTGTGGAGGAGGGGCAGTGGGGATTGCCTCTGTGATATCAGGCAGTTCGAATATATCTTCCGTTGCTTTCTCGGAGGGGGATGGTGCAATAGGGGGTTCTGCTACGATATCCGACAGGTCCATGATTTCTTCCGCTTTTTCTTGGGGAGGAGCAGGTGTGGTGGCGGTTTCCTCGAGGAGATCCGCCACGTTTAATATATCCTCAGCCCCCTTCTTTTGGGGGGGCTGTGGTGGTTGAGGGGTGGGTGCTTCTACGATATCCGACAGGTCCATGATTTCTTCCGCTTTTTCTTGGGGAGGAGCAGGTGTGGTTGTGGGTTCTTCTAGGAGATCCGCTACGTTTAATATATCCTCAGCCCCCTTCTTTTGGGGGGGCTGTGGTGGCTGAGGAGCGGGTTCCTCGAGGAGATCCGCCACCTCTACTATACCTTCGGCCTTTTTCTTTGGTGGTGGCGTGGCAGTGGGTGCCTGTGCGATATTTGTGAGGTCTAATATCTCTTCTGCCCCCCCAGCCGCAGGCCCCCCTGCTGGAAGGGCACTTCCTCCTTTAGCCAAGGCCTCACGTACCTTGCTGATAGCGGCATTGCTCTCGAAAGGCTTGATGATAAAACCATCAGCACCCACACGGCGTCCCTCATCTTCGTCAAAATCGTCGAGGATCCCGATGAGCAATAAAACAGGAATGCCCTTCAAGGCGGGGTCCCGCTTTAACTCCTCACACAACTCAAAACCGTTCTTTGCCGGCATATTGATGTCTGCAATAATCACATTGGGTTTGTCCGTTCTCGCCTTGGTCAAGGCCTCTTCGCCGTTATTGGCGAAACTGAGAGCAAATTCCTCGGGAGGGAACGTCCTCTCAAAGACCTTTTGGATGGTGGTACTGTCATCTGCGATAAGGAGTTTTGCAGGCACCCGCGCCCCCTTTTTGATCACGCTTACGTTGCTCCACCATAAGCAGCCTTTGTATGTAACGTGCAAAAAAAGTTTAACACATAATAATTATTATAGTCAAGTGTCTATTAAAAAGCAGTGCTACGGGATAATAAGACAAGGAGTACTGTGTTCTTTGGGAATATCAGTTCCAAGAGGCACGGAGACAGAACGTTTCCTCACTATAGTGCATACAGAGTTGTTGATGGCAATACATGCATCTCTTATTTTTTAGAAATTATCGCTTCTTTTGACTCTGAGAGAAGATAATGTTTTGTTATACAATGATAGTAAGGAAATAAGTATGATTTCCAGCCTGGAAAGGTTATTTCTTAGAGATAGCGGCCGTATTTGAGGGTATTTTTGTTGATACTTATGTTGAGGTGTTCCTGGATTATATCGTGTCCCATAGCCTTAAACGGAAGGTAGACCAAATGGGATTTTTTGATGGTGAGGTTGACGTGCGGAAGGAGGGGGAAGAATTTTCTTTTGGTCATCACAGCGCTGGCCAGGGTGACTTTCAAACCCTGGGCAGCCTCACTTCGAGATAGCGTAACGGGGTAGAGATTCTTTGTAGGGATCTCCTCTTCCATCGTAAAGTCCTTTTGGAAGATAGTCATCTGTCTGACAAGGCGTAAAAAGACTTTGGGTCGAATTTTGAAGGCCGGAATCCAGAAAGCGAGTTCTCTGTTGTGCCAATCTGTCTGTATTACTATGGGCCGCTTTGTGATGCGGATCAAATCGGCATAGGTGTTAACACCCATTTCTTCATCCTGTGCGGTTATCTTCCAAAAGGGGAGATAACTGGTATCCGCCCCTTGGTCGGGCACGACACCGCATGCTACCTGGACGAATGTGCCGTCTGAAGCCTCCCAGGCCGTGTCGCAATTACTGCAGGTCAAGACTACGCTGTCCCTTTCGCCATCGAGGTTCCAGCCGCACTGCGGGCATAGCGTGGCCATAAAAGTGATGTGCCACGCTGGATTTCCGTCTCCGGCTGAGGAGAAGGTATCCTCGCCATCGGGGAGTGAAGCGATGGGTCTGTTAATCACCGCATCATACACCCTGTTACCTTCCAGAAAAAGGGGGAGATAGATAAGACTGAAGGCCTCTCCGATATAGGCCTGGTGGAAGAGCTTGCCGGGCGAAAAAATCGACATGTGCTGGTCCACGATGGTCAGTACATCGGAAGGCTTGAGAGAGCACTTTAGAAAGGAACCGTGCACGTCAGGAGTGACAAATTTCATCTTCATGGCTTGGGGTCTGAGCCCCAGTGATATGGGTAGTTGCTCGTAGGAGGTGCCCAGGTGGGTGATGTCCACAATGCTATGATTGATAGATGCTCCCTTGCAGAGGTACACTTCGCCTTTAAAGCGTACATAGGGGGCATAGATGATTGTTTTGTCGGGTGCCTTGTGCGGTAAAATAAAGCGGAAGTAATCTCGCGCGCAGAGATAGTTTTTGACATTACAAAAGGGGCAGAGGATCAGATGGTCGGTTTCGTCCAGTTCGATAGGCGCACCGCACTGGGGACACTCCTGCTCAATGGTGAAGGCCATCTATCCTAATTTCTCTCCGCACTGATTGCAGAAGAGGGCGTTGGGCAGGTTTTCAGCCTTACAATGGGGACAGGTCGGAGGTGCCGGTTTCGTATCTGCCGGGTTTCCGCACTTAGGGCAGAATTTAGCGTTCGGCGGGATGTTTTTGCCGCAGTTGGCGCATTGATGAAAAACCACCTGTTGGTGGCCGCAGTGGGGACAGAACGCGGCGTCTGTGGGGATCGGATTTTTGCAGTCAGGACAGCTGGTTGCTTGCTGAGGTGCTCCGGTCTGGGGTCTTAATGCCTCGGCAAACATGGCCGGCATCATCAACCCCATGCCCATACCCATGCCCGAACCGGCTGCAGCGGTCGACGCGGCGGCCTTTTCCATAGCCATGGCTGCCTTCATCTTGATCAACTTGTCCAGATCCTGCAGCACGCTGAGACGGCTCTTATCATCAATGGCCTGTTGTACCTCGGGCGGCGGCGTGATGGAGGTAATGTAGAGGTGTTCCAAGCCGATGCCGAAGCGGCTAAAATCATCTTGAAGGCGTTTTTGCAGGCCTTCAGAGAGCTCGTCATATCTTCCCGGGAGGTTGAAGAGGCTATCCAGGTGTTCGCCCAGGTGGTCGTTAAAGCGCGAGACAATGACCCGTTTGAGATATTCCTCTATTTCCTCAGTGGTGAATATCCCCATGGTTCCCACGAGGGTGCTGATAAACAGTACCGGCTGAACCACCTGAAGGTTGAATACGCCGTGGGCCCGGAGGCGAATCAGGCCGAGATCCTTGTCCTTGAAGGCCACTGGATCCCTCGTGCCCCACTTAAGGTTGGGAAAGACCTTCATGTTGACGATATATACCTCGGCGCGGAGCGGGCTGGTCATAGCCCAGGGAATGGCCAAAATTTTGGTCAGGACCGGGATGTTGGCCGTCGTTAGGGTGTGACGACCAGGCGCAAAAGCGTCGCCAGCCTTACCTTTGTAGAAAAAGACAGCGGCTTGGCTCTCGCGGACAATGAGCTGCGCACCTAATTTGATCTCGCCTGAACCTTCTTCCGGTATCCGATGCACCAATTCCTGACCGGTTTCATCGAACCATTCTATGACCTCTAAGAAAACGACGTTGTCTTTGCCCATATCTACCTCCTTTCAGCAGATGAGGCATGCTACGGTTCTGGTGGATAGCAATGTCCCTCAGTGTTCACCGAACAACGACATTAATCTTTCACAGCGGAGAATAACGATGCCCCTCGACGATGTCTCTCTGGTTCACGACCTCCACTCCAGAGTTTATCGGATTCTCTTGAGCTGGTCAACTAGCTGGGCGTGTAGACACTTATTTCGCTGAGCACGATAGACGCGATGTAATGGCCTCTTTTTGTAAGGCTTCAATTACCTCACTTGTGCTGAAGAGCCAGGCATCTTTGGGTTTTGTCGCCCCGCTATGCCGGCTGGAGTCAACGCACCCTCTCCAGCAGTTTTTTGTTACCTGCTGGGGAGAGGCCAAGACTATCAATCTCTCCCTTGAGAGCTTCGGGGGACCCATAGCCTCCGACATAACCATTGACGCGCGCCGCAGCCGTGGAATGAATAAAATCTTGGGCAGCAGGATAGATGGCGCTGAATTCCTCCATAAGATCACGTACCTGTTGGAAATAATACTTCTGATGATATTCCTCTGCCAGATAAAACTCGGCAAAGGGGATGATTTCGGTAACAATCTTTCCTTTGACGCTGGTTGCTTGACGGTCTCTTGTCTCTAAAGCCAACCGCTTCTGTTCCTCGTTGTGGAACAAGATAGCAGACATGTATTGTCGTTTCCATGCCGGCTTTGTCGGATCGTGGCTGGCCCAAAAGACGTCCAAAAGCTCCTGGTAAGAGATCTTGCTGGGGTCGTAGTCGATCTGGATCGTCTCAGCGTGATCGCCCAGGTGATAATACGTGGGATCCTTTTTCGACCCTCCCGCATAACCGACGCGAGTTCGAATAACACCGGGGATGAGCCCGAACCGGGCATCAGGACCCCAGAATCACCCCATTGCAAAGGTCGCCGTCTCCGTTTTTGCCGGAGCAGCGACGTCTATGGGTGGTATGGCGTGGTCAGCGGGGGTGCTCTGCTGTGCTAATTTCATTGTTTTAGTCTCCTGTATTGTTCCAGCCATCGCATTGTTGCCCTGCACGGTGTTCCATGCAGAAAGATTCCATGGACTCAGAAAGAGGGCACACCCCAGACAGGCGATCCCTATTTCTCTCATGAATGAACGCCTGCTCAGCACTGTCGGCTCGGCGGTGGTCGTGTGTGATGCTTTTTTACGACGCATATCTTACCTCCTTAACGCAAACTCTGTGAAGCAATCTCCCTCGTAAGGCCGAGCAGAGAAAGATCAATTCTTTTCTCCTACGAACTTCAGTGCGATTGAGTTGATGCAATAACGAAGTCCTGTCGGAGGAGGGCCATCATTAAACACATGGCCAAGATGGGCGCCACACCTGCTGCATTGTACTTCCGTCCTGATCATGCCGTGGCTTGTATCCTGCGCTGTTGTGATGTTGCGCGCTGCGATGGGCGTCCAAAAGCTTGGCCACCCTGTCCCGGAATCAAATTTGGCCTCTGAACTAAAGAGGTTCTGGCCGCAACCGACACACTGGTATATCCCCTTTTCTTTAAAATTGTAATAGAGGCCGGAAAAGGGTGGTTCTGTTCCTTTTTGCCGCGTGACCCTATATTGCTCCGGGGTGAGGAGTTGTCGCCATTCGTTATCGCTCTTTACTATTTTTTCGGGCATTGTGGTCTCCTGCTGAGTTGTATCGGAAGCATGGCTCTGCGTTGTTTGTGATTGCCATGCAGTGAGAAAAAAGGCCGTAACCACAACTATACTGAATACGGGAATAACATGTAGCAACCTATTCATCATTTTTATCTCCTGTTGCGCCAATGAAAGTATGGACCGTAACCTCCTAGTGGCCTTGTTTGTATGTTCGGCAAGCTTTCCTCTCAATACGCATACACACTAACCAAGCATTGCTTGCCACCTTCTACCAGAAGCTTAATGCAGCAAGGATATATCCTTATTAAAAAGATAGGGTGCAAAAATGAAAATTCAAGGTGTTGCTGGCGATAAGCACGGATCTATTTTTGTGGAGCTCTTCAGGTACAATAGATGTAGTTGATTCGTATGTGCTCCCCAGAGATCTCAGGGGGTCTAGAGGTATTCGAAATTTGTCTTGCCAGGGGCTACGATTTTTTCAGAAAGGCAAACCTTAAATATAATGTTCTTCGGAACGTTATCCTATTTTTTCGAGAGACCAAGAATCGATAAATGTCTGAATTGCCTCTCTCATAGGTTCAGGGAGATCGTGGAACTCGCAGCCGCATCCAACAAATCCTAAGGCTGGATTGTCCAGAATCCACTTGATTTCTGCCTTTATATTGGTAAGTGCTTCGAGTCCTTTTATTCCGTTGAGCTGTGTCAGAATTAGATAGTCTCCTTTCCTTATTTTTTTCGTCTCATCTTTACTGAGAACTAACCCCACACCAGATTCGCTCAAATTGATGACAGCGCCTGTTAGTGAACCCTTTTGGGAATCTGGGGAAATGAACGTGCCTTTGACATCATCTTCGACAGAGAAAAAGATGCGTTGGGCCTCTCTCTTCTCTTTTTTTTCGTCCCCCATAAGTCCCCCTCATTTCATGATTGCCCTCTGTAAAGGGTTCAGATGAGACAATACTGAGGTGTCTTAGTTAATTGCTGGAATTTATTGTCAAACCTTATAGTTTTTCCTCCTCTCTGTCAAGAATATTAAACAATTCCTCCGCATCATCGCACTGACACCTCTATCTCTGCCACGCGCCTCTTTAGTTATCACGAGAATTTTTAGTGCTTTTTCTTGTCACTATTCGGTCTTAATCTATATATATGTCGTACGCTCTATAATACCCCTTCCGGTCGATTATGTATCGAACCCTGACCCAATCACCGACAACTGGCCAGCGAGGCGGATGAAAGTTTGTTTTAACACCCGTATATACCGTATAGATCTTTTTGTTAGATGTGATCGTCAACGACCCTTTGCTGCCAAATACTGGGTATATGGCCGTTACCTTCCCGCTTACTATCCTCACTTCTTGTGCGTGTACGGGTTTGTTCAATACGACAAGTGAGATCACACTGCACGTAAACAGTATCAATAGCAACAAAGCCATTCTTCTCTTCATCTTTTTCTCCATAAGCGTTTTATTTGTTTTACAACGTTCCAAGCTCCCTTTTCTGTCGAATTTCCCTCGTCTTGTGTTTATGCAATAGATGCCTTTTAGGGCTTCCGCTTCGACTTCGGCTTTAATGGCTTATCTTTAATCGGCTTTTGAGCAGCTACGGGTTTTGGCAGGCTGGTTTTTTCTGACCCCAGCAGTACGGAAATCCATCGTGTGTCCTCCGAGGTATCCAGGGCGATTTTTACCGTCATGGTCAGGGGAACCGACAGCAGCATGCCGACAGGCCCTAATATCCACCCCCAGAATATTAAGGAAAGAAATACTACCAACGTTGATAACCCGAGCCTCTGGCCCATAAGGCGCGGTTCGATAGCGTTACCCATAGCCATGTTGATCACGACATAGCCGATGGCAACCACGAGGGCCCTGCCCAGTCCCAGTTGTATGATTGTCAAGAGGACGGCCGGCACTGCCGCCATTATTGAGCCGATGTTTGGGATGTAGTTTAGGATAAAGGCCAATAATCCCCACAAGAGGGGATAATCGATACCCAGAATGGTGAGAAACACGGCCACAAAAGCACCGGTAACAAGGCTGATTACTGTCTTGATACCAATATACCGAACGACCGTGTCGGCAAAATGTTTCAGGTGCCCCAGTGAGGCCTCAGGGTCCTGAAATATGGAGCGCAACTTGGTGGGGATACTCGAAGCCTCCAGGAGCATGAAGATGACCGTGAGCAGGATCAAAAAGCCGTTTTTCAATACCCCGCCCAATTCGTTGAGCAGCCTGGCGACGAGCTTCATGACGGCTGCGGAATTGAATATCTTGTTTAACTCAAGACGGTCGACATCCACGCCGGTTTGCTCCAGCCAGTTCAAAACAGCATTTGTCTGGCTTTTGAGCCTCATTTCATAAAAGGGCAGTTTGCTGGAAAAATCATTCACCGAGGATCCCACCAAACCAGCTATGAGGAATAAGACAATAAGCATTCCACACATGACGATTAACAAGGCAAGCCATGTCGGGAGTTTCCTCTTTTTCAGCCAAAAGAGGATTGGTGCGCCGCTAATTGCGATAAACGCCGCCAACAAAAAAGGGACAATAATGGTTTTGGCGGCGCTCATCCCCGCTGCAACGATGACGAAGGCGGCGATGATTATCAAAAATTGGGCGGTTTTTGGTGGTCTATTCGTGGTGTTCATCGATCATTACTCCTGAAATCAGCGTCACACATTAACGAATCAGCTTCATTAATACATAGGATGTATCAGTCGTCATTGTCAACCATAAAGATTTGTTCCTCACATGGTTTTATCCTGCTGTTCTAATCATTTATTTTTCAGTGAATAAATCAGTACTCAAATATTTTTCCCCTCTGTCAGGGAATATAACAACCATTCTTCCAGACGGGATCTTTTTAGCGGTTTTTATCGCGGCATATAAGGCTGCTCCACTACTCATTCCTACAAAAATCCCTTCATTCTTAACGATTTGTCTGGTCATCTCAAACGCCGTTTCTGTTTCAACCATGATTGTTTCATCAATCTTTGTAGGATCATAGATAGACGGTACTATCGCTTCCTCCATATTCTTTAAGCCTTGTATGTAATGTCCTTTGACAGGATGCGCCTCAACGATTTTTATGTTGGGATTGTTTTCTTTCAACGCCTGTCCTACTCCCATGATGGTTCCTGAAGTTCCTAACGATGAGACAAAATAATCAATGTTGCCATCCATTTGTTTCCAAATCTCTTCCGCGGTGGTTTTATAATGAGCGATTTTATTATATTCGTTTGAAAACTGATCAGGCATAAAATATTTGTCCGGGTTCTTCTTAACGAGCTCCCGTGCTTTCGTTATCGCACCGTCGGTTCCAAGCTCTGCATTAGTTAAGGTAACTCTGGCGCCAAAAGCTACAATCATCTTTCTTCGTTCAATGGATACTGCTTCACTCATAACAATTTCAACGTCGTAGCCTTTTATTGTCCCTATCATTGCCAAACCAATTCCGGTATTGCCGGATGTTGGTTCAATGATGGTTTTCCCTTTTACGAGCGAACCTTCAATCTCCGCTTGTTCAATCATCTTCAGTGCGATTCTATCTTTTATGCTACCGGTTGGATTATTACCTTCAAGTTTTGCGAAAATAGCAACCCCTGGATTTGGATTGAGCTGATTTATTCTGACTATCGGGGTATTACCAATAGCCTGCAAAATATTATCGAATATCATAAAAAGCTCCTCACTAACTTACGTGTTAAAATGGATATTCACTTAATGGCCGAGCTCAGCGCCGCGACTTATTGCGTCCTCTGTGATAACTGGCAAGACCTTTTTATCGCGTGTTTGTCAAGGGTAAAGCTTCAACCCCCAAGATTTTCCCGAGTCTCGATGATTTTTACTTGCCTGCTTTTTTCTCTTGTTTCGCAAGCCGTTTCTCTTTTCGCGTTTTTTGTGGCTTCTTTTTTACATTCTTTTTAGCATCATGACTTTTAGCCATTGTTTTTCTCCTTTTATTTTACTGGTTATATTCCAGATTTAAGGTCTAGCTCAGTGGCGCGGTTTACCGTGTCCGCTGTAATAATCAGAAAGGCCTTTTTATCCTGCGTATGTAAAGATCACATATCCAACCTCCACCTGCTTCGTCAACAGTATACATGACCCCCTCTGCTCTTTTGACAGGCCGATTTTGTGATACCGGGTTACTGTGCTGCGCTGCCAGGGCAGATCAATCTCATCTTGCAGTTGGTACACGCCATTTTTCTGCTAATTGCCCCGCTGTAAACAGACACGGCCAGCAGCAGCACCAGCACGACGACTTTTAGTACCGTGACTTCTTGCACCAATGCTACGATGCAAAAGACAAGGGGAATCAGGGTCAGCAGGCCATAGGTGATGGGGGCTGCCTTGATACCAACACAGGTGCTGAATTGGTCAATGCTGCCCTGGCTGAAGAACAGCGCGGATAACTTACCCCAGCCGAGGGCGCATTGTTTTCCATAGTAGTAGCAATTGGTGCAGACCAGCTTCCGGAGCACGACAAATATCATGATGATTGTCGCCCCAAGATAGATCCACGCCACCATCGGATAGACAAACCAGCACGCAATAG
>Ga0315537_1001021_pt1 | contig 22258 bp, 15 predicted proteins | sample SalMarSW160270MG_FD_203091 | JGI IMG/M metagenome (GOLD analysis project Ga0315537, IMG submission 203091) | Salt marsh sediment microbial communities from the Plum Island Ecosystem LTER, Massachusetts, United States - Salt Marsh Sediment SW1602-70 ...
TGTCGTAATCCGATAAACCTTTATTTTCTGCAAATGAATAATCCAGGCTGCCTGTTTCAAATTGATACTGTGCAAGCATCATTTCAATAACATTACCGGCGGAATAATCAATTGTTATCTCATATGTTTTTGGAAATAGAAAACCTTCCAGATCCGGAGCATCATTCAAATATTCATAGCTATAATTGCTTATATCGACAGCATGTTCTATGTCCTCATAACCTATAAAAGGTATTTCCTCCGCTACCTTCTCAGTTATTTGTTTTTTAGTATAACCTTCCGGGATAGTAAATTTATATATTACAACCGGCGGTCCTATTGTTATTTTATCCAGAACTTCTTCAAATTCAGAACCTGTTTTCAATATATATACTCCAGGCATCAAGCTCCCTTCCTTTTCTTTCTGCTCCACAAACAATCTGAAAAGAAGTGCATTGTTTATTATATTTTTTTCTTCCATAAGTGATGCAATATCTTTTAAGTTCATTCCTTCTTTTATTTCAAATTCAATCTCAATTCCAGGTTGTACGGTATCTTCGTCTGCTGTTTCAAAAAGACTGCATGAAAATAAAAAAAATAAGGACGTTACCGCCATTAATATAATTATTGAAATTCTCATACTTTTAAGCTTATTATTTATTATCTTCAATTTTCTTCTTTCTCATCATTAAATAATCACTCAGTATCATACTTGCCGAATATTTATCTATTTCCTTTTTTGCCGGCAGTCTATTGGAAATTTTCAAGGGGATTTTTGTAGTATATCTTTCATCGATATATTCCACTTCAATATCAGGGTCATTCAAAAGATCTTTAGCTGCAGTTATAACTTCCTTCGCCTGGGGACCTATCTCTCCTTTAAGAGTATAAGGCAACCCTACTGCTATTTTTTTTATATTATATTTCTTAATCAATCTTTTTAAGTTTTTATTTGCCTTCTCGTCATTATTAAACACTTCTATAGGAACTGACATCATTTCTTTATCATCCGATACTGCCACGCCTATCCTTTTACTTCCTATATCAAGCCCCAATATTCTCATTTTTTCCTGTTTATTATTTTTAAAACCATATTTTTTGCTAAATTAATGGCGGCGTTTAAAGAATCGGCGCTAAAACCGCCCAGCTGCGCAAAGCCTGGCTTACCGCCTCCGCTGCCTTTTAACTTTCCGCTGACCTCTCCTGCAATAATCCCGCAGTCTATTCCTTTTTTAACCAGGTCCCCTGTTGCCTGCAGTACTATAACCGGCTTATTATTTATGATATTACCAAAAATAATAAATGTATCTTTACCCATAAAAATATCCTTAATTTCATCACCTACTGCTCCCATGCTTTTAATACTCATATTAGAGACTGGTTCGTATTTTGAAAAATTAAAATTAATTATTTTAAAATTGCTGCTTTTGGAACTATATCCGGATTCACCGATTATTTTATCTTTCGCGATTTTTATTTTAAGTGATGCCAATTCCTGCTCTTTTTTTTGAATATTTTTTTTCATATTGCCAACAGCATCTTTTAATTCATTTTCTTCCGCTTCCATTTTTACCGAAATATCATTTAATAATCTCTCTTTTTCTACAAGGTAATTATAAGAATACATTCCCGTTACTGCCTCAATTCTCCTTAAATTTGCTCCGATGCCTGAATCAGATAAAATTTTAAAAATACCTATATCTCCTGTTCTGTTGACATGTATTCCCCCGCAGAGCTCTCTACTGTAGTTATCTATCTCCACAACTCTTACAAACTTGCCATATTTTTCATCAAATAAAGCAACGGCACCTAATTCTTCCGCAAATTCTCTTGTAGTTTCAAAGCACCTCACAGTATCATTATTCTGAATTTTTTCATTGATCATTCTTTCTGCTTTCATAATATCTTCTTTTCCGGGCGGCTTATGTATAGTATAATCAAACCTGAATTTATCTTCACCCACAAAAGAACCTGATTGTTTTATCTCATTGCCAAATATGTTTCTCAGGGCCCAGTGCAGCAGATGAGTAGCTGTATGATTTCTGCTTATGTCTTTTCTTCTGTAACTATCAACCTCTGCATTTACTTGGTCACCGCTCTTAATATTTCCCTTACTTAAAATTCCTCTGTGGATATATATACCTTCAACAGGAATTACGCATTCTTTGACATTAAACAGATTGTCGTCTTTTTTTATACTTCCCTTATCGCCAATCTGGCCGCCTTTTTCTCCATAAAAGGGTGTTTCTTTTAGTAATATTTCTCCTTTCTCCCCATTATGTAAACTTGATACTACTTTCTTATCACCATTTTTGTCTATTTTTATTATATGTTCTATTACTGTTTTTAATCTGGTTTTCTGGTAACCGGCAAATTCTGTTTTTATTTTTTCGCTTATTCCGCGGTATAAATCCAGATCTCTATTAATTTTTTTATCAAAAGAATCTTTCTTTTTGGACATTTCTATATGATCCTTAAAATATCTATTAAACTCATTTATATTCAATTTCAAATTATTCTCATCCAGAATTTCTTTGGTCAGCTCGACCGGAAAGCCAAATGTATCATACAGCCTGAATGCATCTTTAGAATTAAGATATTTCCCTTTTTCCCCTTTAATTCTACTAATATTCTGCATTAAAACCTTACTGCCTTCCTTTAACGTTTTACTAAATCTTTTTTCTTCATCATCTACCAGCTCAAATGAAAAATTTTTCTTTTGGCCAAGTTCCTTATATATCTTTGAATACTGGTTTATCACCGTCTCGCCAATATGATTTAAAAAATAATCTTTTATTCCCAGCTGCCTTCCAAATCTTATGGCTCTTCTGATTATCCTCCTCAATATATAACCTCTTCCTTCATTTGAAGGTATCACTCCATTTGAAATTAAAAAATAAATAGCCCTGGCATGGTCAGCTACTATCCTAACCCCTTTATCAAAGTCTATATCAACTCCCTTACTATTTTTAATCTTTTTGGCTCCAGTGTCATAATTTGAAATTTCTATAATCTTTTTTATTATTTCCTTAAACAAGGGTGTTTTAAAGATAGATGGATCTCCCTCCATAACTGCTGATATCCTTTCCAGGCCCATTCCTGTATCAATATTTTTCTGTGGAAGCTCATGATAATTTTTGCCATCGAAATTATACTGGACAAAAACCAGGTTCCATATCTCGACGAATCTTTCACACTCACAATTTGGATTGCATCTATCTTCCCCGCAGCCGTACTCTTCACCAAAATCATAATGTATTTCGGCACATGGTCCACAGGGACCCGTTTCTCCGGCAGGCCCCCAGAAATTTTCTTTTCTTCCAAATCTATATATTCTATCATCACTTATGCCGCTTTTCTTCCAGTACTTTACGGATTCAAGGTCTGCCGGTATTTCCTTATCACCTCTGAATACGGCCACGCTTAATTTTTCCAGAGGGACTTTTAGCGTATTTACAATAAAATCAAGGGCATACTCTATCGCTTCTTTCTTAAAGTAATCTCCGAAAGAAAAATTGCCCAGCATCTCAAAAAAAGTACAATGCTTGCTTGTGTACCCCACACTATCTATGTCACTGGTCCTGAAACATTTCTGTACCGTGGCAATTTTTTTATCTGGAGGTTTTTTTATTCCAAGAAAATATGATTTAAACTGCTGCATTCCTGCTGTGGTCAGAAGAACACTGGGATCATCTTCCGGTATCAGGCTTGAAGAAGGCAATACCAGATGATTATTTTTTTCAAAATATTCTAAAAATCTCTTTCTTATTTCCATAATAAGAATCAGATTGATTTTTGATAATAAAACGGATACCCCATTTGTACGTAACTATAAGAAGTTTTTTGCGCCCTGCGCTCAGCAGGTGGATGCCCTCCTGTCTGTTTTATAAGTCCCATCAACTAACGGGCATTTACGCTACAGCCAAAGTTTGAGCTTCCAATGTAAATTTGTTGGCACAAAAATTTAACTCTAGTTACGATATAAACAGAGTACCCGCAATGATGTTAGCATAATTGAATGGTTTATTCAATGAACCGGACTTTACCAGTAAACACCGTATTTAACGGCTTTTTTCAATTATAATCATAGACATCATCGCTCTGATAAATTTAAACAAAATATCTGCCCAACAGTCAAAAATTATTATTCTTTACTCTTCTCTATTAGATTAATGTACACTTCTTTTAACTGCTCTTTTGTTACACTGGATGGAGAGCCCGTAAGCAAACATACGGCAGATTGTGTCTTGGGAAAAGCAATAACTTCCCTTATGTTGCTGAGTTCTGCCATAAGCATTATCAGCCTATCCATACCCACAGCAATACCTCCGTGCGGAGGAGTACCATATTCCATGGCACCGGTAAAAAATCCAAAATTTTCTTTAATTTTTGCTTCATTGAGGTTAAGCATCTTAAATATCTTTTTCTGTAAATTTATATCATTTATTCTTATAGACCCACCTCCCAGTTCCACACCGTTAAGCACTACATCATAAGTCACGGAATTAACTTTTAGGGGATCAGTATCCAGAAATTTAATTGTATCTTCATCAGGCCTGGTAAAGGGATGATTCACCGATTTTATCCTTTTTTCACTTTCATCCCATTCAAATAGCGGGAATTCATATATCCAGACAAAACTGTATGCACCTTTCTTTATCAAGTTTAATCTGCCGGCCAGATATTTTCTCAATGCGCCAAGTGCCTGGCATGCCTTTATGTACTTTTCTGCAACTATAATCAGAAGGTTTTTCCCTTTTAAATTTAGAATCTTAATCAGGTCCTGCTTTTCTTTTTCCGATAAATATTTTGATATGGGTGACTTTAAATCCATATTATCGTCTACTTTGATCCATACAAGTCCTCCGGCACCGTATTTCTTTGCCATTTCTACCAGTTTATCCAGTTCCTTTCTTGTAAAATCCTCAGCGTCGTCAATTACAATACTTTTTATGCAGCCATTATTATTTAAGGCATTTTTAAAAATTTTAATCTCACTATCTTTAAATAGTCCCGATATATCTTTTATGATAAGGTCATATCTTAAATCAGGTTTATCCGTACCATACATTTCCATGCTATCCTTCCACTTTATTCTCTTAAAAGGTATTTCAATTTCTACATTCAATGTTTTTCTAAATATATGGGCGAACATTCCTTCCATTATTTTCATCACATCTTCGGCATCTACAAAAGTCATCTCCATATCTATCTGTGTAAATTCCGGCTGTCTGTCTGCTCTTAAATCTTCATCCCTGAAGCACCTTGCAACCTGATAGCATCTGTCAAAACCGGAAAACATCAAAATCTGCTTGAAAAGCTGGGGTGATTGCGGAAGTGCATAAAATTTTCCCGGATTTAACCTGGAAGGCACCAAAAAATCTCTTGCTCCTTCGGGGGTGCTTTTTGCCATTATGGGAGTCTCTATCTCCAGAAAACCTCTGGAGTTCAGGTATTCCCTGGCTGCCTGGTTTACATAATGTCTTAATCTGATATTTTCCTGCATCTGTCCAGTTCTCAGATCAATATACCTGTACTTTAATCTTGTATTTTCGTCTATTTTTTCTTTGTCATCAAGCATGAAGGGAGGCGTCTTGGACTTGCTTAAAACCAGTATTTCTTTTACTACTACCTCAACTTCACCCGTTGGAATAGAAGGATTGACCGTATCTTCCGATCTCATCCTGACTGCACCGCTTATTTTAATCACATATTCACTGCGGATGTTTTTTGCAATAATATAAGATTTATTATCTTCATTAGGGTCAAAAACCAGCTGCATTATTCCTGAAAAATCTCTTAAATCTATAAAAATCAACTTTCCGTGGTCCCTTCTTTTATTGACCCATCCGCATAAGGTAACTTCTTTATCCTTAAAAACCTTATTTATCTTTCCGCATAAGTTGGTCCTCATACCGGTTTTAAAAACAGAATCAGACATAATTACGCGCTCCTATGATTTTATTTAATTTTTCCTTCTGGTTTTTCCAGTTTATTTTATATTGCTTGAAGTTTTTCACGTCCTTAATGGTAAGATTTCCTTTCCTGACTTCATCTTCGCCTATTATAATAACAAAATTGAAATCATTTTTCTGTGCCCATTTAATTTCTGTTTTAAGATTTCTTTCATTAAAATTAATATCACAGGCTACTTCCATTTCCCTTAAATATTTTAGTATATCAAGGGAGTAATCCCTGCAAATTTTCCCCATTGATATTATATAAATTCTTGGTCCCGGTATTTGTTTTTCTGTTTTTATATTCAGCTGTTTCATCAGTATAATGGTCCTGTCAATTCCCACTGCAAATCCTACGGCTGGCAGTTCAGGTCCGCCTAATTGCTCAAACAGATTATCATATCTGCCTCCTCCGCCAAGGGCATTCTGCGCACTCTCTATATCTTCTGATATTATCTCGAATATTATCCCGGTATAATAATCAAAACCCCTTACCAGCCTTGTATCCATTCTGTATTTTATTCCTAAATTTTTAAGGTATTCCTGTATCTGTTTAAAATTTCTCTTACATTCAGAACATAAAAAAGAAGCTATCTCAGGTGACCCGGAAAGAATTTCCGTGCAGCTATTTTTTTTACAATCGAATATCCTCAAAGGATTTTTATCAAATCTTTTACGGCAATCGTTACATAATTTTTCAGGGCCGTTCTTGTTAATATATTTTTTAAATTCTGCAATAAACTTTTTTCTGCATTTGCTGCAGCCTATACTGTTTATTACAAGCACTAATTTTTTAAATCCCAGCTTCCTGAATAACGAATTTAAAATCCATATAACTTCTGTATCTATAATAAGACTTTCCGATCCGATGGATTCTACTCCAAGCTGCCAGAATTCTCTCATTCTTCCTTTCTGCGGTCTTTCATATCTGAACATATTACCTATATAAAACAACTTTAAGGGTAAATTTTCAGAATAAATCTTATTTTCAATAACTGATCTTGCTATTGATGCAGTGCCTTCGGGCCGCAGTGTAAGTGATCTTCCCTTTCTGTCCATGAAAGTGTACATTTCTTTTTTTACAATATCGGTTTCTTCACCTATACTTCTACTGAAAACCTGGGTATATTCAAAAGCCGGAGTTATTATTTCCTTATAATTAAAGGTTTTAAATATATTACGTGCATTATTTACGATAAAATTTCTATAGTCTATATCATCACCGTAAATATCGCTTGTTCCTCTGGGAGAACTTAATTTCAATTAAACTCACCTTTTTCTAAATTAATAATCTTCTTTTAAAAAATCATCCTGAAGATAGTAGTTATTTTTCAATTCATGCTCCAGTGTGCTGCTCGGGCCGTGGCCGGGATGTAATTCCATTTCTGCTTCCATTGATTTTATTTTAACCAGTGATTTTTTCATCTGTATTATGTCCCCTCCCGCTAAATCAGTGCGCCCTACTGATTCTTTAAACAGCAGATCACCTGTAAAAACACAATTACCTGCTATAATTATAATACTTCCCGGTGTATGACCGGCAGTATTAACAATTTTAATGCCAAAATCAGCAAAATAATTATAATCAGATTTCTTTATTAAATTATAAGTTTTTAATGATAATCCATTTTTTCCAAAAAATGAAGATAAATTCTTCTCAGGATCTTTAATAATAGGCTCTTCAAGCTCATGGATATAAAATGGAATATTGTAATTTGAAATTACATCCGTAACTGCTCCTATATGATCATAATGGCCGTGAGTATTCAATATAAAATCCGGTTTTATATTTTCTTTTTTAAGGTACTGCTGGATAGTATTAAAATCCGCACCGGGATCTATTATTATATCTTTTTCATCCAGAGATAATATATAACAATTAACCTTAAAAAAACCTAATTCTAATTTTTTTACCTTCAAAGGCAGTCTTTACTTTCTAGGCAATATTCTAAAAGCGTCATAAACAGAATCTATTTCTTTTATATTGCTTATTACGTCCTTTAAAATATATTTATTGCTTATTTCTATTAAAAATCTGAATTTTACATGTCCGCTTTTATCTATCCTGGATGAATGGGCTCTCAGTATATTCAAATCATACTCGCTTATGGCATTGGTGATATCCCTAAGCAGTTTGGTTCTATCCAGAGCCTCGATTTGTATCTCGGCATTGAATTTGTACGGAGCTTTTTTGTCCCACTCAACTTCTATAAATCTTTGATTTTCTGAACTCATCAAAGTATTAACATTATTGCAATCCACTCTATGGACTGAAATTCCTTTTCCTCTGCTAATATATCCTACTATGCTGTCGCCAGGAACCGGATTGCAGCACTTTGCTATAGTTACCAGCATTTTCTCCATTCCCTTAACCCTTATGCCGCTGCTTTCTTTCCCTTTAGCTTCTTTTCTGTGTATATCTTCAATGGTCAGCTCTTTTTCAGGTTTTTCCTGATTCAGGTTTTTTACTATTTTTGTAAAAACCTGGTGAACTGAAATCTTATGGGAACCAATGCTTCTGAACATCGTATCCGCCTTTTCAAAGTTCATTTCCCTTGCCAATTTCTCAAAGATTTCAGCAGGAACGCTTTTAAAAGAAAGGCCGTTTTTCCTTAAAATTTTTAATACCATATCCCTTCCCACGCTATAAGTCTCCAGCCTCTGTTCTTTGCTGAACCATTGTTTTATTTTATTCCTTGCCCTTGAAGTTTTAACAACATTAAGCCAGTCCCTGCTGGGACCTTTTTTTGTCTTGGAAACGATTATTTCAACTATGTCGCCATTATCCAGCACAGTTTCAATAGGTGCCATTTTCCCGTTTATCTTGGAACCTATAATATTATGTCCCACGTCAGTGTGTATCTGATATGCAAAATCAATGGTAGTCGCACCCCTGGGCAAATTCACTACCTTACCTTTGGGTGTGAATACGAATACTTCTTCTTCAAACAAATCCAGCTTTAACGATTCCATATAATCCTGAGGGTCTTTTAATTCTTTCTGCCAGTCCAGTATCTGTCTTATCCATGCCACTCGCTTGTCAAATCCATCAAGTTTTTTAAACCCTCCTTCCTTATACTTATAGTGCGCCGCAATTCCATACTCTGCAAATTTATGCATTTCGAATGTCCTTATCTGTATTTCCAGGGGTTTTCCTTTTGTTCCGATAACAGTTGTATGAAGTGATTGATACATATTAAACTTGGGATTGGCAATAAAATCCTTAAACCTTCCCGGTACCGGCTTCCACAGGGAATGTATTATGCCCAGTGCCGCATAACAATTTTTTACATCATTCACTATAATCCTTATAGCAATTATGTCGTATATGTCTTCAAATTTTCTATTCTGCTTTGTTATTTTATTATAAACGCTGTAATAAGTTTTAATCCTGCCGCTTATATCGGAAGAGATTTTTACTTCCTTTAATTTTTTATTTACTGCCTTAATGGCTTCATTGATTAATGATTTCCTTTCTTCAAGTTTTTCATCAAACATATTCTTCATTTTTTCATACTCTTTTGGATACAGGTTTTTAAAACATAAATTTTCCAGTTCTGATTTTATATGATATATGCCCAGTCTATGCGCAATGGGCACATAAACTTCAAGGGTTTCCACTGAGTTTAAATGTCTCTTTTTTTCATCCAGAGGTTTTAACGTTCTCATGTTATGGAGCCTGTCGGCAAGCTTTACCAGTATTATCCTTACATCTTCAGACATGGCAATTATCATTTTTCTTATATTGCTGACCTGCTGTTCTTCCTTGCTGTTAAAAATTATTTTATCTAATTTTGTAACTCCGTTTATAATATTTGCAGTTTTTTGCCCAAAATCTTTTTTGGCCATTTCCAGGCTGTAATCTGTATCTTCTATCACATCATGAAGAATTGCCGATATGATAGAGGTCTGATCCAGTTCCATATCTGCCAGTATTACCGCTACCTCCAGAGGATGCATTACGAATGGTTCTCCTGATTTTCTGTACTGGTCTTTATGATATTTCTTTGAAGTCTGGTAAGCTTTGTCAAGCAGTTCTTCGTCTATTCCGGGGTTATATGCCTTGATTTTCTTTACCAATCTTTTATATGAAGCATCGGTGTTTATTTTGCTTATTTTATTGTTCAATCCTAAGCCCATTTTATTTTATTTTACTTAAAACTTGATACCATTATAAAACATTTTCAACTTCTCTAAAATAAGTCAACAATTACCAGTTGTATGGATTTTAAACCATTCCATATATTCTGTCTTACCTTATATAATATATTGATTTTTTCTCCCACTGCTACTTTTTCCTTTTTCTCATTATCTATTCTGAAAAATACAGCATCTAACAACCTCTCATTATTTTTTAGCTTTAACTTTATATGTTTTTCACCTGATGTGTAGCGGAAATCTTGAATAATACAGTCTCCGGTTTTAAAAACAGGTTCGGGATTTTTTATCCCAAATGGTCTCAACAGATCAAATTCTTTTAAAATTTTTTCATTTATATCTTTAAAATTAACTTCAGCATCATAATAAAACTTTTTCTTAACATCACTTTTTTTTATTTTATCCCCGGCTAATAACTTCATCTTTTTACAAAAACTTTTGAAATTTGTTTCTTCCATTCTTATGCCGCATGCGGTCCTGTGTCCTCCGAAATTTTCAAATAATCCCTTGACGGACACAAGGTTTCCATATAAATCAAATTTATCAATACTTCTTCCCGAACCTTTAAGCTTGCCTTTAAACTCTTTAAATAAAATTGCAGGAATATTAAACATTTTTACAATATTGGAAGCTACTATACCCAGCACCCCTTCGTTCCATGTTTTTGATTTATCTATAAATATCCTATTTTCCTCTACAATTTTTTTAAAATCATTATTCTTAATTATTTCATCCAATATATCTTTTTGAATATTTTGTCTTTCTTCATTTAAATTGTTGAGTTCTTCTATGATTTCTTTTTTATTGTCCTTACCAATGCTTAAAAGTTCGACACTGCTTTTTGAGCTTTTTATTCTGCCTGCTGCATTTAATCTTGGAGCTATAATAAATCCGATATCATATTCGCTGATATTTTTTTTATCTGCCATTACATTATTTATCATTTCTTTAAGTCCGGAATTTACAGTTTTTTTAATTATCTCCAAACCCTTTTTTACCATTACCCTATTTTCGTCCAAAAGGGGCATCAGGTCAGAAATAATTGATATCGCTACAAGGTCAAGAAGACTGGTCAGATAATTTTTTTTAAATTTAGACTTAAAAGTTTCTTCCAGTTCCCTTAATATACCTATAATAAATTTAAAAGTTACGCCTGCACCGCTTAAATTTTTAAAAGGATATTTTGAATTTTTGGTTCTGGGATTAATTATAATATAATTATTCGGGTTTCCATTGAATTTAATTGACTGGTTGTGATGGTCGCATACTATCACATCCGGACAGGGATTGCTGCAGGAAAATTCCTGGACATCCAGGCTGTTTGTACCGCAATCAACACAAATAACCAGACTATGTTTTTTTTCGGCTGATATTTTCTTAAAAAATTTAAGTCCCAGATCATATCCTTCATTAAATCTGTCAGGGATATGAACTTCTGCGTCAAGGTCCAGTTCTTTTAAGAAATTATACATAAGGGCGGTACTTATGATGCCGTCGGCATCATAGTCTCCGAATATTAAAATATGTTCCTTGCCGTATATGGCTTTCTTTAATCTGCTGATCCCTCTTTTAATTCCCGGCAGCATACTTGGATCGTGCAATTTTTTTAATGATGGATTTAAAAAAGATATTATTTCATCTTCTGAAATTATGTTCCTTGCAGCAAGTATATTGACTAAAATATTGCTGCGGCCGATTTTTCCAGGGTTTATTTTTTTAACTTTTTTATTGCTTCTGCATTTCCAGTAAGAAGGGGAAATTGTCATTTTTATTTCTTATATCTTGGGAATCTGTTGTTCCATGCTACTAAAATAGGGCTCGCAAAAAATATGGATGAATAGGTTCCGCTTACTATTCCGATAGTAAGCGCCAGAGCAAAATCTTTTAAAGCCGAGGTGCCTAATATAAGAAGTAAAATTACCGGAAACAGTGTGGTAACAGAAGTATTTATTGATCTTGACAGGGTTGCGTTTACAGAATCATTTACCACCCTTATATAGCCCAATTTTCCGGCTAAATGAGTATTTTCTCTTATCCTGTCAAATACCACGATTGTATCATTTAACGAGTAACCGATTATGGTAAGCAGCGCCGCAATAGTCGAAGTATTTATTTCCCGGTTCAGTATGGCATACACTCCAAGAGTTACCAGCACATCATGGAATAAGGCCAGGATCGCTGCGGCTCCAAACCTGAATTCAAATCTTATCCAAACATAAATTAAAATTCCTATTATACTGATTCCAATAGCCATTAAAGCATTCCTGGTTATCTGCTTGCCAAAACCGGGATCCACTGTCCTATCCTGGAGAGGTTCTCCGGTCAGGCCAATTTTTTCATCCAGAGAATTCAGTATATCGTTTTTTTCCTCAGTGGTTATAGGAGTACCTAATTCTTTGGCCTTTATTCTGATAATGAATCTATCAGATTCTGCCTGCAGCAAATCAGTTTCTACTCTTTGCAGTACTGCATTACCGTAACCCAGATCATCCATAACTTCCCGTATTTCGGCAACATTTACGTTTCTTTCAAACTCTACTTCTATTAAGGAGCCTCCGAGAAAATCAATGCCCAGATTAAAGCCTCCCCTGATGAAAAATCCGGCAACACCAATTATTATTACTGCCAGGGATATAATGAACCATACATTTCTTTTCCCTATAAAATTAAAATTATAATTTTTAAGTTTCAAATTCTATGCACTGCTCCTTTTTCTGACACCTAAAAATCCGGGTGTTGCAATCCTCGGTACTCCTGACATTAAAAATAAAACGGACCTGGTAAATAGCAAACTTATTACCATACTTATTATTACCCCAAGACCCAGTGTTAGCGCAAAACCTTTAATAGGTCCCGTGCCAAATCTGTACAGCGCTGCCGCTGTAATTAAAGTGGTTACATTTGAATCCACGATGGTCCTGAGGGCATTTTTAAAACCATCACCCACTGCTATCCTCGGAGATTTTTCCTTTAATATTTCTTCTTTTATCCTTTCAAAAATAATAACATTGGCATCCACGGCCATACCTATGGTCAATATGATCCCGGCAATGCCGGGCAGAGTTAAAGCCGCACCTATGCCCGCAATAATACCCCAGAATATTATGATATAGATAATCAGATTTAAAGCAGAAACAGCTCCAAGTCCCCTGTAATAGGAAACCATAAATATAATGATTAAAATAAATCCGGCAACTCCTGCATATATTCCTTTGTTTAAAGAATCCATTCCCAGGGTGGGACCTACGGTACTGCTTTCCTCAGAGTGAAGAGTAACTGGCAGTGCTCCTAATTGCAGGACAATTTCAATATTTTTTGCTTCCTCGATACTGTCAATGCCTGTGATCTCAGCTTCGCCGTCATCTATGGGAACTTTTATATAAGGAGACGATTCGATTTTTTCATCCAGCACTATGGCCAGATTCCTGCCTATATTCTTTGATGTGACTTCGGCAAATTTTTCAACGCCCTCATCTTTAAAGCTTAAAGCAATTCTTATGGCTCCGTAGCTATCATAACCTGCAACTGCCTTTGCCAGATCTTTTCCTGTTAGTAGTACCGGTTCGACCAGTGTTGCCGCACCGGTCCTGGAATCAACCAGTATTTCTCCCTCAACATTTTCTTCTTCGTAATCAAACACCAGCATTTCTCTGGTTTCCGGATCGTATATCAGCTTTCCTATAACTTTTTCCGGATCAATTATAACTTCACTATCTGCTCCTGAATTTCCTTCTTTATCGGTTTCCTCTCCGGTCGATTCCCTATCGCCTTCTTCTTCATATTCAACAAGCAGAAGTTCTCCCGATTCAGTATCAGTCAATAATTCTGCAATTACTTCAAACGATTCTCCCGCTATAAATTTATTAATATCATTGATTAATAAAACTTTCTTATCATCAGATATTCCTGTTAATTTCCCTTCCTCATAATCAAATTGCACCACGTCCCAGCCCTGTTCATCTATGGAAATAAGTGTTCCCGCAACCAGCCTGAACTCAAGTTCCGCGGTCTTCCCTATTACTTCTTTTGCAGTATCGGGATCCTTTACTCCCGGCAGCTGGATTATAAAATTATTTAATGAGTCTCTTGTAACCAGAGGTTCCGAAACACCCAGCCTGTCTATTCTTTCTCTTATAATGCGTGTGGTCTCTTCTAAATATTCAGAGGGTATTTCTTCCTCACCGCTCCATGTGGGTCTTAAAATAATCTGGGTCCCGCCTTTAAGGTCGAGCCCAAGTTTTATGGAATTTGAAATGGAGTCTCTAAATATATAATAAAAACTTACACCTATTATTATTATAAATATTATAATAATAGATATATGGACCTTCTTATTTCTCATATCTCCTATTGACTTGTTTTTTTAGAAACAGCACTCTTGCTTACTTTTACATCCACGCCGCTTGCAATAGTAATTATAATTGCATCATCTCTTATGTCTTTTATCCTTCCGTGAAACCCTCCTACGGTCACGACTTCATCGCCTCTCTGAAGACTGGACATTAAATCCTGTGCCTTTTTAGATCTCATTCTTTGCGGCCTTATCAGCAGGAAATAGAATGCTACTACTAAAATTGCAAGCCAGATCCACGTTCCGTAGCTCGAAAATAATTTGCTGAAAGTGTTTGTTCCTTCACCTCCGGCTTCTGTAGTAGTGGCTGCTCCCTCATCAGTTGTTGTTGCGGGAAGACATGCAACGCTCAATAAGCCCAGGCCCAATACCAATACACTTACTGTAAAAATTTTGATTAATCTTCTGGATAATCTCATAATCACTCCTTAAATATAAACTTTTTAAAATCAAGTATCACTATTATTAACTTTTTTTAAAATTTTGCAAATAGATAATTGCCTTTGTTTTAAATCTTTCCGTATTTATTTATAAAATCGGATTTAAAACTTTCAAAACTCTCGGATAATATGGCTTGTCTTGAATTATCGACCAGTTTAAAAATAAAATTCAGATTATGGATCGAAAGCAGTATGCTTGAAAGTATTTCTTTGCTTTTAAATAAATGCCTTAGATAAGATCTTGTATAATTTCTGCATGTATAACAATTGCATTCCTTATCAAGCTTGCATAGATCGTAAGTATATTTCTTATTTTTAATATTTATTCTCCCCCCTGATGTAAAAGCACTGCCATTTCTGGAAATTCTTGTAGGCATTACACAATCAAACATATCCACCCCGCTTCCTATAGCTTCGATTATTCCTATAGGATCCCCCATTCCCATAAAATACAGAGGTTTTTTATTATCCAGAAACTCTGCTGTATATTTTAGTATCTCAATAGTCTGATTTCTCTTCTCCCCGACACTTAACCCGCCTATGGCTATTCCGTCAAAATCCATTTCAGATATCGACCGGGCACAGAATTTTCTTATATCTTTTATAAATCCTCCCTGTACTATACCAAATATTCTGGATTTGTTCTCTCGGTCGATTCTTTTCTTTTCCTTAAGGGAAGCTTCAGCCCATTTTAAAGTTCTCTTTGCCGCATTCATGGTATATTCATAATCGTCATTAAAGGGGATGCATTCATCAAGGACCATAATAATATTTGAACCTATCCTGTACTGCATCTCTACTACATTTACCGGTGTAAAAAAATGATTTGATCCATCTATGATTGACTTGAACTCCACGCCGTTTTCCATAATTTTTCTTATCCTGCTCAGACTGAATACCTGAAATCCGCCGCTGTCAGTTAAAATATTTCTTTTCCAATTCATAAATTTATGTAATCCGCCTGCTTTTTCGATTACTTCAATCCCTGGTTGTAGATAAAGATGATAAAGGTTTCCGAGTATGATCCCGCATCCTGCTTCATAAAGCTGCTCATTGGTAACCGCCTTAACTGATGCTTTGGTGCCCACCGGCATAAATACAGGTGTTTTTACGACCCCTTTTTCCGTGGTTATTATTCCAGCCCTGGCAGATGATTTTTTATCTTTTTTTAAAACTTTAAAAAATGCCATACTTCTACCTGAACAATCTTTTAAAAATATCAGAGAATATTCTATTATTAATTTAAAAAATAGCAAAAAAAAGTTTTATTGACTTTAAATTTTTTTCGGAATAATATTATCGTGATATCTACGCTTGTAGATATTAATCCTTAATATTAAAGAGGGAGAAATGGTAACAAAAGGTAAAGGCAAAAAGAAAAAGTAGATAGTTATTTATTGAAAGTCCTGTATCCCAAAAAAATACAGGACTTAATTTTTTATACATCTCCCGGTTACTTTTTCTTCAGTCCCCTTATAAACCCTCCTCTAAGTTTATCCAGCATATAACTTGCTACGAAAGCTCCCGGGTCCTGCATATGAACTAATTTATTCAATCTTGCAAGACTTATACTACTGCATACTACATTGATAATCTCTACCTCGCCCTGCATTCCCGAACCTTTGTAGCAGGTAAATCCGAAACCCTCCCCGGAGAGTAGTTTTTTTATTTCATCATTATAATCCTTTGAAATAATGTTTGTGCTTATAAGGTCCCTTGATAATTTTCCTGATATTATAATACCTATTACCGTTCCTACCGCAAACCCTGCTCCATAGGCAAGTATTCCGTAAATATTATCAATATCCTTAATTATTCTAACAATAATAGAAATAAAAATAGTTACTTCGATGAATCCCACAGCAGCAGCTATAGTCTTTTTCCTCCTAATTATCATGTTCACCCTTATAGTACCCAGACTTACATCAATTATTCTGGCCATAAATATAATTGCTGCCCAGATTAAAGTATTAACCAACTGTTTCTCCTTTATTAATTTTATTAAAATCCATATATACCCGTTTACTGATTAAAATCGTCTTTTATACTTTATTTAAACATTATATCAGTGTTGTAAATCGTTTAAAAAATTATATAAAATAAAAGAAACCAGTTTTTGACGGGCCGGTATTATCTTTCTTCTCTGATATTATTTTTAGTTATCGGATAATCCAAGTATTTTCTCAAACCATTCTCGTCATTTCTGTGATCTCTTATTGAGTAATCTAATTTTTAAAAGTTAACAAGCTTTATGATTTATAAATAAATAGTATAATATGTCTATATTTATATTATATATTAAATATTAAAAAAAATTATATATCTCTATAAAGATGGCAGAAAAAATAAAATTAACAGATGAATTTATAAAATCGCATATAAAATTACATAAAGATCTTTCTGGTATAGAAAAGAAAAGATTTAAAGATAAATATATAGAAAACATTATTAAGAAAAACGAGCTCTTCCATTCCCCGATTATAAATACCCTGCCGGGATTGGTTTATTGCTGCAGGAATGATAAGAATTGGACCATGGAATTTATCAGCAGGAGGTGTCTCAAACTAACCGGATACAAATCCGCAGATTTAATTCTTAATAATAAAATCTCTTATGAAGATATTATCCATCCCGAAGATAGAAAGATAATAAGAGACAATGTTAAAGAAGCTATAAAAAAATCAAAACAGTTCCACATTGAATACAGGATAATAACTGCGAAAAATAAAATAAAATGGGTTTCAGAAGTGGGTCAGTTTTTCCCTCTCCCCTATGATAATCTACAAATGCTTGAGGGTTTTATAATAGATATAACCGATAGAAAACAGGCAGAAGAACTCTTCAGGGAAGAGCAGGAGAGGTACATGATTTTATTTGAATCCGCTCCGGCGGGAATTATTCTTGTTGATTCCAGAGGATTTATAGTTGCTGCAAATGATTTAGTACAGAAGTTTACCGGACTTTCCAAGGAAGAAATAATAGGCAGACATTTTACAAAACTAAAGTTCTTTTCAATCAGGGACATTCCCCGTTATATCGGATACTTTACCAGACTTATTACCAGCGGTAAAAAAATTAAACCTCAATTAATTAACTGGAAAAATAAAGACGGGAAAATTTTTACCGGTGAAGCGCGCACATCTATAATAAGAAAAAACAAGAAATTTGCTGGTATCCTTATAATAATGACTGATATAACCCAGCGCATAAAAACCGAGCAGGAATTAAAAGAAAGCGAGGAATTCAATAAAAGCATCCTGGAAAATTCTCCCAGTCCAATTCTGGTCTTAAATATGGATAAATCAATAAAATATGTTAATCCTGCACTGAAAAAAATTACCGGTTTTTCTTCTAAAGAAAGTATTGGCAAGAAGCCCCCATATCCATACTGGCCAAAGGAAATGATAGACAGGATTGAAAAAAGATTAGATTATGCCATGAAAAAAGATATATTGATTCCCGAATTACAATCAACAAATAAAAATGGACAAGAATTCTGGGTCGAACTCAGAACATCACGCGTAAAAGTTAACAATAAATTAAAATATTTATTGGTCAATTTAACAAATATAACAGAGCGTAAAAAATCCTTCCAGGAACTTGAAAAAACACTTGAAGACACTATAAACACTCTTGCTTTCATAGTAGAAGCAAGAGATCCTTATACGGCCGGCCACCAGAGGAGAGTAGCCGCCCTGGCTGTAAAGATTGCTGAAAAATTAAAGCTTGATAACCAAGAAATTAAAACTATAAAAACCGCTGCAACTGTCCATGATATCGGAAAGATAAATATACCTGCCTCTATCCTGTCCAAATCAGGAAAACTAATAGAGGCGGAATACAATATGATAAGGATCCATCCCCGGACTGGTTCCGATATTATCCATAAAATTGGATTTCATTATCCCATATCTAAAATAATTCTGCAGCATCACGAAAGAGAAAATGGTTCCGGTTATCCGGAAGGTTTAAAAGGAAGAGATATAATTATGGGCGCAAAAATAATTGGTGTCGCAGATGTAGTGGAAGCAATGTCTTCACATAGACCTTATAGGCCTGCTCTGGGTATAGAAAAGGCCATTGAAGAGATTAGAAAAAATAAGGGCACACTATATGACCCCCGCGTAGTTGAGGCCTGCATTAAGATTGTAACCAGTAAAAAATTCTCTTTTGATAACTGAAAAATTCAAAAATATAGAACTTTTTTACATTTTCCCAAAAATGTATTATATTAATACATAAGTATTAACTATTATAAAAGTAAATAATACAATAATATTATATTATTTATAATAAAAGTATTATTAAATAAAATGAGCAGTAATATTAAAATTATAAAAGCAATTTGTCTTTCATCCTTCTGTTTATTATTATCCGTTGCATTCTGGTATTTTCTTAAAAATCTCTTCCTGTGGAGGCAAGGCAGTATTATTGCCGATTTAATATTTGCCTTTATATCATTCTGCTTATTTTTTATATTCTCAATGATATATCTACTCCTAATTGATAATAGAAAGATTATTCTAATTTCATCTTTTCTTATCACTTTTGGCCTTTTGATATTTTTTTTAAGAAGAGACGGGGCATGGGTAGGAATTTATTCTATTATTGGTCACGCCATTTCGGCATTAATTCTCTTTTTAGCTTATAACCTGACCAATAAAAACATCCAGCATGATAAAAATAACAGCATAGTGTTCCATGCCGGAAAATCTATTCTTAAGGTAGGGCCGGTGCTTCTGGTTGTATTTGCCGTTTTGCTGTCAGTTATCTTTTACTTTAATTCCCCCCTAATAAACAATAAGGGAGAAATAGAAATAAAAGAATCTATGTTAGAAAGATTGGCCAGACCCGCTGGGAACATTATAAACAATTACATCCCTATTTATTACCCTGATATAAGTGTTGATGAATTTGTTGTGCTAAGCTCCATGATCGGTCTTCCTTTTGCAAAAGGTGGAGAGGAAGAACTCATGCCTCCCGTAAATATGGAAAAGCCGCCTGAAAGGGTGGCCGATTATCTTATAAGTAAGGGTATATATAATTTAGAAAACTTGAATTTGATTGAACATCTAAAGGCAGATGAGGAATTCAGGGCTTTATTTTTAGAAGAATTAAAAAAGTTGACAGAACAAACAAATTCCTATCTGATGTATAAATACCGGGATAATCTTTCTCGAAACTGGGAAATTGAATTAAGCAGCAGCGATAAAATGTCAGCAGTATATGCCAAACTACTGAACAGCAAAATAAACCGTATGTCTCCTTTACTCAGAAATTTACTCTTAATATCTCCTTCATTGTTATTGTTTTCGTTACTTGAAATCTCTTTTTTAATCTTAAATTTTATTTACTCTTTTTTCTGCTGGATTATACTGATCATCTTTTATAAATCCGGGTTCTATCATTACAGAAAAGTTAAAATAGAAAAAGAGGAAATAGAATTATAGCTGCAGATTTAAATTAAGATTTCGAATTAACCTCAACTTTTAAACTTTATTTTATCAGCATGCAATCCCCGAAACTGTAAAATCTATAACCTTTTCTTTTTGCTTCTTCATAAGCATTCAGCACGTTTTCCCTCCCTGCAAAGGCTGAGATCATTACCAGTAAAGTTGATCTTGGCAGGTGAAAATTAGTAATCAACCCGTCCACGGCCTTGAAATTGTAACCATGATAAATATACATATCGGTAACTCCCCTATCAGCTTTTATTGTTCCATACCTGGACATCAGTGTTTCCAGAACCCTCACCACAGTTGTACCTACTGCATTAATCTTTCTTCCCGATTCTTTTACCCTCTTAATTTTTTGCGCATCAAATCTCTCTATGTAATATTCTTCACTGTGCATTTTATGTTTTTCTATCTCATCTGATAAAATTGGCCTGAATGTATCAATCCCTATATCCAGTCCTACTTTTGCCATAATAACACCGCTTCTTTTTATTTTACTGATTAATTCCGGAGAAAAATGAAGTCCTGCCGTGGGTGCTGCCTTTGAGCCCTCTTTTTTCGCATATACGGTCTGATAACGGAATTGATCTATATCATCGCTTTTTATGTAAGGAGGAAGAGGTATATTGCCGTATTCATTAAAAATAATTTCTGCAGGAACATTAAATCTCACTACGGCTCTTCCGTAATCCAGTTTTGATTTTACCACAAAATTATACCTGCCTATTTTTACCCTGCTGTTGATTTTTAGCCTTTTTGAAGGTTTAAGAAGCGCCGCATAATCATTATCCTTAAGTTTATTTAAAACAAAACACTCAATACGAGCTCCTGTTTTTTCTTTTATGCCCATTAATCTGCATTTGGTAACCTTGCTCTCATTTACCACCAGAACATCATTTTTATTAAAATATTTAAATATATTATAAAAAATGTCGTGGCTTATACGTCCCGTCTTGCGGTCAAGAACCAGAAGTTTTGAATCATCTCTTTTTGTAAGAGGCCTCTGAGCTATATATTTTTGGGGAAGTTCGTAGTCAAATAATTCAATTTTCATAAGCTGGTAAATTATTCAAACAGTTTGGGGCTCTTTTCTTTTTTTACTCCCATGTATTTAAAGGCAAGATTTGTGGCCATACGTCCCTTTGAAGTTCTTTTCACAAACCCCAGCTGCAGTAGATACGGTTCATAAACATCTTCAATAGTATCTACTTCTTCTCCTATTGAAGCAGATATGGTTCCTATTCCTACCGGACCGCCTTCAAACTTAATGACCAGGGTATCCAGTATTTTCTTATCAACCACATCCAGACCTAATTTATCTATGTCCAATCTGCCAAGGGCTTTTTCTGCTATTTTATCATCTATTAAATCATCACTATACATTAAAGCATAATCCCTGACCCTGCGCAGCAGCCTGTTTGCAATCCTTGGTGTTCCCCTGCTCCTGCCCGCAATAATTATTGCACCTTCATCAGTTATTTCTATACCAAATATACCAGCCGATCTTTTTACAATTTTCACTATGTTTCCCTCATTGTAATAATCCAGCCTTAGATTGACCCCGAATCTTTCTCTCAGAGGAGATGCAATCAGTCCGATTCTGGTAGTTGCTCCTATAATAGTAAACGGTGCTATGTCCATCCTGATTGATTTTGCAGACGGTCCCTTACCTATTATTATATCCAGCTTGTAATCTTCCATCGCAGGGTACAGTATTTCCTCAACATTTCTACTCAGCCTATGAATTTCATCCACAAATAAAACATCGAATTTTTCTAAATTTGTCAGTATGGCAGCTAAATCTCCTGCTCTCTCAATAGCAGGACCGGAAGTAATCTTAAATCCTACCCCTAGCTCGTTGGCAATTATTTCTGCAAGGCATGTCTTCCCAAGACCTGGAGGACCCGATAGTATTAC
>Ga0315537_1001022_pt1 | contig 22244 bp, 14 predicted proteins | sample SalMarSW160270MG_FD_203091 | JGI IMG/M metagenome (GOLD analysis project Ga0315537, IMG submission 203091) | Salt marsh sediment microbial communities from the Plum Island Ecosystem LTER, Massachusetts, United States - Salt Marsh Sediment SW1602-70 ...
ACCGCATCATCCGCAAGCATTCCAGACCCAGGCGCCGGACAGGCTCGGGAAAGACCATCCTCGACTTCCAGATAACCAGTGACGGCGGCTTCAAGTCAATCAGCGCCGATAGCATAACCCAGACCCAGCAGAAGATTATCGATACCCTGCACATGGACTACGCCACCTTCATCAACAGCGCCTTCCTCAGGCAGGGCCACGCCGACGAGTTCACCAACCAGCCCCCAAACAAACGCAAGGAGGTGCTGGGCAATATCCTAGGGCTTTCCCTCTACGATGAACTTGCGGAGGCGGCTAAAGACCGTGCCAGACATCAGGAGATGGAAAAGGAGCAGCTTAACCGCGCTATTGAGGACATTAGCCAGGAACTGGCCCGAAAGCCCGTCTATGAGGCTGAGGTGGAACAGGCTCAGGCGGGGCTGGCTCAGATTGACCAGCTAATAACCGCCCACGAATCAAGACTCAATCACTTAAGACAGAAAAAGGAAGCGCTGGAAAACAAGAAGTCACAACTGTCCCAGCTTGAGGAGCATATATCCGCCACCCGAAGAGAACTGGAACGCCGCGAGCAGGAAGTTGCTCAATACCAGGCCCGCATCAAAGAACACGAGGCGCTTATCGCCCGGCGCTCGTCTATAGAAGAGGGCTATACCCAGCTCGCCGAAGCCCGCAAACAAAGCGAGGAACTGAACCAGAAGCTGGGACTGCTGGTAAAACTAAGGGAGAAAAAAAGCCAGCTGGAGATGGCCATCGAGCGGGCGCAGGCAAATCTAATTACCGAACACAAATTAGCCCAGAGCCGAATCAGCGAACTGGAGGCTAAATCGGCAAAGCTGCCCCAGCTTAGAACCGAGCTACAGCAGGCGGAAGCCCGGTTACACCAGCTGGCCGAACAGGAAACAGAGCTAGGCCGGAAAAAGCAGGCCGGCCAGGAGCTGCGGAAGCAGCTAAACTATCTGGAATCCAGCCAGACCCGCCTGGAAAAAGAGATAAAAGAGATAAAGGAAAAGCTCGATTTACTGACCCATCAGGAGGGAGCTACCTGTCCCCTATGTGAGACCGAGGTGGGCGTAGACGGCTTACAACGGATTGAAGCCAAATACACCGCCGACCGAGATGGTAAAGCTGACTCCCTAAATTCAAACCGAACTGAACTGGCGGATAAGAAAAAGAAGCTTGAGGCACTGGAAAGCGAAATATCACCGCTGGAAACCCGGTTAAATCAGGATAAAGCCTCGGCGCAGAGCCAGGTCAGCCTCTTAAAGCAGGGCATCAACGAAGCCCAAGCCGTAGAAAAACAGCTAAACCAGGCAAGGGATAGCCTTAACGAAATCGAACAGCGCTTGGCCGGCAAGGACTTCGCCGCTACCGAGCAAGAGGCTTTAGCCCAGGTTGAGGAGGAAACAGCCCGGCTCGATTACAACTCAGAGCAGCATGAGCAGGTGCGCCACCACCTCACTGAGCTAGAACAGTACGAAAGCCCCAAACAGAAACTGGAAGAGGCTGACAGGCTCATCAATCAAGAGAAGGAGGCGGTCCAAAAAGCCGAGGAAGCCAGCCAGGAGCTGCACCAAAGGTTGGAGACAAACCACCAGAAAAGCCAGGAGCTAAATAAAGAACTCGAAGCCCTCCCCCAGCTAACCAGTGATTTAACCCAGGCGGAGACGGAACACCAGTCGCTAGCCGCCCAGCAAAAGCAAGCCCAAGAGCTGATGTGGCAAGCGAATTCAAAACTGGAGCGCTGTGCTGATCTGGAGACGCAACAGAAGGAAAAGGGTAAACTGCTGGGTCAAGCATCCAAAGAGGAGAAAATATATAAAGACCTGGCCCAGGCCTTCGGCAAAAAGGGGATACAGGCTCTGCTCATTGAGATGGCGCTCCCTGAGATTGAAGCCGAAGCCAACCGGCTACTGGGACGGATGACCGATAACCGTATGCACGTCAAGATTGAAACCCAGAGAGAGACTAAGAAGGGAGACTTACTGGAGACCCTGGATATAAAAATCGCTGACGAACTGGGAACGCGGAACTACGAAATGTTCAGCGGTGGTGAAGCCTTTCGCATCAACTTTGCCGTCCGTATTGCCCTTTCCAAGCTATTAGCCAGAAGAGCTGGAGCTCCACTCCCCACCCTCATCATCGACGAAGGCTTCGGCACCCAGGATGTCATCGGCATAGAAAAAGTCAAAGAGGCGATAAACTCAATTCAGGACGACTTTGAAAAAATACTGGTCATTACCCATATGGAGGATATGCGGGACGCCTTCCCCACCCGCATCGACGTTATCAAGACCGCCGAAGGCTCGACGATTGAGGTTAACTGATTTATAGCCCCAGGCTGGAGGCAATCCCCTTCATCGCCGCCAGCCCCAGCTCAATAAACTGGTCAAGCTCAAGCCCAAGCTCAGCGCATTGAGCAATCTGCTCCCGGCTGGCCCCGGCGGCGAAGCTTTTCTCTTTATATCTCTTCATCACCGACTTCGCCTCGACCCCGGCCAGCTTTTTATCGGGGCGCACCAGGGCGGCGGCCACAATAAGTCCGGTCAGCGGGTCGGCGCAAAAGAGGGCCTTATCCAGCCGGCTATCGCGGGGAATGCCGTGGGCCTGATTATGGCAGAGGATGGCGTGGGCCATCGCCTCGCTGGCGCCCAGCTCCCGGGCCAGGTCAGCCCCCAGCTTGCTGTGGGTGCTCATGTCACCCTCGGTAAGCTCCATGTCAATATCGTGCACCAGCCCGGTAAGCCCCCACTCATCCTCGTCCTCGCCGAAGCGCCGGGCTAAAGCCCGCATAATCGCCTCGGTGGCCAGCATGTGCTTGATGGTGTTCTTGTTCTCAATATTGGCCCTGATTGAGTCCAGTGCTTCCTCTCGGGTCACCTCGCCTCCTTTAGTGCCGGGGGTTTACCGGTCAAAGCATACTCCATATCCTTGTCCTTAGGCAACACCCGGCTCAGGTACTGGCCGGTGGCCGAGGACTTAACCCTGGCAATCTCCTCAGGCGTGCCGGTGGCGACGATATAGCCCCCCCGGTCACCCGCCCCCGGCCCCAGGTCAATGACATGGTCGGCGTTCTTGATTACGTCCAGGTGATGCTCAATGACCACCACCGTATTGCCAGCGTCAACCAGGCGCTGCAGCACCCGCAGCAGGGCGGCCACGTCGTCGAAGGCGAGGCCGGTGGTCGGCTCGTCGAGGATATAGAGCGTCCTGCCCGTGGAGCGCTTGGATAGCTCGGTGGCCAGCTTCACCCGCTGCGCCTCGCCGCCGGATAGTGTCGGCGCCGGCTGGCCGAGGCGGATATAGCCCAGCCCCACGTCCCGCAGCGTCTCCAGCTTGTTCTTGACCCTGGGGAAGTGGTCAAAGAAGACAAAAGCCTGCTCCACGGTCATGTCCAGCACCTCGGCGATGTTCTTGCCCTTGAAACGAATCTCCAGCGCCTCGCGGTTATAGCGCTTCCCCTGGCAGACCTCGCAGGGTACGGTGACGTCGGGCAGGAACTGCATCTCAATCTGGATGAAGCCCTCCCCGCGGCAGGCCTCGCAGCGCCCCCCCTTGACGTTAAAGGAGAACCGCCCCGGCTTGTAGCCCCTCATCCTGGCCTCGGGGACGGTGGCGAAGAGCTCGCGGATGGGGGTGAAGGTGCCGGTATAGGTGGCCGGGTTGCTGCGGGGGGTGCGCCCGATGGGGGACTGGTCGATATTGACCACTTTATCAATGTGCTCGATTCCGGTAATATCGTCACAGTCGCCCGCCCTCTCCCGCGAACGGTAGAAGAGCTGGGCCAGCCTCTTATATAAAATATCGTCAATAAGGGTGCTCTTGCCCGAGCCGGAGACGCCGGTGACGCCGACGAACTTGCCCAGCGGGATGTGGACCTCGATATTTTTGAGGTTGTTCTCCCGCGCCCCTTTAATTATTAGCTCTTCCCCGTTGCCGGGGCGGCGCTGGGAGGGGAGGGGGATCTTCTTGGCGCCGCTCAGGTACTGGCCGGTCTTGGACTCGGCACAATTCATAATATCGTCTATGGTGCCGGTGGCCACAATCCAGCCGCCGTGCTCACCCGCCCCCAGCCCCATATCAATGATATAGTCGGCCGCCCTCATCATGGCCTCGTCGTGCTCCACCACCAGTATGGTGTTGCCCAGGTCTCTCAGTCGTTTCAGGGTCTCAATCAGGCGGAAGTCATCGGCGGGGTGAAGGCCAATGGTCGGTTCGTCGCAGATATAGAGCACCCCCATCAGCCCACTGCCAATCTGGGTGGCCAGCCGGATGCGCTGGGCCTCGCCGCCGGCCAGCGTCGCCGAGGAGCGGTCGAGGGTGAGGTAGTCCAGGCCGACATCCTTGAGGAAACCGAGGCGGGACTGAATCTCCTTGATAATCTGATGGGCGATGAGCTTCTCCCGCTTGTTGAGCACCGCCTTTTTACCGTCGCCGCTGATGGCGGCCACCCAGTCCATCGCCTGGCTGACCGACATGGCGCTGACCTCGACGATGTTCTTAGCGCCGATGGTCACCGCCAGAGACTCCGGCTTAAGGCGCTTGCCACCGCAGGCGGGACAGGGACGGGCCACCATGTAGCGCTCGATGTTGGCCCGCGAGTTCTCCGACTCCGTCTCCCGGTACTGCCGCTGCATGGTCGGGATAATGCCCTCAAAGCCGTCATCGTAGCGCCGGAGCCGGCCGAAGCGGTTGCGGTAGTACCTGGCCTCACCCCCCTCACCATAGAGAAGGAGGTTAACCTGCTCCGGGGTTAAATCTTTAAGGGGCTTGTTCAGCGAGATGCCGTGGGCGCGGGCCATCGGCTCCAGCCGGTAGAAGTACCAGCTGTGGAACTGCCAGGGGCGGATGGCCCCTTCCATAATAGAAAGTTCTTTATTAAGCACCAGCTCCGGGTCTATCTCCAGCTTTACCCCCAGCCCGGTGCACTCCCGGCAGGCCCCGTGGGGCGAGTTAAAGCTGAAAGTCCGGGGGGCAATCTCCCCTAAACTAATGCCGCAGTGGACGCAGGCAAAGTGCTCCGAGAAGAGCAGTTCCTCGCCGCCTTCAATAGCCACCAGCACCACCCCCGCCCCCAGTTTAAGGGCGGTCTCCACCGAATCGGCGATGCGGCTCTTGTCCTCCGGCTGTCCCGTCACCAGCCGGTCCACCACCGCTTCGATGGAGTGCTTCTTGTATTTATCCAGTTGGAATTCCTCGGTGAGATCGTGGAGCTCACCGTCAACCCTCACCCTTACGTAGCCGGCCTTACGCAGGTCGTCAAAAACGGTCTGGTACTCGCCCTTGCGGTCCCTCACCAGCGGCGCCAGAATCATAATGCGGCTGCCCGCTGGTATATTCTGGATGGCGTCAACAATCTGCTGCACCGTCTGGGCGGTAATCTCCCGCCCGCACTGGGGGCAGTGGGGGTGGCCAACGCGGGCGAAGAGCAGCCTCAGGTAGTCATAGGTCTCGGTGACGGTGCCCACCGTGGAGCGGGGGTTTTTACTGGGGCCCTTCTGGTCGATAGAGATAGCCGGGCTCAGGCCCTCGATATAGTCAACCTCGGGCTTCTCCATCCGGCCCAGGAACTGGCGGGCGTAGGCCGACAGCGACTCAACATAGCGGCGCTGCCCCTCGGCATAGATGGTGTCGAAGGCTAGCGAGCTCTTGCCCGAGCCGGAGACGCCGGTGATAACCACCAGCTTGTCCCGGGGGATAACCACGTTTATATTTTTGAGGTTATGCTCGCGGGCCCCCTTAACGACGATACTATCTAACGGCATTCTTTTCTCTGCCTTCCCTATTAAATTTTACCATTTGCCCCCAAGCGCAACAAGTTTGAGCACGAATTCTTGATTACACTCCCGACATCAGCTATACTACCTGTGGCCGGTTATTTAAATAATACCCTACAAGCCAGAGAAGGAGATTGTCCTTGAAAGAACTAACCATAAGCTCTGACGCCCCCGGCCAGCGGCTTTTTGTCCTGGGCAATGAGGCTATAGCCAGGGGGGCGATTGAGGCTGGAGTTCAAATTGCCGCCGCTTACCCCGGCACCCCCTCCAGCGAGATAACGGAGACCCTGGCCAGGGTAGCCAAAGAACTGGACATGTATGTTGAGTGGTCAACCAACGAAAAGGTAGCCTTCGAGATTGCCCTGGCCGCTTCAATCTGCGGGGTAAGAGCCCTGGCTTCGATGAAACATGTCGGGGTGAATGTGGCTCACGACCCGCTAATGACCGCCAGCTATATCGGCGCCAAAGGGGGGCTGGTCTTACTCTCCGCCGATGACCCCTGGGCATGGAGCTCCCAGAATGAGCAGGATAACCGTTACATCGCCGAACAGGGCTACATCCCCGTCCTTGAGCCTTCCTCAGTCCAGGAAGCCAAAGATATGATGGTTGATGCCTTCAAGCTCTCCGAGCAATTCCGGCAGCTTTTCATGTTCCGCTCGGTAACCAGAATAGGCCACGCCCGCGCCGATACTACCCTGGGGGAGATATCACGGGAACGGAGAAAGGGGCAGTTTGTCAAAGACCGCACCTGGCTGGACTATACCCCGCGTGAGGCTAGAATAAACAAGCCTTTAATGCTGGAAAGGTTTGAAAAAATAAAGAAAGCGGTTAATATCCTACCCTATAATCAATTGAAACTAGCTGATGGGGCCAAGCTGGGTATCATCGCCTGCGGGTTATCTTACAGCTACGCCCTGGAGGCGGTAAACTGGCTGGGCATTGAGGACAGGGTCTCCATGCTGAAAATTGGCACCCCCCACCCCCTCCCCGAGGAGCTGGTCTTAAAACTGCTAACCTCGGTAAAAGAGGCGCTGGTAGCCGAAGAGCTTGACCCCTTTGTTGAGCTTCACGTCAAAGCTATCGCCGGAGAGTATAATATTCCGGTCAAGATTCACGGCAAGGACTTGCTGCCCCGGATTGGGGAGTTATCCACCAGAAAAATCACCGAGGCCATCGCCCAGTTAGCCAAAGCCAAGACGCCGGTGGATTTCGCCAGTATAGATAAGCTGGAACAGGAGACCGCTCCGCTTTTGCCCTGGCGGCCGCCCGCCCTTTGCCCCGGCTGTCCTCACCGCGCCTCCCACTACGCCATCAGGGTAGCCTCACGAAAAGTGGCCAGGGACTATGGTAAAGAAATAGAACCCATCTACCCCGGTGACATCGGTTGTTATGCTCTAGGCTACAACCCGCCGCAGGAAGCCTCAGATACCATCATCTGTATGGGGGCCAGCTTCGGCATTGCCAACGGACTGGCCCATGTCATCGACGCACCGATAGTCGCCCACCTGGGCGACTCCACCTTCTTTCATGCCGGCATGCCGCCGCTGGTAAACGCCGTCTACAATAAGGCAAATATAACCATGGTAATAATGGACAACTCAGCCACAGCCATGACCGGCTTCCAGCCCCACCCCGGCACCGGCTACACCGCTATGGGCGATGAAACAGTTATGCTCAAGCCCGAGGAAATAGCCAGAGCCTGCGGGGTAAAATTCGTCGAGGTCGTCGACCCCTTTAACCTGAAAGAGGCAACCGAGACTATTGAAAAGGCGATAAGGTTTGAGGGACCGGCCGTCGTCGTCAGCCGGAGGCTCTGCGCCATAATTGAGCAGAGGGAGAAGAAAAAACGCAAGGAAGCAATCGTCCCCTACCGCATAGACCCGGAAAAGTGTAATGTCAAATGCAACGCCTGCATCGAGCTGCTGGGTTGCCCTGCGCTGATAAAGGAAGGGACAAAGACGGTAATTGATAGCTCGCTGTGCAACGGCTGCGGGCTCTGCGCCCAGGTCTGCCCCTATAAAGCGATAGTACTGGAGTAAAGAGAATGGTAAAAGAATTCAATATACTAATCACCGGGGTTGGCGGGCAGGGGGTGATTCTGATGTCGGAGCTGCTGGGAAAGGCAGCCGTCGCCGATGGACTGAGGGTGAGGGGCTCGGAGATACTGGGGATGGCGGTCAGGGGCGGTTCGGTAACCAGCGCCATCAGGATTGGGGACGAGGTCTATGGCCCCCTCATCCCCACCAGCAAGTGTAATGCCCTGGTCGGCATGGAGCCATCGGAGGCACTTAGAAATATCACCTATCTGTCGAAGTCCAGCCTGGTAATACTTAATACGGCGGTAACTGCCCCCTTCACCGTCTTCATAGGTGAAAGTAGTTACCCCAGCCTAGGGGAAATACTGGAAAAACTGGGTAAAGCTTCCGGCAGGATAGTCCAGCTGGATGCGGCTAAAACTGCTCAAACTGCGGGAAGCTTGCTGGCCACCAACATCGTGATGCTGGGGGCATTATTCGGCACCGGGCAGCTCCCCATAAAAATAGCCACCATAAAAGAAACTGTAGAATCGCACTTCCCGGCGAAACTGGCTCCGGTCAACATCAAAGCCTTTGACCTGGGATATGAGGCGTGCCAGCAGGCGGTCAAGTAGCCATTAGGCCAGCAGCTCCATAATATGCATCACCTTTACCGGAACCTTGTTCCGCAGCAGGCTGTCAATCAGCTGAATCTCACAGCCGGGGCAGCTGCTGACCACAATGTCAGCCCCAGTAGATTTTATCGCCTCCACCTTCTTATCGGCAATTTGCTTGGATAGATCGTAATAGTACAGGCTGAATGACCCGGCCATGCCGCAGCACCGATCGGCGTTGGGCATCTCAACGTATTCTATATCGGGTATCGACTTTATAATCTGCCTCGGCTGGCTGGTTATCCCCAGATGCCGGTTAAGATGACAGGGGTCATGCCAGGTAATTTTCTTACCCTTGACTTCAGGGGCAACCTGATAAGCCGATGCCGGCAGTTTCAGCACATCAACTAGGAACTGAGAGATATCCAATATCTTACCGGCAAAATTAGCGTAAGCTTTTTCTCTTTCCGGAGTATCGGCTAGAAACTTGGGATAGTCCTTAAGCGCCGATGTGCAGGTAGCACAGTCGGAAATAACGTAGTCCACACCTTCAAAAGCCTTAACATTGCTATCGGCCATCCTGCGGCCGGTGTCAAAATCGCCCGCCCCCAGAAATACCGGTGCCCCACAGCACCCCTGCTCCCTGGGCACTATCACCTCCACCCCATTCTTGGTCAGGAAGTCAATTATATGCTTACCCAGGTCAGGAAAGACAAAGTCGGTCATACAGCCGGTAAAATAGCCTACCGTCATCGCGGTCTTAACGCCCGCGGGTGGCTTATTCACCACCGGAACCGACTGCCTTAAGAATTTGGGGGCAATCTGAGGTATATTCCTCCCCTTGCCCAGCGCCGAAAGAAACATGGAAAGGTGCCTGACAGTGCCCTCGGTCCTGGGCAGAAAAATCCCCTGAAACCAAGAGGCAAAGCGGACCACCCAGCCAAAAAGTGTCCGGCGGGGTAAAAGCCAGCGGTAGACGATATTATAGGGAAATTTCAACCCTCTAGCCTTGACCGTATCCGCCCTAGCGGCAACGATAACGTTGGGAATGTTGGCCTTGGCTGGACAGTTGGCGGTGCAGGTCATACAGAGAGTACACTTGTTGAGACGGTCAGCATACTCTTTGGTATAATCCAGCTCACCAGCCAGCAGCCCCCGTATCATCATATTCTTGCCCCGGGCCACCGAAGGCTCCAGCCGCTCCTCCTGATATACCGGACACCAAAAGGTACAGAAGCCGCACTTCATGCACTGGCTTAAGTCACCCTCAAACCTTTTTATCTGCTCGTATCTATCCTTATTAATCTTGGCCATATCAAACCCTTTCCTCTTCCCATATCTTGCCGGGATTAAGGATGTGGTTGGGATCCAGTATCGCCTTTATCTTTATCATCAGGTTAAGGGCCACCGGGTCCATTGCCCTCTTAAGGAAGCGCTGTTTCTCCAGACCAATGCCGTGCTCTCCGGAGAGGACGCCGCCTACCGACAGCGCTGCTTCAAAGATCTCCTCCATCGTCTGCTGAGCCCTGGCGAACTCCTCTTTCTTACTAACATCGGTAAATATCGCCGGGTGGAGGTTGCCATCGCCAGCGTGACCCAGGTAGCTGATGAAGAAGCCAGTCCTCTTAGATATCTCCTGCAGCTTGTCGATGAACTCGGCCAGCTTGTCGCGGGGCACGGCTACGTCCTCAGCCAGGACGGTCTTAGCCGCGCCGAAGGTAGCGGCAAAGCCAGCGCTCCTCATCTTCCAGTATTTAGCCGCTTCAGCGTCGTCTTTGGCCACCTTAATCTCCCTAGCCCCGCTTTTCTTCAGGTTATCGACGATCTGCTTAGTTTCCGCCTCAACCGCCGCCGGGGAGCCGTCAGCCATTAAAAGCAGCAGCGCCTGCGCCTCCGTAGGCAGGCCCATGCCCATCATTTCTTCGACGCGCCGCAGGATGAAATTATCGACGAACTCAATCTTGGCCGGTACCACCCCACTAGCCAGGATATTGGATACTGCCTGCCCACCCACCTTCATATCGTCAAATACAGCCATCATCGTCTTGCTTGCCGGTGGCATTGGTATCAGCCTAAGGGTTATCTTAGTGATTACTCCCAGCGTACCTTCGGAGCCGGTGAACAGCATCATCAACTCATAGCCGGTGCGGTTCTTCACCGTCACCCCACCGAGTTTCATAATGTAGCCGTTGGCCAGAACCACCTCCAGCCCCAGGACATACTGCTTGGTCACCCCGTACTTCACGCAGTAGGGGCCACCAGCATTCTCGGCAATAGTGCCGCCCACGGTACAACCCAAGAAGCTCTGGGGGTCGGGGGGGTAGAACAGGCCCTGCTTAGCCAGGGTCAGATTAAGGTCGTTAAGCACAACTCCGGGCTCAACGGTAGCCGTCAGGTTAGTCTTGTTTATATCCAGGATCTTGTTCATCCTAGTGGTACAGAGGACTATACCCCCCTTTATCGGAATAGAGCCACCGCTGACATTGGTACCGGCCCCTCTGGGGGTAACCGGAATTTTGTTCTCGTCAGCCAGCTTCAGGATCTGGGATACCTGCTCGGCAGTCGTCGGCAACACCACCACATCAGGCATGTGAGCCCAGGTAGTGGTGCCATCATAGGAATAGGCATTAAGGTCCTCCTTGGAGGTTAGAACTGCGTCCTTACCCACGACCTTACGCAGCTGTGTTATGATTTTCTTCTCCAGCATATCAACCCCCTTTAGAAACTTTTTCCTCAGCCAGCAAAGCCGCCCCCAGGGCGGCCACAATCTGCGGTTCTTCGGGAACCAGAAGCTGGCAGTCCAGCCCCGCCTCTATGCTCTTCACCAGCCCGACATCCTTAGCCCCACCCCCCACCACGGCGCAATCGGGCTCAACGCCCAGCCTAGCCACCATGGTCTGGATCTTAGCAGCTAAAGTCCGGTGTAGGCCGGCCAGAATATCTTCCTTGGCCGCACCCTCGGCAACACGGGATACCGCTTCTGATTCAGCGAATACAGCACAGCCGGTATTAAAATCAACCCTGTTTTTAGACTTGAGAGACAATTCGCCGATATCTTCCAAGGCAACCTGAAGCACCCGGGCAATCACCTGCAGGAAACGCCCGCTGCCGGCAGCGCATTTCTCACTCAGCAGAAAAGCGGTAGCCTTTCCCCTTTCATCCAGCTTAAGCACCCTGGTAAACTGCCCGCCGATATCAATGGCAGTACGGGCATCGGGGAACAGATAATGCACCCCCCCGGCCAGGCAGGATATATCGGAAGCCGTTTCACTGGAAAAAGAGACATTAGCAGCACCATATCCCGTAGCTATGGTATAAGCTATATCCTCTAGAGATAGCTTTGCCTTGGCCAAAGTCTTCCCCGTAACCTGCTTAGCAGTTAGTTTATAATTCCCCCCTGAAGGCACTACCTGGTAGGCAATAATTCTGTTCTTAGCCAATATCACCGCTTTAGAAAAAGCGGAGCCAATATCAATTCCGGCAACATAGACCATTATTATTTTAGGACCTCATCCCCATTATGTAAAAATACTGGCCTCGGTTAAACGGCGTTCGCTTCTTACCAGGGTTTCTCCCTTCTTCTCCGCCTCTTTAACTATATCTTTGCCCAGCAGGGCTGCGCCAATAGCCCCGGTAAGCAAGGGCTCAGGGGGCACCAGCACCGGGAAGCCAAGTTTAGCTTCCAAAGCCTTGACCAGACCAATATTCTTGGCTCCGCCGCCAGTCAGGGCTACCTCCCTCTCTATCTTAAGACGCCTTACCATCCCATATATCCGGATGGCAATCGCCTCATGCAGACCAGCGATAATATCAGCCAGTGCCGCCCCCTCCGAGAGTTTAGCCACCACCTCCTGGGCGGCAAACACAGTACAGGTACTACTTATCTCAACCTTATTTTCAGCCTCTAGCGATAATCTCCCCATATCATCAAGACTGACACCAAGCTCCTCAGCCGTCACCTCTAAAAACCGGCCGGTGCCGGCGGCACACTTGTCATTCATGACGAAGTCCACCGCCCGACCATCTTTAAGCTTAATTCCCTTGCTGTCCTGACCACCAACATCAATCACCGTCCTTACCTCCGGCAGGAGGTGAGCAACCCCACGGGCGTGACAGGATATCTCGGTTATCTGCTTATCAGCAAAGGGGACATTAATTCGCCCATAACCGGTAGCCACCACGTAGGTTATTTCCTCGAAGGCAAGTCTTGCCTTCGTCAAGGCTTCTTCCATTACCTGGTTGGCCAGCTTCCTGTGCTCGGGCCCAGTAGGACCAATGACCGAAGCCAGCACCACCTCGTTCATAATCACTACCTTGGTCATGGTGGAGCCAATGTCAACCCCGGCAAAATACTGGCTCTTCACCGGCTCTTAACCGCCTCCAAGGTATCTATAAAGGCGTCAATCCTGGCCCTGGTATCGGCCTCATTATAGGAACTGATATCGACGATATCGCTCTCCAGAATTAGCGAAGGGATATCGCGGTAGACCTTTTTAAGCAGGTTCAACTGCCAGATTAAGCCAACATGCCAGGAGCGGCAGGAAAAGGCTTCGTGCATCACAATGCCGTCTATCTTGTAGTCCTCAATATACTTAATCAGTCTTTCCACATCGGGGTGGGAACCCGGGCGCTTCCTGGCTCTGTCGTGCCAGTAGGTCCAGAACTTTACCCACCGCCAGGCGATATGCTCCAGGGGGTCGGTAATCTTGCTTAAGTCCATGTCGAAGTTGTAGGTCGCCTCTATCATGCGGTAGGTAGTCTCCACGGGGAAGACAGCCCCTTTGCTGTTGAAGTAGTTAAAGTCGGTGAGAGCAAACCATGAGGGCAGTCCACCACCCCAGATGAGGCGGTATTTCTCGTCAGGAATTACGCCTTCTTTGTTGGCTATCTTAACCTTTAGCTCATCGTACAAGTCCTTATAGTAGTCATAGGCTTCCTGGGTCCCCATCATAAACACCATAGGCACCATGGTGTTCATGGCATCTCCGGTACCCATCGGTGTAGGCACAGCCCGGCGCAGCTCATACGCCTCCCAGATCAAATCCCAGGTCCTGTCGGTGAGCTCAACCAGCTCGCTCAGGCGCTCCCAGTCCATCTTCTTACCAGTATGCTTCTCCAAGAACTTAACCAGCCCTTTGAGCTCCTCGACGATATATTTCACGTAGTAGTCCTGTACCTCACGGTAGTCATAGTCGTTCTCGTAGGCAGGCCAGGGAAGACCTACATCATAAATCGGAACATCGGGCATATAGTGCTGGGCAGCTTGGTACCACTTATTCCTGGGGTCACAGAGCAACTGGCCGCTGCCCAGCATCATATCCGGCCTCGCCTGCCCTCCCCAGGGGGATTCGGGGGGCATCTCGCCCAGCTCCTCGCGCCAGGCATCAAAGCCCAGACCACATAAGGCATAGGTGCATAAGGAACGGGAGAAGTTCTCCGATTCCGCCCTCTCCAGAAACCTCTGGGCATCACGTTTAGCGCCACATACTCCAGCATAGTTCTCCGTCCACACCGGGACAACATCCATGGCTCGGATGATCTCATCATAACAGCAGCAAATAAAGGTATAGGCTAGAGGCTTCCCTTCCTCCCTCGCCTGCACCGTCCCACCGATAGACGCCCTGACCATGGGGCCTATCTTGCTGGCAGCCTCGGTGGCTGTCCTTCTCTTCTTTCTTTCCTCCGGTTTCTTTTCCTCGGTCATATCGTTCTCCTTTACCTTCGACTATTTTACAAGCAGCTCCAAGAAAGCCTGGATTCGGGTGCGCAACCGTCCGATGGTGGACATGGAATATTCGTCTTCGAGGTAGAGCACCGGAGTGCCCTTGGCCTCAATATAGCTCTTTATCTGGGGCACCTCAAAGCCGAAGGGGTCGCAGTATTTGTAGATATAGAGCACCACCCCGTCAACCCCGAAGTCGTCAACCATACGCCCCATATGGCCAAACCTGTCCTCCAGGTATTCTTGGTAGTTGCCCTCCATTTCTCGGTAGGTCCGCCCGCACTTTATCTTTCTCAGATAGCGCTCGGCCAGTCCAGCTATAGGGTCAGGGGTAACGTCTACCTGAGCCATAAACTCCCTGGCTCCAGGGCAGAGGTCGTCAGCCACCACCCAAGCGCCGCTGTCCTCAATCAGCTTGATAAAGGCGATATCGTCCACCTGAGCGCCGATAACCATTATTCGGGCCGGCTTCTGGGCGGAAAGCGCTCCCCTCCCCTTGACCTCGGCAATCACCTCGCCCAGCATCTCGATAGACTCTTCCACAGGCAGGCTCATGGCGGTAATCAATACTTTGGTTAGCTCCTCGCCCGAAATCTGGGGTGGAGACGCCTTGCGCAGCTGGTAGAGCTCTTTTACCCTGGCCCGATTCTGGTTATGGAGCTTGATTGCCTCAGTCAGCGCCCCGTCAGAGATTTCTTTGCCGGCAAACTTGCTCAAGCTGGTTTTAAAGGTATTGAGCACTTCCTGGTAGAATTCCAGTGAGGCATCACCGGTGCCGTGAGGCATGTTGATGAAATGGGCATAGGGCAGGTTCAGGCTATATTTCCAGACATCGTAGGTGCGGCAGATACTATCACAGGCATGCGGAATAACGATGCCATCAAGGAACTCGTATTTACCCTTAAGCGCCATATCAAAGCAGCTCCGAACCAGAGGGCAGACGATAGTCTCCATCTCGGTATCCGCCTTGGTAATCGGCTCGTTAACATCACCCTTTATACGGAAGGGCACCATGCCAGCGGCGGTGATTAGCTCCGCGGGCGTAAAGGCGCATAAATAGCCTATTATTTGCTTTCCCTGCTTCTTCAGCTCTCTGGCCCGACAGCCGTAATCCTGATAATACTTATCTACTGTCGTCAACCCCCCACCAGTAACCTTTCTTGGCATAGCAACCACTCCTTTCTGCAAAAGCCTAGCTTAAGGTATTACCTCTTCACTCTTCAAACTAGCAATGTCATCCCAGCTATAATCCAACTCCAATAAAATCTCCTCAGTATGTTGCCCAAGCTCAGGGGCTTCTCTTTTCACTGAGGCTGGGGTCTCATGGAACGCCCACGGGAAACCCAGCATCTTTATCTTGCCCCATACTGGATGTTCCACCGGGACGATATAATCATTGGCCAAGGCCTGCGGGTCTTTAAAAACCTCACTGGATGACTGGATTGGAGTATATATTACATTCTCCTTTTTAAAAACCTTCATCCACTCGTCTCTGGTCTTGGTGGCAAACTTCTTATCCAGGATAGCCACCAGCTCTTTACCATTATCATGCCTGGCTTCTATACTATTAAATTTAGGGTCATGCTCCAGCTCCTCCAGACCCATCGCCTTACAGACATTGGGCCAGTACCTGTCCGGCTGGAGGTGGGCAATGACAATCCATTTGTCGTCCTTGCACTTATAGTGGTTATAAATCGGGTTACCCGCTTCCGACCTAAGCAATCTGGGGAACTCTTTCCCCAACACCCCGGGGGCCGAAAAGTTGACACCATGCAAAGCAATCAGGCTACCCATTAACGAGGTATCAACCAGCTGCCCCTTCCCCGTCTTCTCCCGGGCATAGAGGGCGGCGGTCACCGCCCAAGCACATATAAGTCCACCCTGCTCATCACCCATCCCCGGTATCAGGGTTCCCGGCGGACCACCCCTCTCCCCAGACATCATCATCGTCCCCGACCTGGCTATGCCGGTATAGTCAAAAGAAAGCTCATTAGCATCTGGACCTTTCCTCCCCCAACCGGAGGCATGGGTATAAATGAGCCGCGGATTCCTCTTGAGAAGTACCTCAGGACCAATACCCATTCTCTGTGGCGCCTCTATACTCATATTGGTCAGAAAGACATCAGCCTTATCAATCAGTTTGAAGAATATCTCCAGCCCTTTTTCCGTTCGCATGTCCAGAACGATGCTTCTCTTATTGCGATTATTGCTTTCAAAGTAATAGTTTCGACCTTTCAAACCAGTATCGGCACCGACAATCCTCATCATCCCCCTCCCCGGGTCTCCAGTCTTGGGCTCTACCTTAATTACATCGGCACCCAAATCACCCAGTCTCATTCCAGCCACCGGCCCCTGCTGAAACATGGTTATCTCCACCACATTAACCCCATCTAAAGGCCCAGCCATAATTCACACCTCCTTTAACAAAAATTAACCGGGTCAAGCTCCCCATTAATAATAACAAGAACCGAAGCCAAATAATAGATGCACCATTATTCCGCATCTAGCTTTACAGTATAGCCTTTTCATCCCTCAACTTGGTAGTATCATCCCAAGTATAACCCAGCTCTAGTAGAATCTCTTCGGTGTGCTGCCCGAATTCAGGGGCTTCCCTTCTCACCGAAGCCGGGGTTTGGTTAAAATCCCAAGGAAAGCCAACCATCTTGGTCCTACCCAAAACCGGGTGGTCGAACCAAGTAACGTAGTCATTGGCTAGAGCCTGGGGGTCATCAACCACCTCTCTGGGCGATTGAATCGGGGTATATATTATACCCTCTTTCTTAAAAATTTTAAACCATTCCTCCCTGGTCTTGGTAAGAAACCGCTTATCCATAATAGCGATAAGCTCTTCGGCATGCTCTCCTCTGGCTTCTATACTATTGAACCTGGGGTCTTTTTCCAGTTCGGGCATACCCAGAGCCCGGCAGACATTGGGCCAGTACCTGTCCGGCTGGAGGTGAGCCAGGATAAACCACTTGTCATCCTTAGCTCTATAGTGGTTATAGATCGGGTTACCAGCGGCTACCCTGTTCTCCCTAGGGAATTCCTGACCCAGGATAGCCGGGGCTGATAAAACCAGACTCAACATACACATTATACTTCCCATCAGGGAGGTATCAACCAGCTGCCCCTTACCCGTCCTCTCCCGGGCGTAGAGGGCGGTACACACCGCCCAAGCACAGACCATCCCACCAAGCTCATCGCCCAGCCCGGGCAGAACCTGGGCGGGAGGGGTACCACGCTCCCCACAAGACATCATAAGTCCTGACCGCCCGATGCCAGTGTAATCGAAGGAAAGACCGTTGGCATCAGGGCCCTTCCTACCCCAGCCCGAAGCCTGGGCGTAGATAAGCCTTGGATTTCTCTTTAGCAGCTCCTCGGGCCCGATGCCCATCTTCAGCGGCGCCTCTATGCTCAGGTTGGTGACAAAGACGTCAGCCCTATCAATCAGCTTTAAAAATACCTCCATTCCCCTTTCCGTTTTCAGATCCAGAACGATGCTTCTCTTATTGCGATTGTGATTCTCAAAGTAGTAGTTCCGGCCCTTCAAACCAACCATAGTTCCAATAATTCTCATAAATCCCCTGGCCGGGTCTCCAGTTGGAGGTTCTACCTTAATTACATCGGCACCCAAATCCCCCAGCTTGGAGCCGCAAACCGGTCCCTGCTGAAACATAGTCAGTTCCACCACTTTAACTCCGTCTAAAGGTCCAGCCATTCCACTTCCTCCTTCTGGATATTTTATTGCCCTTAATAAACAAAAATCCCTCCGCTCGGGAGGGTTACTTTCGGATTTCTTTATTACCTGCTAAATATTCTTAAATTTGCAATAAACTGCCCCCCAAGCGCACTAGGTGCGCCCCGTAAAGGTGAAGTTAAAATATAAACTCCAAGAGACAGTTTGACTTAACATATCGCATCTACTTTATCATATAGAAATAAAGTTTGTCAACATTCCAGCTCATTGGGTTCTGTTCGGTTGAAGTGGATGATATGTGGCGGATTGCAGAGGATGTCTAAAACTCCACCCCTAACTAAGAAGCGTGCCTGCCTTATTCGTGCTGTATTCGGCAACATCCCCCAATCCTTTTTATTTTCGCATCTCCACATAACCCTCTACCATAGCCTTTCTTTCAGCATCAGTTAATACTTTCTTTATCCCCAACTCCTCCATTAAGACGATAGAGCCACTAGGTATCAGGAGTACATCCCTATAATCGCCTTTGTCAGTTACTTCGTGAGCCATAATAGTGGCTCTATCGTTTCTCTCTATTAAATAACCCAGAGATTCAAACATATCCATTGTCCGCCCTAATGCATTGTCTAACTCATGCATACCAGGGTAGATTTTAGCATCATACCATTTTATAAGCACCATCTTTTTAGCGTCTTTTGGCATAGTTCTCCCTATCAACTGAAACCGAACTAAACCGCTCATTGACACCTGTCAGGCTGCGGGGTAATATAGCCAAGAACAGATGCTAGCCAAAGTAACCACCTGCGCCGTAGTCGGCCTGGAAGGGGCCATTGTTGATGTTGAGGTAGATATCTCCCCCGGTCTACCCTCATTCACTATAGTGGGACTGCCCGATGCCGCTGTCCAAGAAGCCAAGGAACGGGTGCGCGCCGCCATCCGTAACTCGGGCTGCACCTTCCCCATGAAACGCATCGTGGTCAATCTGGCTCCGGCTCACCTTAAAAAGGCAGGCCCGGCTTATGACCTGCCCATCGCTGTCGGTATTCTCCTCAGCTCAGAGCAGGTATCGGCTGATGTCTCTCAAAGCATCCTCCTCGGCGAGCTATCCCTGGATGGTATCCTGCGCCATACCAATGGTATCCTGCCCATGGTCGCCTTGGCTCACCAGGAGAAGCTGTCCACTATTATCGTACCTGAGGTTGATGCCAGGGAGGCGTCATTAATAGACGGCACCAAAATCCTCCCCTTTGCCTCCCTACCCCAGCTAGTCAGCTATTTTCAGGGGGAAATACCAGCCCCGGAATACAAAGCGGAACCAGCGGAGGAATATACTCAGTCCACCCTGCCCCCCACCGACCTGGCCTATATCAAGGGGCAGGAGCATGTCAAGCGAGCCCTGGAGGTGGCGGCAGCTGGCGGGCATAATATAATCATGATGGGACCACCGGGCAGCGGCAAAACATTGCTGGCGCGCTCCCTACCCTCACTACTGCCCCCGATGACCAACGCCGAAGCCTTGGAGGTTACCAAGATATACAGTGTCAGCGGTCTGCTACCAGCCAATACCCCGCTGCTCAGGGAGCGACCCTTCCGCTCCCCCCACTATACTATCTCCAATGCCGGGCTTGTGGGCGGTGGACACTGGCCTAAACCGGGTGAAATAAGCCTCAGCCACCGTGGGGTGCTATTCCTAGACGAGCTTCCCGAATTCGGGCATTCCGTACTTGAAGTCCTGCGCCAGCCCCTAGAAGACAGGGTAATCACAATCAGCCGGGCACAAGGGAGTGTAACCTTCCCGGCCAACTTTATGCTGGTGGGAGCTATGAACCCCTGGGCGTGCGGAATGTAGTTACAACGATTGAGATGGAGGTAATGCTGGGGAAGGGCTATAGGTAACTTTCCGTCAAATCGTGCAATAAGTTAACAATCCAATCATTTGTTGCCTAAACTACACATTCTAGACTATTGTGTGGTAAATAGCTGTAGCAACTGTCACTCCCTCAATACTGCCCAGCCAGACATGCTTAGAAACTGGAGGAGTCGCTCTGATACCTCTTGTTGCCTTCAGAACTCGAGGATTCCAGCGATGTCTCATGACGTAAGCCTTTGCGCACCCCCCGTTAAGATACTATTTATCGTCTTCTTCAGCACTTCGATATCCAGGGGCTTGGTGATGTAGGGAGCTCCGGTCTTCTCCAAAAATCCCCGGGTGGTGCCTTCCATGATATCTCCGGTAATGAACATTACCCTGCGTGCCAGCGCGGGGGCGATGTCTTCGATATGCTGGTATAGCTCGATGCCGCTCATCCCCGGCAGTTTAATGTCCAGCAGGACAAGGCTGTACCTTTCCGTATTGAGCTTTTCCAGGGCGGTATTAGCGTTGTTTATCGTCTCTACACTGTGCCCCCATTCGGATAGCAGGCGGCTCAAGAAGGTGAGAATGGCCGCCTCATCATCTACCACCAGTATCTTGGCCCCGCGGGGCTTCTGGGGCTCCTTTTTGATCACCTTGGCTTTGCCTGCCTGTGCCGGCTCGGCCACTATGGGTAGTTCAATAACGAAGGTAGCTCCCTTGCCTGGTTGGCTCTGGGCGTATATCCTGCCCTTGTGCTGGGTGATGATACCGTGGCAGATGCTTAAGCCCAGGCCGGTACCCTTGCCCACCTCTTTGGTGGTGAAGAAGGGGTTGAATATCTTGTCTAGATTTTCTTTGCTAATCCCGGTGCCGTCATCGGTGAAGGAGGCCCGAATATTGCCATCTGTCTTTTCCGTCTTAACCAGCAGCTTGCCTTTGTTATGCGCCTTGGTCATAAAGTGTTCGGCGTTGAGGATAATGTTGAGGAATACCTGCTGGAGCTGGCCGGCGTCGGCCATGGTGAAGGGCAGTTCTGGGTCGAGCTGGCTTTCCACCTCAATGTTGTTTACCTTCATCTCGTAGGCGCGGAGTTCCAGGACCCTGGTTACGATGTCGTTGATGGATACGTATTCTCGCCCCGCTTTGCGCTGGTGGGCGAAGACAAGCAGGTTTTCCACAATCTTGGCCACCCGCTTGGCCTCGCTGTGGATTACCTGCAGGTCCCTCTTCATATCGTCAGGAATATCCCGGCTTAGCATCAGGTGGGAGAAACCGATGACGCCGGTGAGGGGGTTGTTTATCTCATGGGCGACACCAGCCGCCAGCTGGCCGATTGAGGCCAGTCTGCTGGCCAGGTTGAGCTCCTGCTCGAGTTGGTCTTCTCTCTCTTCCGCCTGCCGGCGCTCGGTGACGTCCCGGGAAATGGTGATGAGGCCAATCGCGTTGCCCGAAGCGTCCTTTATTATGTTGGTGCTTAATTCGGCGGGAAACTCGGTGCCGTCTGCTTTGCGCAGGGTGTATTCCTGGCGTTTGATTAATCCCTCTTTTACAACTTTCTGCATGTTGTTGGCCATTTTCTGGTGGTCGCCGGGGGCAACACAATCAAAGCAGCTTTTACCCAGGAGTTCGTCAGCGGAGGCGTAACCAATCATCTGGGCGGCCCTTTCGTTTACCTTGAGGACGGTGCCGTCCAGGGTGGTAACCACTATGCTATCGGTGGCCGACTCGAACATCCTCTCCAGCCTCTCCTGGCTGTGTTGCAGTTCTTCTTCGGTGGCCTGTAGCTCTTCGTTAATCGCCTTGAGCTCCTCGTTCTGGGCATCCAGTTCCTCGTTCTTTTCCTGGAGCTGTTTTTCCATATTTTTACGCTCGGTGATATCGCGGAAGATGCCCTGGGTGGCCACCACCTTGTCCCCGATATAGCGTGGCGCGGCGCTTCCCTCTACCAGAATCTCTCGCCCGTCCTTGGTCAAAAAGGTGGCCTGCACATCATTGGCGGGCTCTCCCTTGACAACCCTCTCAAACAGTTCTTGGCAGTGCGGCAGGGAGTCTGGGTGGATGACTTTGAATAAATTAAGCCTGGGCAGGTCGGCTTTGGTGTAGCCCAGTGCGTCCAGCCAGGCCTGGTTGACGAAGTTGATGCTGCCGTCAAGGGCGACGCTCTGTATCATATCGTGGGCTCCCTCAATCACCGTCCGGTATCTTTCTTCACTTTCCCTCAGAGCTTCTTCCGCCCGCTTGTGCTCAATAGCGATGGCAGCGATTCGGGCTGACCACTCCAGCACCTTGAGGTTCTCGGCAGACGGCTCGCCTAACTTGTTGCTGTAGTTGGCTATGGTACCGAGTAAGTCTCCATTGGAGGCTATTATGGGCTGCGACCAGACGGCGAGCAGATTGGTATTTACCGCCTGCTTAACAATTTCCTCCAATGGTTTAAAAAGAGGGCTGCTGGCGATATCGGGGACAACTACCCTCTCCTTGAGGTAGGCGGCGGTTCCACAGGAACCCGATTTCGGCCCGATGGGTATACCATTGGCGAATAGTTCCTTGTAATCATCGGGCAGGCT
>Ga0315537_1001025_pt1 | contig 22210 bp, 19 predicted proteins | sample SalMarSW160270MG_FD_203091 | JGI IMG/M metagenome (GOLD analysis project Ga0315537, IMG submission 203091) | Salt marsh sediment microbial communities from the Plum Island Ecosystem LTER, Massachusetts, United States - Salt Marsh Sediment SW1602-70 ...
TTCCAATTGCTTGACCTGCACGATTATCCCGGACAGGGGACTGCCCTGGTCGGCGTGCTGAATGTGTTCTGGGAATCGAAGGGCTATATTACGCCGGAAGAATTCCGGCGCTTCTGCGATGTGACCGTTCCGCTGGCCCGGATGAAACAGTTGATATACACTACCAACGATGAGCTGAATGTGGATGTCGAGATTGCTCACTTCGGAAATAAGCCGTTGACTGACGCCGAACCTTTGTGGAAGATAGTTGATACAAAAGGCGAGATTGTTGCAACAGGAGAATTCTCAAAAAAGACCATTCCTATCGATAACGGAACTCAGCTCGGCACGGTGTCAGTGAAACTGAACGATTTCGAAGCACCGCAGCAATACAAACTGGTGGTCGGTCTCAAAGACACAGTTATTGAGAACGACTGGGATTTCTGGGTCTATCCGGCGGAGGTGCCGACACAGGCACCATCCGATGTGCTGGTGACTCGTTCGTTTGAAGAGGCGCAGGAGCGGCTTAACACCGGAGGCAAAGTTCTTTACATACCTGCCTATAACCAGCTCGGCTGGGAAAGCCCGCCTATCGGGCAACTTCCGATTTTCTGGAACCGGCTGATGGGACCCGACTGGGAACGCTCGCTCGGATTACTGTGCGACCCGAACCATCCGGCACTCGCTAAATTTCCTACCGATTATTATTACGACTGGCAGTGGCAGGATGTTATCCGGCTTTATTGCAGGGCTGTGAATATGGATTCTCTGCCTGGCGAGCTGCGTCCAATTATCCAGCCAATCGACGACTGGAACCGTAACTATAAACTTGGTCTGCTGTTCGAGTGCCGCCTCGGCAAAGGAAAGCTTATGGTGTGCTCTGCGGATTTGGAGTCGGACCTCGATAAGCGGCCGGTCGCCCGGCAGCTTCGACACAGCATCCTCGACTATATGGCAGGTGATAATTTCAGACCGGCTGTGAATGTCTCGCCGATGCAAATTCGGGGCCTGTTGTTTGACAATCAAATTATGAGAAAGTTAGGTGCGGCGGCCAGGGCCGATGAGGAAGAACCTCACAATGAGGCGGCCAAAGCAATCGACGGCAATCCCAACACATACTGGCTGACCGCAAGGCGTGACCGCGGCCGCAGGCATCCGCATGAACTGATGATTGGTTTTCCAGAGCCGGTGCCGATGAGAGGCGTTATATGTATGGCCAGACAAAATCACAGGGAACATATAGGTGATATTAACGATTACACAATCGAGGTAAGCAGCGACGGCAAAAAGTGGGAAGAAGCGGCCCGCGGCAAACTGGAATCGACCTTTGCACCGCAGGAGATAGATTTCGGCAAGACAATTACAACACGATATCTGAGATTGCGCGCATTGTCAGGATTTGGCGGTGACACGGCGTCATCACTGGCGGAACTGTGTGTTCTCTACGCCGGGGCCGAGCTGATAGAAAGTGAAACGCCAGTCGTGCCGTATGAGAGGGTCAGAACTGCAACGGAGGAAATATTCGAAGGCGTGGACGCTCCCGGGCAGTAAACAGTGAAAAATCCGAAATACGAATATCTAAATTCTAAACAATATCAAAATACAAAATTCAAATTTTCAAAACATAATCCAAGATAAAAGAAGAAAATAAAGGTAAGTCCACGGCAAAACGCGGTGCGAAATATTTTTAGCTTGCTTTTGTCGATAATATAAGCAATAATACCACCGTCAAAAATATTACAGGAATTAACAATAACAATTAGATGAAAAGGAGGTCGCTGAATGATTACGGAAATAACGACACAACAGCTCAACACCAAGAGCTTCATCGATGAAAAAGTCAAAGAAATCAGGGACACGGTCGGAAATGGAACGGCAATCAATGCCCTTTCGGGAGGGGTAGATTCATCCACGGTCACGATGCTCGGACACAGAGCACTGGGTGAGAAACTAAAGACCGTTTTTATAAAAAACGGCCTGATGCGAGAGAGTGAAGCAGAGCAGGTCGTCGGATTTTTCAGGAAACTCGGCGTGCCGGTTGAAATAGTCGATGCACGTGAAGAATTTTTCTCGGCATTAAAGGGAATCACTGACCCGGAAGAAAAACGCGAAGTCATTACACAAACCTTTTATAAAAACGTATTCGGACGCATTGTCAGAGAAAGCGGAGCAAAATACCTTTTGCAGGGGACTATCCTGACGGATGTTGATGAGACCGTGGCAGGTATCAAACGGCAACACAATGTCTTCGAACAACTTGGCATCGACCCGCAAGAGGCCTTCGGCTATTATATAATCGAGCCGCTGATTCAGGTCCGCAAAGACGGGGTCAGAAAAATAGGCAAGGCGCTGGGGTTACCGTCCGAGCTTTTCGAGCGGATGCCGTTTCCTGGGCCGGCACTGGCTGCACGTGTGATTGGCGAGGTTACGCCGGAACGCATCGAGACCGTTCGTATGGCGACGGTCATTATCGAACAACTGCTGAAAGACACCGGTGCGTTTCAGTATATGGCGATTCTTCACGAAGACCGCGTGACCGGTATGCGCGACGGCAAGCGCGATTTCGGTCAGCAGATAGAGGTGCGCTGCTGGGACAGCGTCGATGCGCGGACGGCAACGCCGACAAGACTGCCGTTCGAGATGCTCGAAAGTATCGCCGATGAGATTATCCGCAATGTGCCGGGCGTCGTTAGCGTTACGTATAACATAGCAACGAAACCACCATCTACAATCGAGGCAATTTAAGGTAGCGGGCTTGAGTTATAACTACAAACAGCCATATCGATATTCGTTGACAGGCGGGTGATGCCATAAGTATAATCTGAACCGCAGCGCCATATAGACGAACTTAATTATTCGAGGCAAAAAAATTATCAGGAGTGTAAATCAGTGGCCGAATCATACAGAAACTTACAGAGAAAAACATTGTGGCGGAATAGCGTAATCTTTCTGAGCTTGCTGGTGGTGCTTCTTTTGTACGGAATACCTGAAACAGCCGCGAAAGATGATATCTCAAGCACTCAACAGGAAACAACTGCCAAAAAATCCTGGACGTTCGTAAGCACCCCGGACTTCTTCAATTTCGATGTTCCCAATCCGTGGCCTCAGTGGGACGCTGCTGTTGACTGGTATCTGGAGCAGGTGAAGTCGGAAAAACCGGATTTTGTTCTGATAATCGGCGACCTGGTCAACGGGCACTGGTGGGACGGGCCCAAGTGCATCGAACAGATGGGAGCACTATACTACACGGGATGGATTCGCCGAATGGAAGCACACAACCTGAAATACTACGTTGGCGTCGGCGACCATGAGCTTGGTGACGACCCCTGGCCGCAGGAAAAAATCGTATTAGTGCCGCATTTCGAGCGGGTCTTTTCCGGTCATCTGAATATGCCGAATAACGGGCCGGAGGGAAAGAAGGGTTTGGCCTATTATGTTCTGCACAAAAATGTCCTGCTCGTTACAGTAGAAACATTTGAGGTGCAGGACGGCAAGATGCATACGAGTGTGCTCGGTGAACAGCTCGAATGGCTCAGAAATGTGCTGACCGAGCATAAAGACGCTGACCATATCATTGTTCAGGGGCATATTCCCGTATTCGGCGAGGTCAAGAGCCGGTCATCCAGTAAACTGATGATTGAAGAAGGAAAAAAGAGTGAGTTCTGGCAGGTTATGAAAGAAGCAGGCGTTGACCTGTATCTCTGCGGAGAGCACCACGCTGTTACAGTGAGCGAATCGGACGGAATCTGGCAGATTGTGCACGGCTCATCCTGGGGCCGCGAGATTGTAGATACGCAGGACTACCTTGTCTGCAGAGTTCTTCCGGACAGCTTACACCTCGAGATGAAAAGCTTTCCTATGCAGGCCAAGGGAGACTATATGTGGAACCTTCATAAAGATAAAGGTCCAAGAGAAATCGTAGAGATACCAGAACAGACAATGAAAGAAGGGCCAAAAACTACAGGAACACTGACAATTCAGAAGTCCAAAAACGGTAAACAGTATCTAAACCGCACGGGTGTATTTCAATAAAATAAGTAATCTCTTTGCATATAATATTTGAACGAAAATGCTTTGCGCCCGACACCGTCGGTTTCCCGGTCGTTAGCAGAGATTCTGGATTTTAGTAGTCAAAGGAAAGAGAAAGCTATGAAAGCAAATCGATGCAAACAGACGTGTTCCGGCATATATACCATAATACTCGTCATAGTTCTTGTTATTATCACGGGGTGTTCAACGGACAAACAACAAGTGAATGTCAGCGAACAATCGCAGTCGCCCGTCTCCGGTGAGTCCAGGAAATTCGAAGGTCTGGCACTGACACCACCTATGGGATGGAACACATGGAATACCTTCGGCACAAATATCAACGAGCAGTTAATCAAAGAAACGGCAGAGGCACTGATATCCAGCGGGATGCAGGAAGCCGGTTATATCTATATTGTGCTTGATGATGCATGGTCGGCCAAGGAAAGAGACTCTCAGGGTCATCTCGTCGGCGACCCCAAAAAGTTTCCGGGCGGGATGAAGGCCCTGGGCGATTATCTTCATAAGATGGGATTCAAATTCGGTATTTATAACTGTGCAGGCAACAAGACATGTGCCGGTTATCCGGGCGGACGCGGACACGAGTATGAGGACGCCAGAACTTATGCATCCTGGGGCGTAGATTATCTGAAGTACGACTGGTGCAATCATGGGACGGCTGATGCAAAAGAAACCTATAAAACGATGCGCGATGCATTGTATGCAGCGGGAAGGCCAATTATATTCAGTCTCTGTGAGTGGGGTAATAATAAACCGTGGCTGTGGGCAAAGGATATCGGTCATCTGTGGCGGACAACAGGAGATATTGCGCCCTGCTGGGACTGCCGAAAACAATGGTCAATGGGCTGGAAAATCATCCTTGATTCACAAGTGGGACTGGAAAAGTACGCCGGGCCTGACCATTGGAACGACCCCGATATGATGGAAGTGGGAAATGACGGTCTTTCTCCGGCAGAATCCAGGGCACACTTCAGCCTTTGGTGTATCCTGGCGGCACCTTTGATGGCGGGCAACGATGTCAGAACAATGCCCGATGAGATTCGTAATATCCTCACAAATAAAGAAGTAATCGCGATTGACCAGGACCCGCTGGGAAAACAGGGCTACAAATTCAAGGCCGAGGCAGGAAAAGAAATATGGGTAAAAGAACTATCAAGGGGTGGGTGGGGAGTATGTGTTTTGAATACCAGTGATATTTCGGCGAAAACTATCATCAACTGGAAGGACCTGACATTTCTGAAAGGGACCTATCAGGTTCGCGACTTGTGGCAGAAAAAGAATATCGGCACAACTAACAACGATTTTGCCGGTGAAGTTGCTTCGCATGATGTGATTCTGTTTAAGTTAAGCCCGCTTGAATAAACTGCCTGATGTTTCACTGATAACCAAATAGAAAGTAAGAATAGAAAGAACAGAACGGCTGCTTTGGTGATTAGTATCACTTTGATAACAACAATGGTGCCGATGGATGTATATGGCACATCCGGTGATAACCACTGGCCGACGTGGCGCGGGCCTGACGGCACAGGTGCGGCTAAAAACGGCAATCCGCCCATTAACTGGAGCGAGACGGAAAATATCAAGTGGAAGGTGGAGGTGCCGGGAGAGAGCGTGTCATCGCCGCTTCTATATGGTGATAAGCTTTATTTCTGCAGCGTTAATAAAGCTGAGATTTCCTGCTACCAAGCAGAGACCGGCAAGGCCCACTTTGTGCAACAGGAGCTCGATGGATTGGGAGATATTTATTCATCGCCGGTCGGGGCAGCCGACAGGGTGTATTTTTTCAGCAGAAACGGAGCGGCAAAGGTTATCAGGCACTCGGACAAGTTCGAGGTCCTGGCAACAAATAAACTCGATGATGAATTTTCCGCCTCGCCTGCTATTGTCGCCGATGAGCTGTATCTGAAAGGTAAAGAGCATTTCTACTGTATTGCCAGGCAGTGACAATACGCAAGGATTAATGACAAATCAAATTCGCTGAAAAAATAGAAAGACAATTTGTAAATTCACAGTTATTTGTATAAAAAGACTGTGGGTCATCTCGACCGGAGTTTCGACTTGTCGAGACGAAGTGGAGAAACCTATTCATAAACAGATTTCTCGACTCGCCTTCGGCTCGCTCGAAATGACACTCTTTTTAGAGTCTTCAACAGAACAAATTCACAAAAGAATGTTAAAAATCATAATAGACAACAAAAAAATATATAGTCCGAAAAATGGGTGAATCGGCCGTAAACAAAGCAATACGAGTAAATTAGACCATCCTTATAACAGTCCTATAAAAAAATCTTCAAAAAATTCTAAAAAAATGGGATTTGTTTGTTGACGAAGTGGCAGAAAGTGGTAAAATATCCCAGTTATGATAGCTCAAGTGGAGCAAAAACCATGCTGTTATTAACAGGCGAATACGAGCACATTGTGGATGGCAAGGGCAGGGTCCTCGTCTCCAACAAGCTCAGAAACCAAATCGACGCCGATGAGCACGGCAGCAATTTCTATCTTGTGTTCGGCTCAAACGGGATACTTTGTCTTTATCCGGAGAAATATTTCGAGCAGATAGCCCTCGCGGTAGCGCCGCGAACGACAGCGCCCGACGAGGCGGTGGCATTCGAGCGGATAAGCTTTGCCCTGACCAACAAGATAGAGCTGGACGGACAAGGACGGCTGCTGCTGAACGAAAAACTGCGTAAAAGAGCCGGCCTGAAAGACAAAATCACCCTCGTCGGCGTTAGAGACCATATCGAATTGTGGAACAGCGAAAGCTGGGAACAATATCTTTCAGACAATATGGCTCAATATCAGAAACAAATGTCGCAGGCAAGGCAGATAGTCCTGCAGAAACAGAATGAGGAACTTTGACTTAAGATACGGTGGTAAAATGTTAGAAGGGGAATGGAATCATTGTCGGATTGTAGGGGAAAGTCTCAACGGCGAAAGAGAGGTTGACGAACAAACGTTTGCCTCGCTGGCGATTCTTTCCGAGCGGCTGGAGCGATTGAGCGGGCTTGACAGCGTCTTTTCCGAGGTCGAATTTTCACCCGCCGTTCAGGAACTTAAAAGTCAACGAAACGCCGTCACAGTGAGCTAAGGCGTGCTATCCGGCCAGTATTGGTTCGCCGGACGTGATATAAAAGAAGTGAATGGTCCGATAGTAGAACATATTCCGGTTCTTGCGGAGACGTTAGCCGAACAGATAACGTTGCCGCCGGATGGGGTAATGGTAGATGCGACCACAGGACAGGGAGGTCATAGTTATCTGTTCGGAAAAACCCTGGGCCCTGAAGGAGTATTGATTGGTCTTGACGTTGACAAGGAAGCAATCCAAAGGGCCCAATTTATTTTAAAAGACCTTGCGTGCAGGATAATTTTACTTCACTGCAATTTTTCCCAAATCAGCGAGCAAATTAGCAAACAGGGAATAGAAAAGGTGAATTTTATATTAGCGGATTTAGGAGTGAGCTCAACCCAGCTGGCCAATGCTGATATGGGCCTGAGTTTTCTTGAAGATATGCCGCTGGATATGAGAATTGATAAAAGATTAAAGACCACTGCTGCCGATATAGTAAAAAGTGCTGACGAAGAAACTTTAGCTGATTTGATTTACAAATTCGGCGAGGACAGGCGTTCGCGACGGATAGCACGTTTTATAGTCCGTCAGCGAGAAAATGAGCAGATAAATACGACCCGTGAGCTGGCGGCGGTAGTTTGCAGGGCCCTGGGCCGGCCGGAGCGAAAACGATGGTCGAGAATACACCCGGCAACAAGGACCTTCCAGGCACTGAGAATTGCTGTCAATAATGAGCTTGAGAACCTTGAGAAACTGCTTGTAAGTGCCGCCAGATTACTGAAGAAAAAGGGACATATTGCAATCATCAGCTTTCATAGCTTAGAAGACAGATTGGTAAAGAACAATTTTAAGCAAAATGAAAATGAGGGGATTTACAGAGTAATAACGAAAAAACCGATTGTGCCGGCACAAGAGGAAATTGCCAGGAACCGGCGAGCAAGAAGCGCAAAGCTGAGGATTGCACAAAAGAGGTAAGATAGAAATTGAAAATGGAGTTTTCACCATGACTTCCGACGCTAAGATTGGATTGCTGTTAGGTCTGGTTTTCATATTTGTAATTGCATTTATAATTAACGGGCTGCCAAGTCTTCGCAGTAACGAGAATAATAACGAGCTGACGACCAAGATGGTCGGCTTCGGGAATGAGCCGCCCGGTCTCGGCGCTAAAGAGCGTAAGGCACAGGAAACAATCAGCCGAATAGAGCCGAGAAGCAGGCAATCTTTTAACGAGGAACCGAGCACTCGCTTTGAAATGCCGCTGCCGAACAGCACCCCGATTGCAAAAGAGGCAACAACCAAAAAAACCGCCGATGATATTATGCCGATAGCCCAGGCGGTTATAACCGATATACAATCTTCATCAGCCAATTCGACCCGGACGAAAACCTATACCGTTACAAACGGAGACAACCTGGCTGTTATCGCCAAGAAGTTTTACGGCGATGAGGAAGGCAACAGGATTCAAAACATCACAAGGATATTTGAGGCCAACCGCAAACAGCTTAAATCACCCGGCGAAATCTATGTGGGGCAAAAACTTGTAATCCCTCCTTTACCCTCTGCGGGTGATAGTAAGAAGATAAACGGTGTCTTTCCGAGACAGGACTTTGAAGAAGCAGACTCTACAGGCAGAAGAAATATCTCAACCACACCAACCAAAACGGTCAAAACGAAGCAAAGCAGAATATATATTGTTCAGGAAGATGACAGTTTGTGGCAAATTGCCGCTGAGCAGCTCGGCAACGGCAGCCGTTATACCGAAATAAGAAAACTCAATGCCGATATTTTAGACGATGAAGACACTATTACCGTGGGAATGAGACTGAAGCTGCCGGCTCAATAAGAGTGGTTGGAGGCGTAATAGATTCCTGCTCCTTCTGGTTATTGGTAACTGGTTATTGGTTATTATCATTTAACAAATCACCAATTACATCTTATAGAACGATGGGTTATCAGTTTCGGATAGTTTTTGTTGTTTTTTGCGTTACGGCCATTTTGATTTTCACGGTTTACCTGCATAGCGTCAACAACCGCATTTTCTACGAGCTTTGCAGATACAAGGCCGAACAAAACCGATTGATGCAGCAACTGGGCATCAAACAACTACAACTGGAGAGCTTGATAAATCCCGCTGCTCTTTCCCGGCATATCGGCGAAACGGAAAATACAAAGTAAAATGAACAACAAAAGCATACGCATCATCATCTCTTTTCTGCTTGTTTTAATCATAATGTTTTTGGGTCTGGCAGGACGTTGTTTTTACCTGCAATACTGCAGAAACGGCCATTATTGCAGTCTCAACCTCAAACAGCAGCAGGGACAACTGCCCCAAAGACCTCAGCGAGGCGCGATTCTTGACAGCAGAGGCAGAGTGCTCGCTGCGAGTAATAAAATTCAAACGATATTCGCCGAGCCGAGAGCAATAAAAGAGCCCAAGGAAACATCCAACGAACTCGCCACAGTCATTGATATTGGCGCACACGAAATCTGCAAAATTATTGTTGAAGGGAAAAATCCTGGCTTTGTGCGGATAAAAGAAAGCAGTGATGCGAGGGAATGCGATGCGGCGCGCAGGATACAAGGGATAGGTGTTCAGTCCGACTGGCAAAGACATTATCCGATGGGAGAGCTGGCAGCGCATAGTGTCGGCTTTACGAGCGCCGACAATCGCGGTTTATGTGGTATCGAGCTGCAATATGACAAGGAACTCAGAGGCGTGCCGGCAAAGGACATATTCCTTGCCGATGTACGCCGCCGGCCGGTTAGCTGCACGTCGCTCGTTGCCCGTCGCTCGAACAACGAATCACAATACGAGGGACGTGATGGGTGGGGGATTATTCTGACAATTGATGCAACGATACAACAGTTTGCGAGAGAAGAGCTGAGCAAACAATATGAAATTTACGAGGCCGAGTCGGCTGTGGCGATAGTGGTAGAACCGAAAAGCGGCGCTATTTTAGCTATGGTATCGCTGCCGGATTTCGAGCCGGCTAATGCAAGATTCGCCGACCCGAATAATTTTCGAAACCGGGTGATAAGCGATGAATTCGAGCCGGGAAGTATTATTAAGCCGATAGTAGCTGCAATTGCGCTCGATGCCAATGCTGTGAACAGACAGGAGAAGATATTCTGCGAGAACGGCAGCTATCACGGCAAGGGGTTCGGTCGCATCGGAGAATATCACCAGGGATACGGCGATTTGACTGTGCGCGATATCGTGGTCCACTCGAGCAATATAGGGATGGCGAAAATCGGACAGCGGCTCGGCAAAGACAAACTCCATAAAGGACTCGCCACATTCGGCTTCGGCAAAAAAACTGGAATAGAACTACCCGGTGAAGCCAATGGGCTGCTATGGCCGGCAGATAAATGGACGGGTTACAGTGTAACGCGGATACCATTCGGCCAGGAAATATCAGTAACAACAATTCAATTAGTTCGGTCTTTCTGCATACTTGCCAACGGCGGCCGCTCGGTTCGGCCATATCTGGTTAAGGCGATAGTTGATAATAATGGAGAGATTGTCAAGCTCAGGCAGCCGTCACTTAATCCGGGGCAAATTGGCTACGTTGTCAGGCCGGAAGTCGCCAAATGGATTGTTACCGAAGCTATGGTCGGCGTAGTTAATGAGGGGACGGGGCGAAGAGCCAAGTTGAAAAAATGGCAGGTGTTCGGAAAGACAGGAACAGCGAATATCGCAAAAAGCAAGAGCAAAGGTTATTCGGAAAGTGAGTATGTCGCTTCCTTCGTGGCAGGTGCGCCGGCGGAAGACCCGGCTGTTATAGTCCTGGTTTCAATCCGCAAGCCGAATAAAAGTCTCGGCAAGGGCTATACCGGCGGAGCAGTGGCTTCACCGGCGGCAGGAAAAATACTCGAAAAGACGCTTACTTACCTGCGGGTCCCGGAAACGAGAGTCAATGAACGGTGGACGATGGATGATGAACGAGAGAGTAAAAAATGGCCAGGATAATTTATGGCGTTGCAGGGGAGGGATTCGGACACAGCAGCCGTTCCCACCTTATAGGCCAGCGGCTGATTGACGCTGGCCATAACGTGATGTTCGTGGGGTCTCAAAAGTCACTTGTCTATCTTAAACAGTATTTCGGGCCGCGGGTGAAAGAAATATTCGGCTTGTCATTTGCATACGAAGACGGACGAATAGACAAATCAGAAACCCTGAAAAGAAATCTTCTCAATCTTCCCGAAGGCAATAAGCAAAACGACGAGCTTTTCAAAAAGCACTTTGAGCCGTTCGAGCCGGAATTAGTGATATCGGATTTTGAGCCGTTCAGCGCGTGGTGGGCGTGGCGAAACAGGGTGCCGTTTATCAGCATCGACCACGAGCATATGCTGACGCTCTGCAAATTGGAGCACCCGTTAAAAAGCTGGTTTTCGCGGATAACGGCCAGTGTTGTAACCGAATGTCACTACATTGGGGCAGTCGCCTATATTATTATAAACTTCTTTAAGACAGATTTGAGAATTGATTCGGCTATTCTTGTGCCGCCTGTTGTCAGGCCCATCATCAGAGAGCTTACTGCAAGCGAAGGTGAGCATATCCTTGTGTATTCAACCACAGGAAAAAACCGAGAAGGGCTGCAAAAAATGCTCGGCAAATTCGGCGGGCAAAGATTTTATGTGTATGGCTTCGACCCTGTTAAAGATGCAGAATATAAAAACTGCACCTTCAAAAAGCGCTCTACCGAAGGATTTCTTAACGACCTTGCAAGTGCGCGTGGAGTGATAGCATCGGCGGGATTCTCGCTACTAAGTGAGTGTTTGCATTTGAAAAAGAAGATGCTTTTGCTGCCCGTGGCGGGACAATATGAGCAGATAATTAACGCCCATTACATAGAAAAACTTGGTTTAGGAGTGTCAGCAGAAAAACTCGAAGAGAAGGTTTTATCGCGGTTCCTGGACGAGCTTGATAAGCCGATGCCGGACGACGAGAGAATCCTCTGGCCTGACAACGACAGGTTCTTTGAGATACTCCAAGAAGCGCTAAACAGACTACACAAGCCGATTAATATTGCGCTTTGCTAAATATTACGCACGCCCAAACGTTCTGAAATTCCATTGTGGCTGTGCCTTTCCGCTTCACTCCGGCGTCCACCTGAGGTTGCCTATATCTTTTTTCTTAATCCATTGCACGTGACAATCCACAAATACGACGTTGCAGCCTTCACGCTGGTGGTTATCGGTGGTCAGGATTTCGGGACCGCCAGATTGATTCCAGCCCGGTTCGGTCTCAAACAGCAGGACCATATCAGGCGGAGAAGCCAAACCAAGCTCTTCAACGTTTTTGTTCATAGCGTAATTGCAGGGCCCCTCGTGTGCACCTTTACAGCAAAAATTTGACGGACTTACATCGACATATTCGATGAGTAAGTCACACCAATTTGAGGGTGTCGGGAACTTATCATCATAATCGTTGGCGTAAATAAGCATTGCCTTGCTGAGTGCAGACATATTGTTAGCACAGACCATTTTAAAGGACGTTTGCCTCACCCTGGCCAGCGCCGGCATTAAGATTCCCATCAACATCGCTATTATGGGCAAGGCAGCAACAGGGACCGCAATACCTGCGATGGCCAGGCCGTTGCCTTTTAATTGGCCCTGGCTTTGATTAATCTTGACCAAGGCCACAATGCCCAGAATTATTGCCGGTATTGCCGATATCATGCAGGTAAGCGGACTCAGAATGGCAAGGACCAGCGATGCAATGGCCAGCCCGCTTGTTTTGGCAACCGGCTTTGAAGATTCTGCCGGTGCAATTTTCAACGTCGAGCCACAAGCGCGGCAAATCTGGGCGTCATCCGGATTTTCAGTTCCACATTTTGGACAGTACATATTTACTCCTTTCATTTTGAGTTTCGGCTGATATCAAATCTCCATATACGCTTTTAGACAATAATAAGTTATTAGCAGGAATTGTCCAGAATTTTTTTGTTTTTTATAGTGTTTGCAATTGGTCGATAGAATGACAAACCGCACGTAAAACGTGGGGCTAAATATAAATGAATCCCCGACCACAATGGTTGGGATTAAACGACTCCGCCGCCTTACGGCTGCGGCCCTGCTCTGCCTATATAACCGGCGTCGATGCAGAACTGGATGATGTCGCGGGCCAGGGGGGCGGCGTCCGCTGAGCCGTGCTGGCCGCCCTCTACTACGACAGCAATTGACAGATTTCGGCTGGCGCCGTCTTTTGCAAATCCGGCGAACCAGGCATTATCCGGCTCTTCCGTCGAGCCGGTCTTACCATAAACCATAACATCCTGCTCGGCAAGCCCGCTGTGAGCGAATTCCCTGTAAGCTGTACCGCCCTGCTCATTAACGACAGCATTCATACCATCATAAACAACGGCTAAAGTCTCCGCAGAAATACCGAGGTCAACCTGATCAGAATTTCGATTTTCGATTTCCGATTTCCGATTTTCCTTGAAAAGCCGGGGCTGTTTAAATATTCCGCCACGGGCGATGGCTGACATTGCGTTGGCGACCTGTAAAGGAGTAACCCGCAGATTGCCCTGACCTATGCCGAAAAATCTTCTCTCGGTTTCTTCGAGCGGCGGCACATCATCAAAACGCCGGATTTCGCCTCTTGGTGAAGCGCTTGAGATAATTCCCTGTGCCTGCCTTAATTCTCGTGACTCGTGACCCGTGGCTCGGAACTCGATTGACGGGTCACGAGCGACAAGCGACGATTTATGGCCATAGCCGAAATCAAAAAGCCATTGTTGTAAGAACAAAGGTTCTATTCTGTCGGCAATGCGTGAAAAATAGATATTGCAGCTTCCTTTAATCGCATTGCGGGCGTTGTTCGGCCACATATTGTCGTGGCCCATCCATTTGTATTTATTATATATCCAGCAGCTTGGCCAGCCGGTCGGGGCTTTTTGGGCCGGGCAGCTTATAATCTCTTCGGCGGTGGTCCTGCCGGATTCAAGGCCTGCAATAAGAATCAACGGTTTTATAACCGAGCCGGGCGGATATTGTCTATTTATTGCCCGATTTATCAGCGGCCTGTCAGGGTCGTTTGAAAGGCGGCCATAATCATATCTGGCATTATTTAAATCGAAAAGCGGCATTGAAACCAAAGCAAGGATGTCACCCGTCGCAACGTCAATTATAACCGCAGCCATTCCAGGCCCGCAATTCGGGTCGTGCTGGTAGTTAGCCAGATAATTTTCTATTTGCTCCTGAAGCTCGATATCAAGCGTTAGTGAAACATCTCGGCCGAGCTGAGTTTCTGTCTGGCTTATTAACTGTCGGTCTATATCGTAAACTTCTTCTCCCCGCCTGCCCCGCAGAATGGCTTCGCAGACATATTCGATACCATCTTCCCTCCCACAAAGCTCACCATCCAGATAGCTCGCCAGCTTATCGTTTTCAAAAAGCTTTTTGTCTTTTTCCTGTGTGGCAGGGCCGACCCACCCGATTGTCTGGGCGGCAGCCGAGCCGAACGGATATATCCTTTTTGCCACAGGCAGAATCTCCACACCCTCAACATCTATAAATTCAAGCTGGGCAGCGAAGACATCATCGTCTGTTTTCAGCTCCAATAGAGGCCAGCTCCTGTGCATCTCTGCAATATCAATCTTAGCTGCCAATAAAAGACGCTCATTCGCATCTGGAACAGCTTCGGCGAAGTTACTGTCGGGAAAATTCCTCTTCCAGGCAAGATATTCACGCAAATCCCATATTCTGTTGTTTATCTCTTTTATTCTTAGCTCGATATCACTGTGTTTGAGGCCGAAGTAGGTACACTTTTCGATGAGCCGCTGTAAATCCTCGAGCTTTGCCTGAATTTCTTTGCGGAGATCAACAGATAAGGACGGATTTTCGTCGTTTTGCGCAGCAGTATTCAGCAGCATTGCCTTGCGAATCCTCTCATCCGAAAAACGGCTGAGCTGATAATTTATACATAGATGGAACTGCGGCTCATCGGCAGCTAATATTTTGCCGTTTCTGTCGAGTACTTCACCCCTGGCAGTCTTGAATTGCAGGGACAGGCCTCTTTGACGCTTCAGTTGGGCGATATCATCCTGGAGGGAAGAGTCCGGCAATAACTGCATTTGTATCAGGCGGAGCAAACAGACCAGCAAAAACAGTGCACTGAGGATTATAAAGATTTTGATTCGCCTATCGTACATATCCGGCATATTATATCGCGCATTTAGGGTTTCGTATATCGTTGTGAGTCAGCTTTTCGATTTGCAGGATATAAATTCAGCGTCTTCTGAATCGGCGCGTTTTAGCGCGCATCCACCAGGCTGTCGGCAGGAACAAAAACGGCCCTACCAGGGCTGAAAATAAAGAAGTACCGAAAAGAACAGAATATACGTTTGGAGGGGTGGGCTCGCCCTTAAAAAACGTAAGAAGATGAGTCAGGATGCCGGCCAAGAATCCGGTCATAAATATTGCCGGCACCTGATAGGAAACCTTTCTGATATTTACAACACGGTGCAAATACGCCAGGGCCGTGCCGAAGAGCCCAAAGCTGATTATCTGCGGCCCCATCGTGAAACCAATAATATCGGCGGCAAAACCTGTAGCGAACGATGTTATAATGGCGTCTGAAGTCCTGCTGTAAACGGCGAAAAATACCAGAAGGATTAACAGTAAATCGGGCTTGATATTCAAATGCGCCAACAGGCCGGCCTGCATCACAGCAGCTAAACAAAGCACACCTGCAAACCGAAGCCATCGCATTTAATATCCTCAATTACTTCTGCGGATTCATTATAATCACGGCAGCGTCATTCAGTTTCTCTATGTCAGAAACGGGCCTGACCGTTACATCCCAAAGCAGAGGACTTTCGCTGTTCCTTTTGCATTGAACAACTTTTCCAATAATAACCGGCGTATCCAAAAATCCCGGCTTTTTAACAGCAAAAATATCATCGCCGACCTCGACTTTTTGCTTAACCATTCGGATAACGGCGGAGCCGTTGCCGGCGCCCTGCATTACCCTGCTCACATCCGTACCCGGGAGCTTAACCGGTATATTTGACGTTGGGTCGGTAAACAGCCTGACGCGGGCCGTGCGCGAGTCAACACTGTATATGATACCTATGACACTATTGTCACCCAGGACGAACTGGCCCTTCGCCAGCCCGTCGTCCCGTCCGCGATTAATAATAAGCTCACCCTGCAACTCATCAACATAGCTTGTAATGACATCAGCCAGGGCAAACTTGGCCCCTTCCCAGACGCTTCTGCTTCGCAACCCGGAGAGCTTTTCAACCTTTTTTTGTTCCTGTAGCAGCTCCTCTCTGATGTTGGCAAGGTGGTTTTGGAGCTTGTCGTATTCTCTTCTGTCAACAACTTTGGAAAGCGGCTGCTCAGTCCAAGCGAATAGCGAAAGATTCCTGCTGATACTCAAAGGCCAGCGAAAAATGCGTGCAAAAGCGAATTGAAATTTATTTGTTACTGTTTGCGGTGCAAAAAGGAAAATCAGGCCTGTGAGCATAAGCAGGGTAAATGACATCCGGCTGGAGACTCTGATATGCTTGTTTGCCATAATCGTGGTTCGCGACTCGCGGCTCGATTCTCTTACGGTTCACAAATAACGAATCACTCCCATCCATACCCGTCATGGTCCATTGTATCCTTCCACAGCTCCAGATTTTCGAGGTAAACACTGGTACCACGAGCTACGCAGCTGAGGGGGTCTTCAACCCTTTCAACCTTCAGACCTGTCGCATTTGCAAGGACTGTATCCATTCCCCTCAGCAGTGACGCACCGCCGCAAATATGCACACCGTTATCAATCAGGTCGGCCGCCAATTCAGGTTCCGCCTTTTCCAGCGTCGCCGTAACTACATCTATGATAGCAGCAATTGGGTCTCGCAGAGCTTCACGGATTTCCTCGCTTGTTATAACAATTTTCCTCGGCAGACCGGATATCGTATCTCTGCCGGCTATCTCCATCGTCAATTCCTCTTCCAGCGGAGCGGCAGAACCGATTTGTATCTTGACCTTCTCGGCCCTTGCTTCGCCGATGAGCAGGTTGTAAGTTTTCTTAAGATGATTGATGACTGCTTCGTCCATATCATCTCCGCCGACGCGGATAGATTCAGCAGTGGCGATATCGGCGAGACTCATTATTGCTACTTCGGTAGTTCCTCCGCCGATATCGACAATCATCGAAGCGGTAGGGTCGGTGATAGGCAGACCCGCTCCGATTCCAGCCGCCATCGGCTCATCAACCAGATAGACCCTGCGTGCACCTGCACGTTCGGCACTGTCTATTACCGCCCGGCGCTCTACCGCGGTAATCCCGCTCGGAACAGCGATAACAACCCGGGGCCTGATAAGCCCCCCCCTGCCGTGCACTTTGCGGATAAAATAGCTCAACATCGCCTCGGTAATTTCGAAGTCGCTGATTACACCGTCCTTCAAAGGTCGTATTGCACTGATTGAACCGGGTGTTTTGCCTATCATTTCACGCGCAACCATACCAACGGCTTCACCATTATTCAGAACAATGTTGGTCCCTTTGCGAACTGCGACAACAGAGGGCTCATTGAGGACAATACCTTTGTCGCGGACACAGACGAGGGTCGTGCAGGTACCGAGGTCGATACCCATATCCATACTGAACCAACCTAAGATCGTGTCCAGCAGCACATTCGACTCCTTTCCAGGATTTCACCTTATCCTTTTATACAGTGAAACAGCGGCATCGTCAATGGTCAAGCGACTACGGTATTTTGAAAATTGTGCCGTAGTGAGAATAGCACATATAGGCAACAACACCTACGGTAACCAATACCAATACACAAGCCGCGGCAAGAATAACAGTATAAATATTATCAATTGCTGCTATCTTTCCACCACGAGTCTGTCCATTCGGACTCATACATCAACCTCACAGAAAATAGCTTATCGAATATAGCCGATAGATTATAGATTCCCGTCAAAATCCATCCGGCACAACAAGACAGCTCATATAATGACAATCGAATATGTCCTGAACGCTATAAATTAGTGCTTACCTTGTCGCCGACTCTCGGCATCTGCTGCACAAGGTCCAGGATGCCAATGGCCCTTTCGGTATCAACATCCAAAACCAAAATATCACAGATAAACTCATCGCCGCGTGTAACGTGAAATTTCATATTCTCCTTAACGCCATGCGCCGTACCGATTGATATTTCAGCCATAGAATGTTTCGAGTCAACAGCGGTTACAGAGCCTTTTAAGCCGATGTCTATTGCGGTGGGCATCGGCGGGGCCGGTTGAGCCGGTGTTTTCTCTCTTGTAACCGAGGCAACAGGAGCAACAGTTTTGCCGTATTGCCGAAGGAGCTGGTTCAATTTGCCGTTCAAATCGGTTCTTTCTTCAAGCAGACGTTTGTTTCTCGACTCCAGTGTCGATATTATCGCCATTTTTTCAACGAGAGCAGTTGTGGTCTGCTTTAGCTCTTTATCTGTCTTGATTTGCTCGGCCTGGATTGAGCGCAGCTCATCGAGTGTGCTTTTTAATAACTGGCCCTGGTCTTCGGTAGTTTTGGAGAAATCCATTACAATAGCCGTCCAACTGTTTACCTTCTCCTGCAGCAGGGCTTTTTGCCGTTCGGCTTCAGTGAGGTCCGCCTTCAACTGCTCAATTCTTCTTTCGAGCGATGCAATTTGACTGTTCAGTTCGACTTTTTCCCGGTCAGTTCTATCAATATTCTCGTTTAATTGTTTAGTGGCACTCTCGCCTTTTTTCACTGCGGCATCTCTATCAGCCCTTATGGCGTCATATTTTTTCCTGTAGTTATCGGCATTAGCAACGTAAGTTAACACACTGCCACAAAGAACCAAGGAAACCACCGAGAGTAAAATAATTAATGCCTTCGTAAGCGTGCTCAAAACAAACTCCTTTCATGAAAATAGCATTTTCTGTTGTTTTTTAGCAAAACGCCCACAAAAAACGAACAATATATATACCAGCAATTTACTTTAAATTGCCCTGCCGGTCAAGTAATTTTTCGGCTGGTTTTTACAATAAATCACACGATTGAAGCCCCGTCAGGCAGGTCAGGCAATATTGACGGCGAAAAAGGCCAACGCCAAACCCGACAATATGGCTTCTCAAGGTTTATCCTCTCTTTGCGCATTGAAAAGTTGCCTTGGCGGCAGCTAAACGCACGAATTTCGATTCGTCTATCAGAAGCTGGGGCAGATATTTCGTAAGAGAACTTGTTCCAATCTGGCCAATGGCCAGCGCCACCCGCATATTAACCAGTTCAATGTCTTCTTTCTCCATACCTGCGGTAAGATTTTTCTCAAAAACATCAAGGACCTCACGTTCCCCGATAGTATCACCGAGTTCTCCAAGCTGTTCTGCCGCAGCCAAGCGGATCTCCAATATTGGGTCATCCAACATAGTAATAATGGCGTTTTTGGCCTTTGCAGTTCTGAGCTGCCCCATCGCCTTGATGCCCATAAGCCTGTCATCAGCATAAACACTTATCAGCATCGCCCATAGCTTTGGGACAATCTGCTCATCACCAAGCATTGCAATGGATTCCGCCGCCTGGAACAAGACTTTGTCATCCGAGTCATCCTGCTTTATAGCCCAATGGAGTAAATTTAGTGCACTTCTATCTCCAAGTTTACCCAGAATTAAAGCAGAATTAGCTCTGACTGTCTGGTTTTTGCTGGTTATTGCCTTTATAAGTACCTTAGAGTACTGAGGATACCCCAGCCTTATCATAGCGTAAGAAGCGGCAATTTTGACATTCGGGTCTCTGTCTTTAAGCAATTGCTGTACCGATTTTCTCGCAAGGGAGTATTGCAAATCCCCTATGGCAAGGGCGGCTGCAAACCTGACCTGCACAAACTTATCGCGTAATAACCGTTCTACCCTGGGCATCATTTTGATTTGTCCGGTGGCAGCGACGACTTCTATAGCTATAACCCTGACCGACGGGTCTTCATCAGACAAAGACTCAAGGATAATACGCGCTGCCTCGGAGAGCTGCCCCCCTGCCGCTGCTCCAGCAACGGGCGGCTTGACGGGAGTCTGCTTTAACACCTCTTCACATCCACAGGTCAACAGTATCACGCCGAAGAAAAGCAGAGCTTGAACAGTCAAAAAAGTTACAAAATATCCGAATAGAACCTTTACTTTTTGCGTCTTAATCTTTTCGAGTGCGTTTTCCATTTATCTTCCCTGACAAACGAGCCGGACGTTTTTGATTTTTAAACAATCTTTCCGAAAGCTGTACTATTATGAGCAAAATAAGGCAAAAAGCACAACAAAAATCCAGCCATTGCCCGTATTTGCTAAAAATTGTTACCCTTTTATCTATCGGCATTTTATCGGCAAACCATCCAGCGATACCCTCCCGCTGCATAGCAGAAACCGGAAAATCAGGACTTGCAGCCACATAGCCATTCCGTATTTGCCCGGTAGAATCAACAAGACAGCTTATCCCGGTATTAACGCTTCGCAAGACCGGCAGCCGGTTTTCGACTGCCCGGAAGACGCAAATAGCCGCATGCTGGGCAAGCTCTGTGGCAGGAATAACCTTGTCCTCCCGGAATCTTACGAACCAGCCATCGTTACTTATATTTATCAGCCAGTCAATCTGCTTTTGCCCCTTTTTGTCCAATACAAATCCCCTGGCAATTTCGGGCAGAGTCGCTTCATAACAAATGACCGTACTGAATTTATAGACCTGGGCTGCATTACCATCGTGGCCGGCCATTTCAAAGACAGTGTATTCAAAGCCCGCATCGAGTGAATGGTCGTAGCCGTAGGGATTAAATTTCATCATAATGTCGAAAAGAAAAGGACAGCTTTTTCTAAAAGGCATTACCTCCCCAAACAGTATCAGATGAATCTTATCATAGCGTTTTTGATACTGCTGCCCGTCCGGCTGATAGAGAAATGCAGAATTATACTTCTGGGCCAAATAAATTGTTCCATCTTCCCTGATTTGTGGTGAGCCGCCGTATGCGCCAACCAGCACATAAGCTGTGTCTTTAGAATGTTCGCTAAGGGCCTTGTCGAAAATCTTATAATAATGCGATGTATCCAGAAGCGCCAGCACCCTCGGACTTAAGACCGCCTGGACCATTGTCTCAGGCCAGACGATAAGTTCGGCGCCGGCTTCGACAGCGGCTTCGCTTTTTCCCATCAGCTCATCAAAAATCTGTTGAGATGTCTGTTCGGCCTCTTTCCCTTGCCCCCTCAGCGCCTCTCTTTTAACTGACTGCGGAACATTCGACTGCAATGATGCCACCAGTGGACCTTCTGTAATGAACTGCTGCGACTGGTTTATCCGCCATCGACCATAGACAATAGATGCAATCAGGGCGGTACATACTACAGCAGTCTTTATAAAGTTGATGATTTTGAAGGTTTGCTTTTTGTTGGCAGCGAGAATCAATTCAGCCAACAGGCCATTGACCATAGCTATCAGAAAAGAAAGCCCGGCTGTGCCGAATATGTCGGCTGTCTGGATAATGGTGATATTCTGATACTGGCTGTGCGCCAAAAACCGCCAGAAAAAACCACCTAAAAAAAGTCCCTGCAAACGTTCGACGCCAACGAACAAAATGCCTGCTGCCAGAAACAGCGGTATCTTTTTGCTCCGGCAGTAGCGCAGGCAAAGTGCAAGTATCGGCCAGTGCAGGGCCGTGTAAAAACAGAAAGCAAGCCAGCCCAAAATGGTAATCGGAGCTATCCAGTACAAATTTCCCAGCCAGTAACAAAGTGAAACTATATAGGCAACAAGTGCTAATGGTTTAGGTTTGGCTTCAGGTGAGCAGACGAGGATGAAAGGCACCAGCGATACCCACGCCAGAAAGGATAAGTTAATCGGCGCCTGAATCACTGTCAGCATCGCTGCACTGGCAAGAAATGCCAAACATAGCAGCAAGATATTCTTTGTATTCGTATCCTTCAACCAGCTAAATCCTCTAAAGCTGCTGCCATTTTTTCACTGCTGTATGTTTTGCGATTATTCATTCGCACGATAAACTGACTTGTAAACAGTTGCAGAGTCTTTTTGTCGGCAGTAATTTCTTTTATCGGAATCTTTACATCAGATAACAGACGCTTAATTTCCATTAGCTCGGCAGAGTTGAAAAATACATTTGCAGCTCGCTGCTT